>Ga0209539_1001800_pt1 | contig 11521 bp, 14 predicted proteins | sample BarGraNGADG00312_2_FD_184499 | JGI IMG/M metagenome (GOLD analysis project Ga0209539, IMG submission 184499) | Arctic peat soil microbial communities from Barrow, Alaska - Barrow Graham LP Ref core NGADG0011-312 (SPAdes) (version 2) | ecosystem: Environmental > Terrestrial > Soil > Wetlands >... | reverse complement strand
GACGCGATCGGCCAGTACATCGACAAGCACAACGAAAATCCCCGGCCCTTCGTATGGACGAAGGGCGCGGATGTCATACTCGACAAGGTTAACGCGTGTAAAGAAGCGTTAGGGACGGTCCACTAGCACTAGTTGTGTTGTGATTTGGGAGTTGAGTTAGTTAGCAATGCTAAGTATGTCACCTCCCCTCCCCCCTGGCTGCAATCGGTGAACAGATGTGCTCAAGAGGCGCGCACAGGGGGCGTTCACTTTGCCTTTATATGACCTACTAAAACAGTAGTGTATCCATTCCCGTCTCATTCCCGCCTCCCAATGCGCAACCCTACAACTAGATACAACACGATGAAGGTCAACGGATGGCTTAACCATGCCGATAGTTGGAGTGTTTGGCTTAACCGTGGGAAGTATCGATTTGTGCTTGGCTCGGACTCATAATCCGCGTGTCGCTGGTTCGAGTCCAGCTGGGCCCACCAACGTTTATCCGCGTGGTTATGCGGATTCTAGCTAACCAGGCAAATGGTCGAAATAGGCCACGATTTCGGCCAATCTAACGTATATCTAACAGCTCTTGATTCAGAACTGCCAGAGAGAGGGCTTCGAAGCGCCTTCAGCCAGGAGATATCTCTACCTTTGTCTACTGCTATCCGGAACACCAAGAAGATGATCCCGGAGGAGTCAGGGCCTAGAGTAGGCCAGGCCGAGAATCATGTCGGCGGAGGGTCAGGCCGCTGCGATGTACTTACGGATGATAAAGCTTCTCATCAACCATTTCGAGGGGAGGGAGAGGAAGGGCGCTTCAGACCTGGTGAACTCGATACTCAACAACAATAAACACGAACGGTCGCTCTACGACATGTATTTTGAGGTGGCGAATCTCAGGCTGGGGCGGGGCGGCGAAAAACCGCTTGAATAAAGGATAATTCGGGATTTTGTGGGTCCGAAATAACGGCGGTCCGTGAGCCCAGTTTTCATTTTTTCGAGCTATGTTCGAGTAGTGCACAGGTTCTTCGGTTCCGTTATCAATGGACAATTAGCCACTTCCCACTTCTGCAATATGCAGCGATGAGTCATAATCCTCTTGGCAGACTATAATGGTGCTGTAGCGGTGGCTGAACACAATGAAATCACACGGCAACCTTTCGTTACTTAAAAACGTTTTGGGTCTCAACACAGATTGGTTAAAACAGAGCGCTAGGGGAACGTGTGGTAGATGAACCAACCCAGAACCGGGATCGAGATTCCGACTCATCATCACTTCTCAACACCGTTCAGGACCCTTCGCCAGCGTACGGAAATTCTATGAGGGCTCAGTTTGGAAGGCCTATTCCTCCTCAGCAACAGGTACTACTGTACTCGGCTGATGAATGGGAAGAGTTTGTTCTCGAGTGGGTTCATAGTCAGAAGGCACTGTATTTAGATGTGCGGCGATTTTCAGGTCCAAATGATATGGGCATCGACATTGCAGGTCTTACCGATGAAGATGGCTTGGCAGGTACATGGGATAATTTCCAATGCAAACACTATGCTGATCCTTTGGCGCCAGCAATAGCGGCATCCGAGATTGCAAAGATACTTTGGCACTCGTTCAACAAAGAATTCGCCCCACCTAGGAAGTATTACTTCGTCGCGCCTAAAGGCTGTGGAACGAGCTTAGCGAAGCTGCTGTCAAACACCAAATCGCTGCGCGACTATGTCATCGAAAACTGGACAAGCTGTTCAAAGGGAATAACTGCAACAAAGACGGTCAATCTTGATGGCGATTTCAAGAGATATGTTGAGTCATTCGATTTCAGAATCTTCTCAGCACGGACACTTCTCGAATTGATCGATGACCATCGCAAGACCCCTTACCACGTCGTTCGATTTGGTGGTGGTTTGCCCGACCGGCCATCCGTATCCCCACCACCTGATGAAGTTGCCGTGAAAGAGAGCAGATACATCCAGCAATTGTTCGAAGCATATAGTGAGCACTTGGAGATTGATGTAACCGGTTTGGCAGGACTGACATTGCGTCAGGATCTTATCGACCACTTCCATCATCAACGGGAATTCTTTTATCATGCTGAAGCTCTCAGGAACTTCGCACGTGATACCGTACCTCCAGGCACTTTCGATGACTTACAGAGTGAAGTTCATGCTGGTGTTGTCGATGTCGAGACACAAATGCACCATGATGGTTATGCCCGCCTAAATGCAGTCACCCAAGCTGCGGCGATTATTCAATTAACGGCTAACGCTTTGATAAGTGTTGTTAAAGTACAGGACCGAAAAGGTATCTGCCACCAGTTAGCTAACGAGGACCGTCTACGCTGGAAGAAACAATGAAGGAGCCAGGCAAGATAACAGCTTTTAATAGTCCAGTTGAAGCAGGTGTGCGCGCAATATGCCTTTTGGTATCTGCTTATCCATTGGCCTACGATCTTCAGCGCTTGGTGGCATTCGATCACCTTATCGTACATACAGGAGACGTTAAGGGGCCAGCAAGTCTCCATCCAGCAGTCCCGCTTAGAACGGCGGAACTCCTTGTTCGACGGAATCTGATTGAACGCGGGCTTCTTCTGATGATGAGTCGTGGCCTAGTTAATCGAGTAATCGATACCAGTGGAATCCTGTATCGTGCAAGTGAGTACGCTGATACTTTCCTCTCCTCCCTCACTGCATCTTACCTCGAAGCTCTGAGACAACGGGGTGAATGGGTACTGAATACATTCGGTGAGCTCGACGATGAAGGGCTTCGTCATATGATGACTCGTTTCTTCGGCCAGTGGATTGAAGAATTCGAAACACTGCAACGCAGGATGGAGATTGAAACATGACCATCTCAAATCTTGTAATCCGCCATCTTTGCTTTACTGGTCCGGATAAGCCAACGGCCACTCTTGAATTTAACAAGGGCCTGAACGTCTTGTATGGCGCGTCAGAAACAGGCAAGTCGTTTGTCTTAGAGACTATTGACTTCATGCTTGGTGGCCGAGTTCCCTTGCGGGACATTCCGGAGCGAACGGGATATGAGCGGGTCTTCCTTGGCATAGAATCTGCAGCGGAAGGAACATTTACCCTCGTTCGTGCGGCCATTGGGGGGTCGTTCTCCCTCTACAAGGGACTGCACCAATCGCTTCCGGATGAGATTGAACCAACCGTGCTTAGTCAAACTCACAGCGACAAGGCGGAAGATAATCTATCGAGTTTCTTACTTGGGCTTGTCGGCCTGGACAACAAAAGGGTACGGAAAAGTGGGCGTAACGATACAAGAAGCTTGAGCTTTCGCGATATTTGTCGCTTCTGCATCGTCAGCGAAAGTGACATTCAGAAACAGGGATCGCCAATTGAAAGTGGTCAATATGTCCTAAAAACACCGGAGTACGCAACATTCAAACTGCTACTTACGGGCGTTGACGATAGCGCTTTGGTCTCGACACCGCAAAAAGATGCCTTATCGCTGTTACCAGCTGCAAAACTTGAAGTTATTGATGAGTTGATTGTCAGCTATCGAAGTAAGCTGACGGAGAGTGAAGGCTCACCTCAAGAGTTAGAAGTAGAGCTCAACAAGCTTGAAGCAATGATTACTGGCGAACAGCAGTCTTTGAATATTTCTGAAGAGCAATACCAGGACCTTTTGCATCGGCGCAACAGCTTGCGCAAAGAACTCCAGAGCGGCTTGGATCGCCGCGGTGAGATCGATGAACTCCTGGCTCGCTTCAGTTTGCTTGATGAACATTACCAGTCAGACCTCTCGCGGTTGGAAAGCATTGGCGAGGCTGGTACACTGCTTGCTACACTGGCTCCGAGAGTCTGTCCTCTCTGTGGTGCGGAACCCAACGGACAGCATCGCGATCGCGATTGCGATGGGAACTTGGAAACTATTGTTATCGCCGCTGAGGCAGAAAGCAGCAAGATTCTTCGGCTGCGCCGCGAACTCGAAGAAACAGTTTCTCAATTGAAATCTGAAGCTGAAAACTTCGACCGACTAGTCCCGAGAATGCGCACCGAGCTTGAAAAGCTGGACCAGGAGATGCAATCGATTGGCCCTAGCCTCGCGGAGTCCCGAATCAACTATGTACAACTTGTTGAGAAACGTGCTTCGGTAGGTTCCAGCTTGTCAGTTTGGAACGATCTAACTGATCTTCAAGCGAGGCGACTAGAGTTAGAAAACTTGCCACCGGGGGTGGTGACGACACCTGAGGGAACGGCCTATTTGTCATCGTCAACCCTGGATCAGTTTGCCCAACAAGTTGAGTCCCTACTTAAGAATTGGAACTTTCCAAATGTGGATCGAGTATATTTCGACGAAGCAAATCGCGACCTGGTCATTAGTGGCAAGCGTCGTGGCAGCCGCGGAAAAGGCCTGCGCGCAATAACGCATGCAGCATTTACCCTAGGATTACAGGAGTTCTGTGGTTCACAACAGAAGCCGCATCCAGGCTTCGTTATCCTGGACTCTCCTCTGTTAGCTTACCGGGAACCAGAGGGAACAGAAGACGACCTTACGGGTACCGATGTCCAAGACAGGTTCTACGAATATCTTGCTAATTCGAATACTGGGCAAGTGATTATCATTGAGAACATCGATCCTCCTCCGAAGATTGTTGATCGCCCTCAGAGCATGTTTTTCAGTAAGAATCCGCATCATGGAAGATATGGGTTCTTCCCGACGCCGGATCTTACCGAATAATAAATGGAAACAAGAAGTAATTAAGAGGATTTACCATCCTTATTTGTTTGTCCGAATATCCCGTACTTCTCGGCATCCGTCAGCTTCGTGGGTTTTACTTTACCTTCAACTTCGCGTCTTCTACCCCACAAATCACTGGCCGCCGCCGGATCAATCTCGGCTTTCCACATTTTTGTTCGGGCGTCCTGCGAGAAATTCACACTGAGGCCACCGCGGCTGTTGATTATGGCTCGTACCGCTCTGTTCAGTTCGCGGGGGCTTATGAAGCTGCCGCCTTCTTGCTGCAGACGGTCATGCCTGGCCCATTGCATCGTTATTTTTCTCTGTAATGTCATCAGGCCTCGCTTATCCAAGGCTCGGTGAAACGATTGAAGCCTTCCTCGGCAGGTGCTTGCTTGACCTCGGCCCGAGGTACAGCGCCTGAAGATGAACTCAAAGACGGAGTCTGCCGTACGGGTTCAAACACGTTCGGGCAGGACTCCAAGCAGCACTATGGTCCGCAGGTTTGCGCATAGTACCTTCTTACGTTCTCTTCGACTGCAGCTACAGGCGGGCTACGTAGTAAGCAGTATTCGGGATGTCTTCGGTGTTGCAGCCCCAGGGGCACTTCCAGTATCCCCGCGGCAGTCTTCCGCCGGTGAGCAGGTTGGGCGACCAACGACGACCGCACCGGTCACACTCCAGAATCAGCCGATGTGGGTCAACCACCGAAACCCCTGCCGTTCTCAGCTCCTTTCGAACTCCATTCTTCACCCCTTCGGGATGGTCGTCCGACGGGGTACCCCGGTCATTGTTTGGGTCTTTTTCACCGAATACGAGATTGTCCAAACGTTCGCCGACGCCGTCAGCGACATCGGGCAAGAGGTGGCCGTATATGTCCAATGTTGTTTGAATCGAGGCGTGCCCCAGCTGCCGTTGGACAAACTTGATGTTCGCGCCCATCGAGATCATCAGGCCTGCGTAGGTATGTCGGAGGTCGTGAAAGCGAACGCGCTTGACGCCGGCGGTCTCCAGCGAAGGGTAGAAGACACGGGTCACAAGGTTCTGGCCGTTAAGCGGGCCGCCCGCCCTGTTGCGGAAGATCAGCTCGTCGGCCGTGCCGTTGGTTTCCTGTTTATACACGACAAGTGCCTCCACGAGAACAGGCGATAAGTGGACGACCCTTCTGGAAGCTGCCGTCTTGGTCTCCGCAAATCCGCAATCCGGATGATATGTGCGGCGCACAAAGAGCAGGGCGCGGACCAGGTCGCAGTCTAACCACCGCAATCCGAAAATCTCTCCCTGGCGCAGACCGGTCAGGATTGCCAGAAGAAACAGGACGAGATGCTCGGGGTGTACCGCTGAGAGAAAGCGCTGAATTTCATCCGGGTTCAGGAACTCCATCTCCTTATGTGTTTCACGGACGCGCTCAACGTAGCGCGCGGGGTTTTTCTGGATGTATCCGAGTACGACGGCGCGCTCGAATATCATGCCAAGAACCACCAGCTGTTTGTTGATACTTCGCGGGCTCAAACCTTTCTTTCTCAGGACTGTTACGAAGTTGTCAATGTCCGCCACAGTAATCTGGCTGAGCTTCTTTTTTCTGAAATAGGGAACGGCGTGATTGCGGCAGTCTTGCTCGTATCCTTTATAAGTGCGCGGTCGGACCCTTGGCTCTTTGTAGTCAAGCCAGTCAGCGGTGAACTCGGAAAACCCCTTCTCTGTCAGAACACCGAACGTTCCTTCGGCTTTCTGCTGCTTTCGGCGCCGCTCGATTGCCTCGGCGTCCCTTTTCCGCCGACCGCCCAGTTCCCATATTTGTTTGCCATCAGGGCCCCGGACGACGGAATACCAGTTGGGTTTGCCGTCCTTTCCTGGTTTGTTAACTAGTGCCATAAGTCTGAAACAGCGTACTTTCAGCTGTCGTCCGCTTTGCTCCCCTCCCGCCTGAGAAACTCAAGCACCTCGTCGACATCGAATCTCACGTAATGGCCGGCCCGGTACGAGGGGATGCGGCTCTCACGCGCAGCCGCCCAGACCCAGGAGGTGGGCACACGCAGGACGCCTGCCAGCTCCTCGGCGGTCACAAACTGCTGCGGCAAGTTACTCCAGGCCGCAAACTCTCTTGCCTGCCGGATTGTCTCTCGGTCCAATGCCAATCTCCTTGCTCCGCTTGACTTCAATGCTAGATGTGATACAATGTTAGACAGCATAATCACGTTTATGTTATAAAGACTGTAGCACATTTTCCAACTGAAGGGAAGGATTATTCCGTGTTGGACGATTTGAACGATTTCCTGAAGGAGATTCTCGGCAGGGTACCCCGCGAAGACGTTGTTGACTATCTCCAGAAACAGGGCAAGGCAGAGCTGATCAAACGGGGTGAGAAGGGAGAGGAGAAACTGCTTGAGGAGTACATAGCGCTCGAGAGCCAGTTCCCGGGGAGCGAGGCAGCCCCCGCGGTGCTCGATATACCCGGGGACGACCGCTGCGAGGCGCTCTCGCGGATTCTGGCGGTCGAGGCTGCGCGACGTCCTGACGTTGCCGGGTTCCGCAGCGCCCACCTTAACTGGAAACTGCTCAAGCCCGGCTCGGTAAGCGCCTGGGTAAAAGCACACGGGCAGCCCGTGCTCGGGGGAAAGGCGCCCATGAACAAGCCTCGAGGCAAGAAGACAGGCCCGCCTGCGGCACCAGGCTCACCTTACCAGGCCCACAGACTCTACTATTATGACCCTTCGGGCGACACCGTTCATTCGGCCGGGCTGCGCCCGGGAAGCCTGCTGGCCGAACTCAAGGCCATCGCGACCTCACTTTGCGCGGTCCACAACATCTGGGATGAACCTCACGTCACGACTTTTATTCTCACTGGAAGCCCGCCGCCGGTTCCCCTTGCGCGGATTGAGCTTCAAAAGAACCTCCTCTGGCCATCAGAGTCACGCGCCATCATCGTTATCGACCCTATCCTTGTGCCACAACTTCCGTTCAAGGTTCTGGCCTGCGCGAAGGATGTTTTGCTTCCAGATGGTGAAAAACGTACCAAGGCAATCTCGAAGAAGCACCTCGAGCTCGCGGTTTGGGGAGAGATGAAAAGGGGAGAGCCCGACAAGTCGTGGGCGGTCCTGCTCGATGAGTTCAACAAAGAGTTCCCCAACTGGGCGTACAAAGACAGGACGGCCGAAGTCCATTTTGCTCGCGATGTACGGTCAGCCTGGACACGCGTTACGGGTCGGACCTGGGAGTGACAGAAGGCCACGCCCTCTGGGCTCTCTGGGCGCACAGAGCTCTTCAAGCCCGCTTGCCACTACTTGAGCCGAGGCGCTGTGTGGGGGGCAGCGCCTCGGCCCGTTAGGTGCAATGATCACTCGATTCCCAGCGATCCCAGCGATCCCAGCGATCCCAGCGATCCCAGCGCTCATAGCTAATCCTTGCGCCCGGGCCGTCGTGTGGGGGCGACGGCCCTGGGCGTTCCCGGAAAAGCGCGCATCCGGAATAGCTTGCTTCGCAAGCTGCGCGGCCTTCAGGCCGCGGTGCTGGCGGTGGTCGCCGGGTGGGGGGCGGCGACCACCGCCAGCAGGTGCTCTGGCGCCGCCAGAGCTCTCGCCGCATTGCGGTGAGCCGGGCCAGCGGCTCCGGAAGACCCGTCCGCAGGACGGGGCGCGTCGCATAGCGGCGCGGTGCGGGTGACTGGGCCGTGCGAAGAGCCGTAGGTCTCGGGCGTTGTGAACTGTCCGCCGTGACAATCCCGGAATACCGACGGAACCAGGTAGGCCCTGACGGCTCTGAGTTCAAGCCGGTTTGCCGGCTCGAGGCGGTGAGCGTAGCGCAGCGTCACCGCCGGATGGCCCAGGCACCCGCTGCCGGGAGTGCGCAGGCCAGGAACGCCAACCCAACTGGGAAGATGTCAGGAGCGAACCCCAGGGGCGCAATCCGGGCTGCAGCTCTACGGCCAAAGAATTGAAGTGCCCACGCCGGTCCACAACGCGGCGTGGAGGATTCGAGAACGCGATGGGGGATCTGAGAATCGAACTGGAAAAAGCAGGTCAACCGGACAGATTCGGCGCAGGTTTCACATCCGTTTTCGAACGTCGGATATTCTCGGGCCCAGAGGCCAAGACAGCAAAGCCTCGTGCACGCAGAACACTCGATGGGGGGTCCGTCCTGGGGCGAACTGAAATCGCCCCTCGGCCTTCTGCCCGAGCGAAAACTTAAAAACTTATTATATATCTGTGTCCGGGCTGGTTTGGCAGCTGTTATTTTAGAAGGAAAGTGCCGTTTTCGACCGGGAGCCCCGGCTGTTTCAATAATCCTGATTTCGCCCGGAACAGGGGGGCCACGCCCAACGGGGGGCTTCCGGCCCAACGGACGTGTTCGGGGTGCCGTTTTCAGCAGCCCGGACTTTCCCGGCGGGAGACTTTCGAGCCCCCTTTTCCGTCCGCCGGGCTGGTTTGGCAGCTGTTATTTTAGAAGGAAAGTGCCGTTTTCGCCCGGGAGCCCCGGCTGTTTCAATAATCCTGATTTCGCCCGGAACAGGGGCCCCACGCCCAGCGGGAGGCTTTCGGTCCAATGGCTGTATCTGGGCGCCGTTTTCAGCACCGGCGACGGCAGGGTGGTGTCCAAGAAATATTCTGATAATTATAAATACAAGCTAATAATACACTGTATTTCTGTGTTATAATGTACACAGCCCACGAACAGAGCGGGTCAGAAAACAGACTTTTCGTAACGTCAGGAGGTAGAAGATGAGCGACGATCCGACGCCCGCGGTCAAGAAACCAAGGAAGAAACGCGCCGTAGAAGGCGAGAATAAACGTGCGCGGTTTGTGCGCATGGCTGATGCCCGCACCAACCAGGTGTTGGACAAGATTCGCATTCTTGGTGGCATCGCCAACCCCCGCTACTATGAGTACTCGCAAGATGACGTCGATGCGATCTTTGAATCTATTAATGAAGAGCTGGAGTCCGCGCGAAGCAAGTTCCTTCCTTCGGCAAACAAAGAGACTGCGTTCCAGTTCCAACTCGAGAAGCGTTTGCATAACCGACGCGCCAAGACCGAGGACTAACTCGGTTAGACTGCGGGCCCCCGCAGTCGTTTTTCTCAAGTTTCTCCTCGTTCTATAGCCCATCCAAACTGAATTCTCCTCTCGCTTCACAAGGCTGACGCAATCTCCCCCTGTCTAAAATAAGTTTATTTAGTTTCTTAAATAGGTTGTCTCACAAGCTATTTTGTGATATAATAACAATTAGCGGCAGGAGATCGAAGTTGGCGGCCGGCCTCCGGGCCGGCCGGAAAGGAGCCGAGACCATGGCTGAAATCGAGGATTGGGAAGTGCACATGCTTGCAGAGCACATCGTTGTGCAGGGGGGAGACGAAATGTCGGGAACGAGCGTCCGGGACAAGGGTTTGTGCCGGTTGCTGGCGGCTATGCAGCTGCAATGCCGGGGCGAAGAAGTTTGCGGCAATTGCCGCCTTGGCGGACTTGGTATCTGCATATTTGAGCATGCCGAGAACGAGCCGCCGCCTGAGCCGTGCATGGCAACGACGGCAGTCTGACAACTCGTGAAGACGCTGGAGGCAACTGGCAAGGTGTTTTTGAACGGAGTGCCGCGCAAGGTGGCTTTCCAGCCTCCTCGTGTAAGAGGTGGCTGGAAAGCCCTGCGGTGGGGGCACGGGGGACAGGAAGCGTCGTCCCAGCGATTGATTTGGCGGTAGAGAAACTTGAGAGATAGGAGGAGCAGAATGAAGTTTTTACACTCCGGCGACTGGCATCTGGGAAGGCCCTTCGTTGGTCTTGGGACCAAGGGCAGCAAACTCCGCGATGCGCAGATGTCGACCGTAAAGGAAATCATCGGGGTGGCTTCAGCGGAAGAAGTCGATGCTATGGTTATCGCGGGAGACGCATTCGACTCGAATGAGGTTTCCAGCTCACTCGTGAAGCGGGTCGTTTCACTTCTCGAGAGCCTGCACCCCATACCGGTATTCGTCCTTCCGGGCACTCACGATGTTTTGGATGAAACCTGCGTCTATTACCGTCGGGAGTTCAGGGAAGCCGGTAACATCCACGTGTTTGGCATCGACGGCACGTCCTTCGAAGTAGGAGACGCCGCAATCCACGGTCGAGCAAACGATTCAAAGCGAGGGGGCATCCGGCCGCTTAAGGAGCTCAAGCCGAACCCGGAGGTGGCGGTGAATATCGCCGTGGTTCATGCGAGCCTCGCGATTCCTTCAAAATCCTCTTCCGACGATTACCTGGTGACCCCCCAGGATATTGCAGGGTCTGGCATGGACTACGCGGCTCTTGGCCACTGGCACAAGGCAGCCGAATTCTCTTCAGCCGGCGTTTCCGCCTGGTATTCTGGTTCCCCGGAGCCGCTCAAGTTCGACGAGGGAAACGGCGCGGGGAACGTGCTGCTCGTAGAAGTCGGCGACGGAAAAACCGTCGTAGTACCCCGACACGTTGGCCATTTTTCCTGGTTGGAGAAGTCAATCGATGTATCGAAGTTCCCTCCAGGCGATTCACTCGACTCAGAGATACTGGCGTCCGCCGGTGACAAAACGCTGCTCAAGGTGAGTCTCAAGGGAGTTCTCCCTCCAGGAACCGATATCGATTATGCCTACATCGAAGAGTCTCTCTCCGAGGAGTTCTTCCACCTGCAAATCGACGCATCACGCGTTGGGTTCCATCTGGAGGACCTGGACAACCTCTTCCTCGTTGGCACGGTCGGGTCGCTCTACGTCCAGCAGCTACGGCAGCAGATACGGAAAGCAAAAAAACCCGAAGAGAAAGCGCTCCTCGAGGAGGGGCTATATAGAGGCGCCGGTTACCTCTCCGGCGATTTGGAGGTGGTCTGATGGATAAGATAGCGAGTGTT
>Ga0209539_1001798_pt1 | contig 11528 bp, 12 predicted proteins | sample BarGraNGADG00312_2_FD_184499 | JGI IMG/M metagenome (GOLD analysis project Ga0209539, IMG submission 184499) | Arctic peat soil microbial communities from Barrow, Alaska - Barrow Graham LP Ref core NGADG0011-312 (SPAdes) (version 2) | ecosystem: Environmental > Terrestrial > Soil > Wetlands >... | reverse complement strand
ATGATCCAAGCTCCTCTCCCTGTACCTGACATTTCCCATTTCCAGCCGCCGACGCCATCATTATACCCCCCGGAAGCTGATTTCCGAGGCGCAATCCCGCGCAAGAGCGCGGCCTTTCTCGTACCGCCCCGAGAATCTTTTCACCCCCCAGACGTTACCCTTTTTGTTATCCTGAAACCATTGACCCGGCCAAGCGAATTACGTTAGCTAAAAGAGACAGAAAGGGTAACGAGGCGACCGTGCCCGGGAAATTGGGGCTCAATCGGCTCGGATGGAAATCGTTCACACACACGCTTACCAGGAGGCGAGATGGCAGATGTCAAGACGGGCAACGGAGGTCTAGACCCGGAAGAAGAAGACCGCAGCAAGGAATTTCTCGGAGCTGCAAACGAAGCTTACGCAGCGCTGAGGGCTGACAGCAAAGCGTCGGCGGAGTTCGAGGAGGAGGCTAGTGTCTGGGAGAAGATTGGAATTGCCGATGCCACCGAATCGGGGGGCGGCAGCCCTGATTGAAGAACGTCGTCGTCAAGCCGTCGAGTACAAGAAATATTTGCAGGAGTTGGCTGACATAGCCAAGTTAGTTGTTAGCCCCGAAACCAGCACGTCTTATCCTTCAGGCATTGATACGGGCGCGAAGCGTGCTCTCTTCGACAATCTCGACGAAAACGAGCCGCTCGCCATCAAGGTCGACATGGCGATCCGCCAGGCGAAGGAAGATAGCTGGCGTGGTAACAAGATGAAGGAGCGCAAGGTCAAGAACGCAATCCGACGAGAGATCGGGGAACAATCAGCGCTCGTCGATACGATCTTCGATCTCGCGATGAACCAAAATGATTACTAACTCCTCAGTCCTTAAGGTTGACGGGTTTGATGTCGACGTCGTCCGCAAAGACATCAAGAACCTCCATCTCGGTGTCTACCCACCGTGCGGCCAGGTAAGGGTGGCAGCTCCATACACTGTCAGCGATGATGCTATCCGTCTAGCTGTCATTCAACGCCTCCCGTGGATACGAAAGCAGCTCAAGAAACTGGAGGCGCAGCCTCGACAGTCTAGACGTGAGATGATTGATGGCGAGAGCCATTACGTTTGGGGAAGGCGCTATTTGCTACGCGTAATCGAAGACGGAAGCCGGACCAGGGTCACTTTCAAGGGATCGACTCGTCTGGAATTACACGTCGTGCCCGGTGCCGATCGAGATGCACGAGAGCGTCGCCTTGTTTCCTGGTATCGCGAACAGCTCAAGGCCGAGATCCCAGGCCTGATCGTGAAGTGGGCTCCTCTACTTGATGTTGCGGAGCCAATATGGGGCGTTAAGCGGATGAAGACAAGATGGGGCACCTGCAACGTCGATAAGAAACGCATCTGGATCAACCTCGAACTTGCCAAGAAATCGCCTGAATGCCTCGAATTTATCGTTGTTCACGAAATGATGCATTTGATCGAACGCTACCACACCGAGCACTTTTTCGAACTGATGAACCAATACCTGCCTCAGTGGCGGACGGTTCGCGACGAGCTAAACGGTACGCCATTAGCAGACGAGAACTGGCAAGCACGAGAGGGTTAGCCAGAAGAAGACCAAGTGAACAAAACGAGATTCGAGTTTTGAGATTGACTCTTTGACTTGTGGCAGTTCGTGCAACCCAGTACAGATGCAACTGCTGATGTGATGAGTAGCAGCTTTGGTCAGTTGCCCCTGTTCCTCTCCATAAACTCTGTAAGCTGATCTCTTGAAATGCGCCAGGAGTTGCCAAACCTATAAGCCTGAAGTTTTCCTTCTCTTATCCAACGCCTCACAGTAGCCGCTTTGACCTTTAGGTAGTCTGCTACTTCCTGGACCGTGAGTATCTCATCCGCGTTCATGTTCCCCCCCTGCTATGCCCGAATCATAGCAGGATAAGCTTTCTGTTTATACTCTCATATGTTCTTATATATCCTTCTATCGCAGTTTATAGTTGATAATATACGTTTATATATCATAGAATCGCATGAATCGGATATATGAAAGGAGCGCAGCATGGCAGACAGCACGATGAAGGCGAAGGTCACAATAAGGGGCACCCGGCCAATGCTCTGGCACCGGTTCGGACCCGAAGCCCTGCCCTTGGAGAAGAAAGAGCGCAACGGAGTAGCTGGAAACGACCCTACCGAGTGGGAAAGGACTCACCTGGCTACAACAGACGGTCAGCTATACGTAGAGCCAACCTACGTGTTCGCCTGTGCCAGGGACGGGGCCAAGTACACCAAGAAGGGCAGGGGCTCCCTGATGCCTCTAGTGGCTGCAACACTGCAGGTAGAGGAGGACACTATCTTGGTAGACCGGTTTATGCCCAAGGAGATTACAACCGATCCCACCCAGGACGTGTACCTGGATATAAGGGGAGTCAAGAACCCGGGGAGCAGCGGGGACGGTAAAACACGGGATCTGGAAATACGACGGCACCACCTGGACCAATACAGCTGGAGCAATTTCGAGCTACGACATCATGTCCCTCGTCTACAACTCAGGCCACAACCTGCTCTATGCGGGGACAGACAGCAACGGGGTCTGGAAATACGACGGCACCACCTGGACCGACACCGGTGGAGGGATCTCAAGCTCCGGCATCCTCTCCCTCGCCTACGACTCAGGCCACAGCCTTCTATACGCGGGTTGTGATAGCGCTACCGGTATAGACAGTGGAGTCTGGAAGTACGATGGCACCACCTGGACCAGCGCGGGCGGCGGAGTCTCCAGCTACCAAATCCTCTCCCTCGCCTACGACTCAGGCCACAACGTGCGACGGTTCGTATCCCCCTCCCTCCGCCATATTTTCCTGGTCTAAGGGAACTGGTCGCCCCTTGGCTACGTCCAGACAAATCCGTTGAATCCAGCAAACGGCCCGGCGGGTTCACCCGCTTTTCACAAGAATCCTGCATAAAGACTTGTATTTACATTACCAATTAGGTAAAGTAAAATAACTATTCATGAACATACTATTCCGAACGAACAGGATGGAAAAAACCTTCAATTCGGAAGTGCTGCTGCGGAAGGAATATGGCGACGATCAAAGCCGGGTGATAGCACGCCGCATGTTTGTTCTAAGAGCGGCAACATGTCTGGCTGAGGTTCCAGTGACTAAGCCGGAAAGACGACATGAGTTGACAGGAAAGAAGAAAGGCATGTTTGCGGTTGATCTGAAGAACCCATTCCGATTGGTTTTCGAGCCCCTTTGCTCTGCGGGCGAACTTCCGAAGAAGGAAGATGGGGGGCTAGATTTGGTGAAGATAGACACCGTAGTTGTATTGGCAGTGGAGGATTATCACTGATGAGGGCAAGCTGCGAAAATAGATTTGAGCCCGACTACGCGATACACCCTGGAGAAATCCTTGAGGAAACGCTCGCGGCTCGAGGAATTAAGAAGGCCGAACTCGCCGAACGATGTCAGATATCTACAAAGCATCTGAGCCAAATCATCAACGGGAAAGCCCCAGTAACAGCTGATACGGCAATCCAACTGGAACGTGCATTGGGAGTATCGGCCAACATATGGAACAATCTCGAATCCCAGTACCGTTTGTTTCAAGCTAGGCAACAAGAACGTGAAAGACTCTCACAGGGCCAAGAATGGCTGAAGCGGTTTCCCGTAGCAGAGCTTGCAAAAAGAGGTTACATAGAGAGTTCTTCGGATTACATTGAGACACTCAAAAACCTTCTTCAATTTCTTGGTGTTTCTAGCACGGAAGCATTTGAGCGACAGAGCAGCAGAGTGGCTGTCCTATATCGAAGAGCGGCTGCGTACGAGAGTTCTACAGAATCAATTGCGGCGTGGCTGCGAATCGGCGAACTCGAGGCTGAGAGCATTGAGACGGATCCATATGATGTTCAAGTATTCCGCCGCAACCTTTCCACAATTCGAGCCTTGACGCGCGAGGATCCACAGAGTTTTGAACCAAAGATGAAAGAACTCTGCCGTAATGCTGGAGTTGCGCTGGTATTTGCAAGGGAACTGCCGAAAACTCGACTGAGTGGTGCGACTCGTTGGCTTAGCAGCCAGAAAGCTTTGATTATGCTTAGTCTACGATATCGCTGGGATGATCATTTTTGGTTTACTTTCTTTCATGAATCTGCGCACATCCTTCTGCATCCAAAGAAGAAGATATTCATTGAAGAAACAAGAAGTGTCTCTGAACCCCTGGAAGACGAAGCAAATGAATTCGCCGCCAACTTCCTTGTACCCGAAGGAGAGTACTTGACATTGGCAAGAGGTGTTGGGTTGTCAAGACCAAGAATTGAATCCTTTGCTGCAGGTCAAGGAGTTGCCGCAAGCGTTGTTGTTGGGCGCCTGCAGCATGACAAAGTTATTGGATTCAATACGTACAATGACCTGCGCAGAAGATTCCAATTGGATGAGTGACGATCTTGCATCAAGCGAGGGATATTACTTTCAAGAGTATTCGAGTACTAGGTTTGTAGCGCATGAAGAAGAAAAGGATAGAAGCCAAGGAATTTCCCACACCCAGTATTGGTGATCGCGCGCTAGAGGCCGCTCAAGTAATCGTAGCGGGCATACCTTTTGTTGGAGGCTCGGGCGTGGAGATCATGAACATGATAATCAAATAGAGCTATCCGAGAACAGCGTGTTCATTACGACTGCACTGCAGGCATCAACAATCGCTCTCCGCAATCACCAAACCGAGAAACTGGAAGCTCTCAAGAACGCGGTCCTCAACGCGGCGCTCCCGAACTCTCCAGATGAGAATCTTCAGCAAATGTACTTGAACTTCGTTGACGCCATGACGGAATGGCACATCAGGATACTAATGTTCTTCAACGATCCTATTGCGTGGGGGACAACGCACGGAGTGAGTTTTACTGATTCTCCGATCGGGTGCGCTATTGAGCACCGATTGGTTGAAGCGTTTCCGGAGCTCAAGGGCAAGCAAGATATGTATATGCAGATAACAAAAGAACTCGCCACGAATATGGGTCTAATCGGGAACTTTTCACTGCAAACGATGATGACGGGACCAGGCACATTGACTTCTAGAACCACTAGCCTGGGGAAGAACTTCGCGACTTTCATTACAGATCAAGGAATTGCCTAAGCAAATCCTCGGAATGAATCCGGCGCCATTCTTCGGTTGATATTGAGTCAAACATCCGGGTTGGCAACAAAGGGAAATACTTGCCGACCTGGGTATCAAGAGCAGTATGTAGTTGTCATACTCCGTTTTGGAATCAACTCGGGTAATTAGCACACAAGTTGTATGAGAATTCTGCTCCGGTCACGAGAGGACCTCAACGAGGTTCAGGAAAGTGATATCCCCATCCTTGTTCTGGTATTTGAGAACTTCAAAGCCGAGGTCTTTGAGCACCTCTTCATGGACCTTTGCGAGTTCGGTTGGAAAAACCGCGATACTCTTTCGTGGTTTTCTTGGCATCCTATGACCGTAATAGCATAGTTGACCAATTGCCTGGTAAACCTCAGAAGTCGAGCAACCGCTTTTCGTCTCGAACAGTAACGGCTTCTGTTTTCCCCGCTGCATGACCACTAGGTCCCTTTGATCGTTCTCAGTCTGACCATAAGCGGCCATTTGCCGCTCGAGTTCGTCGACTATCAGGCAGTGTATTCGTTTGTAAGAGACCTCGAGACTCGACCGCAGATAAGTCCCATCGCCAGGACTACCCTCTGAAGAATATGCTCCTGTGTTCTCGGTCAGGTTTGGCATCTCGTCCTGCCGACCGCGGAATGTCTTGATCCTCTCCATTTCGCGGACGAAACTGGCCAACTGACGTACGAACTCTGGACTCCCTACCTGCCCCACTACTAGAACCCGGGCCACCTTCCCATCGGGCTCCAGCATGAAATCGGCATCGCCGCTGTAGGCATTCAATACTGTGTTCGTTTTCATTTTGTACAAATGGCCACGGTGTACTAGGAACGGATTTCCTGCCTCATCCAATGCGAATGCCCCAGATAGTCCCCGATTTATCCCGTAACCGTGATATGGGTTTACCTGAACGCCGATGTGAAGCCGGCTTCGAGTTACCTTTTCAGTTCCGAACAGGTTCCAGAAGGATTCATTGTCCTCCGGATTGAGCGATGCCCAGACCCCCGTTTCCTTCATCAGGTATACATCGACGCCATCCACGACACCACCTGTTGCTATATCGATCTTCTTATTGCCGACTTTCTCCGCAGAGCTCTTGATCTGGCTCTCGAGTTCTCGTTGTCGCCGCACGACCTTTCGGTGCCCCGACACCTGTGTAAGTGACATAACTAACCCCCTTGAATAGTGCCGGAGTCATTATAGCGTCCGCGCGAAATTGAAATCTGGGACACCGGCATTCCCCTAGATCGCTATTGCTCATAACTTGGGGATCGATGAGAGGAGCTTGTCAGTGTAAAACTGTATAGTGAATTGGCAGGAGTATTATCGATTAGTGGCGGCACTGCGTCCGAGGGGGGGGCTCTTGTGAGATATGGGGGCGTAGAAGCCAAGGAACTCTTGGACTGGGCCGATGCATATGAGTCTGGTCCCGAACTGCCTCGTTTGGTGAGGAAACTGATCCTTGAAACAAGCGGCAAACCAGCGCAATTGGAATTCCCAGCCGGCAAGAATTTGCTGTATGGAGGATGGGATGGAAGAGTTATTTCGACATCGGAGACTGCGTTCATTCCTGAGGGAGAATCCTTGTGGGAATTGTCAACTAGCAAGAGGGTGCCCAGGAAAGCGGATCAAGATTACAAGAAGCGCAGCGTACCACCTGCAGTACCCAATCCTCACGACTGTACATACGTCTCTCTGAGTCTCCAAAAATGGGAGAAGAAGGCAGAGTGGGCTAAAAAACACAAAAGGGACAATATTTGGAGGGATGTTCGCGCTTATGATGTTCACGATATTGACGAGTGGTTGGACTCGGCCCCTGTAAGCCAGGCGTGGATTTCACAAGAACTTGGTTTCGAACCCTACGGCATTCGGGCCGCAGAATCTTGGTGGAACAGTTGGTCACGAGCAACATCGCCACCTTGTCTTGAATCCTTGATCTTAGCCGGGCGATCAAAAGCACTCGAACAGTTACAAAAGTGCTTGTCCTCCTCCCGGGGGATAACAACCATCAAGGGCCCAAGTAGCGACGAAGTCATAGCATTCATAGTGGCAAGTTGCCGGGAAGTAATCTCCAATAGGCAAGAATGGGAAACAAAGCTTGCGATTGTTGACGACATTAAGGCTTGGCGCATGTTATGTGAGCATCGCACTTCACTCATGTTGATCCCGCAAGGCTTATCTTTGGGAGATGAAGTGCACAGTGCCTCCAACCACTATGTCATTGTTCCAGTACTAGGAGCGGGTGAGGCAGATATTGAACTGCCCAAGCTCGACCAAGAGGAAGTGGCCAAAGAACTGCAGCAGGCTGATGTGGAAGAGAAGACGGCGGAAGAACTTGGTTGCGTGGCGAGAAGAAGTCTGCTTGCCTTGCGTCGGAGGTTAGCAATAAAAGCCGAGTTGCAGAAACCTCAGTGGGCAATGTCCCCAATCCCGAGAACGGTACGGCGCTGCCTTCTTGCTGGACGCTGGGATGATGCAAATGATGGTGACACTAAGATACTGGCCAAAATTGGCGGATTAGACTATGAAGCATTGCGAGAAGATCTGGTAGGATTCTCCAAGGTCGAGGATCCCTTTGTTTGCCGAGTTGGCTCAACTTGGAGTCTAGTTTCTGATTACGATGCTTGGCTACTGCTTCGAGGGGAACTTGAAGACAATGACATCACATCATTCAGAGAAGCGGCTGTTGAAGTACTCGAGGAGAAAGACCCGTCGCTTGAGCTCCCTAGAGAAGAACAGATGCTTGCCGCTGTCAAAGGGCACGTAAGAAAGTACTCGAATCATCTGAGACTCGGCTTGGCAGTCTCACTAGCGCTTATGGGAGCGACAGGTGAGGCGGTGAGACTTCCAAGAGGAGAGCTATTGTCCGACTGTGCGCTGGCAGTTGTGTATGACTTGTTGAAAACGGCAAATGACGATCGTTCTGGTCTTTGTTGGGCTTCTCTTCAAGACGTACTTACAATCCTCTGTGAGGCAGCACCAGACATATACCTCGATGCGATTCGAACCGGTGTCGCCTCGGAGGAACCCGTACTCCGCGGGATGTTTACTGACCAAGACACCGACATGTTTTCAGTATCATCCCCACATAGTTCCCTGCTTTGGTCACTCGAGAAGTTGGCGTGGTCTAAGCGCTATTTTGGACAAGTTGTTGATCTACTGGCTCGTCTTGAAGAAATTGACCCTGGAGGTCGATTGTCCAACAGGCCATATCAAAGTCTCAGCACCATATTCTCTCCATTATTGCCGCAAACATCAGTGGATGTGACAGGACGTCTCTCTGCTATTGATGGGCTCCGAAGCCGACATGAGGAGATCTCTCGACGACTCATGTTGGACCTGTTGCCTGAGCCTCAAGGCGACATCATAATGCCAACGGCCGAACCAGAGTATAGAGATTGGAAAACAGAAGAGCAGCGGCCGACTTGGAAGGAATACTGGCTATTCATCGAGGCTCTTGTTGAGCGACTTCTGGCTGATGCCGGGCAAAACCACTCGCGATGGATTGAGATTATTAAAGCCTATCCGTGTCTAGCTCCCACCCCCAAGAAGAGGGTAGTTGCTGGCTTCTCTGACTACTTGGCAAAGGGTACCCCCAACGAAGAAGCAAGATATGAATTGTGGGAAGCGTTGCGGGAGATTATTGCACTGCATGAAGAGTACGCTGGGGCGGAGTGGTCGATGTCAGAAAGTGATCTCGAGCCACTCGCAACGATTTCCGACGGACTCGTACCTGATGACCCTTGCGGTCGGTGGGCTTGGCTATTCGATGATCAGTTTCCTAAGATTCCAGGTAAGAGTCGAATCGATGAGAGTCAATCGAGATATGAGGAATCCCTGCAGAAAGTCCGTGACCAGGCAATTGATGAAATACTCCATCATGCTGGATTAGATGGCGTTTTGAGTTTTGGGAAGAAAGTCCAGATGTCCTTCGTAGTTGGGTGGACACTTGCTAATCTGGCAGTCACAGAGGGTGAGGATACTGTCCTCGAGCTTCTTAAATCAAGCGAAGAGGTTAACTCCAACATTGCAATGGGATACTCTGTGAGGCGCTTCAGATTGGGGGGGTGGGAATGGCTGGACCCCTTACTGGTGTCCGAGAGAGTTGTTCAGGTAACAAAAGCAAAACTCCTCGTCGCGACTAGCGATTTCCCAAAAGCCTGGGAAAAGGCTGATCAACTTGGTCAAGAGACGGCCAAAGAATTCTGGCGAGGATTCACTCCTTATGGGCTTGGACAGCACGTTGAACATGCCCCATATGCGTCGAGAAGGCTTCTTGGGGCGGGGCGGCCTGCCTCAGCTCTCCAACTGATCAGCATTTATACGCGGAAACAGAGCGATCCAAAACAGGGACAGTTATTTGCTGAGATTTTGGAGGCTTTCTTCAGTGAGGAAGATCTTGGCGCCGAAGGTGTTTCACAGCTCATTCGGCATGACATCCTCGCTGCATTCAAGTATCTCCAAGGACTAGAAGACTTTGATATCGAGCGTATGGCAAAACTCGAATGGGCTTACATGCACGTCCTAAGATTCGATGGTAGTCCCGTCACACTCCATGGTTTCATGGCGGGAAGTCCACAGTTCTTTGTCGATGTCGTGTCCTCAGCATACCGTCCGAAGCACCATGATGAGGAGGATGTCACTTCGACAGACAGCACTCAACGGATTGCAGAAAACGCCTTTCAACTTCTCATGACATGGCGCACTATACCCGGGATAATCCAGGATAACCTCGTGGACACAGTCAAGCTCAACGGCTGGATTGACGAAGCTTTGAATTTGCTTTCTGAAGCTGACCGTCTCGAAGTTGGTAAGACTTACATAGGGCATGTACTGGCTTGGTCGCCTACTGATCCCGACGGTAGCTATCCGTGCGAAGTAGTGAGAGATCTTCTTGAGAGACTGCAGAGTGACAAGATTGAGCAAGGGTTTTGCATCGAGATTCGCAACCGAAGAGGCGTAACCTCACGCGGTCTTGGAGATGGGGGAGATCAAGAGAGAACGCTTGCGGAGAAATACAAGGGTCAAGCTGAGCAATATTCGAACAGATGGCCTAGAACCGCAGCGATAATGCGAAGCCTCGCAGAATCTTACGAACACGAGGCACGAAGTCATGACGAAGATGCAGAACGCTTTCAATCCGGATTAGATAGGTAAGATAAACAGATATCATCTTCCTACGAAGGATGATTTGATAGAATCTAGTTCGAAGCACTCTCCTCCGACAATGGACTGGATGTGTCTGCCGGAGAGTGCCCATGGCAACGGTGGCGGCAGGTCAAGGACCAAGCGGGGAATCCAATACTGATAATGAGAAACAAGCGAAGAAGTTGCCGCTTGGCGCGATTGAGTCACCGAGCTCTTTCTGATTCCGGCTTCACCCACTCGATGTCTCGAAAAGGAAATCCGTATGATAACGCCGTTTCCGAATCGTTCTTCAGGACGCTTAAGAGGGAGCTGGTCAAGGGCGCCGTATTTGAAGATCGCCTTGTTGCGCAACAGGCGATCTTCAAATACATCGAGCTCTACTACAACAGGCGAAGGATGCATTCATCTCTCGGCTACAAGAGCCCTGTTGAATATGAGCGTCAGGCAGTCTAAGAAACCATATCTTGGTGTCAACGAAAAGTGGACACTCCACTTGTGTCTCATTCCAGGGTGTCAACGAAAGTGGGTCAACTCCATATAACCTCGATAACTCTGTGAGGGACAAACTCTGTCTGTCTAACAAATATCTAACAGCTTGAGCCCAATGGAGAGAAGCTGACAGGAACCGGCAGCAAAAGGTACCTCAAAGAAAAGGCTTTAAAAAGCCAACTGAGCTAAACCAAGCAGCACTTAGGCGAACCAAGCAAAACATTACCTGAAACAACTCATAATCCGCGTGTCGCTGGTTCGAGTCCAGCTGGGCCCACCACCTGCTTTCCGCAGTATCAAGCAGCTACCGGGAGGACCTCTTCCCCACGATTGCCTCGCGCGCCTCCCCGCGTTCCGCTGAGCGATTATCGCCTTGAGGAACGCCTTGTACTCCTCGACGGAGGAGAAGTCCCGGCTTTCCCTCAGCATCAGCGCCTGGTCCACGGCCTCCTTCAGGCGGAAGTGGGCCTGCTCGATATCGCCGTTCTCGTGAGGCTCGCCGGCCTGTATCTTGTCTCCCTCGATCTCGTAGTGGGAAAGAAGGGCGTTGTAGCGACGGGTGACCCTGCCGGCGAGGAGGCTCGAGTCGGCCGAGAGACAGGACGTCAGGGTGGGGCCCAGCTCGAAGTCGCTGCCCACCAGGGTAACGGGCAGGTCAGGGCTGCCAGCCGTGACGCTTGTCGGGCTGATCGATGTCAGGATTTGGGGAGATACAAGGTTCGGGAGAGTCGTCCAGTCGGGCATCGCGCTTAAGAGGAATGTGGAAACATCCGTTTTCCAGATTCCGTTTCCCCAC
>Ga0209539_1001794_pt1 | contig 11548 bp, 8 predicted proteins | sample BarGraNGADG00312_2_FD_184499 | JGI IMG/M metagenome (GOLD analysis project Ga0209539, IMG submission 184499) | Arctic peat soil microbial communities from Barrow, Alaska - Barrow Graham LP Ref core NGADG0011-312 (SPAdes) (version 2) | ecosystem: Environmental > Terrestrial > Soil > Wetlands >... | reverse complement strand
CATAACCTTCTCGGCCGCGTGCATGCCACTGTCAAAGTATATGGCAGCCACAAGAGCCTCGAAACCGTCCGCAAGAATCGCCGGCTTGCGCTCGTCGCGCAACTTGTCCTCCCCCTTGCCCAGCAGCAGATATCTGTCGAGCCCCAGATCCAGCGCACGCTCATAGATGCCCTGCTCTTTGACGAGTGCGGCGCGCATCTTGGAGAGATCACCCTCCCGGGCGTCCGGAAACTCGAGGAACAACAACTTGGCAACGATGAAGTTCATGACACCGTCACCAACAAATTCGAGCTTCTCGTTCGACGTATAGCTGTGGTGCTCGCTGGCGAATGAGCTGTGCGTCAGAGCGACGACCAGATACCGGAGATTCTTGAACGGTACCGGGAGCGTCTTGTTGAATTCTTCGGTTCGCTCCATCACGAGGGCGCCAGTGAAGTCCTCCTTCGGAATGACAATCCGATGAATAGCAGTCCTGCGACTCCGATTCAAGCTGTCTGTCATTTCCAGAGTGCCTCCAGCTTCGTCACAAGGCCTTCGTCGCTGACATTCCTGGCGACACGGATGGCATGATAGATGGCCGTGGCGTCGGACCTGCCATGACAGACGATGCTGATACCCTTGACTCCCAACATTGGGACGCCGCCGTACTGGCTATAATCGAGTTTCTCCTTGACGACTCGCAGATTGCTGTGAGCCAGCACACCGCCTACCTTGCCCTTGATAGAGCTGTCAAGCGCCATCTTCATCATACCAAACAGTGTTTCTGCAGTACTCTCCATGGTTTTTATGAAAATGTTGCCGGTAAACCCATCGCTGACCACGACATCCGCAGCATGTCGAAAAGCCTCTTTCGGTTCAACGTTACCTATGAACCCGGGGCTTCTGGCTGCCAGAAGCTTGTGCGTCTCGATCACCTGGCGTGACCCCTTCTCGGCTTCCTCGCCGATGTTGAGGAGGCCAATCGTCGGCGCCTCCTTGCCCGTAACGAGGCGATAGTAAACCTGACCCATGCGCGCAAACTGCAGGATATTCTCTGGTACACAATCAGCCACTGCTCCAATATCGATGAAGTAGAACGGATCGCCCGTCACGGACGGTACGGCAGTAATCAGTCCCGGGCGAAGAACGCCGCGTATGCGGCCAAGAACGAACAGCGAGATTGCCATCTGTGCGCCGGTACTACCGGCGGAGACGACCGCGTCGCACTTCTTCTCGGCAACGAGCTGGATGGCTCTGTACAGCGAGGAATTCTTGCGCGTCCTCAGTACTTCGGACGGGTGGTCGTGAAAAGTGATGACCTGAGTCGTCGGGACCACTTCGTACGAAAAGGGCTGACCCTGACGATACTGGGACAGCTCAAGATTGATGGCGACCTCTTCGCCCACGAAGACGACCGTGACACCAAACTCTCGGGCAGCTTCTACAGCACCCTTGATAATCTCATGGGGGGCATAATCGCCCCCCATGGCATCGATTGCAACCTTCATATGTTAGGCAGCAGGTTTTTCCTTCTTCTCTTCCTGCTTGACCACGAGCTTGCCATCGTAGTACCCACAATACGGGCAGATGTGATGTGAACGGATAGGCTTGTTGCAATGCCCGCAATTGACAAGAGGGCTCTGGTTGTTCCTGAAGCGCATCTTGACTTTGCTGTATCTATTGCCCTTCCTGCTGTGGGTTATCTTCTTCTTTGGATTTGCCATTCAACTTCCTCCTGATCGAGAGTCACTGAACTACAATATTAACGATTTTTCCCTTGATTGCAACGACACGCTTGACAATGTGTCCAGCCGTGTACTTGACAACGTAATCCTGAGCGAGCGCCAGGCTTCCCAGTTCCTCTTCGGTCGAGTCGGAAGGAACCAGCATCGAGCCACGCACCTTGCCATTGACCTGCACTGCAACCTCACCTTCGCTCTCGAAAAGCTTGCTCTCGTCCCAGGCGGGCCAGGACTGTCTGTGGATGCTCCCTTCGCAGCCGTACTCCTGCCAGAGTTCCTCTGTCATGTGCGGAGCAAAAGGGGCCAGAACGACAAGCAGCTGCCGCATCGAGATTTGCCACTCAGCTGTCGACAGAACAGTCTCATCGTTCCGTACGGTCTCGGACAGGAAATTGAAGTACTCCATGAACGCGGCCACTGCGGTGTTGAACTTGAACTTCTCGATGTCCTCGGTGATCTTTTTGGTCAGCTTGTTGATCTGGAGCTCGAGTCTGGGGACACACGCAACCTTTAGCTCTCCGTGCGATGCCTCGATGGTCCGCTGCGCAAGCTCCCACAGACGCTTTGTAAAGCGGTGTGCGCCCGAGATACCTTCCTTGGACCAGGCGACCTCCTGCTCAAACGGCGCCATGAACAATTCATACAAGCGCAACGTGTCGGCACCATACTGCTCGACGACCTCGTCGGGAGTAATGACGTTATGCTTGCTCTTGCTCATCTTCTGCCCGTCGTAAGAAAGCAGCATTCCCTGGTTCATGAGGCGAGCGAAGGGCTCTGTGAAACCAACGAGACCTTCGTCATACATGACCTTGGTCCAGAACCGGGAATACAGCAGATGCATGACTGCGTGTTCCGCGCCACCAACGTACAGGTCGACAGGAAGCCAGTAGTCGATGGTCGCCCTATCGAAGGGTGCCTTGTCGTTGTGAGGGCTGGTGTACCGCAGCTCATACCACGAGGAACAGGCGAAGCCGTCCATTGTATCCGTCTCGCGCCTGGCTGGTCCCCCGCATACAGGGCATGTCGTTTCGACCCATTCCTTGATACCGGCCAGAGGCGACTCGCCCGTCCCGCTTGGTTCATATCCCTGGACATCCGGCAACACGACTGGCAACTGGCTCTCAGGAACGGCGACCGCCCCGCATGTTGGACAGTGTACCATCGGGATCGGAGCTCCCCAATAGCGCTGACGGCTGATGAGCCAGTCACGCATGTGGTAGTTGGTCTGCGTCTTTGCAAATCCCGTTGCTTCACCCTCCGCCACCATCGCTGCGAAAGCAGCCTCCGTCGTCAGACCGTCGAAGCGGCCAGAATGAACCAGCGTGCCGTGCTCCGAATATGCATCGTTCCAGGCCGTTGCTTCATACGCGACACCTGGCCATTCGATAACCTGACGGATCTGGATGCCATATCTGGTGGCAAACCCAAAATCGCGGCCGTCATGAGCAGGTACACCCATGATGGCACCTGTACCATAGCCCATGAAAACATAGTCGGCAATCCAGACCGGGACCTTCTCACCGGAGAACAGGTTGACCGCGTAGGCTCCCGTGAAGACACCCGTCTTTTCCCTGTCCGTCGACATGCGGTCGATCTCCGTCTTGGTGTTGCTGGCGGCGATATATGCATCAACCTCGGCATGCTGCTCGCTCGCAACGATCTCATGGATCAGAGGATGTTCAGGAGCCAGCACGAGGAACGTAGCCCCCATGATAGTGTCCAGACGGGTCGTGAAGACCGTCACCGGATGCTTCGAACCGTCGCTAGCCGATACGATGTCGAAGACGACCTCGGCACCAACCGACTTGCCGATCCAGTTGCGCTGCATGATCTTGATGCGCTCGGGCCAGTCTACAGTATCAAGGTCGTCGGCCAGACGATCGGCGTAGTCGGTTATCCTGAAGAACCACTGTTTCAGCTTCTTCTTCTCCACAGGAGTTCCACAGCGCCAGCACTTGCCATCCTTTGCCTGTTCATTGGCCAGGACAGTCCTGCAACTGGGACACCACCACTGCTCCGACTCCTTCTCATAGGCAAGGCCCCGTTTGTACAGAAGCAGGAAGAACCACTGGGTCCATCGGTAGTATTCGGGATCGGAGGAGTTGATCTCCCGTTCCCAGTCATACGAGGTCCCGATGAGTTTGAGCTGCCGCTTGAAGTTGGTCGTGTTCTTAATGGTAATCTCGCGCGGATTCTTTTTCAGCCTGATAGCCTCGTTCTCAGCGGGGAGCCCGAATGCGTCCCAGCCCATGGGGTGCAGGACATTGAAGCCCTTCATCCGGTAGAAGCGGCTGATGACGTCGGTGGGAATATAGTTGCGGCAATGGCCGACGTGCAGGCCGTCTCCAGATGGATAGGGGAAGTAATCCAGACAGTAGAGCTTCGGTTTGACAGAGTTTTCTTCTGTCCGGTAGGCCTTCTCAGCCTCCCAGAGGTCCTGCCACTTCGGTTCGATGCTATGAAAGTCGTATTCTCTCATCGGTCACTCCAATTGTGAATGCCCTTGGTGCCTGACACCATGACGTTCACATTTTACGGGTCAGGGTTGCAGACGTTCCATGTCGCGTGGAAAAAGCGCGGCTTCACGGAGATTGGCGAGCCCGGTCAGTTGCATGATGAAGCGCTCCAACCCGATGGCAAATCCACCATGCGGCGGCATGCCAAAGCGGAATGTCTGCAGGTAGGCGGCCACAGCGTCCTGGGTCATGCCACGAGATTCCAGGGCCTTGGCGTAGTCATCGAACTTGTTGAGACGCTGCCCACCAGTGACCAGCTCGGTTCCCCGGAACAAGAGGTCGAATGAGTTGGAGTACTTGGGGTCGTCCGGGTTCGGCGCCGTGTAGAAGGGGCGCTTCACCATCGGGTATCCGGTCACGAACAGGAAATCGGACTGCCAGGTCTCCTTTGCCCACTCGCCCAGCCACTTCTCATGCTGAGGGGCAAGATCCGGCTCTCCGCGGCAATCCTCGCCGTGATGATCGAAGATCCACTGCTGTGCGTCTGGGAAGTAGACATGTGGAAAGGTCTCGGGCGCCAGCGGCATCTCTACCTTGAGAAGCTCCAGCTCCTTGGCGCAGTGCGTCGTGAGATAGGAGAGGATCCCCTTGATGACGTCAGTCAGAAGGGCCATGACCGTCGTATGGTCCTTGATGAACCCCATCTCGGCGTCCATACTGACGTACTCGTTGAGGTGGCGGATGGTCTGATGAGGCTCGGCTCTGAAGACAGGGGCCACCTCATAGACGCGTTCGAAGACGCCGACCATCATCTGCTTGTAAAACTGGGGGCTCTGTGCCAGATAGGCCTGCTTCCCGAAGTACTCGATCGCGAAAACGTTGGCACCTGACTCAGAAGCCGTGCCTATGATCTTGGGCGTCGCTACTTCGGTGAAACCCTTGCCGTCAAGGACCTCCCGGAATCCATGGGCGGCCGCGGCGCTCAGTTTGAAGACGGCCTGTTTGGAAGGTGCCCTGAGACCGACCACGGCATTGTCGAGGAACGTATCCAGATGCGCATTGATGACCGGCTTGTTGATCGGAAACGGCAGGGCTTCGGTCACTGGCGACAGGACCGTGAATGATGGATCGTGGAGCTCGTATCCGCCGGCAGCCTGTGGTTCTGCAACCACTGTGCCCTCGACTTGGATGACGCTCTCGACAAGCAGTCCATCGATGGCGGCCACTGCCTCGGGAACCTCAACGACGATCTGACAGATGCCAGAGCGATCGCGCAGGTGGACAAATACCATCCCACTTCCCAGCCTGCGAATGCGGTGCATCCACCCCGCCATCATGATGCGTTCACCTATATGAGAGGACAGTTCGCTACTCAGCACACGTTCCATGTCAACCTCCATATATGACAATGGCCGCTCTCAGGACAACCGCCCGGGACCGGCCCTCGACAACCCCTATTAGGTTACTTCCTGACTGTCTTCCTGTCAACAGGAAAGTGCTGATGAATCAACATGGGCAGGTCACAGCTGTGTTCGCCGTGTGACAGTTGATTGGCTGTAGCTTCATGGTAGAATCAAGGTTTGGAGATCTGCAGACACATCTCCGAGCCGAGTGAGGCGCAGATGGCACTGACTGATCAGACAATCAAGCTCGCAGATGGACGTGCCCTGGGATATGCGGAATTCGGCGACCCATCAGGGATGCCGGTGCTCTTTTTCCATGGGTTCCCGGCTTCACGCCTCGAGGGCATCGCCCTTGACACTCCTGCACGGACAGTCGGAGTTCGACTCATCGCGCCCGACAGGCCCGGGTTTGGTCTTTCAGACCCCAAACCTGGACGCTCATTCTCGGACTGGCCGGACGATGTCATCCAGCTTGCTGTACACCTTAGTATCTACGATTTCGCAGTCCTCGGCACCTCGGGAGGCAGTCCCTACGTCGTCGCATGCGCAGACCGCATCAGTGAGAGACTGACCGCTGCCGGGATCGTCTCAGGCATTTCTCCCCTTCACAGCCGGGCTGTTCGCCTGACCATGAACCCTGATCAGCGCCGAATGTTCGTCTCGGTAGCGCGCTTTCCCTGGCTTGCTCGCCGCCTACTCGCTCGAAGCATGCAAGAAGTACAAGCCGACTTCCCCTCACTGTTAACCCGTATGGCGGCGGAACGGCCCGACGTCGACAAGTCCGTACTCGAGCGACCGGACATCAAGGATATGCTCCGTACGAATCTGACCGAAGCGTTTAGACAGGGTGTAGCCGGCGCCGCACAGGAACTGGCTCTCTACCCTGGCTCTTGGCGCATCGCGCTGAAGAAAGTCACATACCCGGTTCAGATATGGCAGGGTCGCAAAGATGCCATCACTCCTCCATCCATGGCAGAGGAACTTGCATCTCTCCTTCCTCATACCCTGACACGATGGTATCCCAACGAAGGTCACTCCTTGCTGTTCGCCCGTTCCGAGGAAATCCTGAGACAGCTCGCATCCTGACGCGCGAGTCCACCATGCCGTTGCGACAGACATGGTCGTACTGGGCGGTCAGTGAGGGATAGGCTCTCCAACCGGTGCTCCGTCCGGGATGCTGTCGAAAAAAGCAATCCGTTCCAGCGGAAGGCGAGGCGGCCGCTCAACTTCATCGTGCAGCTGCTTGTCGGAGAGAACGGGGTTGGGGACCGTCGTGTGCTTCCCCACGATGACCAGCGTCAGCAGCATCATGTCCTCCGGTATTCCCAGCATCGGTTTCACCTCGGCTGAACGAAAACCGGCAATCGGGTGCGCAACCAGGCCAAGCTCGGTCGCGCGCAGGATGAGAAACGCGGTCGCCAACCCCGTGTCGAACCAGTTGAACTCCCGCTCCTTGATGATGCAGTCGAGATCCGGCTTGCTGAAAACGGCCACGATCATGGACGCCCTTTCCGTCCACTGGTTTCCCTTGCTCATCGCGGTGTATATGCGGGTGAGTTGCCCAGGATCCCGAACGAACACATATCGCCACGGCTGGTTATTGTAACATGACGGGGACAAGCTGGCAGCATGTACAAGCTCGCGAACGACGTCATCGGTCACTTCGACCGGTTCGAACGATCGGTATGCCCTGCGGGTCTCAATCACATCTGTAACATTCATCGGTGCTTCCAAGGGGTCACTCTGCACAGTGCGCCAGTACTTCGTCGATGTCGGGCAGATCGTGGACGGGATAGACTTTTACCCAGGTGACCTTGCCCGATTGGTCAATGACCACGTTGGCACGCTCGGAGTACCCCTCGACCTCGCGGAACAGCCCATACGTGTGCGCCACGCCTCCGTGAGGCCAGAAGTCGGACAGCAGCATGGTTTCCGCGATGAGCAGCTCTTTTGCCCATTGGTTCTTCGATGGAACCGAATCGATGCTCAGGCCGAGTGCGACTGTGTTGAGGCGGGAGAAGTCCGCGAGGTGCGCTTCGAGCGATTTCATCTGTTCGGCACAGACCCTCGTCCATGCAAGAGGGTGCCAGGACAGCAGAACCTTCTTTCCCCGGTAATCGGCCAAGTGGATGGGCCGCTTTCGGTTGTCAATCAAGGTGAAGTCGGGCGCCATATCGCCGACAGCAATTCGCTTGATCTCTTCCATATGATCCTCCTGTGCCTGCCGTCGGTTACCCAGACGACCGACCATATGTTCAGTATTGCCATATGCATCGCACGTGTCAAGCAATATCCTGCTCTCTCCACCACAGCGCTAATGCAGGCTCAGGGTCTTCCCCGAGAGTCAGCCCGGTGGAATGAGACAAAAAAGTACTGGTATTTCGCCCCACAGTGGATTGCATCAGCGTCTGCAGTAAGACACGAAAGGTAACCTGACAGGAGTCAACAGCTACACTACTCCCTACGCTATTCTGTTCATTCCTATATCGATGCAGACATGTCCATGGGGCAAGAACATGTCAGCATCATGGCTCCCTCCTCTCCGTTCACGATGATTTCTTCATGATGCAACGAAGGGAGTTCACAATGAATTGAGATGATGCAACGCGAACGTTTGATCTTCCCGCACGTGTGGATATGATAACATTAGTAGCAAAAGGAAGATCCTGAAGGAGGCGTTGACTATGAAACAACCTGTCCGCTTTGTCTTGACACTGATTGTGTGCCTTGCTCTGAGCCTTTCGGGCGTGCTCGCTCGTGCCCCCGCCACGCAGGCAGCAGAAACGTATATCTGGACACAACTGCCACTGTATGGAGGTAATGTCTCCGTTCTTGCTATCAACCCCAAGACTCCTACCACCATGTATGCCAGCACTGGCAGCCAAGTCTTCCGCTCCGTAGACGGCGGTGGCACATGGATAGCGTTGAACACCAGTTTCGCTGGCGCACCTCCGGCTGTCATGGCTCTTGCCATTGATCCTGTCACGCCCTCCACCCTGTACGCTGGTACGTACGGCAGCGGCATCTTCCGTTCTGCAGACAGTGGTGACACATGGACAGCGGTAAACACTTGGCTTACCATGGGAAGTGAAGGACGTGGTCCTAATGAGAACATCCTCTGCCTCGCTATCAACCCTGTCACGCCTTCCACGCTATATGCCGGCACATTGAATGGTGTCTTCCGCTCCACGGACAGTGGCAACATCTGGACGACAATAATAGACAGGGGAGAGGTCAGGGCTCTTGTTATCGATCCCTATGCTCCTTCCACCCTGTACGCTGGTACCAGCGGCAGTGGTGTCTTCCGCTCTACAGACAGTGGTGACCACTGGAAAGCGGTGAATACTGGGATCGCCACAGCTGATCCTGCCCATCCGTGGGTCACCTGTCTTGCTATTGATCCTCTTACACCTTCCACCCTCTACGCAGGTACGAACGGCAGCGGCCTCTTTCGCTCTACAGACAGTGGTGACCACTGGACAGCGGCGAATACGGGACTCGGCGTCTATGAGCAGCAGATCTGGTCGTTGGCCATCAATCTTCTCACCCCAACAACCCTGTATGCGGGCAACTGCTATGGCGGCGTCTATCGCTCTACGGACAGCGGCAGCAACTGGACCGCTGTGAACCCCAATCCCAGTGCCCCTCCGTATGGGCAGATCCCGTGCCCTCTTGCCATCGATCCTTTCACGCCTTCTACACTGTACGCCGGGACCGAGTATGGCGTCTTCCGGTCCACGGACAGTGGAACGACCTGGGGGACAGTGAACGCAGGCATTACCGGTCAAGTTGTCACATCGCTGGCGATTGATCCCAAGACTACCACCACCCTGTATGTTGGAACACAGAATAATGGCATCTTCCGGTCCACAGATAGTGGTAACATCTGGGCACCCATAAACACTGGTTTCACCAATACCATTGGGTCTGTCACGTCGCTGGCTGTCGACCCCCTCACGCCTTCCACCCTGTACGCCGGTACCGATAACAATACCAGCAGCATCTTCCGTTCCATGGACAGTGGGGATCACTGGACAGCGCTGAACATCAGTTTCACCGACGTGAATCAGCATGTCACCCAGCTTGTTATTGACCCTCTGACGCCTACCACCCTCTACGCCGGTACCAATGGAGTCGGTATCTTTCGCTCTGCAGACAGTGGGGACCACTGGACAGTAGTAAGCACCGGACTGGGGTCCATCACTTCGCTGGCCATCAATCCCAAGATCCCTACCACGCTGTATGCGGGCACAGGTTCTGGCAGCATCTACCGCTCTGTTGATGCTGGTGTGACGTGGACGCTGGTGAACACAATCCCGGATCCGCATCCCAATGACGTCAAGGATGTCGATGCCCTTGTTGTCGACCCTGTCACGCCCAGCACCCTGTACGCCGCCACTTATGGTCATGGTGTCTCCCGTTCCACAGATAACGGCGACACATGGACAGCAGCGGATGCCGGTTTGCGAACTGTTGGCCCTGCCATGTCGCTTGCCATCGATCCCCTCACGCCCACTACCCTCTACGCCGGCATTGAGGATGGCGGCCTTTTCCGTTCTGTAGACAGAGGTGACCACTGGACGGCCGTTGTGACCGGAGTCTTCACCCGGTATATCCGGCCACTTGCCTTTGACACCAACGTTCCTGCTGCCCTGTATGCCGGTACCAATGGCGGCGGCATCTTCCGGTACGATGTTACGCCCTCACATGCACTCACGACCACTGTATCACCGTCGGCCGGGGGATCGATCGTCCGGATTCCCAATGCCACTTCCTACACCATCGGAACGGTTGTCACCCTTACTGCTTCTCCCTCCATCGGTTACGCTTTCACCGGCTGGTCCGGGGCTCTCACCAGTACAAAGAATCCTGTGACAGTGACAATGAATGCAGACAAGAAGATTGCCGCATCCTTTGCCAAGAAGACCAAGAGAGTTCTTCAACTGAGGGTCGGCAATGTGACGATGTATGTGGACGGGCAATCCGCCACTTTGGATGCAACCCCCATTATTCTCAATTCACGCACCCTGCTCCCCATCAGGGCAGTCGTCGAGGCCACTGGAGGGACCATCACCTGGAATGCATCAGCACAGAGGACCACCATCGTACGGAAAGGCACGACAGTGGAGTTGTGGATCGGCAAGAACGTAGCGAAGCTCAATGGCAAGTCGGTCACCATCGACACCAATCCCAAGGTCGTACCAGTCATCAGGGCTGGAAGAACGCTCCTACCTCTTCGATTTGTCGCGGAAACACTGGCATTCAATGTCCAATGGGACGCGGTTTTGCACGTGATAACGATCACGTTCACGCCGTAACAGGAAGTGATACGAAACCCCCGGTCAGTAAGACTGACCGGGGGTTTCCCTTTCTCCGTGCCGTGGCCGGCAAAGCGGCCCACGGTGTCTTATCCATTACCGCTGCCTGAACTTTCGCTGCAAACAGTTGTCCTGCTATACTGCATTCATGAAACACCCGGATGACACATCGCACATCGAGACTGCTGGCACTCGGAAGACTGCAGGGAGAGCAGTCCCTGATCTCTCGGTCGATCTGACCGCCGTGGAGCGTGTGCAGGCGATGGTTCTGGGCTGGTATGCGGCTCACGCACGTCGTTTTGTGTGGAGAGTCCCCAATCCCGACCCCTATGTCGTTCTCGTGTCCGAGACGATGCTCCAGCAGACCCAGACGGCTCGCATCCAGGAGAAACTGCCTCTCTTCCTTCAGCAGTATCCTGACTTTGGCGCGCTTGCAGCCACAGACAATGCAACCATCATCCGTGCATGGCAGGGCATGGGCTACAACAACAGGGCTCTGCGGCTGCGAGACTGCGCACGTGTAGTCGTCGAGCGCTTTGGCGGGCTTCTCCCTGACACCGCCGATGACCTGCGGTCGCTCCCGGGTCTCGGCCCATACACGGTGTCGGCCGTCCTCTCATTTGCGTTCCACCGAGATGTCGTCGTTCTGG
>Ga0209539_1001793_pt1 | contig 11548 bp, 10 predicted proteins | sample BarGraNGADG00312_2_FD_184499 | JGI IMG/M metagenome (GOLD analysis project Ga0209539, IMG submission 184499) | Arctic peat soil microbial communities from Barrow, Alaska - Barrow Graham LP Ref core NGADG0011-312 (SPAdes) (version 2) | ecosystem: Environmental > Terrestrial > Soil > Wetlands >... | reverse complement strand
CAAGTGCCTTTATCCTGGCTTTCTGCAGAATGAGCATTGACGACCTGGCTATCAAGAGCTGGGATGAATACAAATAAGGAAGGGGAGAAAGGGAGATAGGGAGATGGGGAGATGGGGAGACGGGGAGATGAAGAAAATAAATGAAGAACTGTCACATAAGCATGGAGTGACGCAGAGTAAAATAAACTGGAATAGCCCTCCCTTGGGGGTTGGGGGGTAAAAAAGTAAAACAAAATGACAACTATCCGTAAAGCAACACCAGAAGACGCCTCAATAATCATTGATTTCCAGCTTAAAATGGCCTGGGAAACTGAACAGTTGAGGCTTGTCCCTGAAATAATAGTTAAAGGTGTTAATGCAGTTTTTGATGATTCCGCCCGCGGCCAGTACTGGGTTGCAGAAGACAAATGGAATGTTTTTGCTTCATTGCTCATAACATATGAATGGAGTGACTGGAGAAATTGTAATGTATGGTGGTTTCAGTCAGTATATGTGTTGCCGGAATTCAGAAGAACAGGCATTTTCAGGTCAATGTATCAATATATAAAAAATGAAGCTGATAAAGATGGTATTGCAGGACTCCGTCTTTATGTTGAAACAAATAACTCAAGAGCACAACATACATATGAGGCTCTTGGAATGAAGAGCCAGCATTATAAAATGTATGAATGGATGAGGGAATAAGTTATGCACTGGCTTCCGGCTATACTGATTCTCCCATATATAATTTTACTTCTAAAATATTACATAAGCCTTCTCCAACCAGAGACCTTTAAAGCATCAGTTGAGCCGGTAACATTCGTCTCGGTAGTTGTTGCGTGTCACAACGAACAGAGAAAACTCCCTCATCTTTTAACCAGCATTGCTCGCCAGAATTACCCAAAATATTTATTTGAAGTAGTAATCGTTAATGATGGGTCCACTGACAAAACTTTTGAAATTGCAGCCGGATTTACCACGATAAGTAATATTCTTGCCCTGAATAATGAAGGGGAAGGGAAAAAACTTGCTCTGAGAACAGGGATAAAATCTGCCAAAGGTAATCTCATTATCACAACAGATGCCGATTGCAGTATGGGAGAGAACTGGATAAGAACAATAGCAGCATTTTATGAAAAGGAGAGTCCGGATATGATAATTTGTCCGGTTAAGTTAGATTCACTCCCGGGTTGTTTCGGAAGGCTCCAGGAACTGGAATTTTTAAGTCTTCAGGGAATAACTGCAGGATGTGCTCTTTCCGGAGATGCTACTATGTGCAATAGTGCTAATCTCGCTTTTACAAGGGAGGTATATCTTAATCATTCAGATAATCTGTATGATGAGATAAACTCAGGTGATGATATTTTCTTATTGCATAGTCTGAAAGATGAAAAACAGTCTGTCATAAAATGGCTGGAATCGCTTGATGCAATGGTTACAACGGCTTCATCAGCAACATTCAGCTCGTTCCTGAAACAAAGAAGCAGGTGGATATCAAAAGGGAAAGCTTATAAAGACAGGGAGACAATAAATCTAGGAATTGTGACATTTATTGCAACTTGCTTACAGATATCATATCTTGTCGCAGGGCTAATCAACACTACGTTAATATGGGTATTCCTGTTTGTTATAATTTTAAAATCAATTCCTGATTTTCTAATCCTGTTGAATACCTCGGGAAGGTATTCCAAAAGAAAACTTATGTGGTGGTTTTTACCAGGTCAGTTAATATATCCCTTTTATGTGCTTTCAGTGGTATTTTACTCTCTTATATTCCGGAACAAATGATTGCGGATTACAGATATGAATAATCATTCCGGAATCCAAAATCCGAAATAAGATCATCAGTTCCCCATTTCTGAAAGAAACTTAATCCTTACAAGCCTGATCTCTTCTTCTTCAAATTCGTTTCCGAGTTCCTTAAAAGCTTCTTCAAGTGAATCAGACTCCGCTTCTTCCCTGAAATATAAATAAATATCGTGCTGACGCTCTTCATCAATTGTGGAGTTAATATAATAATCGAGGTTTATCCGGGTTCCTGAATTAACTATTGCCTCAATTTCTGATATAAGTTCTGCCATCTCAAGTCCTTTCGCTTCAGCTATATCCTCCAGAGGTCTTTTCATATCAATACTCTGGATGATATATACTTTCATACCGGACTTATTTACAACCGATTTAACCACCATGTCGAGAGGTCTGATGATCTCCTTCTCCTCAACATATTTTTTGATTATTTCTATGAATTCTTCTCCATATCGTACCGCTTTTCCTGCTCCGACTCCGGAGATATTCTGAAGTTCATCGATAGTTATCGGGTATTGAATAGCCATATCTTCGAGAGAAGGATCCTGAAAAATAACAAATGGAGGCACATCTTTCTGTTTCGACAGCTTTTTACGAAGATCCTTCAGTATACTGAAGAGCTCCTCATCGACTGCTGCTGTTCTGGCCCCAAAGGCATTTTCTTCATCAGTTGTATCAGCATAGTCGTGATCCTCTGCAAGCATAAATGAAGTAGGATTTTCAAGAAACTCCATTCCTTTCTCTGTCAGCTTCAGAAGTCCATAATTTTCAATATCCTTGGTTAGAAATTTGGCAATAAGAGCCTGTCTGATAACCATATTCCAGAACTTCTCATCTTTATCTTCGCCTATACCAAAAAACTCAATTTTATGATGCTTATAAGATTTTATTGCTGATGTAACTTTCCCTGAAAGGATATTTGCAATATGATCTGCTTTAAATTTCTCTTTAACGGCAAGGATCGTCTCCAATATACTTACAACTGCCTCATTTCCTTCAAACTGCGATTTAGGATGGAGACAGTTATCACATGCCTCGCAGTTTTCTTTCAGATACTCTTCCCCAAAATAATGCAATAAAAGTTTCCTTCTGCAAACTGATGATTCGGCATATGAAACCGTTTCAAGCAGGAGTTGTTTACCTATTTCCTGTTCTGCAATTGGTTTTCCCTGCATAAATTTCTCAAGTTTCAGAATATCATTGTAACTATAATATGCAATACAATTCCCCTCCCCGCCGTCGCGTCCTGCCCGTCCCGTCTCCTGGTAGTATCCTTCGAGACTTTTTGGTATATCATAATGAATTACAAACCTTACATCCGGTTTATCGATTCCCATTCCAAAGGCAATTGTAGCCACAATTATATCAGCCTCTTCCATAAGAAACTTGTCCTGGTTCATTGTGCGAGTGGCCGAGTCCATCCCTGCGTGATATGGAAGAGCCTTAATTCCATTAACCTTAAGGACTTCTGCCATCTCCTCGACCTTCTTACGACTCAGACAATAAATTATTCCTGACTTCCCTGCATTGTTTTTAATATATTTAATGATCTCCTTTGTTACATCCTGTTTGGATTTTACCTCGTAATAAAGGTTTGGCCTGTTAAAAGAGGATTTAAATACATCAGCATCGAGAATACTGAGGTTTTTTTGAATATCGTGCTGAACCTTTGGGGTAGCTGTTGCTGTAAGAGCTATAATCGGTGATCTCCCAATCAGGTCTATAATTGGTCTGATCCGTCTGTATTCAGGTCTGAAATCGTGACCCCATTCTGAAATACAATGAGCCTCATCAATAGCATAAAAGGATATATCTATGTTTTTAAGAAACTCTATATTTTCTTCTTTGGTAAGTGATTCAGGAGCAACATACAGAAGTTTTGCCTTTCCCGACAATACATCTTTTTTTACCCTTGCTATCTCGGCCTTTGTAAGAGATGAATTTAGAAAATGGGCAACATCATCGTCAGTGCTGAAGTTTCTCATCGCATCAACCTGGTTTTTCATAAGGGCGATCAGGGGGGAAATTACTATTGCTATTCCCTTCTTCATAACAGCCGGCAGTTGGTAGCACAGCGATTTGCCGCCTCCTGTAGGCATAAGAACAAAAGTATCCCGGCCTGACAAGACATTCGTTATTATATGCTCCTGATTGCCTTTAAAAGTATCAAAACCAAAATACTTTTTTAAGTAGTCATGTATAGTAGAATCGTTCAACATAATCTTCCAATAATGATAATATTAGTCAACTGCAGAGAACTTTGCTTTTACAGTTTAGTTAAAGTTAATAAATTTCTGAATCAAATAATATTTTTAAGAATTAATTAACAAAAATGATATTGAGTTAAATGATAGGTACTTTTTTCCAATTATCATATTCCTCCACCTGAAATGACTCTGACTATTCATCCTTTTGCATTCAAGAAGACTAATAAACTGATTTTCTGGATATTTAACAATCTGTACTTCAGCTGTTTTCGCACAGGTTTTTAATCTTTCTAACACTCAAAGATTAATTTTGTTTTGCAAAGGAAGATTTATCATCTTTACAGGCTGAATTTTAATCCAATCTAATAAACGTTTCGATGTCAATATTTGGGAAAAAAGGGAAGAATGGAGAGAAAGAAATGTCATTCCTCCAACATCTTGAGGAATTAAGATGGCACATTATCCGTTCCATTTTAGCCATAATATTCTTTATGATTATAGCTTTTATTTTTAAGAACATTCTTTTCAATACCATTATCCTTGGTCCCAAAAGTCCTGATTTTATTACCAACCGGTTACTTTGCGAGCTTGGGGAATATCTTAAAACTGCTGCATTATGTATTAACACCAAGCCATTAAATCTTATCAGCATAAAAATGTCGGGACAGATTACAACTCACATAACAGCTGCTATGGTTGCCGGACTTATCCTTGCTTTTCCGGTTATACTCTGGGAGTTCTGGCAATTTTTTAAACCAGCCCTCAAACCTAACGAGGCACGTTATGCAAAAGGTGCAGTAGTGGCAGCTTCGGGGCTATTTTTTGTTGGTGTTCTTTTCGGATATTTTATGCTTGCACCTCTTTCAATACATTTTCTCAGCTCCTATGAAGTTGATCCCTCAGTTGTTAATCAGATAAATATCAGGTCTTATATCGGTACACTAACGTCAATTTGCCTCGCAACCGGATTAGTCTTTGAACTGCCGATAGTAGCTTTCTTTCTCACGAAGATAGGTATCATTACTCCTAAGTTTATGAGAAATTACCGGAGGCATGCGATAGTGGTCATATTTATAATTGCCGCAATTATTACTCCTCCCGATGTCTTTTCACAAACACTTGTGGCTATTCCACTGCTTATCCTTTACGAGGTCAGTATATTTATCTCTGCCAGGGTCATGAAGCAGAAAGAAAAAGATCGCGAGGAATTTTTTGATGAGGATGAAAAAACCGAACCAGCAACTACATAGTACTTTAAATGAAACTGTACACTGAAAATCTTGTAAAAAAATATCGCAGCAGGACTGTTGTTGACCATGTTTCTGTTGAGGTTGAACAGGGCGAGATTGTGGGCTTACTCGGACCGAACGGTGCAGGTAAAACAACAACCTTTTACATGATTGTCGGTTTAATCAGACCGAGAGAAGGAAAAATATTTCTGGATGAAGAGGACATTACAACGCTGCCCGTTTATAAGCGTGCAAGAAAAGGCATAGGTTATCTTGCACAGGAAGCATCAGTATTCAGGAATATGTCAGTTGAAGACAACTTACGTGCTGTTCTTGAAATGTCTGGTTTTCCAAAACAGGAGCAACAAGAACGACTTGAAACTCTTTTGGTTGAATTCGGATTGCACAAAATAAGGTCAAGCAAAGGGATCCAGCTTTCAGGTGGTGAAAGAAGACGGACTGAAATTGCCCGGGCTCTTGCCCTCAAACCAAAATTCATCTTACTCGACGAACCATTCGCCGGAGTTGATCCGATTGCAGTTGAGGATATACAGGAGATTGTATCAAAACTAAGAGAAAAAAACATAGGGATCCTCGTAACCGATCATAACGTTCACGAGACTCTTTCCATTACCGATCGTGCTTACCTTCTTTTCGAAGGCCGTATTCTTAAATCTGGTACATCTGCGCAATTGGCAGATGATGAGCATGTAAGGAAAGTCTATCTCGGAAAGAACTTTGAATTGCGCAGGTAACTTAATCAATTTGTTTTCACAATAAATTATTATACTTTTGCGGAGAATTTAACCGCGGATGTGTCGTAATTGGTAGCCGAGCAAGACTTAGGATCTTGTGTCTTCGTGACGTGGGGGTTCGAGTCCCTTCATCCGCACAAAAGTGTCAAGCCGCCCGTAACCTCTTTAAAAGTGCGTTTTGGCGGTTTTTTTAACCAAGGCAATAAACAACAATTAAAATGAACATTACGAAAGAAAACATCGACAATCTGAATGCTTTATTAAAGGTTAAGGTAGAGAAACCCGATTACGAAGATAAGGTTGAAACAGTACTTAAAGATTACAGGAAGAAGGCAACAATAAAAGGTTTCCGTCCTGGAATGGTTCCAATTGGCCTGATAAAGAAAATGTATGGCAGAGCTGTAGAGATTGATGAAATTAATAAGGTTGTTACGGAAAACGTTCAGAAATACCTTTCCGACGAAAAAATCGAGATTCTGGGCGATCCTCTTCCAAAAGCAGATGAACAGGAGAAATTTGACTTCGAAACTCAGCAGGATTTTACCTTTACATTTGAGCTCGGATTAACTCCTGAAGTTGATCTGAAACTATCCAAAAAAAACAAAGTCAATCAGTATGATATTATAATCGATGAAAAGATGAGGAGGGAGTATCTCGAAAACTATACCCGCCGTTATGGTGAATTGAAAAAAGCTGGCCAGACTGAAGAGAAAGATGTTGTTAAGGGTAAAATTGAAGCAATTGATGATAATGGCAATGTGATACCTGAAGGTCCCTCGGTTGAAGAGACTTCGCTTGGTATAGACATAATTAAGGATAAAAAAATAAAAAAAGAATTTATCGGAAAAAATATCAGCGATTCAATTGACTTCGATCTGAAAAAAGCATACCCTAACGACACTGAGATTGCAGGGATTCTACATAAGAAGAAGGACGAAGTTGCTGATCTTGGAGCAAATTACAGATTTACAATTAATGATATAAGCAGGTTTTTTCCTGCTGAACTTGGGAAAGAACTTTTCGACAGGATCTTTGGAGAGGGAGTAGTAAACTCGGAAGAGGAATTCATGAAAAAGATTGAAGATGAGATAGTAATTAACCTGAAACGTGAAAGCGATTTTAAACTCATGACGGATATTAAAAACCTGGCTATGGAAAAAACCGATCTCCAGCTTCCTGAGGAGTTCCTGAAAAAATGGCTTCTCAGAGTAAATGAAAAATCCACCAGTGAACAGATTGAGAAAGAATTTGACAGTTTCAGAAAAGATCTTAAGTGGCAATTGATTCGAAACAAAATTGCCCGTGACAATGAAGTGAAAATCAGTGAGGAAGAATTGCAGAAAGAGGCTGAAAACATTACAAGATATCAGTTCCAGCAGTATGGTCTTTTCTATACTACCGATGAACAGATCACCAATTATGCAAAAGAGACTCTGAAAAGAGATGAAGATGCAAAAAGAATTGCCGATAAAATACTTGAGGAGAAGGTCATTATTCTTATGAAGGAGCTTGTAAAGCTTGAAAACAAGAGTGTTACGATCGAAGAATTTAATAAGCTTTTTGAATCGTAATCAATACTTCGAGATGATTTATTTTAATTTTATTATCTTTGCCTGTTAATTTATAATTCTAAATTTATGAGTATTCTTGTCGATTTTGGAAAGTATGCCAGAAGCAAACGCGGAGTTAGCAGCCTCGGACTACACAAGTACGCTTCCGTTTATGGAAGCTATATTTCACCGACAATTATTGAAGAGCGACAACTAAATGTGGCATCGATGGACGTCTTTTCCCGTCTTATGATGGACAGGATAATTTTTCTTGGCTTGCCAATTGATGATTATGTTGCTAATATTATTCAGGCACAGTTACTCTATCTCGATTCAGCAGATCCCGGAAAAGATATTTCTATATATTTCAATACCCCGGGCGGCTCTGTTAATGCAGGACTGGGTATCTACGATACAATGCAATTTATTTCAGCAGACATAGCCACAATTTGCACGGGAATGGCAGCTTCAATGGGTGCAGTTCTCCTTACTGCCGGTAAGAAAGGTAAAAGATCTGCTCTCAAGCATTCAAGGATTATGATCCATCAACCGATGGGTGGTGCTGAAGGAGTGGCTTCAGATATAGAAATAACCGTACGTGAAATAGTAAAACTTAAAAGAGAACTTTACGAAATAATTGCATTTCATTCGGGAAATACCATTGAAAAAGTTGAAAAAGATTCTGACAGAGATTATTGGATGACTTCCCAGGAAGCTAAAGACTATGGGATGATTGATGAGATTCTGCAGAAAAATGTAAAATAGTGTATAATGGATAAATGTTCTTTTTGCGGCAGAACCAAGAAAGAGGCCAATATGCTTATTGCGGGGCTTGAGGGCCATATCTGTGATCATTGTATTGAGCAGGCTCACAGCATAATGAACGAGGAACTTGGAAACAAAAAGAATGTACCCTTCGAAACTATCAACCTTCTTAAACCGGCAGAAATCAAAAATTTTCTCGACCAGTACGTAATTGGTCAGGATATGGCTAAGAAGATAATCTCTGTTGCAGTGTACAACCACTACAAGAGACTGATGCAAAAACCTGATGCTGACGATATTGAAATAGAAAAATCAAATATTATCCTTGTTGGCGAGACAGGGACAGGAAAGACACTTCTTGCCAGGACAGTAGCAAAAATGCTGCATGTACCATTTACTATTGTTGATGCAACAGTACTGACTGAAGCAGGTTACGTCGGCGAAGATATTGAAAGTCTGCTGACCCGGTTGCTGCAAAATGCAGATTATGACGTTAAAGCAGCTGAGAAAGGTATTGTTTTTATAGATGAGATCGACAAAATTGCACGAAAAGGTGACAATCCATCAATAACCCGCGACGTATCAGGGGAAGGTGTTCAACAGGGGCTGCTGAAATTACTTGAGGGCTCAATTGTAAATGTGCCGCCACAGGGCGGACGAAAACATCCTGAACAGAAAATGATCCCAGTAGATACAAAAAACATACTATTTATCTGCGGAGGAGCTTTTGAAGGTATTGATAAAAAAATTGCACAACGCCTGAATACCCAGATCGTTGGATTTGGCACTTCAAAGATCCGTGAAAAAGTTGATAAAGACAATCTCCTTCAATATATAGCACCTCAGGATCTCAGATCATATGGACTTATACCGGAGATAATAGGCAGGTTGCCTGTTCTTACTCATCTCAATCCTTTGGACAGGGAAGCTCTGAGAGCAATACTTACGGAACCTAAAAACGCGCTGGTTAAACAGTATATAAAATTGTTCAAAATGGACAATATTGATCTTACTTTTGCTGATGGTGTTCTCGAATACATTGTAGATAAAGCCATTGAATTTAAGCTTGGAGCCCGGGGGCTGAGATCTATATGCGAGACCATTATGCTTGATGCCATGTTCGAAATGCCATCTGTCGATACGAATGAGCTGGAAATAACAATCGACTATGCTAACAGGAAGCTTGAAAGAATAAACCTTAAGATACTTAAGGCTTCATAGTGATATAGAATTATCAGGTACGTTGCATGCAACCTCCTGTTAAACTGAAGCAGGGCCGTTGCATCCAACGGCCCTACTTTTTATATCATTGTTTTTACCTGTTCCAAAAATTACGGTGTTTGTTCTTAAGAAGTATCTCTTTAGAGGCATCTCCTCTGGTTACTATTGCTTTCGCATCACAATTGCCGGTACCATAATCTAACTGAACCGGAAGAACTCCTTCTCTTTCAATATTGACAACACCGCTGACAATAAATCTGCATGCCCGTGTCCAGTGCAAAGCTGTCAGGATTGTATTGGTATAGGCAAGTCCGTCAATATTCTTTCCGGTTGCCGTCCCGGTAATCAGACATTCGTCATCCCATATATTTTTAGTAAGCAGGCCTGCAATCCATTCTCTCTGATGGTCCATTGATCGTTCAATCGTTGTTCCATCAGGAAGGGTTAGTTTACCATTGGTCAGCTTAACCGAAATAACAAGATTCTGATTACTGTTATACCCCATATTTTCAAGAACCTTTGTACCTTCTACTTTAATGCCGTTGAAGAAATAGTTTACAAAAGTGATAGTTCTTTTCGATCCTAGCTCCAGCCGGGGACCGGTTACCTCAATAACTATTTTCCCTGAACGAACGTTGTCATTTATCCCCGTACAGGATGTGCCATAATCAACAGTAACCAGCTTGGGCCAAAGGTCAGCAGTCGGACGTATAATTGTGATTGTAGGACAGGAATCTGTCAAAACGGTTTCAGATTTTACATCCAGACTTTTTGCCATCTGGTCCAAAATGATCGTTGCATTGTCGGCTGTGTTGAAGACATCTTCAAAAACTACATTTACTACGGCGTCATCATCTGCAAGATTTACGCTTGGCTGGTCTATAACTCCTGAAGTAGCAGAATCTTTTTTGCATGATGAAAATGAGAGCACTACCATAGCAGCTATCATCATTAAAACTTTTGTCTTCATAAGATCAGATTTAAATTTCTATTTACGATTTACAGACTTTTAGATAAAGGAAAATGCAAAAGGTTTAATGAGGATGAGAAAATAAAATGAAATACATGGGAATATTTGAAATGATGGAACCCCTCCGGGGTTCATTTAATTGAATAAATCATAATTTCTATAATTGATGGAACCGCTACGCGGTTTCGCCATGAATGACAACATTAATTTAATAAACCGCGGAGCGGTTTCATAAATAATAGAGATTAACAATATTCATGTAACGAACCGCGGAGTGATTTCATCATTAATAGAGATTGACAATATTCATGTAACAAACCGCGGAGCGGTTTCATAAATAATAGAGATGAACATTATTCATCGATCAATCCGAGGAGATTTTTATTTGATTCGGATTAATTGATTTGTATTTCAGAATTTTATAAATTTGATCTGGCAAAGTCGATAAATTAAAAATCTTTTCTTCAATAAATAACATTTATATAGGAAAGTAAACTTTGGATTTATTTAAACCAATTATGAAACAGAAGAGAGCTAAATGCTTCTACATGATGTCAATTATATTGACTTTTATTGTGATTTCTGAGAGTTGTACAAAGGATCATGGCCAGTAAGAACTGTTCCCTCTAAAAGTCGGCAATGAATACTACTATCAGTACTCATATAGTTATTTCGATTGGTTTGTTGGCAATAATACAATTGGCGATGAGAAATGGACAGTATTAACAGACTCGATAAAAAGTAAGAATGTTGAATACTTTATTGAAAAGAAATTTAATGGCATTGATATTGATTGGAGTAAATTAGCAACTAATAGTCACAGAGATACTACAATTATTAAAGATAGAACTGACCATTTTATAATAGTTGAAAATCCATCAGGTGATCTACAATTCTGGGATATATCCTTTCCAAGATATAATAATAAACCGGATTCAACTATACTAATCCAGGGTTCAAACATGGACTTTACAAAAACTTACTATTTTAGTTCAGGTCGTGGATTGACAAAATATTACAAATCCTGGGGACTGATGGGAAGCCAAATTAGAGAGTCATATATTCA
>Ga0209539_1001792_pt1 | contig 11557 bp, 8 predicted proteins | sample BarGraNGADG00312_2_FD_184499 | JGI IMG/M metagenome (GOLD analysis project Ga0209539, IMG submission 184499) | Arctic peat soil microbial communities from Barrow, Alaska - Barrow Graham LP Ref core NGADG0011-312 (SPAdes) (version 2) | ecosystem: Environmental > Terrestrial > Soil > Wetlands >... | reverse complement strand
TCAAGAACTTCGAGCTCGCCGCGCTGCTGGTCCTGCCGGTGGTGGTGCGCGAGGAGGGCCGCGGGGTGATCTTCGTGGAGCGCCGCGCCGGCATGAAGAAGACGTTCCTCGACCGCGAGGTGAAGATATGTAGCACCATCCTGGCGCAGGCCTCCGCGGGCCTGGAGAACGCCATGTCCTACGCGGAGGAGCAGAGGAAACGCAGCGAGTCCGATATCCGCTACCGGACCACCCGCGAGCTTGCCTCCACCCTGGAGATGGACCGGGTGGTGGAGAGCGCCTGCAAGCTGGCCATCCGCTCAATCGGCTCGGCCGGCTGCACGGTGTTCCTGCAACAGGAAGGCAAAGAGGTCCTGGTCCCGATGCTCTCCATGAGCGCGGGCGGGGCGCGCACCGCCTCGTTCCCCAAGGAGGCTGCCATCGACGCCCAGCTCATCGAGGACCTCTACGGGATGGCGGACAGGCCGCCCGCCCTGCGCATCGCCAGCCCCTCGCAGAACGACGCGATGCCGGCGTTCCTGCGCGACGAGGGATGCCTGCTGGCCGCCCCCTTCTTCCTGCACGGGCGGCTGGCCGGGCTGATCTGCTGCACCGACCCGGAGGGACGGCAGCACAGCGACGCCCAGGTCTCCCAGCTGGCCGCCATCGCGGGAGAGACCGCCCTGGCGGTCATGAACGCGAGGCTCCACGAGCGGATAAAGTCCGACGCCTCCCAGATGGCGAGCCTGGTGCAGCTCGCCAACGCCATCGGCTCGTCGGCCGACCTGGCCACCATCATGAGCCTGGCGCTGGAGACCGTCAGGCACCTCTTCGACTGCAACTCCGGGCTCATCTACAGGATCGACGAGACCGAGGAGCACCTGATGTGCGTCGAGTCCTTCGGCTACGCCGACGAGGTGGTCCAGCGGCTCCTCTCGCCGCCGTTCCCCAGGGTGGACGAGTGCTGGACGGTGACCGAGGACAGGCTCATCGGCATCGACGACCTCTCGCACACCCAGGTGGCCTGCCGGACGCTGGAGAGGATCGGGTCGGGCTCGACGATGTGCGTGGGAATGCAGGCCGAGGGGAAGACGCTGGGGGTGCTGCACATCCGCAGCGAGAGCCCCGCGGCCTTCGGGGAGCAGGACCAGCAGCTGGCCCTGGCCATCGCCGACCAGGTGGGGCTGGCCTTGCAGCGCGCGCTGCTGTTCGAGGAGATCAACCGGCTCGCCGCCACCGACCCGCTCACGGGCGTGTTCAACGTCAGGCGCCTGGAGGCGGTGCTCTCGGAGGAGGTGAGCAGGGCCAGGCGCTACAGCAGGGCGGTCTCCTTTCTGATGGTCGACGTCGACAACCTCAAGGTCTACAACGACACCCTGGGCCATCAGCAGGGCGACGTCGCCCTCTCCCAGATCGCCTCGATCACCGACAGCGCCACCAGGGACGTCGACAAGGTTTTCCGCTATGGCGGGGACGAATTCTGCGTGGTCCTGCCCGAGACAGGCTCGGAAGAGGCCCTGGTGGTCGCCGAGAAGATCAGGCGGGCCATCGCCGAATTCCATTTTGCGGGCGAGGAGAGGATCCCCGGTGGCGCTCTCACCATCAGCGTGGGCCTGGCCTCTTTCCCGCAGGACGCCGACGGCGAATCGGCGCTCATTGGGCAGGCGGACATAGCCCTGTACTCGGCCAAACAGCACGGCCGCAACTCGGTGGCGACCGCGGGGTAGCCGCCGCGGGCGCCCCGCCGGGCCATTTCCGGCGCCACCCGGGACCCTGCCGAAGCCCGGAAAAGACCGGTGAACTTTTTCCTTGCAAACCTCCAAATCGGTGCGTATAATGCTACGCACGTGTTTCGGCAATTCGCGAAACCAGGGCTCTCGAAAGAGAGTTTGTTTGTTTTGGGGAAAGGAAGAAATGGACACGATCGACACCGAATCCCCCGGCGGAGTATTCCTCACCGAGGACGGTCGCAAGAAGCTGAATATAGAGCTCGATGAGCTCAAGAACGTCCAGCGGAAAGAGGTCGCAGAGCGGCTCAAGAACGCCATCAGCTACGGCGACCTGATGGAGAACTCCGAGTACGACGACGCCAAGAACGAGCAGGCCCGCGTCGAGCACAGGATCGACCAGGTCGAGACGATGCTCGCCAGGGCCAGGGTGATAGACCGCAGGCACGTCAAGACCAAGGAGGTCGGAGTCGGCTCCCTGGTGGAGATCAAGCAGGTCGGCTCGGGCAAGAAGCAGGTGTACCGGATAGTCGGACCGGCGGAAGCGAACCCTGAGAACCACATGGTGTCCTTCGAGAGCCCGGTCGGCCGCGCGCTGATGGGCCTGAAAGTCGGCGACGTGGCGCTGGTCTCCGCTCCCGCGGGCCAGATCAAGTACCGGGTCATCAGCATCAAGCGCTAGCAAACGCCGCCTCTGACCCCGGCCCCATTTATGATATCCTTCTGCAATCGACCCTGTCCGTGTGCCCGCAAACAGGATGTAGACCATGCCCGACGAGGAGACCGAGAAGAGCCAGAGCCCGGCGGAGGAGAGCGAACTGCTGCGCGTTCGCAGGTCCAAGCTGCAGAAGCTGCTGGACGCGGGCGTTCAGCCTTATAAGCCTTTCTACGGCGAGCCGGACGAGGTGGAGCACGCCGCCGACCTCGCCTTGAAGTTCGACTCCCTGGAGGCGGGCGCGTCCTCCGGTCAGACGGCCGCGGTGGCGGGGCGCCTGGTCGCCAGGCGCGAGCACGGCAAGGCGACGTTCGGCGACGTCAAGGACGCGAGCGGCAAGATCCAGCTCCTGCTGCGCCATGACACGCTGGGGGAGGAGCGCTACCGGGAGTTCTCCGAGCTCGACCTCGGTGACTGGGTCGGAGCCAGGGGCGAGGTCCTGAGGTCCCGGCGGGGCGAGCTGTCCCTGGCGGTCTCCTCTTACGAGCTGTTGTCCAAGTCGCTGCGACCGCTTCCGGAGAAGTGGCACGGCCTCAAGGACCGCGAGCAGCGCTACCGGCAGAGATACCTCGACCTCATGATGAACGACGAGGCCCGCTGGGTGCTGGAGTCGCGGGCCAGGATGATAAAGGAGATGCGGGCGTTCTTCGACGAGCGCGGGTTCATCGAAGTGGAGACGCCGATGCTCCAGCCGATGGCGGGCGGGGCCACCGCGCGCCCCTTCACCACGTTCCACAACGCCCTGGGCATCGACCTCTTCATGCGCGTCGCCCCCGAGCTCTACCTCAAGAGGTTGCTGGTGGGCGGCTACGACAAGGTCTACGAGCTCAACCGCAACTTCCGCAACGAGGGGATAAGCCCCCGGCACAACCCCGAGTTCACCATGCTGGAGGCGTACCAGGCGTTCGTCGACTACCGCTACCTGATGGGTCTCCTGCAGGAGCTGATCACCCGCGCGATAGTGACCGTTCGCGGCTCGGAGGAGTTCGAGTTCGCCGGCAGGAATATCTCGCTGGCCGGGCCCTGGGAGAAGATAACCATGGTCGAGGGGCTGGCGAAGTACGCGGGGCTGCAGTTCAGCGGCCTGGAGGACGCCGACAGCTGGAGGGCCGTAGCCGCCGAGCGGGAGATCGAGGTGCCTCCGGTCGCAGGCGTGGGCTGGATAATAAACGAGCTATACGAGAAGCTGGTGGAGCCCCAGTTGGTCCAGCCGACGTTCGTCACCGACTACCCCGAAGAAGTGTCGCCGCTGGCCCGCAAGAACCCGGACATGCCGGGCTTCACCGAGAGGTTCGAGATACTCATCGCCGGCCAGGAGATAGCCAACGCTTTCTCCGAGCTGACCGACCCCCTCGACCAGCGCGCCCGCCTGGAGTCGCAGGCGGCCAAGAGGGCCGCCGGGGACGAGGAGGCGCAGCCCCTGGACGAGGACTTCCTCACCGCGCTCGAGTACGGCATGCCGCCCGCCGGGGGGATAGGCGTCGGCGTGGACAGGCTGACCATGCTCGCGACCGGATGCCAGAACATCAAGGACGTCATCATCTTCCCGCACCTGCGACCCCGGCAGGGTAGGTCATCGCACCCCGGCGTCGAATAGATTCACGAGGGTCGCATCGAAGCGGCCCGTTGTTCTATTGACGGAAATCATCATAAATTCTGGCCCGGCGTTATAGTATTTGAGAGTACTTGCCGCCCTGTGGCGGTAGGGGGTGGAATGAACATCTTCTGCGACGAATGTAAAAAAAACATAGCCACAGTGTTCCTTACCAAGATCTCGGGTAACGAGGTCTCCAAGGTGCAGCTGTGCGAGGATTGCGCCGCGCGAATGGAGGAGACGACCGAGGCCGCGAACCTGCTCGCGTTCCTCCCGCAGATCCTCTCGGGGCTGCAGGCGGCCGAGGAGCCGCTGGTTGAGGACGTGCTCTCCTCCGACCTGGTCATCTGCGAGTTCTGCGGCACCTCGTTCAACGACTTCCAGAAGATGGGCTTCCTCGGCTGTGCCGGGTGCTACGAGGTGTTCGGGGATTCCCTCGACGGGGTGCTTCTCGATTTCCAGGAGGCGACCGAGCACATCGGAAAGATTCCCGGCAAGGCCTCCGAGGGCGCGCGGCTGCGCAAGCGGCTGCTGGAGCTTGAGAGGTACCTGGAACGTCAAATTGCAGAGGAAGAGTACGAGGCCGCGGCCGCGGTGCGCGACCAGATAAAAGAGATAGAAGGCAAGCTCGAGATGGAGGCGGAGAGTGGCACGGAGTAAGGCGCCCGCGCCCGGCGCGGACTGGATGAGAGAGAAGGGACCGGGGTATCCCCTGGTCATCTCCTCGCGCGCTCGCATTGCCCGGAACCTCGAAGGCCTTCCCTTCCCAATCGCGGCTGACGAGGAGGACCTGGAGAGGGCCCGGGGGATGGTGCTGGAGGCCGTGTCCCGCCGCGTCGCCGAGGACAGGGACTGGCAGATCTCGTTCGCTGAGGAGCTCTCCAGGAACAAGCTCGAGATGATGGCCGAGGAGCACCTGACCTGCGCGGCCTTCTCCGACCGCGTGGGCGGCCGCGCCCTGGCGGTCGGCCCCAACGACGGCCGCAGCGTGATGGTCAACGAGGAAGACCACGTGCGCATACAGGCGGTGGTCTCCGGGGCCCAGTTCATGAAAGCCTGGAAAGCGGCCGACGAGATAGACACGGCGCTCGAGACGGAGATCCAGTACAGCTACGACCAGCGCCTGGGGTTCCTGACCTCTTCGCCCAGCAACGTAGGCACGGGGCTGAGGGTCTCGGCCATGCTGCACCTGCCCGCGCTGGTGATCACCGGCGAGATAGGCAAGACCATCTCGGCGCTGGCGCAGGCCGGCATCTACGTCAGGGGGCTCTACGGTGAAGGCTCGGGCGTGGCGGGCAACATATTCCAGATATCCAACAGGCAAACCCTGGGGCGCACGGAAGAGTTCATAGTATCGAACATGGACATGATAGTGCGCCAGGTGGTAGATAATGAGAGAACGGCGAGAAAGATGATGCTCCGGGAGGCGGAGCTGGACCTCACCGACCGGGTCCACAGGTCGCTTGGTGTGGTTGAGCGGTGCCGCCGCGTATGTTATTACGAGGCGCTGGAGCTGATATCGCTGGTCAAGCTGGGCGTGGACACCGAGGTCCTGCCCGTGAGTGACTTCAACATCCTGGAGGTGGGGGTGGCCATCGGCCCTTACCACCTGCGGGAGTTCCTCGGCGGGGAGGCCGGGGAGGAGGAAGTTGACAGGGAGAGGTCGGTCCAGCTGCGAAGGATGTTGGACCTTTAGGCTCTTCGAACGTTAGAGAGCTAGAGATTATGCAGGCATCAAGCCTTAGAATAGAGACAGGAGGAGTTTCAATTGTTCCAGAGGTTTTCGGACAGTGCGAGACGGGTTGTGGTCCTGGCCCAGGAAGAGGCCAGGAAGCTCAACCATAATTACATAGGGACGGAGCACCTCCTTCTGGGCTTGATCCAGGAGGGCGAGGGCGTCGCGGCCAAATCGTTGGAGACGTTCCAGGTCAACCTGGACGCGGTACGGAGCCAGGTGGTCGAGGTGATCGGACGGGGCTCGAGCCCGCCCAGCGGGCACATCCCGTTCACACCCAGGGCCAAGAAGGTGCTCGAGCTGTCCCTGCGCGAGGCGCTGCAGCTAGGCCACAACTACATCGGCACCGAGCACATCCTCCTCGGCCTCATCCGTGAGGGCGAGGGCGTCGCGGCGAAAGTGCTGGTCAAGCTCGGGGTCGACCTCGAGCGCCTGCGCAACCAGGTGCTGAAGAGCCTGACCGGTGGAGTGGCGGCGGGCGAGCTGGCCGCCGGTGAGGGCGCACCCGGCACCCTCATGCTCGACCAGTTCGGTCGCAACCTGACCGACCTCGCGGCACAGAACAAGCTCGACCCCGTGATCGGGCGCGAGAAAGAGATCGAGAGGGTCATGCAGGTGCTGTCCCGCCGCACCAAGAACAACCCGGTGCTGGTGGGAGAGCCGGGCGTCGGCAAGACGGCGATAGTCGAAGGCCTGGCCCAGTGTATAACCTCCAACGAGGTGCCCGAGATGCTGCGAGGCAAGCAGCTCTACACGCTCGACCTGGGGGCGCTGGTGGCCGGCTCGCGCTACAGGGGTGACTTCGAGGAGCGCCTCAAGAAGGTCATCAAGGAGATCCGCGGCCGCGGAGACATAATCCTTTTCATCGACGAGCTGCACAACCTGGTCGGCGCGGGAGCGGCCGAGGGCGCGATCGACGCGGCCAGCATTCTCAAACCGGCGCTGGCGCGCGGCGAGCTGCAGACGATCGGCGCGACCACCATGGACGAGTACCGCAAGCACCTCGAGCGCGACGCCGCGCTGGAGAGGCGGTTCCAGCCCATAACCGTCGAGGAGCCGACCGTCGAGCACACCGTCGACATACTCAGAGGCCTGCGCGACCGCTACGAGCAGCACCACAAGCTCCAGATAACCGACGGCGCCATGGTGGCGGCGGCGAGGCTGGCGCACAGGTACATATCCGACAGGTTCCTGCCCGACAAGGCGATCGACCTCGTCGACGAGGCTGCCAGCAGGCTGCGCATGCGCGCCATGACCGCACCTCCCGACGTGCGAGAGCAGGAGGAGGTCCTGCAGCGGCTCCGTCAGGAGAAGCAGTCAGCCATCGCGGCTCAGGACTTCGAGCAGGCCGCGGCTATCCGCGACAAAGAGCAGGACGCCATACTCGAGATCGCCGAGAGCGAGAAAGACTGGAAGGCGCCGCACCAGAGCCACAAGCTCCAGGTGACCGCCGATGACATAACCGAGATACTGTCCTCCTGGACTGGCATCCCGGTCTACCAGCTTACCGAGGCGGAGAGCGAGAAGCTGCTGCGCATGGAGGACGAGCTCCACAAGCGCATCGTCAGCCAGCACGAGGCCGTGGTGGCTATCTCTCAGGCGATCAGGCGCACCCGCGCCGGCCTGAAGGACCCTCGCCGTCCGGGCGGCTCGTTCATATTCCTGGGCCCCTCCGGTGTAGGGAAGACCGAGCTCGCGCGCACGCTGGCCGAGTTCCTCTTCGGAGACGAGGACTCCCTGCTGCAGATCGACATGTCCGAGTACATGGAGAAGCACAGCGTGTCGCGCCTGGTGGGCTCGCCCCCGGGCTACGTGGGCCACGAGGAAGGTGGCCAGCTGACGGAGGCCGTGCGCAGGCGCCCGTTCTCCGTGGTCCTGCTGGACGAGATCGAGAAGGCCCACTACGACGTATTCAACGTCCTGCTGCAGATCCTCGAGGACGGAAGGCTGACCGACGCCCAGGGCCACCAGGTGGACTTCCGCAACACGATCATCATCATGACGTCCAACCTCGGCACCGCCGAGATACACAAGGCGGCCCCGCTGGGGTTCCAGTCGCTGGGCGAAGGCGGCACGCTGCAGTACGACGACATGAAGGAGAAGGTGACCAGCGAGCTGAAGCGCACCTTCCGGCCCGAGCTGCTGAACCGCATCGACGACGTGATCGTCTTCAAGGAGCTGTCCGCCGAAGAGGTCAAGGAGATCGCCGACCTCATGCTCGACAGGGTGCGCGAGCAGCTCGCCGAGCAGGACATCAAGCTCGAGGTCACGGACGCGGTCAGGGACGTGCTGGTGAAGGAAGGGTTCGACCCCTCGATGGGCGCGCGGCCGCTGCGCAGGTCCATCATGCGGTTGATCGAGAACCCGATATCGGAGGCGATCCTCCGCGGGACGTTCACCGGCGGGCACGTGATACTGGTCGACGTCAAGGACGAGCGTCTCGACTTCGAGGTGCGCGAGGACACCACGCCCAGGACCGCGCCGGTGGGAGCCAGCAACTGATAATAAGCGAAACGAGATAGCCGGGCTTCTGATATCCTATCGGAGCCCGGCTTTTTATTGGCGGGTTTCATCGGCCGGCGCCGAAATACCTCGCAAGGACCAGGGGAGAGGCCGGCGTGCGGCGGCGGGCAGGGCGATAGAGGGAGGATGGGGTGAGGACAGAGAATCCCAAGCAGAGGCAGGAGAAGCTGATAAGCGTCCTGGACCGGGTGTCTCCGGGCACCGAGCTCCGGGAGGCCATCGACCGCATCCTGCAGGTCGGCTCGGGGGCGCTGATCGTGATCGGCAGCGTCAGCGACCTGCGTCACATCATGTCCGGCGGCTTCAACATCGACACCGAGTTCAGCGCGCCGCGCCTGTTCGAGCTGGCCAAGATGGACGGCGCGGTCGTGCTCAGCCAGGACCTCAAGACGATACACTCCGCCAACGTGCACCTGGTGCCGGACGCCTCGATCCCCACGCACGAGGCGGGGATGCGGCACCGGACGGCCGAGCGGACGGCCCGCGGCCACAAGAACGCCTTTGTGATAGCGATCTCCGAGAAGATGAACACGGTCTCCATCTACGTCGGCGAAGACCACTTCACCCTCGAGAACATCCCGCTGGTGCTCGCCAAGGCGGACCAGGCGCTCCAGACCCTCAGCCGCTACAGGGTGAGACTGGACAAGGAGTACGGCCACCTCAACACGCTGGAGATCGAGGACATGGTCACCCTGCGCGACGTGATCAAAGTGATGGAGCGTAACGAGATGGTGGTCCGCATCGCTTCGGAGGTGCGCTTCCAGGTGAGCGAGCTGGGCAAGGACGGGCGGCTGGTCAGCCTCCAGCTCAACGAGCTCATGGCCGGTGTGGAGAAGCTGCAGAGGTTGCTGGTCAAGGACTATTTCATGCCCCGCGACGACCGCCGCTCCGAGCACGTGATACAGGACCTCGGGAACTTGAGCGGCGACGAGCTGATGGACGACCTGGTCATAGTCAGGGTCATGGGGTATCGCAGCTCCGCGGAGCTCATGAACAAGCTGGTGCGCGCCAGGGGCTACCGGATGCTCTCGATGATCCCGCAGGTCCCGTCGAACGTGGTTGACAAGGTGGTCGCCAGGTTCGACAACCTCAAGAACATCATGCGGGCCTCACCCGCGCTGCTCGACGAGGTCGACGGCGTCGGGGAGCGCAGGGCGCTCGCGATAAAAGAAGGCCTTGACCGGATAGCCGAGTCGATCATCATGGAAGGTTATCTGTAGGCCCTCGAGCCAGCTCAGGTCAGGCTGTAGAATCCCAGGGTGGAGAGGCGGTCGTTCTCGCGCTTGATGACCGCGTACAGGTCGATGCCGGTGAGGGTGCAGATCGCCGCCAGGAAGAACAGCGACTTGCCCATCTCCTCCTCGATTATCTCCGCGCAGTTGGGGCAGAGATGGCCCTCGAGGTGCGTCTTGACGTATTCGCTCATCTCGCTGAGCGAGGTGTCGGCGGGGAGGTCCTGCTTCTCGGCGTTGACCTGGAGGCAACCGCAGCTGGTCACGGATTTCGCCAGGGCGCGGTTCACGCGCGAGCAGGCATCCTGGTACTTGGTCATCACGTCGAGGATGCTGCGATGGCGGATCAACGACAAGGAGACCGTCTGCTGGAACTCGTTACAGGTCTTCTCAATCTCTCTGGGCATCTGACCTCGATCCCGCGCTGGCAACGCTTCTCTTAGATCCTGTCCACATTATATTTACCAGCGTCGGAGAGTGTCAAGAAAACCCGTCATTATGCGAATCTTGCCGCTTCACCCCTTTTATGTTACTATCTGAATGCTTCTTCTTTGCAAGGGACGAGTGGTTCTCCGTCAAGATTACAACAGAAGATTCCCCTCGGCGTTTTTATGGCCGGACTGTGTTCCGAGCCTGAAGACAAGGGACCTGAATCTGAAGGGAGATGCTGCAAGGTGTTCAATGTTGGGGACAAGGTTGTTTATCCACATCATGGAGCGGGCGTCGTAGAGAAGGTCGAAACCAGGAGCATCGAGGGAGAGCGGAAGAAGTACTTCGTTTTGAGTCTTTGCCGGGGGGATCTGAAGATCACCGTCCCGGCGGAGAGCACCGATGACGTCGGCCTCCGCAGCGTGATCCCCAAGAAACAAGTCAAGTCGGTATTCGAGGTCCTCAACCAGGAACAGAGCCAGATGCCGACCAATTGGAACCACCGCTACAAGAAGAACCGCGACAAGATCAGGAGTGGAGACGTCTACGAGGTGGCTGAGGTGGTCCGGAACCTCTCCATACGCGAGAGGGAGAAGGGGCTCTCGACGGGCGAGAAGCGCATGCTCAACCAGGCCCGCCAGATCCTCCTCTCGGAGATCATCTTCGTCCTTAATATAGATGACGAGAAGGCCTCGAAGATGCTGGACGAGGTCTTTTCCGTCTGACCCCTTCGGGCGGTCATCGCACCTTGAAATCGAAACAGGGAGGCGTCGAGCATGGTCGTCGTCATCGTCCGCCTGCTCAGCATGCTCTTATGCTCGTACGGCGGATACAGGATCTCCCTCCTGCTGAATGACAACTATATCCTGAAGACCCCGCAACAAGTTCTCGCAATCATCGTAGGTATTATTCTGGGGCTCCTCATCGGATACGTTGTCGGCGGGCCGGTCGGCAGATTCGCAGCAAACATACTCGGTGATTTCGAGTCCGTCTTCTACAAGGTCTCGGGCGCCGACATACTCTTCAGTTCGATGGGGGCCTTCATGGGGTTGCTGATAGCGTTGATCCCCTCCATCGCCTTATTCCGCTTCGGTTACCCGGGGGACGTCGCGTCCCTTGTGCTGTTTCTGTTATTCGGGTTCGCCGGCGCCCGTGTGGGGGCTATAAAGCGCTCGGAGCTCTCGGTCGTGTTCAAGCTGGGCCCCAGCTTCGGGGCCAGCAGCTCCAGCCAGGCGATGATCCTGGACACCAGCGTGATAATCGACGGCAGGATCGTCGACATCGCCAAGGCGGGGTTCATCGACGGGACCATGGTGGTGCCGCGCTTCGTGCTGACCGAGCTGCAGGCGATCGCGGACTCGGGCGACACGCTCAAGAGGAGCCGGGGCCGACGGGGGCTCGACATCCTCAACTCGCTCCAGCGCCTGGACAACGTCAACCTGGAGATCACCGACGAAGACTTCCCGGACCTGATGGGGGTCGACGCCAAGCTGACGGCCCTGTCCAAGCTGACCAACATGCCGCTGGTGACCAACGACTTCAACCTCAACAAGGTCGCGGAGATACAGGGCGTCAAGATCCTCAACATCAACGAGCTGGTGGGCGCCCTCAAGTCGGTGGTGC
>Ga0209539_1001785_pt1 | contig 11587 bp, 10 predicted proteins | sample BarGraNGADG00312_2_FD_184499 | JGI IMG/M metagenome (GOLD analysis project Ga0209539, IMG submission 184499) | Arctic peat soil microbial communities from Barrow, Alaska - Barrow Graham LP Ref core NGADG0011-312 (SPAdes) (version 2) | ecosystem: Environmental > Terrestrial > Soil > Wetlands >... | reverse complement strand
TGGACGTACTTCTTCGTGATCTCACGCCTGGCACCCATCGACAGCCCTGAACCCATCCCCCCAGCACACCGCAGCACCCGAGACGTGACCAGAGTTTCGCGAGCATTTCCCAAATGAGGCACGCACCCCACTACGCGAGCACTTCAGGTGAGTCTCGTCGGCCTCTCGCGCAGACGACCCTCAGCCGAATAGGCTTGTTCCATGAGTGGTGCGCCCCGAGGATCGCAAGGATCCGGGCACGGGCGGGTCGCCGATGACGCCGGTGAGGACCGCCGCCTCCTGGAAGGCCTCCGGCAACGTTGCGCTGAGCAGCGTGCGCGGATTGTTGCACTGGAGGCCAGCAATGCCGCTCGGCAGGAGATGTTGGAGGAGGCGGCCACGACACGCGGTCGCCTCGAGGCCGCGATCGATCGAATCGAGGAGTTGACCATTACGCAGGCGCACCTCGCGACCACTGGCAAGCAGACTGATATCACCACGACCCAGGCTAGCCTCGAGGCCACTCTCGATCGGGTCGCGGAATTGGCCACGATGCGTGCTCGCCTCGAGGCAACGCTCAAGCGACTCGAACATTTGGGCCTCGTGGTCGCCCCGGACGGCTCAATCCACCCTCGACTCCGAACTTTTGTCCCACGCATTCTGCTGGCCCGGGCATCATCCGTGCGGCGGCGCATGTCGCTAGGGAAGCCGGTACGAAGCAAGTGAGCCTCTCGATCGTCATGCTCCCTGGCAGTGCCGACGGCGAGGCTGTCACCGTCCGCTCATTCCTCGCGGTGGCCGAGGCCGACTCGGAGATGGTGGTTACCGGGGTTGTTCCGGACGGCATCGATGACGAGCGGGTGAGGTCGATCGCCGAACCCGGCCTGAAGCCGGTCCTGGGCCAAGCCGCGACCTCGTCGCGTGGTGGGTGGGTTGCACTCGTGGGCGCTGGCGACCAATTCGAGCCTGGGGCGCTTGCAGCCATCTCGTGTTATCTCGCAGAGATCGACGCCGATGTCGTGTACACCGACCACCGCTACGTCCGTCCGGAGGATGGCCCGCCTCTGCAGAAGCCTCGCTGGCTGCCCCGGCTCCTCGAGCAGACCAACTACCTGGCCCGCCTCGTCGCCGTCCGGCGTGACATCGCGATCCGTGCGCTGTCCGAACCCTGGCAGGGTGAATGGGACTACCTCTTGCGTGCCACCGAGCAGGCCCATCGGGTGGGACACATCCCCGTGGTCGCGGTCGCTCTTGCCGCCCCGATCGCGATCGAGTCGATCGACGCCGCCCGGGGAGTCGTTCAGCGCCACCTCGCGCGCTCAGGTTCTCCGGCGAGAGTGGTCGCCAATGCCGACGGTTCGCTCAGGGTGCGTGGGGTGGTGCCGAAAGGGCACGTGGTCTCGATCATCGTTCCGACCGGAGGTGCGCGAAGGAAGGTGCGGGGGCAGGAGGTTGTCCTGGTAGAGAACCTCCTGCGGAGTCTCCTGACGCGCACCCGATACCCCCATTGGGAGGTCGTCGTCGTTGCATCTGCTGGAACGGACCCAGCAGTCCTCGACCGGTGCAGGGAGGCTGACCCTTCGCGTGTCCGGGTCCTCCACGTCGATGGCGCCTTCAACTTCTCTTCCTCAGTAAACGCAGGTGCCCACGCCGCCCGGGGATCCAGCCTCCTCCTGCTCAATGACGACACAGAAGTGGTGAGCCGAGAATGGCTTGGCGACATGGTGTCGGTACTGGCCCGTCCATCGACGGGCGCGGTGGGGGCAAAGCTACTGTTCCCTGACGGTACGGTGCAGCACATCGGCGTCGTCTGCCCACCCAACCAGCTGCCGATGCATCCGCGCATCTTCGAACCAGACAGCACCTCCTGGGACATGACGCTGGATGTCGACTACTTGGCTGTCACCGGCGCCTGCCTCCTCACCGACAGGGAGCTCTTCCTGCGGGTTGGCGGGCTCTCGGAAGCCCTCCCCTTGAACTTCAACGACGTCGACTACTGCCTCAGGCTGGCGGAACTGGGACTTACCAACACCTGCGTGAACTCCTCCGTTCTCGTCCACTTCGAGTCCTCGACTCGAACGACCCGAATACTAGACTCCGAGCGCACCGCCTACTTCTCGTGGGAGCCAGTCACGATCGCCGACCCGCACGTCGCGTACTGGAACTGACCCCTCAACGCTGAAGGATTCGCGCCACCCGCCATCGGATCTTGTGCGCGGCCTCGGGCAACCCGCCCGAGGCCAGCGCTCGAACCGTGCCGACCGCGTCGCGACGGAAGCGCGCCCGCCACGGCATGGGCTGCGTGACCTGGCCAGCGGTGAGGCGGGCGAAGTCCGCCGCCCGGTGTGGCGCAGCACAGAACTCGACCAAGGGCAGGAGTGCCTTCTCCCAATGGAATTCCGTAGCCACATCCCGGACTCGGTCGCGAGTGTCCCGTGCCACCTGCATGTCAGATAGGAGCATGACCAGGGCCCGTGCCATCGCGGCGGCGTCAGACACGGGGATCGCCACCCCGATGTGCCGCTCTGCGACCAGCGCCCCGAAAGAGTCACCTTCCGAACAAACGATTGGCAGTCCGGCCCACAGATAGTCAAGCATGCGGGTCCTGAACGAGTACGACGTCTCCACATGGTCGAAATGGGCTGAGATTCCTACGTCGGCGTCCAAGAGGTAGTTGCCCCGGTCCTCGTACTCAACCCAGTCGTGGTAGAAGAATACGTGGACTCCCGTCAGTCCCCGCCTATCCGACTCAAGCCGTACCCGGTTGGCCATCGCCATCTCCGGCACATCCGGATTCGGATGTTTCATGCCGAGAAAGAAGAGCCGGAGATCCGGTACCTCTGCCCGTGCGATGTCGACCGCCTCCACGACCGTGAGCGGGTCGAACCAGTTGTAGACCCCGCCGCCCCAGATGACGACCTTGTCGTCCTCAGCGATGCCCGGGACCACCCCACGTATGCCGTGGCGGGTTTGAACCGGGGGTTCCGACCCGCACCCGAAGGGCGCCACGTCGATGAGCGACCGGAGCGACGGGTCGGCGTCGTATGTGTCGGGGTTGAGGCGCCCCCATGCCGCCAAGTGGCCCATCCACAAATCGCGTTGTCGTTCGGAGGCGCACAGGAAGAAGTCGCCTCGTTCTACCTCCGCCCTCAGCTCGTTGACAGCGCGATCGAGCGATGCATGCCGCTCCGGCTGTGACCTGAACTTGTCCACCTCGAGGGACTCGAGGTGGAAGGGATCGTAGAGGTCGATGACGACGGCGCAGTTGGCATTCCTGATCCACCCGAACGTCTCCAACAGGTAGCCCTGCATTATCAAGATGTCAGCGGCCTTAACCTCCCCGCGGAAGCCGTCCACCGTCACCCGGGCCGCGGTGAAGCCGGTGCCCTGCCTTTCGCACTTCGAGAATGTCAGGAGGCGGACGGCGTGCCCACTCTCGGAAAGTACACGGGAAATCTCCCAGGCCCTGATTGCCGGACCCGCCATCCGTGCGGTCAGGGTGTCCAACGTAACGACCGCGATCCTCTGGGACTTCACAGCGCATCCTCCTCCCCGGCGGCGCCACCCTGCGGCCACGACCAACGCCCGTCCATGATGAGGTAACCGCCGGACTCAAACGGTGTGCCGCGGGTCACGGAAAGCCGCGCACTGTCCCTTACGTAGTCGTACACGTGGAGGGTGGACGTGTCGACGATCGAGCCATGGATGATGTAGCCCCCGGGCTGGAGTGGTAGACGCGACACCACGAGGTCGACCGCACCCCGCCCATCAAGGTGGTCAATCCGGAACCCGAGGTCCTTCGTGTTGTTGCCCCAGAGGTAGGTCCCGTCGACCGACTCCATCGCGAACCCGAAATGGGGATGATCGAGCCTCTCCTTCGCATTGAAGTGCAGCCTCATCACAACTTTGTCGCCCGTCTTCACCGTTCCGTCCATGGGCCTGCCCGACGCATCAAGCAGTTCCACCCGCTCCACGAGCGCCTCACCGCTTCCCCAGCGGACTCGACCCTCGGCGTCGACACGCACGCCGCCGCGGGTTGAGTCCGAGTACTTCTCGAGAACAAGCCGGGCTTCACCGACGTCGCGGAGGCGTCCGTGCTCGAGCCATGCAGCCTGGTCAGCCATGCCCCGAAGTTGTGGCATCGAGTGAGAAACCACGACCACGGTTCGTCCCTCTCTCCGGAAGTCCGCGAACTTCTCGGCGCACTTGTCCTGGAATCCGGAGTCGCCCACCGCGAGGATCTCGTCGACGACGAGGATCTCAGGTTCGGTATGGATGGCGACTGAGAACCCCAATCGCACGTACATTCCCGACGAGTAGTTCTTGACCGGCTGGTCGATGAATTCCTCGACACCTGAGAACGCCACGATCTGATCGAACTTGCGGTCGATTTCGGCCCTGTGCATTCCCAGGATCGAGCCGTTGAGATACACATTGTCCCGGCCAGAAAGCTCTGGGTGGAAGCCCGAACCGACCTCGAGCATTGCCGCCATCCGTCCTCGCGTTGAGATCGTCCCCCCATCGGGCACCAGTATCTTCGCGATGCACTTGAGGAGCGTGGACTTGCCCGAACCGTTGTCGCCCACGAGAGCGAAGGTCGACCCCTGCGGGATCTCGAGCGCGACATCCCGCAACGCCCAGAAGTCCTCGTACACGGAACGCTTCCGCCGCATTACCGCCGATTTGAGGGTCTGGTTGCGCTCGTGGTAGACGCGGAACTTCTTGGACACGCCATTGACGGACACCGCTGAGTCGCCAGCCATCACAGCGCCTCCGCGAGTCGAGCCTGGTTACGCCCGAATACGCGCCATCCGAGCGCCAGTACCAGGAGTGAAAGGATGAGGACCACTCCGATCGTCGTCGCATCCGGCATCCGGTTGTCGTAGAGGAGGTTTCGGAAGGCCTCGATGAAGTAATAGAAGGGGTTCAGTCTGTACAGGTCGAGGACCGTGATATCACCGATGATCGGGCCAAGTTTCTCCGACTCCCTCGCCACCATCGAAGCCGGGTAGACGATCGGGTTGGCATAGAACCACACCTGGAAGAGGATGCTCACGAGGTGCTGCGTGTCCCGGAAATAGACATTCGCAACCGACAGCATCATCGACACGCCCGTGGAGAACATCGCCAGGAGAACCATCAGCAGGATCGTCGGCACGATCCAGATCAGCGGATGACCACCGAACAACAGGATCGCAGCCACCAGCACGACCATCTCGATCGACCAGCTGTAGAGCCATGCGAGGGCGCTCGAGATCACCAGCGCGGAACGCGGGAAGTAGACCTTCTTGATGAGATTTTCATTGCCCACCAGCGCGATCATTCCCCCGTTCACCACGTTGGTGAAGAAGGACCACGGAAGGAGCCCGCACATCAGCCACAAGGCGAAGACGTCGAGCCCGGACGGATCGCCGGCATCCGGCTGGACGCGGATGACGAACCGGAACACGAACGAGTAGACGAGCATGGCCGCCAACGGGTTCGCCAATGACCAGAGCTGTCCCAGCACGGTTCGCTTGTACTTTCCCTTGACCTCCCGCATGGTGAGGTTTCGCACGAGTTCGCGCGAGTCCTTGATGTCACTCAAAATGGACAATCTTCGTCCTCCGACACTCGTCCGGCGCCCCATGGGCGCATCATCACAACCACGTTACAGTGCCGTACCTGCGGCGCTGCGGCATCTGACATGGGCGTCGTCCTGGATCACCGCCGATTAGCGGATTGCCAGGGATCGGCGGACCGCGCGACAGCCCACTTCCAGCTCGGCTGGGCCGTAGACTTGGCACGTCCTTTGACCCGAACGACTCAAGAGGCCAGAATGCGCGTACTCGTCACAGGAGGAGCCGGTTTCATCGGCGCCAACTTCGTCCACCAGACCGTCGCCGAGCGGCCGGACGCCGCCGTGACCGTCCTGGACAAGCTGACGTATGCCGGCAACGCCGACTCGCTTGCGGACCTCGGCGACGCCGTCACGCTCGTCGTCGGCGACATCGCCGACCGCGACGTCGTCGACCCCCTCGTGGCGGACTCCGACCTCGTGGTCCACTTCGCGGCGGAGTCCCACAACGACAACTCGCTGCGCGACCCGTCCCCCTTCGTCACCACCAACCTCGTGGGAACCTTCACGCTGCTCGAGGCAGTCCGGAAGCACGGCGTCCGCTACCACCACATCTCCACGGACGAGGTGTACGGCGACCTCGAACTGGACGACCCCGCCAAGTTCACCGCGTCCACGCCGTACAACCCCTCCAGCCCCTACTCCGCGACCAAGGCCGGTTCGGACCTCCTGGTCCGCGCCTGGGTGCGATCCTTCGGAGTTGAGGCCACGATCTCCAACTGCTCCAACAACTACGGCCCCTACCAGCACATCGAGAAGTTCATCCCCCGCCAGATCACCAACCTGATCGACGGCGTCCGGCCGAAGCTCTACGGCGCCGGCCAGAACGTGCGCGACTGGATCCACGTGCTGGACCACAACCGCGCCGTGTGGGCCATCATCGACAGGGGCCGGAGCGGCGAGACCTACCTCATCGGTGCCGACGGCGAGAAGAACAACAAGGAGGTCGTGGAGCTGATCCTCGAGCTCATGGGGCACGAGCCGAGCGACTACGAACACGTGGCGGACCGCCCCGGCCACGACATGCGCTACGCGATCGACGCCACCAAGTTGCGGGAGGAGACCGGCTGGGAGCCGCAGTTCAAGGACTTCCCCTCCGGCCTTGCGGACACCATCGCTTGGTACCGCGCCAACGAGGCCTGGTGGCGGCCGCAGAAAGCGGCGGTCGAAGCGAAGTACGCCGCCCAGGGCCAGTAGCGGCTTCGACTTCCGTGGCACATGCACCCAGCGTCGTCGTCGTCGGCACGCGCGGCTACCCCAGCTACTACGGCGGCCTCGAGACCGCGGTGCGCAAGCTGGCCCCCTACCTCGTGGAGCACGGCTGGGACGTGACCGTCCACGGCCGCCGCGACGGCACGCGGGACGACGACCCCAACCGTGAGACCCGCGTGCACTCGGTCCCGGTCTGGGCGCTGGAGAGCAAGTCGTTGTCGAACCTCTCCTCCGGGCTGGCGTCAACGCTGAAGATGCTGCGTGACCCCCCCGACGTCGCCCTCGTGATGAGCACGGCGATCGGCTTCTGGCTACCTTTGTTGAAACTGCGGGGTATCCCCACCGTCGTCAACACGGACGGCCTCGAGTGGGAGCGCGACAAGTGGGGCCGGCTCGCCAAGGCCGTGCTGCTAGCCGGCGCGTGGATGACGGCGCGGTTCGGCGACCAACTCGTCTTCGATGCGCGCGCCATCGAGCGGTACTGGAACGAGCGCTTCCACCGCGAGGGGCACTACATCCCGTACGGCGGCGAGCCGCTCCCTCCCCCAGCCCCGCTCGACGGGCTCACGGCCCGCGGTTATGTGCTCCTCGTCGCCCGCTTCGTTCCCGAGAACACGGTGTCCGAGTTCCTCGCGGCCGCGGACAGACTGGCTGGTGACTTCGACGTCGTGCTGGTGGGCTCAACCGGCTGGGGTGGCGGGCTTGACGACGACGCCGCCCACCTCGCCGCGGCCCACCCGCGTGTCCACTGGCTCGGCCACGTCTCCGACGAGGAGACCCTCAACGGGCTGTATGCCAACGCCGCCGTGTATTTCCATGGCCACTCCGTGGGCGGCACGAACCCGTCACTCGTCCAGGCGATGGCCTCGGGGACGCCTATCGTCGCCCGCGACACGGTGTACAACCGGGAGGTGCTCGGCACGACCGGGGTCTACTGCGCCCCCGACCCGGAGTCCATCGAAGCCGTGGTCCGCCACGTCATGAGCGACCCGGATGCCCGCTCCCGGATGGGTCGTGACAACCAGTTGCGAGCGCAGTCCCATTTCACGTGGGCGACAGTGTGCGCGGACTACGAAGCCGTCCTCCGGCTCACCCTCGACCGACGAGCTCGTCTGTCGTGACGATCGTCCCGACAGACGTGGCGAGGTAGCCCAGGTAGCGTTCGACGGCGTGGGCGGTGGTCCCGTCGTCCTGCCCCCTCTCGCTGTCGAAGTGGGCGGCACGCAGGCGGAGGTCGCCCAACCGCCGCAACACGTCGCTGCGTGCCCAGTACATCGACCCGGCGGCGAACCTGAGGCGGCCCGGATCCACCGCGATGCGACCCCTCCTGCCGAGCGCCAGCACGAGTGGGATATTGGCGCCCCAGTACGGCGGCCCGAGGACCTGGCCCGGCGCCGTCACCATCGCCAGGCCGGGATCGCTTTCGAACGCGCGGAGCACCGCGACCACCAGTTCGGGTGACCCGAGGATGCCGCGCACCAACTCGTCGCGCCACTGCGCGCCGCCACCATCGAACCGGGCGCCGCCCCTGCGCCACGTGCTCTTCTTGGTGTGGACCTTGCAGACCACCTCGTAGTCGTCGAGCATGCCCGCATTGACGAGTCGCAGCAGGGGGAGGATGTCCCGGCCTCGGTTGTCCACGCGGAGGATACGCACCGATGTGACCCGGTCCGGGAGGACAGCGGGAAGGGCGAGGTCCGATGTCGTCGTGATCAGGAGGTCGAACGGTTCCGGAATCGTCTCCAGCGCCTGGAGGAGGTCCGGAAGCACGTCCACGAAGTGGCAGTGGAGTACCGCGACGATGCGCGCTCCTCCCGCACCGCGCGACCCCAGGAGCGCGGGCGGCGGGTCAGGGGCCGGCTCGCGACGCCGCAGGAGTGGCAGGACGCTCGCACCGGGCCGCCGCAGCGCCACGCCGGCGACCTGTCCCGCCACTGTGAGGCCGAAGGACGCCCAGGCGCGCGCCTGCCACGGGATCACTGGCTGTCCCCGAGGAAGTCATCGAGGTCCGCCCCGAAGATGTCGCGAACAGCGGCGCGCAGCACGGCCGTCTCGACCCGGACACGGGGATCCCGCAGGAGGGTCCGCTTGAAGAAGGGATACCCCGCTTCCATGAGCTCGCGCCACGCCACGGTCGTCGGGTTCATGCGGCCGGCCGAGAGGCTGGACGAGGGGAAACCAACCGCGCTTCGCAGTCCGGCGCGCTGGATGGTGCGCGTCAGCCCAAGCTCGTAGCGGCGCACGATCGCCACCTTGTTGGTGAGGTGGCGGACCCCGTCGAAGAACTCGACCAGGGCGGGGTGCGCGAGGACGCCGGGACTGAAGCGGAGGAGGTAGGACTGGAGGTGCGGCGAGACCTGCAATGACGATGTCACAGCCCACACATCGGCGCCGGAGTTCCCGGCCGTGGAGAGCAGTGCAGCCAGCGGGGCGAACGGGCCCACCATCGAGTCGTTGGTGAGGACCACCTCGGCTGACCGTACGGATGGAACCATGCGCAACGCCGTCGCCCAGGACCCGAAGTCGTGGCCACGGTTGGGCCGGTGGATGACGACGGTCGCTCCGAGGGCGTCGGCCGGATCAGGTACGGCCGGCGACGTCGTCACGACTGCGCACGCGAAGCCGGCGCCCGCCAGTTCGCGGACCAGCGCAAGAGTGGAGGGCGAGAATCGCGAGTCGGCGTCGAAGTGGGCCACGATCGCCACCCGGGCGGCTCCCGACACCGTCTCGAGTGTCCCATTGACCACACGAGCGGCGCCCGGCTCAAGGTGCGCGCCGCGCCCGGCCAGAGGCCACGTCAGCTCTTCGGGTAGGCGCACTCTCTCATCTCCCATGTGGAACCTGCCAGATATCTGTGACCAGTCTCCCCCACACCCCGCAGAACCTTTCGTCGACCCATCGGATAGATTTGGAGAGTGCCCGACACCCGCCTGTTCACCGAACCGGGGAATGCCCGCGTTCGGCCAATTCGCGGCCGTCCAGCGCGGCACCGGAACAAGGTGCGCCACGAACACCCCCTGTTCAAGTCCGTCGCGGTGGCGCTGGTCTTCCTGCTCGCCTTCGGTGCGAGTTTCCTCGGGTTGTCCTACAACCGGATGCAGGGCAACATCACCCAGCAGGACATCGGGGAACTCCTGGGGGACAATCGCCCGACAAGCTCAGGAACACCGGCCCCGACTGACCTCAACGCCGGACAGGCGCTCAACCTGCTCGTCATCGGTTCGGATTCCCGCGAGGGAGCCAACGACGTCGATGGCGCCGGGGCCTCGGGCACCACGTCCGGAATGCGCTCCGACACCACCATGCTGGTGCACATTTCGGCGGACCGGACCCACATCGAGGTCGTTTCCATTCCCCGTGACACCCTGGTGGACATCCCGGCCTGTACGTTACCGGACGGGACCACGACCGAGCCGCAGTACGATGCGATGTTCAACTCCGCGTTCCAACTCGGTGCGGCGGGTGGCGACATCGGGTCCGCCACCGCGTGCACGATGCTCACCGTGGAACAGCTCACCGGGATCTACATCGATGACTTCGTGGCGGTGGACTTCGCCGGTTTCATCAACGTCATCGACGCCCTCGGCGGGGTGGCGATGTACGTCCCCGAGGACATTGACGACGCTGCGGCCGGACTGACGATTTCACAGGGCTGCCGCCTCCTGGACGGGCAGCAGGCGCTCGGCTTCGCCCGCGTGCGGAAGTCGGTCGGCGACGGCTCCGACATCTCGCGCATCAGCAGGCAGCAGGACCTGGTGCTCGCCGTGATGGAGGAGGCGCTGTCGAGCAACCTGCTGCGGAGCCCGACCCGCCTCTACCAGTTCCTGGACAGCGGCACGCAGACCCTGACCACCGGGAACCGGATCGGTGACATCCGGGCGCTCGTGGGTCTCGGAACCTCGCTGGCCTCAATCAGCACGGCGAACATCACCTTCATCACCATGCCGTTCGAGTGGGCCGGCCCGCGAGTGGTGCCGGCGAGCGACTACGCGGGCCTCGTCTGGGACGCGATTCGCGCGGACACCCCCGTCGATCCGATCTATTCCGGCGACGCCCCCGACATCTCGGCCGCGCTGCGCGCGCGCGAGGCGGCGGGCGCGGTACCTTCAGGGGAGCCGAGCGCCACGCCCGGCACGGCGGTCACGGAAGCGCCCGGCACGTCTCCAACGGTGGCTCCCGTCGAGCCCACCGATGACCCGCAACAGTGCACCAAGGAGAACGCGTCATGAGTGGCTCCGGCGAGGACCTCGATCCGCCCCGGATCGCCCCTCGCCAGTCGGCCAGCCGCCCGTCCGCCTCGGGAGCGCGCCGGGTGGGTGCGTCCCACCCGGAACCCTCGCGGGTGGTGGGCGGGCCTCCACGCGCAACGGCATCCGCGGAGCCACCACCGGTCAAGCCACCACCGGTCAAGCCACCACCGGTCCACGAAACTGACTCGCGTCCAGCGCCGCGCACGGTCACCGGACCGCCGGCCGCGCCCACGCGCACCGCCCGCCGTCGGAAGTACCCGGCGATCATCGCCGTCGTGCTGGCGCTGGTGCTGGCGTGGCCGGTCGGGTTGCTGTTCTGGTCCAACGGGAAGATCCAGCACACCACGGCCCTCTCGGGCGCGGCAGGGACGCCGGGAACCACCTACCTGCTCGTGGGTTCGGACTCCCGGGCCGACGGGACCGTCACCGACGGCGCGGAGGGCCAACGTTCCGACACGATCCTGGTCCTCCACGTGGCGGACAACGGCAAGGCCGCGATGATCTCGCTCCCGCGGGACACGTACGTCCA
>Ga0209539_1001784_pt1 | contig 11588 bp, 9 predicted proteins | sample BarGraNGADG00312_2_FD_184499 | JGI IMG/M metagenome (GOLD analysis project Ga0209539, IMG submission 184499) | Arctic peat soil microbial communities from Barrow, Alaska - Barrow Graham LP Ref core NGADG0011-312 (SPAdes) (version 2) | ecosystem: Environmental > Terrestrial > Soil > Wetlands >... | reverse complement strand
ACCCCGGAGACATCCTCAGCATCCCCCAGGAGACCCGATGACAACGCACGCGCCGTCCCAGCACTCCCCCGTCACCGCGCGCGCGGCCGGCCGGACGACCACGCGGCCCCCCGACTCGCGACCCCCAGCGGGACCGGGCCGGTCACGGCCGAGCCAGCCGCTCCCGCCGCGGTCCTGGGACCCGGTGCGGTTCCGGGCAAGCGATGCGGTGGCCTCGAGGGCGGCGGCCCACGACCTCCCGCGGGGCGAGGTCAACCCCATCCCCGGCCTGGCGGTGAAGCCCCTGCCGGACCCCTCCCAGTGGGCGGCCGCCGTGACGCAGAGCGCCGTGGAGGGCCTCCTCGGGCTCCGCCCGGTGAACCAGCTCTCGCGCTGGCTTGCAGGCCCGGTGTACGACCAGCTGACCCGGCGCGCGGGACTCGCGCTGCGCGTGTGCGGGCCGAGCCGGTCACCGGGGGTGCGAATTCGCTCGGTGGTGGTCTCGCCGGTGGACGACGTGTCCCGCGAGGTGTCCGTCACGCTGCACGACGGCACCCGGTTCCGGGCCGCCGCCATGCGGCTGGAGCGGTACCACGGCCGCTGGCTGGTGACCGCCCTCGAGATCGGCTAGCTGTTGCCGGCGGATGTGACCGGGGTTACTCTCACGGAGTGGGTCACCGCCCGGCATTGCACCGGAAACCGGTCGCGAAGTCCATCGGGCCCCGGAGGGCGGCTTGATGGCAACGCTGACGTGCGGCACGTGCGGTTCGGACAGTCCCGACGGCGCACGGTTCTGCGCCAACTGCGGCTCGCCCCTCGAGGCCGCGCGGCCGCTCGAGGGTGAGCGCCGATTCGCGACAGTGCTGTTCGCCGACGTCGCCGGGTCGACCTCCATCGCCGAGCGGCTCGACCCGGAGGACTGGACCCTGATCATCAACGGCGCGTTCGGCTTCATGAATGCCGCTGTCGCGCGCTACGGCGGCACGGTCTCGAGGCTGATGGGCGACGCGGTGCTCGCGCTGTTCGGCGCCCCGGTCGCCCACGAGGACGACGCCGAACGCGCGGTGCGCGCGGCCCTGGAGATGCAGGAGGCGGGTCAGGCCTACGCCCGTGTCGTCAGGGCGCTCCCGGTGGCGGCTAGAGACCGTTCTCGAAGTCGTCGTCCGCGGAACGGAGCCGGGAGAACATCTCCTCGAAGCTGGCCGTCGACGCGAACTCGTCCGCCACCACGACCGCGGGCCGCGCGGCAATCGCCTCGGCGAGCGACTCCCCTGCGCGCGCGATGCGCTCGGTGAGCGGGCGGACGTCGTCGCCGGCCGCGCCCCAGTCCTCGGTCGCGGCGAACACGCCCGTGGTCAGCACGTCGGCGTGGAGGTAGGCGAACATGGGGCGCAACGCGTAGTCCAGCGCCAACGAGTGGCGGGGCGTCCCTCCCGTGGCGCCCAGCAACACCAGCTTCCCCGCCAGACTCCCCTCCGGGAGCACGTCGAAGAACGACTTGAACAGCCCTGAGTACGAGGTGTTGAACAGCGGGGTCAGCGCGATGACGCCGTCGGCGGCGGCCACGCGGTCGAACACCGCGCGAAGGGCCTCCGGGGCGAAGGAGGTCATGGCCTGCATGATGTCCCCGCCGTGGTGGCGCAGTTCCACCACCTCCACCTCCGCAACGGACCCCCGTGCCGCGAGCGCGGTGAGGGTTGCCTCCGCGAGCCGTTCGCCGAGGAGCGAGGTGGACGAGGGCTCCCGGAGCCCCGCGCTGATGACGACGATCCGCCGGGTCATCGCGCGACCCGCAACACGTTGGAGTCCTCGGCGCGGGTGCCGGTCCAGCGGTCCACCAGCGTGGCCGGGTCCGACTCGTTGGCCACCGCTCCCCCGCGCGCCGCGACGAGCGAGGCGTGGGTGGGGGCATCGGGGACGTGCGCCGGGCGCTTGGAGTCGAACTCGCGCCGCAGCACCGGGACCACCTCGGTGCCGAGGATCTCGAGCTGCTCGAGCACCGTCTCCAGCGGGAGTCCGGCATGGTCCATCAGGAACAGTTGGCGCTGGTAGTCGCCGACGGCGTCGCGCATGCCGGCGTAGCGGTCGATGACCTGCTGGGACGAGCCCACCGTGAGCGGGGTCTCCCGGGTGAAGTCCTCCATGGAGGGGCCACCGCCGTAGACGGGCGCGTTGTCGAAGTAGGGGCGGAACTCACGAACCGCGTCCTGCGACTTCGCGCGCATGAACACCTGACCGCCCAGCCCGACGATGGCCTGGTCGGCGCTGCCGTGGCCGTAGTGCTCGAAGCGGCGCCGGTAGTAGCCGACCATCTGCTTCGTGTGTGACATCGGCCAGAAGATGTTGTTGTGGAAGAAGCCGTCCCCGTAGTACGCGGCCTGCTCGGCGATCTCGGGGCTGCGGATCGAGCCGTGCCACACGAAGGGGGCGACGCCGTCGAGCGGGCGCGGGGTGGAGGTGAAGCCCTGCAGGGGGGTGCGGAACTTCCCCTGCCAGTCGACCACGTCCTCGTCCCACAGCTTGCGGAGCAGGGCGTAGTTCTCGATGGCGAGCTCGATGCCCTGGCGGATGTCCTTGCCGAACCACGGGTACACCGGGCCGGTGTTGCCGCGGCCCATCATCAGGTCCACACGGCCGTCGGCGACGTGCTGGAGCATCGCGTAGTCCTCGGCGATCTTCACCGGGTCGTTCGTGGTGATCAGCGTGGTGGCCGTCGAGAGGATGATCCGCTCGGTCTGGGCGGCGATGAAACCGAGGGTGGTGGTGGGCGAGGACGAGACGAACGGCGGGTTGTGGTGCTCGCCCAGTGCGAACACGTCCAGGCCCACCTCCTCGGACCTCTTGGCGATCGCCACGATCGCCTTGATCCGGTCGTGTTCGCTGGGCGCGCGACCGGTGGTGGGGTCGGTGGTGATGTCACTGACGGTGAAGACTCCGAACTGCATGGTCACCACAGTAGCAGTAGTTGAAGCTTCAATCAACCCCCTGCCAGCGGAGTTGCTCCCCTGGCTCAGCGCCGTTTGCCCTTCTTCTGCGCGGCCCGGCGCGCGGCCCGGTTCTGCCCCGTCGCCGCCGCCGAGGCGGCGGACGTGCCCGGGCCGGCCGCGAACCTGCCGGCCGCGTTCGTTTCCGCACTGACCGCGGTCGACCCGGAGCCGTCCTTCGCGGACGCGGAGTACGTCAGGGCCGTGGGCCGGGCCGGCGGTTCGAGCCCGAGCACCGGGACCGCACTGGCCGCCACGGGAGCCACGGGACCAGCCTTCGCGGCGGGCTTGACGGCCGCCGCGCTCCCCGCCGGGGCGCCGGACTTGGCCGCCTCCGACGGTGCCGGCCCGGGTTCCGCCGTCGGGGAGCCCGCCGGCGCGAGACCGGCCAGCCTGCCCGCGATCCCCGCACTCGCGTTCGCCGCACCCGCGGCCGTGACCAGTGGGGCGGCGTCGGCCCCGGCCTCCTGCGGCTTCGTCACCTGGATGTTGAAGAGGTAGCTGACCGACTCCTCCTTGATGCCCTCGTCCATGACCTGGAACATCCCGTAACCCTCGTTGCGGTACTCCACCACGGGGTCACGCTGCGCCATCGCGCGCAGGCCGATTCCCTCCTTGAGGTAGTCCATCTCGTAGAGGTGCTCGCGCCACTTGCGGTCGAGGACGGCGAGGACCACCCGCCGCTCCAGTTGCCGCATGACCTCCTCGCCCACCTCCTCCTCGCGCCGCTCGTACGCCAGGTGGATGTCGGAGCCGATCTCGCGGATGAGCATCTCCTGGGTCACCCGGTTGAGGCCGCCTGCCTCCTCGATGATGTCCTCCGGCGTGATGGTCACGGGGTAGAGGTTCCTGAGCTCCACGAAGAGCTCATGCAGGTTCCAGGAGGACTGGGTGGGCCCCGAGGCGTATTCGGCCACGTACTGGCCCACCACGTGGTCCATGAACCGCTGGACCATCTCCTCGATGTCCTCGCCCTCCAGCATCCGCCGGCGGGTCGCGTAGACCACCTCACGCTGGCGGGACAACACGTCGTCGTACTTCAGGACGTTCTTGCGGATCTCGAAGTTGCGCGCCTCCACCTGGGACTGCGCCGAGGCGATGGAGCTGCTGACGAGGCGGGACTCGAGCGGCATGTCGTCCGGGTAGGCGGCGGAGTTCATGATGCGGGCGGCGGCGCCCGAGTTGAACATGCGCATCAGGTCGTCCTCCATGGAGAGGTAGAACCGGGACTCACCCGGGTCGCCCTGACGTCCGGAACGGCCGCGCAGCTGGTTGTCGATGCGGCGCGACTCGTGCCGCTCGGTGCCCAGCACGTACAGCCCGCCCAACCCGACGACCTCGTCGTGCTCGGTCGCCACCGATGCCTTCGCCGCCGCGAGTGCGGCCGGCCACGCGGCTTCGTACTCCTCCGGCGTGTCCGCCGGGTCGAGGCCCTGGTGGCGCAGGTTCTCCACGGCGATGTACTCGGGGTTCCCGCCCAGCATGATGTCGGTACCGCGCCCGGCCATGTTGGTGGCCACGGTCACGGCGCCCTTGCGGCCCGCCATCGCCACGATCGAGGCCTCACGCTCGTGCTGCTTCGCGTTCAGCACGTCGTGCGGGATGCGCCGCTTCTTCAGCAGGCCGGACAGTGCCTCGTTCTTCTCCACCGAGGTCGTGCCCACCAGCACCGGCTGCCCCTTCTCGTACCGTTCGGCGATGTCCTCGACGACGGCGTGGAGCTTGCCCTCCACGTTCTTGTACACCAGGTCCGAGTTGTCCTTGCGGACCATGGGCTGGTTGGTGGCGATCGGCACCACGCCGATCTTGTAGGTGTTGAGGAACTCGGCGGCCTCGGTCTCGGCGGTGCCCGTCATGCCGGCGAGCTTGTCGTAGAGGCGGAAGTAGTTCTGCAGCGTGATCGTGGCGAGCGTCTGGTTCTCGGCCTTGATGACCACACCCTCCTTCGCCTCGATCGCCTGGTGCATGCCCTCGTTGTAGCGGCGGCCCGGCAGGATGCGGCCGGTGTGCTCGTCCACGATGAGGACCTCGCCGTTCTTGACGATGTAGTCCTTGTCCCGCTTGAACAGCTCCTTCGCGCGGATCGAGTTGTTCAGGAAGGAGATGAGCGGCGTGTTCAGCGACTCGTAGAGGTTCTCGATCCCGAGGTGGTCCTCCACCCGCTCGATCCCGGGCTCCAGCACGCCGATGGTGCGCTTCTTCTCGTCCACCTCGTAGTCCCGGTCCGGCTGCAGCCGCAGGGCGATGCGGGCGAACTCGCTGTACCACTTGTTGACGTCGCCACTCGCCGGGCCGGAGATGATGAGCGGGGTGCGCGCCTCGTCGATCAGGATGGAGTCCACCTCGTCGACGATCGCGTAGTTGTGGCCCCGCTGGACGGTCTCCTCCAGGGTCCAGGCCATGTTGTCGCGGAGGTAGTCGAAGCCGAACTGGTTGTTCGTGCCGTAGGTGATGTCGGCGGCGTACTCGCGGCGGCGCTCGTCGGGGCGCTGCCCGTCGATGATGCACCCCGTGCTAAGGCCGAGGAACCGGAACACGCGCCCCATCAGCTCGGACTGGTAGGAGGCCAGGTAGTCGTTGACCGTGACGATGTGGACGCCCTTGCCCTCCAGCGCGTTCAGGTACGCGGGCAGCGTGGCGACGAGCGTCTTGCCCTCACCGGTCTTCATCTCGGCGATGTTGCCGAGGTGGAGTGCGGCGCCGCCCATGAGCTGGACGTCGAAGTGGCGCTGGCCGAGCGTGCGGCGGGCCGCCTCACGGACCGCCGCGAAGGCCTCCGGCAGCAGGTCGTCGAGGCTCTCCCCGTCGGCGAGGCGCTGCTTGAAGACATCGGTCTCCTCGCGGATCTCGGCATCGGTCATCGCGGTGAAGCTGTCCTCGAGGGCGTTGACCTGACGGGCCATGCCGTCCAGCTTCCTGAGGATCCGACCTTCGCCCATCCGCAGGATCTTGTCCATCAGCGACGCCACAGGTTCTCCATTCGTCCATGGCCATCCGGCCTGTCCACGTCCCCATGGTACGGCCCGCCGCGCCGTCGGAAGGGCCCGAGCGGCCGGGTTACGCCGTCGGCGAGCGGCCTCTGGGGGACGGTCACGCGCGGGGGCGCCCCGGCCGGCGGCCGGGGCGCCCCTTGTCACGGACTACCCGACCACCCGGGTGTCGAGGCGGATGACCCCGTACGTCCAGCCGTGGCGGTGGTAGACCACACAGGGTTGGCTCGTCTCCTCGTCGATGAACAGGTAGAAGGGGTGCCCGACGAGCTCCATCTCGTAGAGCGCCTGGTCGATCGTCATCGGGGTGGCGTCGTGCAGCTTCTGGCGGACCACCACCGGCGAGTCGCCCAACTGGGTCTCGGTGGCCACCCCGGTCCTGGTGGGGACGCCGTTGGACCGGATGTTCGGGGTCTCCTCGGCGGCCGCCTCGACGGCCGCGGGGGCCTCGAGGGGGGCGCCGCTGCCGTTGGTCTCGCCCGGCCCGGCCTTCCGGCGGTCCTTCTTGCGGTCGCGGGACCGGCGGAGGCGTTCGGTGAGCTTCGCGGTCGCGAGGTCCAGCGCGGCATAGCGATCGGAGGCGCTGGCCTCCGCTCGGACAACTGGTCCCTTGCCACGCAACGTCAACTCGATGCGCTCCGCCTTGTCCGCCATTCGTGGGTTGCGCTCGCGCGTGAGCTCCACGTCGAGGCGCTGGGCCTCGGGGGCGAGTTGCTCGACCTTGTCGAGCTTCTCCTCCACATGCGTGCGGAATCGTTCGGGGACTTCGGTGTTCCGTCCAACAACGGCGATTTCCATAAGGGACCTCCTTGAGGAATGTGGGTGATGCCGGGTTCAGCCGGACCGTGTTCGTGCGGTTGCGTCCGCCTCCGACCACCTCCTCACCGGAGTTTTTCTATCCCAGTATCCTAGTCCCCCGCGCATGAAATGCATCACATACGGAGTCCTCCCGCGCCGCTGCGGCGGGGGGTCGCGGCGAGCGCGAACGCGACAGTGACCGGTGCCCCCGTCGACTCCTCCAGCGCCCCCGCGGCGGCGTGGAGCGTGGCACCCGTGGTGACGACGTCGTCCACCAGCACCCACGTCCGCGCTGTGGGGGGCCGGCGGACCCGCAGGCGCGCGGCCGAACGGGCCGAGGCGCGGGCGGCCGCCGACAGGCCCGCCAAGTGCCCGAGACCCGGACGGCGCAGCACGTCGGCCACCAGGACGGCCGGCGCGGGCGGCGCCCCGGCGGCTCCCCCGTCCGCGAGCCCCGCGCACAGGGCGTGCGCCACCACCTCGGCCACGTCGGCGGCCACCAGCAGGCCGCGGGCGCGGCGGACCCAGCCGGACGGCGCCGGCACCACGGCGATCGGGCCGGGCAGCTCGACGACGGCGTCGGGGAGCTGGGTGAGCCACCGGTCCACCATCTCCGCCACCGCGTGGGCGACCAGCGGCTGGAGGTCACGCCGTCCGCGCTTCCAGGCGAGGACTAGCTCGCGGGTCGGACCGCGGTAGGTCGCGACCGCCCACGTCGGGGGGCCGCCCGCGGCGAGCAGCGGCGCGTCGGGGTCGACCCGGCGGGGCGGGGTGAAGAGGTCGGCGGCGCAGTCGTCGCACAGCACCCGGTCGGCACACCCGCAGCCCGCGCACGCGGTGGGGGTGACAAGGTCGAGGGCGTCGAGGAGGGCGCCGCGCAGAGCGCGCGAATCCACCCTTCCACGGTGCCACGGCCGTGCCCGGGGACGTCGCCGGCGGGGACCCGGCCGGGGAAACGGCCGCGGTGGCGGTCCTGTGGAAGGACCGCCACCCTCAGCCCGAGTAGGCGGGGTTCGCGATCGACTGCGCCACCTCGCGCCAGCCGATCCCGTTGCGGACGTAGAGCCGGCCGTCCGACGTCGCCACCACGATGGAACGCGCGTTCCGGTTGGAGGTCAAGGACACGGCGTCCTCCACCAGCTGCAGCGTGGTCGTGGGGCCGCCGATCTGGAGGAGGCGCACCTGGTTGGCGGCGTCGGCGAGTTGCGAGCCGAGGACCGCGAGGGTCGACTGGTCCACCCAGCTGACGTCCGCGACCATGGTCAGGGATTCGCCGATCTGGAGCGGTTCACCCGTCATGGTCGGCATGCCCGAGCGGTCCCGCACCACGGCGGCGAGCTCGATCCGCGTGGCGGCGTCGGTGCGGGAGACCACCACCACGCGGGCGCCGTCGGCGGAGACTCGCACGTGCTCCACCCTGCGGCCGGCGAGCCACGGGGCGGAGACCGTCCCCACGACGCCGTCGCCGGTGACGACGACGAATGTGCCCGCATTCTGCGCCGAAGCGGTCCAGATCCAGCCGTAGCGATCGATGGAGGGCGGCACGAGGTCGGGCGCCTCGACCAGGACCACGCTGGGGCGTTCGGAGGTCGGAACCGTGACCAGCCTGTTCGCGCCGGACAACATCACGGTGGGCGCACTGACGCCCTCGAACGGCACCGCGGGGTGGCTCGGCTCGAGGGCGGTCAGGTCCTCGGCGCCGGCGACCACCGCGAGTTCGCGGCCGTTCCACCGGACGAGCGCGCCGTCGGCGAGCATGACCGGGGAGGAGACCGATTGCGGCAGTACGAGGTCCTGCCCGGGGTCCCCGGCCGCGAACGCGGCGCCGTTCACCGTGATGCCCACGCCCGTGACATCCGCGATGGACGAGAGCGTCGTCTCCAGTTGCGCCAGCATGAGGGCGCGCTGGTCCTCCTCCGCGTTCAGGGCGTGGCCGCTGAGGTCGACGACGGCGAGCCCGTCCGCCACCCTCACCCCACCCCCGGCCAGCCTCGTCGCCGTGGGGAACGCGGTGGTGACGGCGGACTGCAGCCACCCGGACGGCCCACCGAGCAGGCCCTCCACTAGTGCCGTGGCGCGCCCCTCCAGCGGGTACCAGCGCACGTCGGGGACGAGGCTGGAGTAGTCGGCGGCGAGGAACCAGAGCGGGCTGGCGGAGAACGTCTGCTTGAAGTTCAGGTCCGAGATGAGCAGGCCGTCCTGCAGCGCGGCGATGCGCCACTGGTCCCGCCCGTCCCGCACGAGGGTGAAGCTCGACGTCGAGGGTGAGTCCGTCGTCTCGGTGTAGCGGCCCTCCCGGTCCACGTACGCCACCTGGTCGATCGTGACGCTGATGCCGCCGTCGGTGCCGATGGCGAGACCCGGGTTCTTCGCGGCGGAGTACACGCGGACCTGTGCGCCCGGGTCCCAGACCTCGTCGATTCCGTCCGCGAGGTAGAGGCGCGCGACGGCGAAGTCGTCGGAGAACCCGTACGCCGCGGCGCGGAGGAACCCCTCGACGATCTCCTGGGCGCTGGCGTCCTCCACGGGACCCTCGGCGAGCACGTCCACCGAGTAGCCGACGGGGATCTGGGGGTTCGCGGAGTGCACCGGGCCCGACGTGGGCAACGCGGCGCAGCCAGAGACCGCGAGGACCGCGACGAGTGCGGCGAGTCCGGAGAGCCGGCGGGTCACGCCTCATCACCTCCCACGGTGAGGGGCGCCAACCGCTCGGGGACCACCGGCAGCGGGGGCACGAAGGGTTCGCCGACGCGCTTGGGCAGGCAGAGCAGGAACGACGCCACGACGCCCTCCTGCCCCCACGCCTCCAGGGTCCCGCCGTGGAGGCGTGCGTCCTCGAGCGAGATCGCGAGCCCGAGCCCGGTGCCGCCCGTGGTGCGGGCGCGGGCGGGGTCCGCCCGCCAGAAGCGGTCGAACGCGTGTGCCGCCACGTATGGGCTCATGCCGGTCCCCGTGTCGACGACGCGCACTGCCACGGCGCTCTCGTTGTCCGCCAGCCGGATGTCCACGGGGTTGCCGTTGGAGTGCTCGATGGCGTTGATCACCAGATTGCGCAGGATGCGGTCCACGCGGCGGTCGTCGACCGCCGCGGTGACGGCGGCCTCGAACCCGGACAGGCGCAGGGTGGTGCCCTTGCGGTCCGCGAGCGGGACGGCGAACTGGAGGACGCGCCGGACGAGGGGACGCATGTCCTGCTCCTCCGGCGAGAGGGTGGCGGCGCCGGCGTCGAAGCGGGAGATCTCCAGGAGGTCCGCCAGCATCGACTCGAAACGGTCGATCTGGGCCTGCAGCAGTTCGGCGCTGCGGCGGATTGCCGGGTCGAACTCGCCCCTCGCCTCATACAGCATCTCCGACGCCATGCGGATCGTGGTCAGGGGTGTGCGCAGCTCGTGGGACACGTCCGAGACGAAGCGCTGCTGCAGGCGGGAGAGCTCCTCCAACTGGGTGATCTGGGAGCGCAGCGAGTCGGCCATCTCGTTGAAGGACCGCGCCATGGTGGCGAGTTCGTCGTTGCCGCGGACGGCCATCCGCTCGTCGAGCACCCCGGCGGCGAGCCGCTCGGCGGTCAGGGACGCCTGACGGACCGGGCGCAGTGCCCGCCACATGATCCCCCAGACGCTCGTGCCGATCAGGAGGGCAAGGACCAGGGCGCCGATGGCCAGCGCGCGCATCATCAGGTCGATGGTCGCCTGCTCGGGGCTGAGGGTGTAGACCATGTAGAGCTCGTGGGTCCCCGCCAGCGGCACCGTGACCTCGTCGCCGACGATGACGCCGGGGACGTCGCCCTCGCTCGTGGGGATCGCGACCGACTGCCAGCTCAACCCGGGGTCCTCCGCCACGCCCTGGCGCAAGTCGGGAGTGGGGAGGGCACGCAGTGCCGCGTTGGTGATCGGCTCGAGGATGGTGACCGCGGAGGTCTCCTCCGGCGAGCGCAGCATCATGGCCCCGACGATCCCCGAAGACGGGTCCTGCACCGACCGGACGACGTCGGCCGCGGTCGACTGCACCTGCGCGAGGGTGGAGGCGTTGGCGACGTCGAGCCGCGCCTGCGTCTGCTCGAGCCGCCAGGCGGCGTCGCCGAGTATCTGCTCCACGCGGTTGTCGAAGAGGCCGTCGCGGATCTCGGCGGACACGTACCAGCCCATCAGCCCGACGGCGAGGGTCACGGCCAACGCCGTGGTCACCGCGACCTTGAGGGACAGCGAGCGCCGGAAGCGGTCCACCAGGTTGGCGAGCTTGCGGCGCGCCCGCCGCCGCACGGACGCCAGCGTGATGGGTGGCCGTCCGTCCTTGTGTGGGCGGTGGTGGCCCCTGCGGGGTTCAGTCACCGGGTTGGACCTGCGCGGGCTCCTGGGGTGCCCCGGCGCGGTAGCCGACCCCGCGGACCGTCACGACGACCTCGGGGCGCTCGGGGTCCTTCTCGATCTTGGCGCGCAGCCGCTGCACGTGGACGTTGACCAGGCGGGTGTCCGCAGCGTGGCGGTACCCCCAGACCTGCTCGAGGAGCACCTCCCTGCTGAAGACCTGCCAGGGCTTGCGCGCGAGCGCCACCAGCAGGTCGAACTCCAGCGGGGTGAGGACGATCGGGTGTTCACCCCGTCGCACCTCGTGCCCGGCGACGTCGATGGTGACGTCCCCGATCAGCAGGTGCTCGGAAGGAACGGTGTCCGTGCGGCGCAGGCGCGTCTTGATCCGCGCGACGAGTTCCTGGGTCTTGAACGGCTTCGGGACGTAGTCGTCGGCGCCGGCCTCGAGCCCCTCCACGACGTCGGGGGTGTCGGACCGGGCGGTCAGCATGATGATCGGCACGTCGGACTCCGCGCGGATGCGACGGCAC
>Ga0209539_1001783_pt1 | contig 11607 bp, 11 predicted proteins | sample BarGraNGADG00312_2_FD_184499 | JGI IMG/M metagenome (GOLD analysis project Ga0209539, IMG submission 184499) | Arctic peat soil microbial communities from Barrow, Alaska - Barrow Graham LP Ref core NGADG0011-312 (SPAdes) (version 2) | ecosystem: Environmental > Terrestrial > Soil > Wetlands >... | reverse complement strand
GGGGTCGATCTGGATGAACAGGCCCCTGGACTCGACCTGTTTCTTGGCGTCGTCGTATTTCATCCCGACCAGCTTCGGGACCTTGAGCCCGCCGCTGCTCATTGTCAACAGGACTATGACCCCCGCCGCGACGCCGCCCATCACCAGGATGCAGGCGACGAGCAGCAGCGTATTGCGCAAGCGCCCGCGCTTCTTCGCGCGGTCCGCCCGCAGGGATGTCCTCGTCATTTCGGCGCTGCGCGCGTCTGGTGTTTCCTCGCTTATCTGAACCACCGCCGTGCTCGACTATATATAGGTGATTATAAGTATGGCATGCGGATTCCTTCAAAAGCTCCATGCAACATGACTGACGCGGCGCGCCTGAGAGGGGTTCCGCCGACATTCGTGCGCGACAGCCCGCCGGGATATAATGCCCGCGATGAAGACATCGGAGCCAAGAGCAAAGCGAGCGGCCTCGAGAGGGTCGCACGGCGGTGCGCTCATCGCAGTTCTGCTGGTCGTCTGCCTGCTCGTCGGCCTGGCCGCCGGCATCCTGGCGCGCGCCCTCACGGGCCAGCGGCGCGGCGCGGCGAAGCCCGCCCGCCTGTCGCCGACCAGGCCGGTAAAGCAGAAGTGGCCGACAGACTCCGGCGCGTTCGTAATAAAGACAGGAGAGCAGGCGATGCAGCCTGCACCCGGCCCCATACCAGCGGAACTGAACCGCAAGGACAGTGTGTGATGGAAGGAAAGATCATCCAGGGCGCCTACGGGCGTGCCGAGGGGAGCGCGACGCGGACCGGCATGCGCGGCTATGCGGAGAGTGCCTCCATCATGAGCGATTACTCGCAGAGGAAAGCCTCGAGCTACCTGTGCTTTACCGCGATCGGCGACGGCTTCGGAGGACCGGGCAGGTCCGACGTCGCAGCGCGGCTGGCCGTTGACACAGTCCATGTCGCCCTCGACCCGAACCGGTTCGAGGGGGAGCCGGAGTTCAGGCACAACATCGAGAGGGTGCTCACGAATGCCATCCAGGAAGCCAACTCCAGGCTGCGTGAGACCGGCGCGGAGGCGGACGCCGGCCCCTTCGGGACGACGCTTACCTGCGCCGCGCTCGACTCCCAGAGCGCTGTCATCGCCCACGTCGGCAACGCGAGGGCTTACGTCCTCACGGCGAGAGGGTTGCGCCAGGTCACCAAGGACCACGTGGAGCCTTCGGGAGACACGGGCTCAAGGCTGACCAGGGCTCTCGGCGTCGGCAGGCGCGTCGAGGTCGACGTCCTCAGGGTCCCCCTGCGACCAGGGGAGTCCTTGCTGCTGTGCACGCACGGCCTGTACTCGGCGGTCACGACCGAAGAGATGGCGGGGGCCCTGCTGTCCACCCCTGACCTCCAGGCCGCCTGCGACTGGCTGGTCGACGCCGCGGTCGCCAGGGGCGCCGCGTCCGACGCGACCGTCACCGCCTGGCGGATGCCGGGCGCCACGATGGTCAGCACAGCTGCGGCGGCACAGGCGCAGCCCGGCGGAAGCAAGCGAAAGAGGAAGAGGTCGCGGCGCTTTCTCGTCCTGCTCTTCGCCGTCGTGCTCGTTGCGGGGGGCGCAGCCGCGGGCTGGAGCATAGGCTCTATCTGGTTCAAAGGCAAGAGCTCGGCAAAGAGCGTGACCGCGGCGCGAGGCACGAAGTTCTCACCCGGGGACGTGGCCGTCATACGCACGAGCAGCCAGTCGGATGCCTGCTATCTCGCCGAGGACCCCGGAGGGGCTGAGCAGACGCAGTTATACGACGGCTGGAAAGTGAAGGTCGTGTCCGCGCAGCTGGTCAACGGGGTGCAGTGGTACAAGGTCGAGGTGGCGAGCGGCGGACTCAGTGACTCCAACAGGCGGGGGTATGTCCGCGAGTCATTCCTTCGAAAATCCGGCTGATCACTGCGCGCTGCTCTGGCTCCCGGGCGCCGGAGCATGGGCCGCGGTCGCCATCGCCTTGCAGGCCGCCTTATCGAGCGACAGAAGGTAGTTCCTCACGAAATCAGCGGATTCTGCAGCCAGGTTCGGCGTCGCGTGGTCCATGGTATCGGACGAGGTGTGGATGTTCGGATCGGGCTGGCCGCCCACCATCCTCTCGAGCCACACAGCCGGAATGCCAGCGTCGCCGAAAGGCTCATGGTCGCTGCCCTGACCCTGTAGCCTTGCCCCGTTGATCCCTTTGCCCGCCGCGTACTTCACGAGGGCGTCGGCCAGCGCCGGCGACTTGGGGCCCCAATCCCTGAACTTGACCTCGGGGCCCAGAGCGATAGTGTCGAGCGAGACGACGCCGATTATCTTGGCCCGCTCCTTCGCGGGCTGAGTGCCGAGGTAGTAGCGGGAGCCCACGCGTGCGGTGCCGGACGAGTTCTGTTCTTCCGCGCCGAAGATCAGGAACCTGACCTCGGGATAGTGCTTCGTGCCCTTGATCGTGCGGGCGAGCTCCAGCAGTGCGGCGCAGCCGGACGCGTTGTCGTTTGCGCCGGGCGACCCTGACACCGTGTCCATATGCGCGCAGACGAAGAAGGTGTAATCGGAGGACTGTCCCGGGTCGGCGGTTATCAGGTTCTGCGAGGTGGAGCCCGACGGAAGAGGGAACTGGTCCATCCCCACCGAGTAGCCCATCTTCTGCAGCTCGCTCGCGAGGTAGCTCGCCGCCTGCCGCTCCCCTGCCTTTCCGCCGGGCCGCGGCCCGATGTTCGCGCTGAGGAAGCTCATCACCTGGCGCACCTTCTCGATGTCCGCCGGGGACGACACCGCAGCCTTCGCCGGCTGCGAGGAGACCGCGGAGCTGCTTGATGCGGTCTTCGCCGGGACGGCCGCTTTCGTCTTTTTCGGCGCATAGACTTTGGCGTGGGCGTAGTACCCCGCGGCACCGCCTATCGCGAGCCCGACTATGAGTATGAGTACAAGCCAGAGTTTCTTTCTGCGAACCATGACAGAAACTTTACAATTATCCGTGCCGCTTTGTCGACCTGCGCGTGACATCACACGCCAGCATCGTCGATGAACAGCTCCCCGGGGTAAGCGACCTTCCATAGAAAGAGGCCCTGAGGGGGCAACGGTACCGCGCACGGCCGGTCACCGCCTTTGAGCCAGGCGGAGAGGTCTTCGAGAGACGCGCGGCCCGAGCCGACCTCCGTCACGGCTCCCGCCATTATCCTCACCATGCGGTAGAGGAACGCCGTGGCCCGCACCCGGAACTGAAGGACGGACGGCCACACCTCCTCCAGGTCGCACTCGATGACGCGGCGCACGCCTGAGTCTTCGGGGCTGCCTTGCGCGCGAAACGCGGAGAAGTCGTGCTCGCCCACCGCTCGCGAGCAGGCCTCTGACATGAGGGTTTTGTCGAGCGGCTTGTGGATGTGCACGGTGTAATCCTCGAGCAAAGCTGAAGGGGCGGGCGTGTTCAGAAGAAAGAAGCGGTACTCCCGCCAGAGGGCGTCGCGCCTCGGGTCCATATCATCGCGGACCCGCGCCATCCCGGTCACGCTGATGCCCCTGGGAAGAAGGGCGTTCAACCCCGGCACGATACGGCTCACGTCGCGTCCAGGTTCGATGTCGAACGCCGCGGCCTGGCCCAGCGCGTGCACGCCGGCGTCCGTCCTGCCCGCGCCGAGGACCGGGGTCTCTCGGCCTATCAGCGTACAGAGCGCCTGCTCGAGAGCGCCCTGGACGGTGGGCACAAATGGCTGCTTCTGAAATCCGTGAAAGCCGGCGCCGACGTATTGGAGTGTGATGAGGTATCTTGCCAACCTGCGCGGCTCCTTGCGGATCATCCCCGTGGGGCGTGCTCTATTATCGACTCCAGCGACGAGTACCCGACGACGCCGCGGTCGATGGCGTCCATCGCGACGTGAAGGTTGCGCGTGAGCACCGGGTCAGGAGAGACGTCGGCGAGCTGGCGCATCAGGTCGATGATCTGCTTCATCGTCCTGACCATGTCGCCGATCGACCGGTCCGGGAACCGCACCAGCATCTCGTCGAGCTCCGCGCCGCCCGCCCACATGAAGGCCGCCTCGCCGAAGCCGGTGTCCGGCGAGCCGAGCAGGTCCAGGCCCCGCTCGCCTTCCGCGGTCTTCATGGAGTCGAGCGTGCCGTTCAGCCAGTCGAGGACGTCTTGCAGACCGCCCTGCAGGTGCTCTTCCTCAGCCCTGCCGAGCCGCCTGGCTTCTTCAGCCTCCGACTCGCGGGACTCGTAGATGAACCACGAAGCGAAAGCGACGAGCTCTCGCGGCTCCAGCCTCGAAAGGATCCCTTCTACGAGCGCCTCCACGAGGAGCAGGTCGCACTCGTTGTACACGCGGCGGAGCAGTGCGCCTTTCTCGGTTGTGTTCTCGCCTTCCATGAACCCGTACGAGTTCAACACGTGTACCACGTCGACGAGGCGTCTGGAGACTACGTCGTACCCCGAGTCCCTCTCGCGCCTGGCGCTCTCCATCTGTTTGTAGATCTTCTCGACGCGCCTTGCGGACTCCATGCAGCGCTGCCTGTGCGCGCACTCGTTGCACCTGTTCGCGGAGAGCTCTTCCTTGAGAGACGCGATGGCTCCCGCGATCTCGCTTTCTTCAGGCGTGAGGCCGGCCGCCGTGACCTCGCCGGCGTTCTTACCCAACGACTCCATCTTGACGCCGACCTGCCTCCTGACCTTTCGGGTCGGCGAGGTGATCTTCGACACGTCGACCGCGCCGACGACCCTGGGGGCCTGCTTGAGCGACGTCTCCGAGAGGCGTCGGTAACGCCCGGCGGCGTCCACGACCAGCACGCCATCGGCCTCTTTCTTGCCCCGCTGCCTTCGCACGACGGCGAGAGTCTTCTCCGCCCCGCGGTGGCCCATCAGGAAGACGTCGCCGGGCTGGAGCTTAACCACCGCATCCTTGATCTCCCGGCTGTGCCGGTCTTTTGTCATGGACGAAAGGCGGCGCTGCAGTTGCGCGAGCTCTTTCTCGAGCTCGCGGAATCGGTTGGCATCAGCGTCGGGACACTTGCTCGCCGCCAGCTCGCGCTTCAGGTCCTCGTCCATGGCCTCGAGGCGCGACTCGAGCGTGACCACGCGCTTGTCCGCGCTGTACTGGGCGAAAGAGAGGTTCAACAGCCTCTGCGTCTCGTCCAGGTTGTGCTCGGCCATGATGTTCGCGGCCATGTTGTATGAGACCTCGAACCGCGAGACCACCGGGTGCGGGTCGCGCGTGACGAGCGAGCGTATCTGGTCGACGTTGAAAAACTTCTGGTGGAGGACAACGGAATAGCCGACCTCGTCGATTCCCCGCCTGCCTGCGCGCCCGGTCAGCTGCTTGTACTCCCCGGGGGTCAGCGCCCGATGTGCCTCTCCGTTCCACTTGGTGAGGGCCTCTATGACGACTGTCTTTGCAGGCATGTTGATGCCGAGTGAGAGGGTCTCTGTCGCGAACACGACCTTGATCAGGCCCGCGGCGAACAGCTCCTCCACAGCTTCCTTGAACAGCGGCAGTGCGCCCGCGTGGTGCGCCGCGACGCCCGCCATCAGTGCGGTCCTGAAGCTCGCGTAATCCAGGCAGTCGAGGTCGGCGTCCTCGAGCGGCGCCACCTTCTCCTCCAGGTACTCGGCTATGGTTGCGGCTTCCGCCTTCGTGTTCAAAGACAGGTGCTCTCTCAGGCAGTAAGTCACTGAGTCATGGCAGGCGGCGCGTGAGAAGAGAAAGTAGATGGCCGGTAGCATCTCGCGCTTCTCGAGCTCGCGTATCACGTCGGTCCTGCGGGGCCTGAGCTCGACGCCTCCCCTTCCGCGGCCGCTCTTCTGCCTCTGCGGGGGCCGTCGCTTAGCCGTCTCGAGCTGCTCCTCGATGACGCGGCCGACGTTATTCGCGAACAGCGGCACGAGCTCCCTGCCGACGAAGTAGAAGTTCTTGAGCTTCACCGGCCTCTCGGAGGTCAGCACCGGCTCGACGCCGCCCCTGAGGCTGTCCATCCAGGCCGCGAGGTCGCGCGCGTTCGAGACCGTCGCGCTCAAGGCCACCAGCTTCACGCGGTGGTCCAGGAGTATCACGATCTCCTCCCACACCGCGCCGCGCGCGGGGTCCTGCATGTAGTGGACTTCGTCGAGCACGACCACGCCAAGGTCGTGCAGGGCCGGGCTCGCCTCGTAGATCATGTTGCGCAGCACCTCGGTGGTCATGACCACGAGAGACGCGTCGCCGTTGATGCTGTTGTCGCCGGTGAGCAGACCCACGTCGCCGGGCGGATAAGCACGCGACAGATCCCTGTACTTCTGGTTGGAAAGGGCCTTGAGAGGAGTCGTGTAGAAGAACTTCTTGCCCTCTTCGCGCGCCTGCTCCAGCCCGTACTCGGCGATCACCGTCTTGCCCGAGCCGGTGGGCGCGGCCACGAGAACCGATGAGCCGCGCGAGAGCTTGCCTGTCGCCTCGCGCTGGAAATCGTCCAGCCCGAACGTGTACCTCTTCTCGAATTCGTCGGGATTCATGCATTGATTGTAGCAGTATGGAGGCGCGCGGCGTTGGCGGCACGCCTGCAGCCGACCTATAATGTTTCAAACGGACAGGGGGCACATTTGCGGATATACCTCGAAAAGAAAGACGGCGCGGTGTCGGAGCCCGGAGCGCTCGACGGCATGGTCCTCGCCGACAGCAAGTGCCTCTGGATCGACGCTCAAGAGCCTTCCGACCACGAGCTCTCGGCTATCGGAGAGTTCATAGGCGCGCACCCGGTGTCCATCGGTTACTGCAAAGGGTCCGACGGCATCCCGAAGCTCCAGGAGTTCGAGGACCACCTGTTCATAACCTGGAACTTCGTGCGCGAGTCCGACAACCCCGACGAGCTCATAACCTCCACCCTGTGCGTCTTCCTCGGCGCGAACTTCCTGGTCACGGTGCACCATGACGAGCTCGCCGGCGTGGACGACGTCTGGAACAGGAACAAGGCCGACCACGCGCTTTACCAGCACCAGCCCGGGCTCCTCCTCTATGCGATCGTCGACAACGCCACCGATGAATACTTCCCCGTAGTGGAGAACATAACCAACAGCGTCGACAGCTACCAGGACCTGCTCATCTCGGGGCAGGCCACCGGCGACCTGGAGACGATCATGGCCCAGAAGCACCGCAACATGGCGATGAGAAGGATAGCCGTGGCGCACCACGATGTCATCCTCAAGCTCGGCCGCCGGGACATGCCGTTCATCCCGGCCGACATCTCGGTCTACATAATGGATATCTACGACCTGCTCGTCCGGCTGCTGAACGAGGTCGACTCGAACGCGGACCTCATAACCGCCTCGATGGACATCCACCTCAACATCGTCTCGAACCGCCTGAACGAGATAATGAAGAAGCTGACCATCGTCGCCACGATCTTCCTGCCTCTGACGTTTCTGACCGGGCTGTTCGGCATGAACTTCAAGTACATGCCCGAGCTCGGATGGCGCTACGGGTACCTCGGCGCCTGGGTCATGTTCTTCATCATCGGGATCGCGACTTACCTCATCGCCAAAAGGTATATCGAGAGGCCGTCGAAAAAGCCCGGTAAGGCAGGTGACGACATTTGAGCGAAGCGGCCGGAGTCCATCCCCCACTGGCGATGCCCGCGTCCACGAGGGACGGCGTGCTGACGAGCGCGTGGATCGAGAAGCCGCCGCTCGAGAGCCGCCTCAGGCGGGAGGGGCCGTTCTTCGTGATCGCGGCCGGGGTCGTGGCCATGTCGTTCCTGCTGCCGACGCTGCAGTCGCGGCACGCGTGGATCAACATACCGTGCATCTTCCACGTGGTGACCGGCGTCCCGTGCCTCGCCTGCGGGCTGACGCGAAGCTTCGTCAACACCGCCCACGGGAACTTCTTGCGTGCCTTCGATTTTCACCTGCTGGGCCCCGCGCTCTTCGTGATGTTCTGCGGGCTCGCGGCGTACTTCGGCTCTTCGTTGGTCTTAGGTTACCGCGTGAGGTACCGGCTCTCGCCTCGCGCGCGGCGGATAGCGTCCTGGTCGGTGCTTGGGATATTCTTGGTCTGCTGGGGAATAAAGATAGCCTTCATGAAAGGTGGCTGGTAAGAAGGCCGGGGGCCTCGAGCCCCGGCGGAGAAAGGAGCTGGTGATGGAGCAACAGCAAAGCGGCCTCGTGCAGAACCTCTACTACTACGTCCAGCAGCGCGTGAACAGCGATTGGACTGCGGACGCGGGCACGGCGGTTCTTCTCACGATCATAACCTGCGGGATATACGGCCTGTATATCTTCTACAAGCTGATGGAGCGCAGGGACATGCACCTGGCCCGAATGGCCAACATGGTGAACACGTCCGTAGCGCTCCTCAAGGACAGGGCGGCGGCGACCGGCAAGACCGAGCTGATCGCGCAGGAGCTCGCCCAGCTCGAGATGGTCCAGCGCGAGATGTACGACCAGAGCCGTGAGAGGGGCGCAGTCCTCTGGCTGATCATCGGGATATTCTTCGGGATCGGGATACTCATCGGCTACTACTTCGTCATGGACGACCTCGCCAAGCACGACATGCTCGAGGCGCAGTATTTCACCCTGATGTCGCAGGCCCTGGCGAAGATGGGTCTCTCGGCGCAGGCGTCGCAGGCCGTGCCGAACATCCCGGAGCGGAGCTACCCGATGTTCCTCGTTCTCTCGATCGTGACCTGCGGCATCTATTACTTCTACTGGGAGTACGTCCTCGTCGATGACGGCAACAAGCATGTCGAAGCCCAGGTCCAGTGGGAAGACTTCATATACTCGGCGCTCGCGACCGCCTGAAGAAAGCGGAGGTAGGACATGGAATTCTGTGAGCAATGCGGGCAGGGGAACACCGAGGATGCTTCCTTCTGCGTACAGTGCGGGGCGAAGATGCCCGCCAAGGGAGAGGCCGCGGCGGCCCAGACGTCAGAGCAGATGACTCCCCCGGGCAGCCAGGCGCCACCACCGGGACCGCCACCCGCCCCACCGGAAGGCCAGATGCCGCCCCCACCGGGCATTCAGCCTCCGCCGGCAGGCGTTTACGCGCCGCCGCCGGGGCCCGGAATAATGCCGCCTCCACCCGGGCCCGGAGCCCCGCAGCCGGGATATCAAGGCTATGGAAGGCCCGTGCCAACAGACGGGATGTCGATCGCGGCCCTGGTACTCGGCATCGCGAGCTTCTTCATCTGCCCGCTCGTCGGCTCTGTTCTCGCCATCATCTTCGGCTACATCGGGTTGAAGAACATCAGGGAAAGCCGGGGCGCTCTGCAGGGAGAAGGCTTCGCGAAGGGCGGGATAATCCTTGGCTTCATAAACCTCGGCGTCACGCTGGTGTTGATAATCGTGATCGTGATCGTCGCGGTCGCGGCGAACCACTCGAGCGGCGGGAGCATGGTGGCTCCGGCGCTGGCCGCGCTGTCGCCGTTGCTTTGAGAAAAGCCCGGGGTGGCGGCTTCTCCACTGCCGGCCTCGCGTGTTGAATAGTAGGCGCTGCGCTATCTGAAATATTTTGGATATTTGTGATTATCGCCACGTTTCACTAGAACGAAGTACTCGCGAAGAAACTGTATACCGAGATAATAAATATTATGTTTATGGCCAGAGCAATGATCCCCATGATCAGGCCGGCTATTCCCATTCCCTTGCCTGCCTGACCCTTCTTGGCCGACGAAGGAATGCCAACCGCTCCGAAAATCGTCGCCAGTATTCCAAGTACTATCCCGAAAAAGGGAGCCCAGAAAAGCACAATGGCGATGATACCAAGGACCATGGCGGCGACGCAGAGACCGCTGTTGTTTGGCCGCATCATGGTCTGATTTACGACTGTCACTCCGGGCTGTTGATACTGCTGATATGGCGAGGGGTAGGGCGCTGGCGCCATCGGAGGCGGCGGCATCGGTGGAATTACAGGGCCTGGAGAAGCCGGTGCCGGAACAAGCGGCGGATTACTGGGCGTGCTCTGCACACTTCGCTCCGCAGACGGCGTAAGTGCCGCGCCGCATCCGCTACAGTAGGACATTCCCGGCTTGAGTTCCGTTCCACACCCTTGACATGCCTCTCCAGATTCACCTGTACCAAGGCTTCCAGTACTCATAATCTCCCCTTTCAACTCGACTGTTAACTCAACTCTGGTCACAATCGATTGCCGCTCGGCGTCATTCTATCAAAGAAGACCATTGGGAGAAGGTGGTTTCGGGTAGACGCTCCCCTGAACTACTTAGTACGTTTCTTCGTCCTCGCAATGCAGATTTGCAGCAGACAACTTACCTCGGGCTCACGCTGTTGTTCGTCATCATCATCGTGATCATCACGCTCGCCACGCATCACTACAACGGGTGGAGCACGATGGGGCCCGGGCTGGCGGCACTCGCGCCGCTGCTGTGACGAGAGTGACGGTCGGGAATCCGCGCGCGCGCCGGACCGTCAGTCGGACGTGGCGTCGGGCTCCTCCGCGAGCCCGGCGCTCTGGATCTCCCCTTCCAGGGAATCCACCAGCAGCTCCACCTTCGCCTGCGCGCCGTCGAGCTTGTCCTGGCAGTACTTGATGAGCTCGACGCCGCGCTCGAAGAGCGCCAGGCTCTGCTCGAGCTCGAGCTCTCCGCTCTCCAGCGAGTCAGTGATCTTCTCGAGCTCTTCGATCGCTTCCTTGAACGTGGGCTCCTTCTCCAAGCCTGCTCACTCCTTCCCCGTGACCTCGGCGTCGACGCTGCCGCGGCCCAACCTTATCGTCAAGGGCTCGCCCACGTCCACCTCGCTTGAATCGCGCACGACCTTGCCTGAGTCTTTCTTGAACGTTATCGAATAGCCGCGCTCCAGCACGGCGATCGGGCTCAGCGCGTTCGCCTTCGCGAGGGCCCGCTCGAGCCTGCTTCGTTTTTTCTCCATGTCGCGGACGGCCGACTGCGCGACCGCCTCTGCGTCTCCCGCGAGCAAGGCGCGCGGCCGCCTGAGAAGCTCGGTGGCGCGGTGGTAGACCGGCCTCGAGGCGATCGTCGCCACCCTGTGCCTTCCGCGCTCCAGCCCCCTGCGCGGGCTCTCCGGCAGCGAGGCGGTGACACGCTCCCACCTCTGCATGAAGCGGCCCAGCATGAAGTCCGGCCCTCGGTAAAGTGGAAGTCTCCTGATACCGGCCAGCTGGCGCGTCTCGCTTACAAGGTCGGCGCTCAAGGACCTCTGCATCGAGCCCGCGCACTTGCCCAGCCGCGCGTGAACGTCCCGTCTCTCCGGCACCGCCGCCTCCGCGGCTCCTGTCGGGGTGCTCGCCCTCCTGTCGGCGACCAGGTCGGCGATGCTCACGTCCGGCTCGTGACCGATTCCGGTGACGACCGGCACGTTCATCCGCGACACGGCACGCGCCACCTCCTCAGTGCTGAACGGCTCGAGGTCCTCGATAGACCCGCCGCCGCGGGCGAGTATCACGACGTCCACCGGGAAATCCAGGTTGAAGAAATGAAGCGCCGCGCAGATCTGCTCGACCGCGCCGGCCCCCTGCACGCGAACTCCACACACGAAGACGCGGGCGGGCGGGTAGCGTCTCGCGAGGGTGACGGTAACGTCGCGGACGGCCGCGCCTCTGGGTGAGGTCACGACGCCGATGCGGTCAGGGAAGGCGGGCAGCGGCTTCTTCCTCGAGTCGTCGAAGAGGCCTTCGGCCGCGAGCTTCTTCTTTA
>Ga0209539_1001781_pt1 | contig 11618 bp, 7 predicted proteins | sample BarGraNGADG00312_2_FD_184499 | JGI IMG/M metagenome (GOLD analysis project Ga0209539, IMG submission 184499) | Arctic peat soil microbial communities from Barrow, Alaska - Barrow Graham LP Ref core NGADG0011-312 (SPAdes) (version 2) | ecosystem: Environmental > Terrestrial > Soil > Wetlands >... | reverse complement strand
CCGGCCTGGAAGCCAAGACCGTGTTCGAGTACTTCCAGAGGAAGTGCCCGGGCCGGTTCTCAGACGGCCAGCTGCGAACGTTCCAGAGGGGCATCAAGGTCTGGCGGGCCACCGAGGGGCCGCCCAAAGAGGTCTTCTTCCCACAGGTGCACCTGCCGGGCGTGCTATCTGAGTCGGACTTCACCTACATGAACGGGCTCGGCATAACCATCGCGGGCAGGCCCTTCGACCACGTCCTCTACCACTTCGTCCTCACCTACTCCAACTGGGAGCACGCAACCATCTGCTTCTCGGAGAACTTCCAGGCCCTCTCCGTGGGGTTCCAGAACGCCGTTTGGCAACTCGGCGGGGTTTCCGAGAAGCACAGGACCGACCGGCTCTCCACCGCGGTTCACAACGACGTCAGAAGCCGCGAGGAGTTCACGCGCCAATACAACGCGCTGCTTTCCCACTATCACGTCAAGGGATTCAAGACACAGGCCGGCGAGCCGCATGAGAACGGCGACATAGAGCAGGCCCACAACCGCCTGAAGAGGGCCGTAGACCAGGCGCTCATGCTCCGTGGAAGCCGTGACTTTTCCTCCGTACAGGATTACCGCGCCTTCCTGGATGGGGTGATCGGGCAACTCAACGCCGGCAGGCGGGAAAGGCTCAGCGAGGAGCGCAAGGTTCTCAGGCGCCTGCCGGTGCGCAGGCTCGAATCGGCCGAGAAACAGGACGTGAGGGTTGGCGGAAGCTCCACTATCAGGGTGAAGAAGAACACCTACTCCGTCGACAGCCGCCTCGTCGGGGAGATGGTCCAGGCGAGGATCCACATGGACCACATCGAGGTGTGGTACGCCCAGAGGAAGGTGGACAGCTTCCCCCGCCTGCGCGGACAGGGAAAGCACAACATCAACTACCGGCACATCATAGACATGCTCGTCCGCAAGCCCGGCGCTTTCCCCAACTACCGGTACCGGGAGGACCTCTTCCCCACGATCCGCTTCCGCATGGCATACGACTGTCTCAAGAGGAAGAAGGGTGACAGACGCGCCGATCGCGAGTATTTGAGGATACTCCACCTGGCCGCGACCGAGAGCGAGGCCGGCGTCGACGGCGTCCTCGCTCTCCTGTTCGACCTGGACGCCGAGGTCGATGCTGAAACGGTCCGGGGGCTCCTCATCGCAGGCCTCGAGATCGCCGTTCCACGGGACGTGATCGTAGACGAGGTCGACCTCGCCTCCTACGACCAGCTCCTCCTGCCTGGGGTGATCAAGTGATGGCCGCCAAGAAGGACATCGCCGCCAGGCTCGAGCAACACCTCAAGGACCTGCGCCTCCCCACCATCAGGGAGTGCTTCAAAGAGGAGGCCGACAGGGCGAGGAAGGATGCGATCTCGCACGAGGCCTACCTGCTGGAGCTAACCGGGAGAGAGGTCGAGGACAGGAGGCAGAGAAGGATCGAGCGCTTCCTGCGGGAATCGAAGCTGCCGCTCGAGAAGAACCTGGAGACTTTCGAGATGGACAGGCTCCCGGCCAAGGCGAGATCCCAGGTGAGCGTGCTGCTCGAGGGCTCGTTCCTGGACAGGACGGATAACATCTTGTGTTTCGGTAATCCAGGGTCAGGGAAAAGTCACTTGCTCTCGGCCATAGCGAGTGAGCTAGTGCATCTGGAGCGCAGGATACTCTTCACCACCTGCGCGCTCCTGGTCCAGGAACTCCTCATCGCCAAGAGGGACCTCAAGCTAAAGGGCAAGCTCAAGAACCTGGACCGCTTCGGCGCCGTCCTGATCGACGACATCGGCTACGTCCAGCACGACCGCGAGGAGATGGAGGTCCTGTTCAGCTTCCTGGCCCACCGCTACGAGCGCGGGAGCGTGATGATAACCTCGAATCTGCCCTTCTCCGGCTGGGAGGTGATCTTCAAGGACCCCATGACAACGGCTGCGGCCATAGATCGCCTGGTGCACCACTCGGTCATCCTCGAGCTGAACATCCCCAGCTACCGCCTGGAGCATGCGGGCGGAGCATCGAAGAAGCCCGCTCTACAGAAGGAATGAAAGGAAGGAGGAAAGCAACACACCGATCGAGACTGACAAGCATAGCAAGCTCCACCCCCTAGGGGGTGGGGGAAGTGGAAGACGGAAACCTCAACAATAGTGGTCGTCGACCTCCAGGACTAGTTGACGCGGGACAATGAGAAGAGCTTCGAAAGCCTCGTCTGTCATTTCTGGATCTATTCCTGAAAGGAAAACGACATCGCCTTGTTTTAGTTCCATTGCCCTTGCCCTTCGCTCTCCCCTTGGCTCTTTGTCTAATTGCCATTGGAATACACAACAGATAATGAGACGCTAAACCATCAGGTAACTGTAGTGTGAGCATTGTAGCAAGTAGCAATACCTAGAGGATTGAGCATTTGATGATTAGTGCTCGATAACAGGGGTTATCGTAGACAAGGCATACTGGTCAATTACATCGCACTCGCACCGATTGGTGGATATTTGTAATAATAGTTGAACCCAATTGCGCCGCATAAAAGCATGCCACGGGTATTTGAAAGGAAGGACCAATGGAAACAGCATCTTGGGTAACGGCTATTGCGACGGTAGTCTATTCAATCGCAGTCATTGTGACGTTACTCCTTATTAAGAGGCAAATTGCGGAGGGTGGTCGTCTACGCGAATCAGGTGTGGTCGAGGAAGCTTATAAATACATTATTAGTACTCATGATGCGAGGGCATTGATTCTTGCCAATAGTGCTACCATCAAAGCCGTAAAGAACAAGTCGGATTTGGAATCTTTAAAAAGTAAATCTCCTGATCTGCTAAGAGCAATTCACGATGTTGTGAATTGTTATCATTATATTGGCTTTCTCATGCGCTCGCGGCTTCTGACAAACAAGGGTGCACTATATGAGGAAGGTGGTCAAACCATTCTGGATATGTCTGAGATAATCATGCCTGTGATTGAAATACAGAGGGAGAATCCTTCATATAAGCAGTATTTCGACACCTTGGTGAAAGAGGTTATCGAGTACCAGCACTCGCAAGGGAAACGTAAGTGTTTCTTTCGAAGAAGAACTGCGTAGTCTTTAAACTGAAGTACGCTGGGTGACTCCACTACCGGTTGATTCCAGTTTGCTGCATTAGATATTAGGAATGCTTTAAGCAGTACGAACGCAACGCGAGTGATAATTGGCATTATCTTGAACCTAATTCTATTGGCGGTATAAAAACCTCGAAGCTACGCAAGGCTCCGGATTGTTATCATGCGCTCGATAACTGTCCTTATCGTGCTCTTGTGCCCTTTATGTAAACCCGCATAAATCATATCAAACGGGAAGGACTCACCCCTTGTATTGCTTAAGGATGCATCAGTAAGCCAAAATCTGGCCATGTAGTACTTCAGGGGGCGAGAATCCATTGGGTGCACCTAAAAACGGGGGTATCAGACTGCTTTTCGACCGCCGGCTGAGGCTCGAATTCCGGGGAGCGAAGATAACGACAGACGCGGGTTTGCTGGCGGTAAGAGAGCTTGATGAGATGATGGGGCTCACCGACATGGCGGGTGAACTGATAGAAGACAAGAGGACCGGCAAGAACATACAGCACCAGATACCGGGGCTCCTCCGGCAATCTGTCTACGCCCGTCTTGCGGGATACGAAGATACTAACGATCACGAGGGGCTTTCACGTGACCCTGCCATGAGGGCAGTCATCGGCAAGAGGGCGCTAGAGAGGACGGCGGCAAGCTCGGGAACCGTGTCACGCTTCGAGACGGATATACTCACCCAGGACGAGAACATCGAAGCCCTTTCCTCGCTCAACAGCGCGTGGGTAGAAAAAGCCGTATCACTCTCAAAGGCGAAGAAGGTGATACTGGACATAGACAGTTCCGAGTCTCCGGTCCACGGAAACCAGGAAGGCTCAGCGTATAACGGTCATTTCGAATCCACCTGCTACCACCCGCTCTTCTGTTTCAACAATTTCGGTGACTGCGAAGGAGCGATCTTGCGGCCCGGCAACGTCCACTCTGCTGACGGCTGGCGGGAGTTCCTCTCCCCCATAGTGGACGGGTACAAGGCGACGGAAAAGAAGCTCTACCTAAGGGGAGACGCGGCCTTCGCCTCCCCCGACATCTACGAGTACCTGGAGGACAAAGGTATTCTCTACGCAATCAGGCTCAAGGCGAACAACAACCTCTACCGGGAGATAGATCACCTGATGACCCGCCCGGTGGGAAGGCCATCGAAGAAGCCGAAGGTCTTTTATCACGACTTCTCTTACAGTGCTGCATCATGGGACAAGCCCAGGAGGGTCATAGCCAAGGTGGAGTGGCATCAAGGTGAGCTGTTCCCCCGAATAGGTTTCATCGTCACTAACATGGGCAGGACTCCCGAGAATGTGGTCCATTTTTACAACAGGCGGGGTACATGCGAACAGGACATCAAGGAGGGCAAGCATGCCCTTACCTGGACCAGGCTCTCTTGCACGAGGTTCATATCCAACCAGGTCCGTCTCGCGCTGTTCGTGTTGGCGTACAACCTCGGCAATTTCATGCGCCGCTTCGCCCTCCCGAAAGAGGTCTCGCACTGGTCGCTATCCAGCATCCAGCTCAAGCTCCTGAAGATAGGGGCCAAGATTATCAGTCACTCCAGGATGACCATATTTCAGATGGCGGAGGTTGCGGTACCCGAGAAGCTGTTCCGGTCGATGCTATCCAGAATTCACCGCCTGGGGAGGGCATGCGCGAGAGCACCCGCCTTGAGCCTGTGAAAGACGGAGATGGAAAAGCAGGGTGTATTCAAATGCGGGATAACTGTCCCCGGATGACGGGCAAACGCGAGGCCTGGAGGGAAGATGCAAGGGTTGGAAGCCTTGAAGGCGGCGGTACCGGGTTTCGTGCGTCGGAAAGGACGTTCTGGTGGTAGAATATCAGCGTTGGAAGCGGTATATGAGGAATATCAGTTGACTGATATCCCTTATCCACCTGGACTCACCGTCTCACAATCATGTTATTTCAACTCGAGAGGTGGAGGTACGGACACCAGTTACTGGTAAGACCGGGTGTTGGAAGCGGCGGTTGTAAACCAAACGGCAATGAGAGCCTCAAAGAGCTGAGTTCCAAGCGCTATCAAAGACCTTCTACAAAGATATCTTGGTGTTACTAGGGCCCCGAGGGGAGTTCACTTTCCAAGGTATTCCGGGTGCTGAGGAGTGTTAAAAAGGAATTCCGTGACCGGTCTCCTGGCAGTGAGGGAACCTGACGACTGGATTTGGGATAGAAGGCAGGTATTTTCAGGATATGGGGGTATCCACGAAGGTGTTCTGATCGTTATACACTGGTACGCAACTAGCAGAAGCCCCATTCGAGATCACTATGTTGGCATATAGGCATATAGATATAGAAAAATCTGAAAGTAACGCGGGAAGGCAGCATGCGAGTGGGGGGTATGTCTGATGAAATTTAATGGCAGGCGAACGCCGGCGCGCCGCCGGGGGAAGCCGGGGAAGGCCGCACTGGTACTTGTCGCGGCGGTGATAGTCGCCATCCTTCTGCTGGTAACGCCTTGCGCTTTCGCCACTCCCGGGTGGTCCTGGCTGGTGAACGTATCCGGCAATGGTCCCACCCCCCCCAGCAATAACCAAAATCCCCAGATAGCGCTGGACGCGGGAGGGAACTCCCACGTTGTCTGGATGGGGAAAGACGGCTCGTCCACCCGTATCTACTACTCCGAGAACACCGGGGGCGGGTGGTCCGATCCGAAGAACATATCCACTACCTCCACCGGCAACAACATCCCCCAGATAGCGCTGGACGAGGTGGGGGGAGTTCTCCACGTCCACGTCACCTGGGCGAGTGCGAGTTCATATATCTACTACGCCGAGAAAACCGGGAGTGTGTGGTCCGGTCCGGTGAAAGTATCCGGTACGCTCACCGGTAACAATTACCCCCATATGGCGCTTGATACGGGGGGGGATCCCCACGTTGTCTGGAACGGTTACGACGGCTCGACCAACCGTATCTACTACGCCGAGAAAACCGGGAGCGTGTGGTCCGATCCGGTGAATATATCCCCCACTATAGCTATTAGCTACGACGAGCCCCAGATTGCGGTGGACGAGGTGGGGGGAGTCCTCCACGTCCACGTCACCTGGAGCGGGAAGGGCTCCAGCAACTACCGTATCTACTACGCCAAGAAAACCGGGGGCGCGTGGTCCACGCCGGTGGTCATATCCGGTGCGATCATCGCGAACAAGTACCCCCAGATAGCGCTGGACGGGGGGGGGAACCCCCACATCACCTGGTGCACCTATCACAGTGACGACGGCTCGCAGGACAAAATCTACTACTCCGAGAACACCGGGAGCGGGTGGACCGGGCCGGATAACATATCCACCACCTCCACAAGAAACTCTAGCCCCCAGATAGCGCTGGACGAGGTGGGGGGATTCCTCCACGTCCACGTCACCTGGAGCGGGTACGACGGCTCGATGATCGGCCATATCTACTACGCAGAGAAAACCGGGAGTGTGTGGTCCGGTCCGGTGGATCTATGCGGTGCTTGGTTCGTCGACAGCTACAACCCCCAGATAGCGATTGATACGGGGGGGAACCCCCACGTCACATGGACGTCGGAGGAGACCGTCAGCTATAACTACGGTATCTACTACGCCGAGAAAACCGGGAGCGCGTGGGCCGGTCCGATGAGCATATCCGGCGGCCCCATTAGCAACAATAAACCCCAGATAGCGCTGGACGCGTTGAACCACTCCCACATCGTCTGGTTCGGGGTCGACAATGGTACGTACTTCGATATCTTTTACACCGACATGGCGTACTACATCTCCGCGAGCGCCAACCCCGCAACGGGAGGTACAGTCTCGGGCGCCGGCACCTACGTCCCGGGTACCACCGTGAAAATGCACGCAACCGCGAACACCGGCTACCACTTCGTGAACTGGACGGACCACTTCGAGACCTGGGAGGAGTTGGGGGACACGGTCTCAACCGACCCGGACTACTCGTTCACCGCCACCGCCAACCACACTCTGGTGGCGAACTTCGAGCTCAACAACTACACGATCTCTGCGAGTGCCAACACTCCAGCCGGCGGTACTCTCAGCGGGGCTGGCAGCTACACCTACGGGGCTACCGTGAAAATGCACGCCAACCCCAGCGCCGGCTACCACTTCGTCAACTGGACGGAGGGAGGGACGCCGGTCTCCTCCGACCCGGACTACTCGTTCACTGCTAAGGCTGACAGGACACTGGTAGCGAACTTTGCGGACACCTACACCATCTTCGCGGAGGCCAACGTCCTCGCGAGCGGGACGGGCGGAACCGTAACCGGGGCCGGCACCTACACCCCGGGTGCCAGCGTCAGCATGCACGCTGTCGCGAACACCGGCTACCACTTCGTGAACTGGACCGAGGGGGGGACGCCGGTTTCGACCGACCAGGACTATTCGTTTAACGTCACCACCGACAGGACCCTGATGGCGAACTTCGCCCTGAATACTTACAACGTGACCGCTTCGGTCTCGGGGGGCCACGGCACCGCTACGCCGCCGACACAGAACATAAATTACGGGGCGAACGTCACCGTCGACATCAAGCCGGACGCCGACTACCACGCCATCTCCGTGACCGATAACGGTACACCGGTAATGCCCGTGCCCACCACTTCCTACGCCATCAACAACGTCACCTCCGACCATAATGTGGTTGTCACCTTTGCACAGGATGAACCGACCTGGTACCTGGCCGAGGGCACCACCGCCTGGGGGTTCTCCACCCATATAACAATAGAGAACCCGAATGACGCCGAGCTCCACGCACGCCTCACCTACATGGACCCGCGCCCGGAGACCGGCGAGACCGGCAAGGGCAGAGTAGCCGTGCGGACAGTGACCCTGCCCCCACTCTCCCAGACCACGGTAGACCCCGCAGGCGACCTGGGACCAGTCGACTTCTCCACCAGGGTCGACTGTATCGAGGGCAAGAGCATCGCGGTGGACCGCACCATTTACTGGACCGGCAAAGGAGCTCCCTCTGCCGAGGCCCACAACTCCATAGGGGTCACCGCTCCCGCCAAGGTCTGGTACCTGTCCGAAGGGTCATCCGAGTGGGGCTTCGAGACCTGGACGCTCGTGCAGAACCCCAACTCCACCGAGGCGAATGTGACCCTCACCTACATGACCGAGGACGCCGGGTTCAAGACCCTCCAGAAGAAGATACCCGCCTACTCGAGGGCCACCTACAGCATGGAGAAAGACATAGGAGCACACGACTCGTCCATCAAAGTCACCTCCGATGTCCCCGTCATCGCGGAGCGCAGCCAGTACCGCAACAACAGACGCGAGGGCTCCTGCTCGATAGGGACCACCGCCCCTGCAACCGACTACTTCCTCTCAGAAGGTACCACCGCCTGGGGCTTCACTACCTACGTGCTGGTGCAGAACCCCAACGACTCCAGCGTGCAGGTGACCCTCACGTACATGACTCCTAAAGGCCCCGCGGCCCAGCCCGCGTTCACCATGCCGGCGAATTCACGCAAGACGATCAGGGTTAACGACATAAAACCATCCAACGGCTACCCGATTGATGTCTCCAATACGGATCTGTCAACCCAGGTACACGGCTCGGCGCCGATCATCGCCGAGCGGTCCATGTACTGGAAAGGGGGGCCGGACTCGGGGGAGGCCTGCCACGACTCCATCGGTCTTGCCTCCTCCCACACGAGCTTCTACCTGCCTGACGGCCAGACATCGAACAACTGGGAGACCTGGACCCTGGTACAGAACCCCAACCCGGGAGCGGTCACAGTCCAGGTATCCTACCTCCCCGCAGGAGGCGGCAATCCTGTCACCTTCAAAGACGAGATACCGGCCAACTCCCGCAAGACATACAACATGGCCGGCGCGGCGAGCTATCCCGGAATCCAGGGCAGGGCCTCTATCATGGTGCGCTCCCTGGACGACGCGCGACCCATAATGGTGGAGCGCTCCATGTACTGCTACGGCCGGGGACTGGGGACGGATACCGGCGGGGCATACTCGGACTGAAGAAACAGAAAGATCCAAGCACGAGGGGCAGTCTTGATGGCTGCCCCTCTTTCATGTTCCGCAAACGCGCTGCAAACCAAACTGGATGATACAGCTTTAAGCTCAACTTCATACCACTTGTTAGGAAGGAGGTTCTCTTTTCGTCCAGTGGTTTTAATCGAAATCCAGCCAACTCCGGGCTTGTACTCGTCAATATGAAATGCATCGCCATATCCGCCCAGTCCTGCAGTGAAATATTCACCGTAAAATGTCTTCCCGCTGGGACGTTTGCCGGCCGTGAACCCGCAACTGACTCGATCGGCGTCCAGCCTCAAACCACCTGGTACCGGACAAAAAGCGCTACTGCAGGCGAGTTCAATACCTGGGTATTGGTGCAGAACCCCGGGGCTAGCGCCGCGAGCGTCCAACTCAACTACTTGACCAATCTTGGAGAGAAAGCCGGACCTACCCTGCACCTGGCCCTAAAAGCCGCCAGAGCGTGAATATGGCTGAAACCGCTTGACTGAATTCCCTAGAGTTATGCTGTCAGCAGCACTTCTAACTTATTACTGATCAAGCGCTTCCGCTCGTTGATGAATTCCTCAAAGTTGGAAATGTCTAGGTCGACGTCCGGAATATAGTGCTTTCGCAAATATTCCTTCCTATCTTCATCATTCGAGTAAGACTTACCGAGCCATGCATTAAGATCCCAGGCACTTTTCTCTTGGTTAGGAGTGCCCTCAAGAAGTTGCAGATTAGCCAGCGAATTCACATTATCGAGGAAGAACGCTATCTTTTCTTCGGGAATACCCCTCTTTACGAGTTTTGCCCTTGTGAACTTGCTTTTTGGGTAAATATGATCTTGGTGAAATATATTGCTAAAATCCAATGTCGGATATAGCAGCGACAATACTGAATATGTATAACTCTGACCATATTTGTAGTAGAACAAGTTCTCAATTTCATCTTTGTCAAATATCAAGTTTCTGTTTGTGCCTCTGAATTCTTCGATGATCTTATGCAACGGAAACGCACCATTGTTAGAGGAAAGAATCCTTCGCATAGGCACAAGTACTGCGTCCGGCTGGCCACTGAATGCCTTTTTCACTAATGACCTGTTGAGCCACTGCTGGACATCTTTCCTATCTTCTCGGTAGTTGTCTGAATCGCAATAATTGCCCGGGTTACCCTTTGCATATATGTAATAGGCAATTGGAATGACAGCGTTCTTAGAGGGAAGGGTATCTCGATTAAATCCAAAAGAAGAGACTAGTTTCACAGACAACCTAATGGACTCTGTAATCTTCTCCCATCGGTCCTCGATCATCAACATGTTCTCTGATTTGAAATTATCTACCTTAAATTTCATATCGAGGTCGCAGAGAACAAGACACGATTTCAAAACGAAATCCTTGTCAAAGTTGAACGGTTTCCAGCTCTTGTTGATTTCATCAACGAAACCAATTATTTCTTCCCTAGCGTCTTTTTTCTTCCATTGAGCTGTAGCAATAGAAAGCAAGAGATCTGAGTAATAGAGTTCAGTCCCGCCGCTATTAATTCGAATAAAGATGTTGAGGACTTTGTCTAGTGATTCATCTTCTTCAAGATAGTAGTTGATAATCTGACTATTCTTGACTGCTGCAAACAGTCTAAACAAGGTTCTATTTGCATGCTTTGAGTTCTCGCTGCCCCCACTTAGAAGTCCCTCGGAGATAAGATATTCATTTACGTCTGCTTCCTCATGGAAATCAAGTACGTTGCCCACTTTGAACCAGAATGTACTTTCATCGCGTAGCTCGCATTCTTCATCAGTAAGAAATCGAAAATCGAACTCCATATCGTCTCTCTCAGCTGTGTTCAGCAGGTTAAGGTAAAGCCTTCTCTTTGGATATGCCAGGTCGTTGTCCCATCTCTTGTGTGGCAATTTAGCAGCGTATGTGCCCTTGAGACCGAGGAACAAGGCAGTTAGCCGTTGTTGCCCGTCTAAAATTGCTGTGATATCCCGTTCGCCTGTTAGGTTTGCTTTTTCACTATGTCTATTGTCTCTTTCATGAAACCTCTGCACGAATTCGTAGAATTGATAATCGCTGGTTCTATTTCTATCCACCGACCAGAAAAGAAATGAACCAATAGGGTACTCCTGCATAATTGAATCAAAGAGTTTCTCAATCTGACTCGTTTCCCAAACTAATTCACGCTGTATCGCTGGAAGAACATATTTCTTCTCATTGATGTTATTCACGGCCCTTTCAATCGTAATAGGTGCCTCGAACCCCATAGAGAATCCTCCTTTCAATCATTGACTCTTAGGAACGCTAGGATGTCTTCAGTCTTTATTACAGATAAGTTGCCGCAGTAATGTGGTCTATGCGGTTCATACTATGAAATTGCTATGCCTTATTCAAGATGGCGGATCCAAGAGTAACAGCTATCGTCAGGCATGATGACGAGAAGTGTTAGCGGTATAGCGGACCCAGTTGTCTTGGACACGGATTAACGGTAATCCTATGAGTCCAAGGAGGTGGTCCGATGGGATCGTCAGACAAGGCAGACAGAACAGACGATGGCGCGTTGGGCGGAGAGGAGCGAG
>Ga0209539_1001777_pt1 | contig 11622 bp, 9 predicted proteins | sample BarGraNGADG00312_2_FD_184499 | JGI IMG/M metagenome (GOLD analysis project Ga0209539, IMG submission 184499) | Arctic peat soil microbial communities from Barrow, Alaska - Barrow Graham LP Ref core NGADG0011-312 (SPAdes) (version 2) | ecosystem: Environmental > Terrestrial > Soil > Wetlands >... | reverse complement strand
CGGCTGCCTCGCGCGCCGTCGACGGCCTGGTGAGAGCGGCCGGGATCGCCGCCGCAGCTGCGGCCGCGCAGGCCGCGATCCGGACCGGGGCGGGCACGACCGTCCGGCTGGGTCCGGTGCAGCCCGACCGGGCCGCCGCGGTGCGGCAGGTGTGGCTCGACGACGTCGCGGGCGAGCTGCCCGTTCGCTGGGCCGACGCCGTCACGGCGGCCGTTCCGGACGCAGCCGCCCTTGTGAGCTCGGTGGACACCCACCTCGGTGCGGTGCACGTGTCCACCCGGGCGCCACGCTGGAGTGCCGTGCTCCGAGTGCTCGCCGGTCTGGCGGGCGTGCTGGCCCTGGCGGCGGCCGGCTTCACCGCGGGGTCCCTCGCCGGTGATGCCGGCTGGCACTGGGACGGACGCACCACCATGCTGGCGGCCGTCACGGGGGCCGCGGTCGCGCTCGGCATGCTGCTCCTCGGGGCGGCGCGGTGGGTGCGCCGGTCAGTGGCCGGACGTCGCGCACAGGCCGTCGCGGCGTCCGCCCGGCTGGCGCTGGCGGCGGCCGTCGACGCTGCCCTTGTCCGGCCGACGACCGCCGTGCTCGAGGACCACCGGACCGTCCGGGAGGTGACGGTGCCCGTGCTCGCCGAGGTATCCACGTCGCGCGTTGGCGCGTCCACAAGGGCCCCGGACAAGGTCGTGTCCCCAGCCTGAGCGGGCCGGTCCGGCGCGCAGACGCCGCGCCGCGGATCCTCGCGGGAGCGGGCCGGACGGGCCGGTCCCCGCCGAGGAGGACCGATGAGCAACAACGGACTGATCGTGACGGTCGTGGGCTGGGCGGCGACCAAGCCGAGGGAGGTGAGCGGCGACGGCGTGCCGTTCACCAGCTTCCGGCTGGCCACCACCCCGCGCTACTTCGACAAGGGCCAGGGCGCCTGGGCGGACGGGCGCACCGAGTGGCTCACCGTCAAGGTGTTCCGCGACGTCGCGCTGAACGTCGCGGTCTCCATCAACAAGGGTGACCCGGTGGTGGTGCACGGCAAGCTGCGCACCGAGGAGTGGCAGGGCGAGAACGGCTCGCGCAGCGGCATGGTGGTCGAGGCTTCGGCGCTGGGGCACGACCTCACGCGCGGTCGCTCGGTGTTCGCCCGCACCGTGCATGTGGGTTCGGCCGTGCGGTCCGACGAGCCCGAGGGCGCCGACCACGGCGGCGACGACCCGTGGACGCGGGACGCGGCCGACCCGGCCGACCCGGCCGACGTGGCCGAGCCTGGGTCGGCGGACGAGCCGCATGCTCCAGAGGATGCGGTGGCGCTGACGCCGTAGGCTGGCCGGTGCCCGACGCGTAGCCGCGCACCCACCAGCACCCAGGAGCACAAGCACAACGTGGCCGAGTTCATCTACACCATGTACAAGGCGCGTAAGGCGCACGGCGACAAGTTGATCCTCGACGACGTCTCGATGAGCTTCTACCCAGGGGCCAAGATCGGCATGGTCGGGCCCAACGGTGCCGGCAAGTCAACGATCCTGAGGATCATGGCCGGCCTGGACCACCCGTCGAACGGCGAGGCGCGCCTGTCCCCGGGGTACTCGGTCGGCATCCTGCTGCAGGAGCCGCCGCTCACCGAGGACAAGACGGTGCTGGGCAACGTCGAGGAGGGTGTGGCCGGCATCAAGGCCAAGCTCGACAGGTTCAACGAGATCTCTGCGCTGATGGCCGAGCCGGACGCCGACTTCGACGCGCTGCTCGCCGAGATGGGCGACCTGCAGGAGGCGCTGGACCACGCCGAGGCCTGGGACCTGGACTCCCAGCTCGAGCAGGCGATGGATGCCCTGCGGTGCCCGCCGCCGGATGCCGACGTGTCGGTGCTCTCCGGCGGTGAGCGCCGCCGGGTCGCCCTGTGCAAGCTGCTGCTGGAGAAGCCGGACCTGCTGCTGCTGGACGAGCCGACCAACCACCTGGACGCGGAGAGCGTCGAGTGGCTCGAGCAGCACCTGGCCAAGTACGCCGGTGCCGTCATCGCGGTGACCCACGACCGGTACTTCCTCGACCATGTCGCGCAGTGGATCGCCGAGATCGACCGCGGTCGCCTGTACCCGTACGAGGGCAACTACTCCACGTACTTGGAGAAGAAGCATGCCCGCCTGGAGGTCCAGGGCAAGAAGGACGCCAAGCTGGCCAAGCGCCTCGCCGACGAGCTCGAGTGGGTGCGGTCCTCGGCCAAGGGCCGCCAGACCAAGTCCCGGGCCCGTCTGCAGCGGTACGAGGAGATGGCGAACGAGGCGGACCGCACCCGCAAGCTGGACTTCGAGGAGATCCAGATCCCGCCGGGTCCCCGCCTCGGCACGCTGGTGATCGAGGCCGAGAACCTGCGCAAGGGCTTCGACGACCGGGTGCTGATCGACGGGCTGTCGTTCACGCTCCCGCGCAACGGGATCGTCGGGGTGATCGGTGCCAACGGCGTCGGCAAGACGACCCTGTTCAAGACGATCGTCGGCCTCGAGCCCATCGATGCCGGCACCCTGAGGATCGGTGAGACGGTCAAGCTCTCCTACGTCGACCAGGCCCGTGGCGGCATCGCCCCGGACAAGTCCTTGTGGGAGGTGGTCTCCGACGGCCTGGACTTCATGAAGGTCGGCCATGTCGAGATGCCCTCCCGGGCCTACGTTGCGTCGTTCGGGTTCAAGGGGCCGGACCAGCAGAAGCCGGCCGGGATTCTCTCCGGTGGCGAGCGCAACCGCCTCAACCTGGCCCTGACGCTCAAGCAGGGTGGCAACGTGCTGCTCCTGGACGAGCCGACCAACGACCTGGACGTTGAGACCCTCGGGTCGCTGGAGAACGCCCTGCTGGAGTTCCCGGGCTGCGCCGTCGTCGTCTCGCACGACAGGTGGTTCCTTGACCGGGTGGCCACCCATATCCTGGCCTACGAGGGGACCGAAGAGGACCCCGCCAGCTGGTACTGGTTCGAGGGCAACTTCGCGTCCTACGAGGAGAACAAGATCGCCAGGCTCGGCATCGAGGCGGCACGCCCGCACCGGGTCACCTACCGCAAGCTGACAAGGGACTGAGCCGTGCAGGGCTCCGCGTTCACCGGTCGCCGGTTGCTCGCCGCCCTGACCGACCTGCGCACGGCGGTCGCCGACCTGCGGCTGCCGCTGGAGGTGGCCGGCGCCGACGACGACCGGCAGCTGGCCCATCGGCTGCGCGACCAGCTCGACGACCACCTGCTGCCGCGGGTCCGCCAGCTCGGCGCCCCGCTGCTGGCTGTGGTGGGCGGCTCGACCGGGGCGGGCAAGTCGACCCTGGTGAACTCCCTGATCCGCGACGAGGTGAGCGCGGCTGGTGTGCTGCGGCCCACCACGCGCTCGCCGGTGCTGGTGCACCACCCGGACGAGGCCGCCTGGTTCAGCACCGACCGGATCCTGCCGCGACTGCCCCGGGCCACCGGTGCGGTCACCGACGACGGCGTGCTGCGGCTGGTGCCGCACCTCGGCGTGCCGCACGGCCTCGCCCTGCTGGACGCCCCGGACATCGACTCCGTCGTGGTGGAGAACCGGCGGCTGGGTGAGGAGCTGCTCGGCGCGGCGGATCTGTGGGTGTTCGTCACGACCGCCGCACGGTACGCCGATGCGGTCCCGTGGGACCTGCTGGCCGAGGCGGCGCGCCGTCGGGCCGTCGTGGTCCTTGTGCTCAACCGGATGGAGCCGGCTGCGCGGACGGCGGTCACCCGCCACCTGCGCGAGATGCTCGTCGAGCACGGTCTTGACGCCCAGGTGGTGGTCGTGCCGGAGAGCCGGATCGAGGGCGGCCTGCTACCGGTCGCGGCGGTTGCCGAGCTCAGCGGCTGGCTCCGCGCCGTGGTCGGCGACGCCGGCGCGCGGGACGGGGTGGTGCAGCGCACCGTGCGTGGCGCCATCGACGACCTGCTGGTCGCGGCTCCCCGGCTGGCCGCCGCCGTCGACGGCCAGCGCCGGCATGCCGACCGGCTGCAGGACGGCGTCGCGAGCGCCTACGCGGCGGCCAAGCGGGACGTCGCGGTCGCAACGGCCGACGGCACCATGCTGCGCGGCGAGGTGCTCGCCCGGTGGCAGGAGTTCGTCGGCACCGGTGAGCTGTTGCGAGCCGTGGAGGAGCGCGTCGGCTCCTGGCGGGACCGGATCACGGCTGCACTGCGCGGGCGCCCCGCGCCGGAGACCGTCGCGCGCGCCGTCGGCGACGGCCTGGTGCACCTGGTGGTGGACGCCGCAGACCGGGCAGCCGAGCGTGCGCACGAGACCTGGCATGTCGACCCGGCAGGGGTCCGGCTGCTCGCCGGGTTGCGCCTGTCCCGCGCCTCGACCGACCTCTCCGAGCGGGTGGCCGAGCAGGTGCGGGCGTGGCAGACCGCGGTCCTTGACCTGGTGGGCACGGAGGGCGCCGGGCGGCGCAGCACCGCGCGAGCGCTGTCGTTCGGGGTGAACGGGCTCGGCGCAGCACTGATGATCACGATCTTCGCCTCGACCGGAGGCCTGACGACGGCCGAGGTCGGCGTGGCGGGGGGCACGGCCGTGCTGGCGCAGCGGCTGCTCGAGGCGGTGTTCGGCGACGACGCCGTGCGGCGCCTCACCCGCGTGGCCCACGACGACCTGCAGGCGCGGATCGACCGGCTGCTGGACGCCGAGGCGGCGCGCTTCCTGACCGTGCTCGACGCCGCCGACGTCCGACCGGAGGCGGCGGAGCGGATCCGGGCGGCGGTCGCCGGGCTGACGATCGTTGCCGTCGAGCTCGGCGAACCACCGCAGCCGACACCCGTGCCGGTCGACGTCCCGCGTGGGCGCACCGACGCCGACGCGCCGGACAGCGTCGGCGGGCTGCGCCGCTGGTGGCGGCGGTTGTGGGGATCATGAGCGCGCCGCACCGCCCTCCTGCGGACGCCACGACCCGGTTCGCCGACCGCGTGGACGCCTATGTCCGCGCGCGTCCGGACTATCCGGTGGCGGTGATCGAGCTGCTGCGGACGCACGCCGGGCTCGGTCCCGGGACGGTGGTGGCCGACGTCGGGGCGGGCACCGGGATCCTGACCCGGATGCTCGCGCGGACCGGGGCGACCGTGCACGCCGTCGAGCCCAACGGACCGATGCTCGCCGCGCTGATCGCCGAGCTCGACCCGTCGAGCACCGTCCGGACGCACCGACGACCGGCCGAGGCGACGAACCTGTCCGATGCGAGCATCGACCTGATCACGGCCGCGCAGGCGTTCCACTGGTTCGACCGCGATGCCGCGCGGAGTGAGTTCCGGCGGATCCTGCGCCCCTCGGGCTGGGTCGCGCTGATCTGGAACAGCCGGCAGACCGACTCCAGTCCGTTCATGGCCGGCTACCAACAGCTGCTCGATCGTTGGGCCCCCGATCACCGCGTGGTCAACCACCAGAACGTCGATGCGTCGGCGATCGAGGAGTTCTTCTCGCCGGGCTCGGTGCGCCGTCATACGGCCGACCACCACCAGGTGCTCGACGTCGACGGGGTGTGCGACCGGCTGCTCTCGTCCTCCTACGCGCCGCCGGCCGGCCATCCCGACCACGAACCGATGCTGGCGGGCCTGCGCACGCTCGTGCAGCGGCACGGCGAGGACGGTGCGATCCGGTTCGAGTACCGCACGGAGGTGTACCTCGGGCGGTTCGCCCCGTGACCGGCGTCGCGACCGACCGGCACGCGATCGCCCGGGCGAGCGTCGGCCCGCGCACGTGGGGGTGGCAGCAGTGGCGGCCCTGACCCTCACCGACCGCCTCGACGCGCTCGGCCGGGCCGTCGAGGCGGGGCGCGATGTGCTGGCGCCCGACCTCAAGGCGGACGCCGAGCTGGTGCTGCGGCGGGCCGGTGACCGGTTGCGCCTCCCGGACCACACGGTCGTCGCGCTCGCCGGACCGACCGGCTCGGGCAAGTCCTCCCTGCTCAACGCGCTCGCGGGGCACGACCTCGCGGAGGTGGCGGTCACCAGGCCCACCACGAGCGAGGCGTTGGCCCTGGTGCGGGGCGAGGGGGCCGGCGCCCTGCTGGACTGGCTCGGGGTGCGCCGTCGGCACCACCTCGCCGCGAGCGGGGCCGGCGCCGTCGGCGACGAGGCGGTCGGCGGCGGCCTGGTGATCCTCGACCTGCCCGACCACGACTCCGTCGTGACGGACCACCGCCTGGAGGCCGAGCGCCTGGTCGCCCTCGTCGACCTGATGGTCTGGGTGGTCGACCCCCAGAAGTACGCCGACGCCACCGTGCACGAGCAGTACCTGCGCGGGCTGGCGGGCCACCGGGACGTGCTGCTGGTCGTGCTCAACCAGGTGGACCGCCTCTCGGCCGACGAGCGCCGGGCCTGCCACCGCGACCTGCAGCGGCTGCTCGCGCAGGACGACCTCGAGGGTGTCCCCGTGCTGGACGTCTCGGCCCGTACGGGCGAGGGGGTCGACCGGCTCGCGGCGGCCCTCGCGGACGCTGCCGGACGGCGGGTGGCCGCCAAGGCGCGCCTGGCCGCCGACGTCGCGGGTGTGGCCGGGCGGGTCCTTGCCACCTGCGGACCGCCGGTCCGGGGTGGCCGGGCTTCCCGGGACGAGCTCGTCGACGCGCTCGCGGACGCGGCCGGGGTGCCGGTGGTGGTCGAGGCCGTGCACGCCGCGCGGCTGCGCAGCGCCCGCCAGGCGACGGGCTGGCCGCCCACCAGATGGCTCAGCCGGTTCCGGCCCGACCCGCTCCGGCGGCTGCACCTCGGCCGCGCGGACAGCGGGCACACGTCGCTGCCGAAGCCGGGTCCGGCTCAGCTGGCCCGGGCGCGCGGCGCGGTCCGGGCCTACCTGGACGGCACGACCGCGGGCGCCCCCGAGGGCTGGGTGCTGGCGGCCAGGCGGCGCGCCGACATCCCGCAGGAGCAGATGGCCGACGCGCTGGACACCGCCGTCGCCGGGGCCGTCGTCGTCGATGGCGGGGCACCGGTGTGGTGGCGTCTTGTCGGGTTCGTGCAGTGGGCGTTGCTCGCGGTCGCCGTGCTGGGCGGGCTGTGGCTGGGCCTGCTGGCCGGGGCCGCCTACCTGCGCCTGGCGACGCCGGACCCGCCGCAGTGGGGCGAGGTGCCATGGCCCACCGGTGCCCTGATCGGCGGCGTGGCGCTGGGTCTTGTGGTGGCCGGTGCCTCGCGCATCGCGGCCGACGTCGGTGCCCGCCGTCAGGCCCGTCGGGCGACCGCGCGGCTGCGGGCGGCGGTGGCCGCCGTCGCCGACCGGGCGGTGGTGGCGCCGGTGGACGAGGTGCTGGACGCCCTGGTCCGCACACGCGACGCGGCGCAGCTCGCGGCCGGTGGCCGGCGCAGCCGGAGGAGCGGCGGATGACCCGCTTGCACGTCCCCGTCCCGGTGCGCTGGGCCGACCTGGACGCCTATGGACACGTCAACAACGTGGCGGTGCTCGGGCTCCTGGAGGAGGCAAGGATCGCGGCCTTCTGGCGCCACCCGGAGGGGGCCGAGCCCGCCTGGCCGACGGCGATCCTTGACGCCGCGCCGGGCGCGGGGACCGTGACGGTGGTGGCCCGGCAGGAGATCGAGTACCTGCTGCCGATCGACCACCGGCGCGACCCGCTCACCGTCGAGCTGTGGCTCGGCCGGCTGGGCGGAGCCAGCGTCGAGGTCTGCTACGAGGTGACCGACGAGGTCGGCGGGGTGCGGACCGTCTTCGTCCAGGCGCTGACCACACTGGTGATGATCGATGCGGCCACCGGCCAGCCCCGCAGGATCACCGCCGAGGAGCGCGCGGCGTGGCAGCCGTACTCCGGGCCACCGGTGCAGTGGCGGCGGCGGGGCGGGGACTGACCCTGCGGTGCTGCTCGCCGACGGGGGAGGAGATCGAGGCCGATCTGAGCCTCGGCCCGGTCAGCTGAGCAGCTGGGCACGCCGCTCCGCCTCGGCCTTCATGCCGCGCTGCATCCCGCCGAACACGATCCCGTGGAAGGGCGTCACCAGCCACCAGTAGAGCTGGCCGGCGAGCCCGTGCGGGTGGAACGTCGCGAGCTGACGCAGGGTGGCGCCGCCGTCGGGCTCCGGCCGGACCGCCAGTTCGAGCCAGGCGAGCCCGGGCAGCCGCATCTCGGCCCGTAGTCGGAGCAGCCGGCCCGGCACCACGTCCTCCACCCGCCAGAAGTCGACGGCGTCGTCGATCAGCAGGCGTTCCGGGTCCCGTCGACCGCGACGTAGCCCGGGTCCGCCCGACAACCGGTCGAGGACGCCCCGGACCTGCCAGGCCACCGGCCAGGAGTACCAGCCGTGCTCGCCGCCGACCGCCCGGAGCACCTGCCAGACGACGTCGGGCGGGGCGGCGACGCGGGTGCGCCGCTCGTCCCGGTACAGCGAGCCGCCGGCCCAGTCAGGGTCGGACGGCAGCGGGTCGCTGGGCGCGCCGGGCATCGACGCGGAGGACCACCGGGTGGTCACCTCGGCGTCCTGCACCCGTTGCAGGGCGAGGCGGACGGCGTCGTCGAAGGAGACCAGGCCGGCCGGCGGGTCCGGGACCCAGCGCGCGATGTCGTGCTCGTCGCAGACCACCTAGTGGATCAGGGACTCGACCAGGGGGCGGGCGATGCCGGCCGGCACCGGGGTGACCAGGGAGACCCACAGGCTGGAGAGGCGCGGGGTGAGGACCCCGACACCCACGATGACCCGTCGACGCAGGCCGGCGACGGCCGCGTACTGCTGCATCATCTGCCGGTAGGTGAGCACCTCCGGACCGCCGATGTCGAACGCGCGGCTGACCTCCGGCGGCATGTCCGCGCTCCCCACGAGGTAGCGCAGCACGTCGCGGATCGCGATCGGCTGGATCCGGTTGTCAACCCACCGTGGCGTTGTCATGGCCGGGAGCCGCTCGGTCAGGTACCGCATCATCTCGAAGGACGCCGAGCCCGATCCGAGGATGACAGCCGCCCGCAGCACGGTGGTCGGCACCCCGCAGGCGAGCAGGATCTCACCGACCTCCTTGCGGGACTCCAGGTGCGGGGAGAGGTCCTCGCCCTCCGGGAACAACCCGCCAAGGTAGACGATCCGGCCAACGCCGGCCTCGCGGGCCGCCCGCCCGAAGGTCAGTGCGCTGCGCCGGTCCCGGGCCTCGAACCGTCGTCCGGTGCCGAGGGAGTGGATGAGGTAGTACGCGATGTCGACCGCTTCGAGGGCGGCCGCGATCTGGTCCGGGTCGGCCGCGTCCGCCGCCACGACGTCCACCTGGTCGTACCACGGACGTCCACGCAGCCGGGTCGGGTTCCGGGCGATCGCCCGCACCCGGTATCCGGCATCGAGCAGCTCGGGGACCAGACGCCCGCCGACGTATCCGGTCACGCCGGTGACCGCGACGAGAGGTCTCATCGACCAAGCGTAGGTTGCGCCCGGACGTCCGGCCCGACGGGCTCAGCCGAGCAGCTCGGCCACCGCCCGCTCGGCGGCGGCTCGGGTGCGCCGACGCCCGATCGTCCGGCCGCGCTCCCACAGATCGATCAGCCGGGGGTCGATGTAGGACGCCCGGCACACCGCCGGGGTGTTCCCGAGCTCCTCAGCCACCTCGCGGACCACCTGCGTGACCACCCGGCGTCGGCCCCGCTCGGAGGCCGGTGGCTCGACCGCGGCGAGGGCGGCGGCGGCCAGGACCGTCGCGTGCCAGGTCCGGAAGTCCTTCGGCCTGGCCTCGGCGCCGAGGCGGGCCTTGACGTCCTCCTGGATGTCGGCGGTCGTGACGTCGTGCCACCCGCCGTCCGCGTCCAGCCAGGAGAGCAGGTCCGGGTGGTCGTCGTCCCGTGCCACCAGGCCGCGGACCACGGTGCGGACCACCGGGTCGGTCACCTTCGCCTCGCGCCACTGGCCGGACTTCGCCGGGTAGGCGAACCAGACGCCGTCGCGGGCGACCTGCACGTGCTCGCGGCGCAAGGTGGCCAGCCCGATGCTGCCGTTGTCGCGGGCGTAGGACTCCCCGCCCGCCCGGAAGTACGCCTCGTCGAGCAGCCGGAACGCCAGGGCGAGGACCTTCGCTCTCGGGAAGCCGGGCAGGGCGAGGTCGGCGGCGACGCGGCGTCGCGCCCGCGGCAGCCGGTGGGCCAGGCGGAGGACGTTGTCGTGCTTGGCGCGGTCGCGTCGGGCCCGCCACTGCGGGTGGTACAGGTACTGGCGCCGTCCGGCGTCGTCGGTGCCCATCGCCTGGATGTGGCCGCTGGCGTCCGGGCAGATCCACACCTCGCGCCAGGCCGGCGGGATCACCAGGTCGCGGCATCGTGCGATCAGCTCCGGGTCGGTGATCCGGTTGCCCGCCTCGTCCAGGTAGGTCGCGCCGCGGCCCTGCCGGCGCCGGCTCCAGCCCGGATCGGTCGAGCGCACCCGGCGGAGTCGCGGCATGGGCCAAGTGTGCGGGCGGGTGCCCGACGCCGCGCGGCGGCTCAGGCGTCCGGGACCCGGATCATGCCCTCCTGCGCGATGCTCGCCACCAGGGTGCCGTCCTGGGTGTACACCCGGGCGGAGCTGAGCCCGCGGCCCCCGTGCGCGCTGGGTGCCGACTGCACGTACAGCAGCCACTGGTCAACGCGCACGGGCCGGTGCCACCACATCGCGTGGTCGAGGCTCGCGATCGACAGGCCTCGGGTGGCCCAGCTCAGCCCGTGCCGGCGGAGCAGCGGCTCGAGCATCACCTGGTCGCACGCATAGGCCAGCAGGGCCCGGTGCAGCACCTCCGACCCGTCCACCGGGCCGCGTGCCCGCATCCAGACCATCTGCCGGTCGGTGGGCGTCGCGGCCGGCCCCAGGTAGATCGGCTCCTCGACGTGCCGCAGGTCGAACGCGTTGGTCTGGGTCCAGAACTCGGCCACCGGGTGGTCCTGAGTCCCCAGCAGCTCCATCGCGCTGGGCACCGACTCCGGCGGCGGCGTGCGGGTGGGCGGGCTGTCCGCATGCTCAAGACCCACCTGCTCCACCTGGAAGGAGGTCGTCAAGGACAGGATCGGCTGCCCGCCCTGCAACGCGTGGGTGCGCCGGGCGCTGAACGACCGCCCGTCCCGCAGCCGCTCCACGGCGAAGGTGATCGGCTGGGTCACGTCGCCGGCCCGCAGGAAGTACCCGTGCACCGAGTGCGGGAGCCGGTCGGTGGGGACCGTACGGGCCGCGACCAGCAACGACTGAGCGAGCACCTGACCGCCGAACACGCGCCCGCCCGGCTGCGGCAGGGAGCCGCCGATGTAGGTGTCGTCATCGACCTGCTGCACATCCAGCACGTCAAGGAGGGTGCCCAGCGGGTCGGACGTCGGCGCGGTCATCGGTCTCCTTGTTCGAACCGGAGGCCCGGGTGGAAGGTGGGTCCCTTCCGGTCCGCCGTCACAGGCCGAGTTCCTTGAGCACGGGCAGCAGGGCGCGCACGGAGGCCCGGGCGTCCGCTGCGCTCTCGGCGGCCAGCGCGACGGCCGCAAGGTGCTCGCACCTCTCGCGAGAGGTGCGGCCGAGCACCGCGGCGACGTCGGCCAGCGCGCTCGGGGCCATCGACAGGCTGCTCGCCCCGAGCCCCACCAGCACCAGGGCCAGGGCAGGGTCCGCGGCGGCCTCCCCGCAGACCCCCACCGGACGCCCTTGCTGGGCGCCGCCACGGCAGGCGGCCGCCACCAGCT
>Ga0209539_1001776_pt1 | contig 11622 bp, 9 predicted proteins | sample BarGraNGADG00312_2_FD_184499 | JGI IMG/M metagenome (GOLD analysis project Ga0209539, IMG submission 184499) | Arctic peat soil microbial communities from Barrow, Alaska - Barrow Graham LP Ref core NGADG0011-312 (SPAdes) (version 2) | ecosystem: Environmental > Terrestrial > Soil > Wetlands >... | reverse complement strand
CGGCGGGCGCCCGCGAGCCCGCCACCGTCACGGTCGGCCCGCGACGTCCAACGCCTCGGGAAGCGTGAAGGCCCCGGCGTAGAGCGCCTTGCCGACGATCGCGCCCTCGACCCCGTCGTCAACCAGCGAGCGCAGCGCGAGGAGGTCATGCAGGCTCGAGATACCACCGGAGGCGATCACCGGAGCCTGGGTACGGTGGCACACCTCGGCGAGGAGCTCGAGGTTCGGGCCGCGCAACGTCCCGTCCTTGGTCACGTCGGTCACGACGTAGCGGGCGCAACCGGCCGCATCGAGGCGCTCCAGCACGTCCCACAGCTCGCCGCCGTCCCGGGTCCAGCCACGAGCCGAGAGCACGGTCCCGCGCACGTCCAGGCCGACCGCGATCTGGTCGCCGTGCGAGGCGATGACCTCCGCCGTCCAGGTCGGGTTCTCCAAGGCGGCGGTGCCCAGGTTGACCCGCCGGCAGCCGGTCGCCAGGGCACTCTCGAGGCTGGCGTCGTCCCGGATACCGCCTGAGAGCTCGACCTTGACGTTGAGCTGAGACACGACGTCGGCGAGCAGCGCGGCGTTCGAACCGCGACCGAAGGCGGCGTCGAGGTCGACCAGGTGGATCCACTCGGCACCGCCGTTCTGCCAGTCGAGGGCAGCGGAGAGCGGGTCGCCGTAGGAGGTCTCGGACCCGGCGGCTCCCTGCACCAGGCGCACGGCCTCGCCACCCGCGACGTCGACGGCGGGCAGCAGCACGAGACGCTCACTCATGGGGTTCCTTTCGACCCGCCGGACACGTCAAGGATGCCCGATCAGCGCAAGTCGCCGACCCAGGTGGCCAGCAGCTGGGCACCCGCGTCACCGGACTTCTCCGGGTGGAACTGGGTAGCCGCGAGCGGGCCGTTCTCGACCGCCGCGACGAACGGTCCGCCGTGGTCCGCCCAGGTGACCGCAGGCGCCTCGAACCGGCCGTCCAGGTGCTCGGCGAAGGGGAAGCTGCGCGCCGCGTAGGAGTGCACGAAGTAGAACCGCTCGTCCTCGATGCCACGGAACAACCGGGACGTCGCCGCGGGCTCGACGGTGGCCCAACCCATGTGCGGGACGACCGGTGCCTCGAGCCGGTCCACGATGCCTGGCCACTCGCCCAGGCCAGCCGTCGTCACCCCGTGCTCGACGCCGGTCTCGAACATGACCTGCATGCCGACGCAGATGCCGAGGACCGGGCGACCGCCGGCGAGGCGCCGCTCGATGATCTGCGGCCCGCGCACGGCCTCGAGCCCGGTCATCACGGCGGCGAAGGCGCCGACGCCGGGAACCAGCAAGCCATCGGCCTCGACGGCCGCTTTCGCGTCGCTGGTGAGCTCGACCTGGGCACCGACCCGCTCGAGAGCCCGGACGGCAGAGCGGACGTTGCCGAAGCCGTAGTCGAGCACGACGACGCTCGGCTTGGCGCTCACCCGGTCAACCTACTGCGGCGGCCGCGGCGCGCGGCGCGGGCCAGGATCCGCATCGCCTTCCAGCGCGACATGGTCGTGCTCGAGACGACGCCGTCGAGCTCGGCCAGCGTCCTGGTGCCGAGCATCAGGTCTTCCAGCTCGGGTGGCGCCCCGTCCAACATCAGACCGGGCGCCAGGTCGCCGACCCGCTGGCCCATCTCCCAGCGGGAGGCGGTGACCAGGCCGTCACGACGCTCGATCAGCACGACCGGGATCTGCTTGAGCAGCTGCGAGATGACCGTCGCCGCGCGCGCCGGGCCGTCGCCGTCGACATCCCGGCACACCGCGAAGGCACCGATCGGACTGGGCACGGCGTCGATCGGCACCTTGCCCAGGGCGCACGCCGCGGCGAGGCCGTCCGCGACGGCGACCTGGGTCAGGACGAGCGCGAGCGGCCGGGTGTCGGCGCTCACAGAGCACCCTTCGTCGACGGGATGCCCTCGACCCGTGGGTCCGGGGCAACCGCTGCCCGAAGGGCGCGAGCGAGCGCCTTGAACTGCGCCTCCGCGATGTGGTGCGGGTCCCGACCGGCCAGCACCCGCATGTGGATGCAGATCCCGGCGTGGTGCGCGATCGACTCCAGCACGTGCCCCGTCAACGAGCCGGTGAAGTGGCCGCCGATCAGGTGGTACTGCTGCCCGGACGGCTCGCCGGTGTGCACCAGGTATGGACGCCCGGACACGTCGACGACCGCCTGCGCGAGCGCCTCGTCGAGCGGCACCATCGCCTCACCGAAGCGCGCGATGCCGGCCTTGTCGCCCAGCGCCTCGCGGAGCGCCTCGCCGATCGCGATCGCCACGTCCTCAACCGTGTGGTGGGCATCGATCTGCGTGTCGCCGGTTGCCTGCACGGTGAGGTCGATCAGCGAGTGCTTGCCGAGTGCCGTGAGCATGTGGTCGTAGAACGGCACGGTGGTCGAGATGTCGGTCCGCCCGGTGCCGTCCAGGTCGAGCTCGACGACGACGTTCGATTCCGAGGTCTTCCGCTCGATGCGCGCGGTCCGCCTGCTCGAAGCCTTCACAGTCCAGCCACCTCCACCAGGGCGTCCCGGAACGCCGTCATCTCCGCCGCGGTGCCGATCGACACCCGGAGCCATCCGTCGGGACCAGTCTCCCGGATCAGCACGCCGCGCTCCAGCAACCCCTGCCAGATGGCGTGCCGGTCCTCGAACAGACCGAAGAGCACGAAATTCGCGTCCGACTCCGCCGCACGCAACCCGCGCGAGGCGAGCCAGGCAACGGTCGCGTCCCGCTCGACGCGAAGCTCGCCGACCTTCGCGAGCAGCTCGTCCGCGTGCGCGAGGGCACCACGAGCCACCGCTTGGGTCACCGCCGAGAGGTGGTAAGGCAGTCGCACCACCCGCAGAGCGTCCACGACCGCCGGGGCCGCGGCGAGATACCCCACCCGAGCCCCGGCCAGCGCGAACGCCTTCGACATGGTGCGGCTCACCGCCAGCAGCGGGTACCGCGGCAGCAGCGAGAGCGCCGACGGCGTCCCGGCTCGGCGGAACTCGGCGTACGCCTCGTCCACCACGACGACGGCGCCGCCGGGGACCTGCGCGGCGGCGTCGGCCACCGCTTCGATCGCCTCGAGCGACAGCGCGGTGCCGGTCGGGTTGTTCGGGCTCGCCAGCAGGATCACCGAAGGGCGCACCTCGGCGATCATCGCCACGGCGTGCTCGACGTCGAGCGAGAAGTCCTCGGCACGGCGTCCGGCGACCCAGCGGGTCGAGGTGTCACGGGCGTACTCGGGGTACATCGAGTAGGTCGGCGCGAAGGACAGCGCGGTCCGTCCGGGACCGCCGAAGGCCTGCAATAGGTGCAGCATCACCTCGTTCGAGCCGTTCGCCGCCCAGAGCCGCTCGGCGGTCAGGAACTCGGCGCCGGACTCCCGCGCCAGGTACGCGGCCAGCTCGCCGCGCAGCGCGAGGAAGTCACGGTCCGGATAGCGGTTCAGCGTGCCCGCCGCAGCGGTGACCCGCGCCGTGATGTCCGCGATGACCAGGTCGCTCGGCGGGTACGGGTTCTCGTTGACGTTGAGCAGCACCGGCACGTCCAGCTGCGGCGCCCCGTAGGGCTCGAGGCCGCGCAGCTCGTCGCGCAGCGGAAGGGTGGCGGACATGCCGCGAGTCTAGTGAGCCGCGTCTACTGAAAACGCGTCTGGACGGCCTCGCCGTGCGCGGGCAGGTCCTCCGCATCGGCCAGCGCGACGATCCGAGAGGCGAGCTCGCGCAACGCGTCCTCGCCGTACTCGATCACCTGGACGGCCTTCACGAACGAGTGCACGCCCAGCCCGCTCGCGTAGTGCGCGCAGCCTCCGGTCGGCAGCACGTGGTTAGAGCCGGCCAGGTAGTCGCCCAGCGAGACCGGCGAGTACGGGCCGACGAAGATCGCGCCGGCATTGCGGACCCGCTCGGCCAGCGCCGCGGCGTCGGCGGTCTGGATCTCGAGGTGCTCCGCGGCGTAGGCGTCGACGACCCGGAGGCCCTGCTCGAGGTCGTCAACCAGCACGATCCCGGACTGCGGTCCGGACAGCGCGGTGCGCACCCGCTCGGAGTGCTTCGTCGCAGCGACCCGCACCTCGAGGTCCGCTTCGACCGCCTCGGCGAGCTCCTCGGAGTCGGTGACCAGCACGGATGCGGCCATCGGGTCGTGCTCGGCCTGGCTGACCAGATCGGTGGCGACGTGCGCGGGATCCGCGCCGGCGTCGGCCAGGATCGCGATCTCGGTGGGTCCGGCCTCCGCGTCGATACCGACGACGCCGCGCACCACGCGCTTGGCCGCCGCGACAAACACGTTGCCGGGCCCGGTGATGACGTCCACCGGTTCGCACAGCACCTCGCCGTCGACCGGCTCGGAGCCGTTCGCACCGTAGGCGAACATCGCGATCGCCTGGGCGCCGCCGACCGCGTAGACCTCGTCCACCTCGAGCAGCGCGCAAGCGGCCAGGATCGTGGCGTTCGGCAGACCGCTGTTGTCCTGCTGCGGCGGGCTCGCCACGGCGAGCGACGCCACCCCCGCCTCCTGGGCGGCGACGACGTTCATCACGACACTCGAGGGGTAGACGGCCAGCCCGCCGGGCACGTACAGACCGACCCGGCCGACCGGCACCCAGCGCTGGCGCACCTGCGCACCTGGCGCGAGGTCGATGGTGAAGTTCTTCGGGCGCTGCGCGGCGTGCACCTTGCGGACCCGAACGATCGCCTCCTCGAGCCCGGCCCGGACCGCGGGGTCGAGGGCGACGAGCGCGTCGGTGAGCGCAGACCGGCTGACCCGGAGCTCGTGCGGGCGAACGTGGTCGAAGCGCTCGGCGAGGTCCCGGAGGGCCGCCGCGCCGCGTGCTCGCACGTCCGCGACGATCGGTTCGACCTGCGCGAGGGCTGCTTCGACGTCCATCTCGGCGCGCGGCAACGCCGCCGTCAGCTCGCGGGAGGACAGCGTGCGGCCGCGCAGATCGATGCGGGAGATCACGGGCCCGAGTCTAGTGCGATCGGACCGGGGGTCGTGGGGCGCGGCGAGGCTGGACGCGGGGTTGCCGCGTCGTTGCCGTCGCCGGCTGCGCGATCCTTTCGGACCCGCCTCCGGCCAATGGATGCGGAGTTCTCGCGTCACACCCGCTCCCGGCACGTGCGGATCTTCCGCTCCCAGACCTTGCGTCTCCTCCGCTCCCGGCACTTGCGTCTCTTCCGCGGACGTCGGCTCGCGAACTCCGCGGAAGCGTCCACAGTCCGTCTCGGAGCAAGGGCGCGCCCCTTTGTCCGAATTCGCACCGGTTTGTCCGCGGCGTCCGATAGACTCGAACACATGTTCGATACAGCGGTCGCGTGCGCATTTGAGGAGCACACCAGGGCGGCGCATGAGCCCCCCGGCGTCATCCTTGTTGCCACGCTCGATGCGCTCGAACCGGATTTGCTCGACGACGACGAGCTCCTAGAGCTGGTTGCAGGTTGGGAGCGGATGGCGGGGTGGGTCCGCGCTCGCCAGGCTGATGCGGTCGCCGTGCTCGCTGGCCGCCCATCGCAGAATCCGGCCTGGCCCGATGCTGCCGGGGTATCGGCCCGTCAACGGGTCTACGGGTTGGCTCCGGACGAGCTGTCCCTACGTCTGGGCGTGTCGAGACGGAGGGCGGAGCGGATGGTGCGTCTGGCCCGTGGCGGCGAGGGACATCTGTCGGACACGGTGGATGCCCTACGAGCGGGTGTCATCGACGAGGCGAAGGCGCACCTCATCATGGAAACGCTGGAGCCGACGGCGATCCCGGTGGCCTTCGACGTCCAGGATCAGGTACTTCCGCGGGCGGGATCGCGCACGTTGAGTCAGCTCCGCGCCGATCTGCAGGCGGCCCTGATCGCCGTGGATCCGCGGGACGCCGCCTGCCGGCACGCCTCGGCTGCCGCCGAACGTCGGCTGTGCCGTCCGCGGGTCCTCCCCGACGGGATGGCCAGCCTGTATGCGGTGCTGCCGGCGACCGACGCGGTTGCGATCGACCTGGCACTGAACGACGCCGCACGCGCCGCCGCGACCCGCGGGGACGCCCGTACGATCGACCAGCTGAGAGCCGACGCGTTCGTCGACGCCCTCACCTGCGCCGGCAACGGCCAGGTCGGACCGTCCCCGACGCGTCCCGGCCCTGCGGTTCACGTCACCGTCCCGATCGGCGTCCTGGCCGGCGACGACGCGGTCGCAGCGACCCTGACGGGCTACGGCGCGATTGCCCCCGCCCAGGCCCGCCGCATCGCGGCCGATCCCACCTCCACCTGGCGGCGACTGCTGACGGACCCGGCCACCGGTCAGGTCCTCGACTACGGACAGACCCGATACCGCCCGCCGAAGGAGCTCGCCGAGATCATCCGGCTGCGTGACGGCGCGTGCGTCATGCCGACCTGCAACGCCGCGGCCGGCAGCTGCGACCTCGACCACACGGTTCCCTACGCCAGCGGCGGCGCCACGTCTGCAGCGAACCTCGGAGCGCTGTGCCGCCACCACCACCTGCTGAAGACTCACGGCGGATGGCGCCTCGAGCAGCCGGAGCCGGGCACGTTCGACTGGACCACGCCCGTCCGGAGAGCGGCCCGGACCGGCGGCACGCCAGCGCCTCACGAGTCGGACCCCGATCCTCCGCCATTCTGACCGGGCGCTCTGCCGCGGGCAGCCGGCCAGGCCCAGGACGCCAGGCCCAGGACGCCAGGCCCAGGACGCCAGGCTCAGGACGCGAGGCAGCTCGGGCCGAGCAGCGCCTTGAGATCGCCGAACAGTGCCGGCGAGCGCTGCACCCGGAGCCCGTCCTCGAGCCGCATCATCGTCGAGCGGCCCGGGCTGATCAACCGCAGGTGGACCTCGGTCACGCCCGGGTGGGTCGCGAGCACCTCCTTGAGCCGCTGCACGACCGGCGGAGTGCACCTGTTGACCGGCAGGGACAGGGTGACCGGCGCGTCGTCGGCGACGGAGACGTCCGGCAGGGACATCTCGAGCGCCATCAGCTGCATCTGGTCGTCGCGCCACCGGACCCGACCGCGCACCACGACGACGGCGTCCTCCACCAGCGCCGTCGAGTACGCGAGGTAGGTCTCGCCGAAGAAGTTGACCTCGATCGAGCCGTCGATGTCCTCGATGGTCACCGAGGCCCACGGGTTGCCGTTGCGCGACATCCGGCGCTGCAGGGAGGTCACCAGGCCGGCGATCGTGACCGTCGAACCGTCCTTACGGCTCTCGTCGGCCATCAACGCGGCGATCGTGAGATCCGCGAGCTGGGCGAGCACGTGCTCGAGGCCCAGCAGCGGGTGGTCCGAGACGTAGAGCCCGAGCATCTCGCGCTCGAAGGCGAGCCGCTGCTTCTTGTCCCAGTCCGGGATGTCCGGAACCTCGACGCTGAACCGCGACACGCCGTCCTCGAGCCCAGCGCCGCCGAAAAGGTCGAACTGGCCGACCGCTTCGTTGCGCTTGACGTCCACGACGGCGTCGACGGCCTGCTCGTGCACCGTCACCAGGGCGCGGCGACCGTGACCGAGCGAGTCGAACGCACCCGCCTTGATGAGCGACTCGATCGTCCGCTTGTTGCAAACGACGGCCGGCACCTTGTCGAGGAAGTCGGTGAACGACGCGAAGGCGCCCTTCTGGTGGCGCGTGGTGACGATCGCCTCGACCACGTTGGCGCCGACGTTGCGCACCGCGGTCAGACCAAATCGGATGTCCGTGCCGACGGCGGTGAAGTCAGCGTCGGAGGAGTTGACGTCCGGCGGCAGCACGATGATGCCCATCCGCCGGCACTCACCGAGGTACAGCGCCGACTTGTCCTTGTCGTCGCGGACCGAGGTGAGCAGGGCCGCCATGTACTCGGTCGGGTAGTTGGCCTTGAGGTACGCGGTCCAGTAGGAGATGAGTCCGTAGGCCGCGGAGTGCGCCTTGTTGAAGGCGTAGTCGGAGAACGGGACGAGGATGCCCCACAGGGTCGAGATGGCGCGGTCGGAGAAGCCGTTCGCGCGCATGCCCTCCGCGAACGGGACGAGCTCCTTGTCCAGGATCTCCTTCTTCTTCTTGCCCATCGCCCGGCGCAACAGGTCAGCGGCGCCCAGGCTGTACCCGGCCACCTTCTGAGCGATCGCCATCACCTGCTCCTGGTAGACGATCAGGCCATGGGTGGTCGAGAGGATCTCGGCCAGGGGTTCCTCGAGCTCGGGGTGGATGGGCCTGATCGCCTGCAGCCCGTTCTTGCGCAGCGCGTAGTTGACGTGCGTGTTCGCGCCCATCGGGCCGGGTCGGTAGAGCGCGATGACGGCCGAGATGTCCTCGAACTCGTCCGGACGCATCTGACGGAGCAGCGAGCGCATCGGACCGCCGTCGAGCTGGAAGACGCCCAGCGTGTCGCCGCGTCCGAGCAGCTCGTAGGTGGGGGCGTCGTCCCACGGCAGGGTCTCCAGGACCACCGGCGCCTTCCCGTTCGCGACGATGTTCGCCAGCGCGTCGTCCAGGATCGTCAGGTTGCGCAGGCCGAGGAAGTCCATCTTGACCAGGCCGAGCGCCTCGCACGTCGGGTAGTCGAACTGCGTGATGATCGCGCCGTCCTGCTCGCGGCGCATGATCGGGATGATGTCGATGAGGTCCTGGCTCGACATGATGACGCCGGCCGCGTGCACGCCCCACTGGCGCTTGAGGTTCTCCAGTCCCCGCGCGGTCTCCACCACGGTCTGGGCGTCCGGGTCCGCGAGGACGACCTGCCGGAACTCCTCCGCCTCGGCGTGCCGGTCGTGCTCCGGGTCGAAGATGCCGGCCAGCGAGACGTCCTTGCCCATCACGGAGGGCGGCATCGCCTTGGTGAGCTTCTCGCCCATCGTGAACGGATAGCCGAGCACCCGGGAGGCGTCCTTGACCGCCTGCTTGGCCTTGATCGTGCCGTAGGTGACGATCTGCGCCACCCGCTCCTCGCCGTACTTCTCGGTGACGTAACGGATCACCTCACCGCGGCGGCGCTCGTCGAAGTCGATGTCGAAGTCGGGCAGGGACGCGCGCTCGGGGTTGAGGAAGCGCTCGAAGAACAGGCCGTTCTTGAGCGGGTCGAGCTCGGTGATACCCATCGCGAACGCGGCGGTCGAACCGGCTCCGGAGCCACGTCCTGGTCCGACCCGGATGCCGTTGGCCTTGGACCAGTTGATGAAGTCGGCGACGACGAGGTAGTAGCCCGCGTAGCCCTTAGAGGTGATGACCTCGGTCTCGTACTCGGCCTGGCGTCGCACCTCGTCCGGGATCCCGGTCGGGAAGCGCCGGTGCAGCCCGAGCTCGACCTCCTTGACGAACCAGGAGGTCTCGTCCTCGCCGGCCGGAACGTCAAACCGCGGCATGTAGGTGGCCGCACTCTCGACGAAATCGACCTCGCAGGCCTCGGCGATCCGCAGCGTGTTGTCGCACGCCTCCGGGAGATCCGCCCAGATCCGGCGCATCTCCTCACTCGACTTCAGATAGAAGTCGTTCGCGTCGAACTTGAAGCGGTTCGGGTCGGCGAGCGTCTTGCCGGACTGCACGCACAGCAGCACCTCGTGCGCGTGCTGGTCCTCGGCGCGGGTGTAGTGCAGGTCGTTCGTCGCCACCAGCGGCGCGCCCAGCTCCTTGGCGATCCGGAGCAGGTCGCCGCGGACGCGTCGCTCGATGTCGAGCCCGTGGTCCATCAGCTCCACGTAGAAGTTCTCCGCGCCGAAGACGTCCCGGAACTCGCCGGCCGCACGCAGCGCCTCGTCGTACTGGCCGAGCCGGAGCCTGGTCTGCACCTCGCCGGACGGGCAGCCGCTCGTCGCGATGATTCCGCGGGAGTAGCGCGAGAGCAGCTCGCGGTCCATCCGGGGTTTGTAGAACTGGCCCTCGAGGGACGCGAGCGAGGCCATCCGGAACAGGTTGTGCATGCCTTCCGTGGTGCGCGCCCACATCGTCGCGTGCGTGTACGCACCGCCGCCCGAGACGTCGTCGGCGGCCTGGTGCGCCTCACCCCACCGGACCCGGGTCCGGTCCAGGCGGCTGGTGCCCGGGGTGAGGTACGCCTCGACGCCGATCACCGGTTTGATGCCGTGCTTGCGCGCCTTGGACCAGAACTCGTGGGCGCCGAAGACGTAGCCGTGGTCGGTGATGCCCATCGATGTCTGACCCAGCCGGTTGGCCTCATCGAAGAGGTCGTCGATGCGGGCCGCTCCGTCGAGCATCGAGTACTCGGTGTGCACGTGGAGGTGCGCGAAGTCGGACCCGCCGGGAGCAGCCATGCCCGTGATTCTAGGTGTCCCGGGCCGCCACACCGGGACCGCCACACGACGCCCTCACGCTGCCCGCCACGCGCTCGGGCTGGCTGAGCCTGCGGCGTGCCGTCTCAGTACGCATTGCCCGCGGGCGGCCCGGTCAGCGTCCGCGCGGCGTCGCGGTGCCAGATCCCGGCGTCGAGGTAGCGGCGCTCGCCGACCGCGTACCCGAGCCGCTGGTAGAAGGGCACCGCCGCCTCCTGGGCACTGAGCTCGATCCGCAGCGCCGGCGCTGCGCCAAATGCCGGATCGACGTCCGCGGGAGGCCACGCCCCGTGGGTGCACCGCCGCCACGCCTCGGCTTCCGCGGCGCGCATCAGCGCGACCCCGATGTGCCGCCCACGCGCGTGCTGAAGCACCGCGACGCGTCCGATGTGCGCCGCCTCACCGGGAGCGTGCGGTGGCAGCAGCCGGGCAGCGCCCACCGGCGCGCCGCCAAGCAGGGCCAGGAGGTGCACGGTGCCTGGTTCGTGGTCGGCGTCGTCCTCCTCGAGCTCGAGCGGGACGCGCTGCTCGCCGACGAACACCGTGACGCGGATCGCGAGGGCCGCGGCGAGCTGTTCCGGAGTCGTGACGACCTCCACGGTGAGCGCGTCGCTCACGCGTTCGGCCCGCGCAAGATCTCCAGGGCGGCCGCGAGGTCCGCCGGGTAGGTGCTCTCCACCTCGAGCCACCTTCCCGTGGACGGGTGCTCGAAGCCGAGCCGGAGCGCGTGCAGCCACTGCCGGGTCAGCCCGATCCGTGCGGCGAGGCTGGGGTCGGCGCCGTAGGTGAGGTCGCCGACGCACGGGTGCCGGAGCGCCGCGAAGTGGACTCGGATCTGGTGTGTCCGTCCGGTCTCGAGGTGGATCTCCACCAGCGAGGCGGCGGGGACCATCTCGAGCACCTCGTAGTGGGTGATCGAGGGCTTCCCGGCCGCCGTGACCGCGAACTTGAAGTCAGCGCTGGGGTGCCTGCCGATCGGTGCGTCGATCGTGCCCACCGTCGGCTCGGGGTGTCCCTGGACGACGGCGTGGTAGACCTTGTCGACCGTGCGGTTCTTGAACGCGCGCTTGAGCACGGTGTAGGCGTGCTCGCTCTTCGCCACGACCATCAGGCCCGAGGTCCCGACGTCGAGCCGGTGCACGATGCCTTGCCGTTCGGCCGCGCCGGAGGTCGCGATCCGGTACCCCGCCGCGGCCAGGGCACCGACCACGGTAGGACCGGTCCAGCCAGGTGAGGGGTGCGCGGCCACGCCGACCGGCTTGTCCACCACCACCAGGTCGTCGTCGTCGTGGACGATGCGCAGGCCCGGCACCGGCTCCGGCGGAGTCTGCTCGACCGGCGCCGCCGGGCCCGGCAGCTCGACCTCGAGCCATCCGCCCG
>Ga0209539_1001772_pt1 | contig 11630 bp, 9 predicted proteins | sample BarGraNGADG00312_2_FD_184499 | JGI IMG/M metagenome (GOLD analysis project Ga0209539, IMG submission 184499) | Arctic peat soil microbial communities from Barrow, Alaska - Barrow Graham LP Ref core NGADG0011-312 (SPAdes) (version 2) | ecosystem: Environmental > Terrestrial > Soil > Wetlands >... | reverse complement strand
AGCCCTCTGAATTTGATGGGGAGGTCTTTGCTATAGATGGCTCCAATGTCTCGATCTGCAGCTGGTCGGCCGCAAATCTTAACCTGATCCGGGCAGGCTATGCCGTCTATCGAGGAAGGGATTGGCGAAGGACTGTCATCACCTACGATGATATTTTTTTAGCCGACCCCAGGATGTGCAAAGATGTGTTCGATCCCTATCTGGAGCAGATCTTCAACCAGAAGGGAATCGATCTCAAGGAGTCGGATCTGGACCGGCTCTCCAGCTATTTTCGAGAGCTGCAAGAATATATCGCCCTGGACGACGCCATAAGAGAAGCCAAATCAGGAGACATCATACTCTATGACGGCAGCTTCGAAGTCTTTGAACCCTTGAGGGAATCCCTTAACGTCGTTTTCTCCCGGGCGGAGGAGAAAGGCATAGCCCTTCTGGCCATAGCCAAATCTAGTTCGCTATTTTGGGGCGAGGGGATATCACTGCCCTTTGTGCAGCACACCAGCATTGCAGGAAGCAGGCTTCAGCCCGGCGTTCCATGGTACCTAAACCTGAAGGATAAGAAGGTGGAGCATAGTCAGGGCAAATGGGGCGGAGAGACTTACATTGTCCGCTTTAGCGGCCGCAGTGAACGTGCCTTTCGCGTGGATGCGCCAAAATATCTTGGAAGCCTTGTCGGACCCATCTTCGGAAAGCTGGCTGCATATTCCTGTTCGGCGGAATGCCTGGGGTATCCGCATGCGCTATTTAGAGCCCACCGCGACATTATGATTGCGGAGAAAGAAGGAGCATTCACGCGGCTGAAGCTGATGGAGATGCTGAGCCGGGGGGGGCTGGGCCTCTCTCAGGTGAAGATTTTGATGCAGGATTATCATGATGTTCTGGACATGAGGCAAGGCATTTAGATAAACTGATAAAATGATCTTTCGGAAAGGGAGAATGAAGGTGGACCTGAAACAAGATGGGCATCCGATTAACGAGGAAGGAGGAAAATTGGATCGAATTGTGATCGAAAACGAGAAGACAACCTACAGAATCGTCTCCAAGAGCGTTAGAGAATATCATTTCACTGTGCCCTACGACCAGGCCGATGAGGAGCGTGTGGAAGTGGGCCAGATCTTCTCTATAAAAGACCAAAATCTCACCTTCCTTGCCCGCGTCCTGAACATTGAGCACAGCTCCAACTACGACGGCCACTGGGATACCACCATGAAGGGCACCCAGTTCTTTGATGACGATCAGATCTTCAACCGGGTCGTCGCCGAACCCCTGGGCTGTGTCTCTCCAGATGGTCTCTTCAGAAGGGCTCGAACCCTGCCCACCAAATTCTCGCCAGTGACGCGCGCCGAGAAAGAGGAGTTCAAGTTCCTGCGTGGCGTTATGGGAGATATCGAGGTCGGTTACCTGAGAAATGGATCAAGGCTGGTTGAAGAGATTCCAGTGGCCCTGCATAGCGAGGCCATGGACCACCATATGGGCGTCTTCGCCACAACCGGAATGGGCAAGTCCAACTTCATGAAGGTCTTTGCAGCCTCGTGCATGCGTCTGGCTGCGCGAGGCGAGTCCAAGTTCGGGCTTCTGATCGTTGATCCCCATGGAGAATACTTGAAAGGAAACGCGATCGGAAAAATCCCGACCAAAGGTCTGACCCATCTCAAGAGATACCGGGACGGTCTCGCTTGCTACTCCACAGACCCGAAGAACGCCAGCGATCCGGGTGTGGAGGAGCTGTCCATATCCGAGAGCGAGGTTAGGCCGGAGGATATCGCCCTGCTTTATGAGTGGTCGCCGCCCCAGAGGGACGCACTGGACGCCATCTCCAGGATCTTGGATTCGGGCAACTGGCTGGAGGAGATCCAGCGTCCCGAGGGGCTGGCCAGAATGGTCCAGGAAGGCTTCAAGGACACTACCGTCATGGTTCTGGTTCGAAGGATTAAGAATGAGCTGGAGAGAAACAAATACATAAAGAAGAGGTCCAGCCTGAACAACATCCTGGTCAATCTGCAGAGGGGAAAGGTCGTCCTGGTGGATATACCGAGGATGAGCGACCGCTCCGAGCTCTTCTTGCTCTCTGTCCTCTCGCGCCACATCCTGGAGGAGTATAAGAAAGATGAGCAAGAGGGCCGCAAGAACTGCCTCATCACCATCGAGGAAGCACAAAGGGTCCTCGGCACAGGCGGCAACATCTCTCGCTTTGAGAGCATAGCCCGTGAAGGTCGCAAGTTCGGGGTGGGGCTGTGCGCTATCACCCAGCAGCCCAAGCTCATAGACAAGCAGCTCCTCTCCCAGTTCAACACCCTGGTGGTCATGGGCCTGGGAGACAGAAACGACCGCCAACAGCTCGAAGAGTCGGCCAAGCAGGATCTCTCCTCCATGGATATCGAGATTCAGACCCTGGAGAAGGGAGAGGCCATCGTCTCAACATTGAATATACCCTTCCCGGTCCCTGCCAGAATACACCGCTATGAGGATTACTTGCGCCGCCTGGAAAAGGAAGAAAAGGAGGATAGCCTCATAACCAGGGGCGGCTTCAAACCATTTCTGGATTAGGAGTGGAAGCGTTGAAGATAATTCATCTGGCTGATTCGCACTTGGGCTTCTCCAGCTACAGCCGTATGGATGAGCACGGCCAGAACCGGATTGAAGAGATGGTCTACACGGGTTTTGATCAGGCCATCGATAAGATAATTCATGCTCATCCCGATGCCGTTGTCCATGCTGGCGACGTCTTCCATCATGTTCGACCCAAGATCAAACCCCTGGTAGTCTTCCAGAGGGGTTTGCAGCGGCTGATGGAAGAGGGCATACCCGTGATCGTAATCAGCGGCAACCACGATGCCCCCAAGAGCTTTTCTCTGACCAGCCCCTTCCGGCTCTTCGAGGGTTTGCGGGATGTGCATATTGCCCAGCGGTATAAGTATGAGCGTTTTCTAGTAGGGGACCACTATTTTCATTGCATTCCCTTCTGTCTGGAACCGCAGGACTACCTGACTGAGTTTGAGAAGATCGAGCGCTCGGGGAGAGATGTTCTGGTTATGCACGGACTGGTGGAGTCGCTGCAAAATCGCAAGATGAGGAGCGTGGGAGAGCATGAGCTGAAGGATAGCCTGCTTAAGAGCGACTTCGACTACATAGCCCTCGGCCACTTTCACGGGCAGGCACGGGTTGCCAATAACGCCTACTACAGCGGCTCGGTGGAGTACTTCAACTTCGGGGAATCCCAGGACGAGAAGGGAATGCTTCTAGTGGACCTGGAGACCGGCAACGCCACGAATGTGCCTGTGAAGCCCAAATATATGATGGATCACCCGGCCATAGACTGCAGAGGATTGCACTCGGAGGAGATAGCAGAATGTCTGCTGGAGCTATGCCATGAGGACGAGGTAAGAGACCGGATGGTTCGTATTACTCTGAAGAACGTCAATCGAGCAGCTTACAGAAGCATAGATCAGGGAAGGCTCAACCGGCTGGGAACGACTGCCCTTTACTTCAAGATTCGGCTGGAGTTTCTTGATGAAGAAGAGCACATCGAGCGGCCTGTAGACAGAACGTCGCTCCATCTGGAGTTTGCCGGTTTTATGGAGGAGAAAGCCTCCCTGGATCTGATACCAAAGACGATAAAGGACGAAGTTGTCAATTATGGGTCAGAGCTTATGAAAAAGGCAGTGCTGGCCAGGCACAAAGAGGCACTGGATGCATCTTAACTTGCTTGTCATGCGCAACTTCAAGAAGTTTCGTCGTGCCGAGGTGGAGTTTCAAGACGGGCTCACCGGGATCGTGGGCAGCAACGGTACCGGCAAAAGCACCATAGTGGAGGCCATCGCCTGGGCTCTCTATGGAAACCGTGCTTCCAGCATAAAACGAGATTTCATTCGCAATGCCCATGCCGGGGAATCCGATCCCGTGGAGGTCAGGCTCACACTCTCTCTTGGCAAACAGGAGCTGATCATCTTCCGGGCTATGAAAGGAAAAGGGCTGATGCCGGAGGCCGTTCTGATTTTGGATGGCCAGAGGATTGCAGCAGGCACCAAAGAGGTGGACCTGAGGCTGGAGGAGATCCTGAAGATCAGCTACCAGGACTTCATGAAGACCTTCTACGCCCGGCAAAAGGATCTGGACAATCTGCTCAAAGAAGGCGGTGTGGGTAAGAGAGAGTACCTTCTGAAGCTTCTGGGCCTGGAAGATATCAAAGAGCAGGCCATAGAGGAGATTAAATCCGACCGCGCCTCCCTGGAGGAGCAAAAGAGCCGGCTGGAGGGAGCACTGGCTGAGATCGGTGATGTATTATCCCGGCTGGAGAGCGCTTCAGGGGAGATTCTGGCTGCAAGAACGGGCCTGGAGGAAGCCGAGAGGTGCCGGGCAAATCTGCAGGAAGGAGTGGAAAAGAAGCGACAGGATCTGGAGGCCATGGCCGAAAAGAGGCGCCGGCACGGCCTCCTGGCGGAGAGAGCAAAGAGCCTGGAGGCAACGGTCGGAGATCTGAATGAGACGATAAAGGCCGCGGAAAAGCGGCTCTTGGAAATCGATGCGTCCAAAAAAAGGCTCTCTGAAATTCAGCCGATGATGGAGAGGCTGTCCTCTATAGCTGATCGGCTGGAAATTTTGCAGCCCAAAAGAGTGGTCTATGAAGAGACGGCCCGCAGCATGGCGGCAGTTGAGGCGGCGAATCAGGGTGAGAAAAAAGCGATTGCCGAAAGCCGAAGAAGTCTTCTGGATCTGGGTCAGGATGCTGCAATGCTGGAGGAACTCCGTCCCAAAGAGGATGAGCACACAGAGCTGCAGGCCCGGCTCCTTGCCCTGGAGGGCTTGAGGGACCAGCATAATGAGATGCAGTCCAGGCTGAAAGAGGAGGCCGTCAGAGAGCAAGCGATCGACTCCAACCTCTCCCGCACGAGAGCGCTGATTGGTGATCTCCATAAAGCCCGTACCAGGTTGGAGGAGATTGCATCCTGCCGGGAGGAAGAGACCGGGCTAAAGATCGAACTGGCGGAGCTTTCCCGGCAAAGGCAGCTGCAAACGGATCTGGAAGGACTGCTGGCGAGAAAGACGGGACAGGTTGAGCGCCTGGCCAGGCTGAAGAGCGAGGCGGGGAAAGCACGCCAGGACTTAGAAGCCCTGGGCAATATCGAGGAGAGGGAGGCTGAGCTGCGCCGCCAGGATAGGGATCTGGACCGGCTGGGTGGCGAGCTTAACCGCGTCCTGTCAGATCTGAGAGGAAGCTACAAGGTTCAGGAGATGGCCCTGGCTGAGGCTGAACGCTCCATGAAGAAGGTCGCTGTCCTGGGAGCAGAAGGGCTCTGCCCTACCTGCGAGAGGCCGTTAGAGGGCCAGCGCGATTTGCTCGTAAAAAAGTACGAGGCTTCCGCAGCAAAAGCAAGAGTGGAATTGGAAAAGCTTGCTGCCAGCATCTCAGCTCAGATGGAGAAGATAGAGGGGGCGACCAGGTCGAGGAGCAATCTGGCCCGGGCCTTCGACGAATTGAATGCCCAAAAGAGCAGACGTTCGGCTCTGCAGGCCAATTTGAAGAGCCTGGCCCTGCAGATGCATGAATCGCAGTCTGAGATCAAGGATATCTCGACCAGAATTGATGGATTGGGAACGGTCAGCTTCGATGCCCGAAAGCTGATGCAGGTGGAAACGGCTCTAAAAGCTCTTTCACCTCTGGTCTTGGAGTATGCCGGCCTTTCCCTGCGGCTGCTGGATCTGCCCGGCCTGGAAGCGGATATTGCCAAGCTCCAGAGCGATCAGGCTGCTCTAAAGGAGAGACAGGGGCAGCTCGACCGGCAGATAGTGGCTCTCGGCTACCAGGAGTCGGATTACATAGAGGCCAGAAAGCGTCAGGTCACACTCAAGCCGCTTCACGATCGTTTTCTCTCTCTCAGGGAGAGGGCGAGACAAATTCCTGCACTAAATGAGAAAATAAAGAAGCAAGAGACGGAGATAGTGAGGCTTGAGCTGGCTCTAAAGGCTTTAGGGGACTCGCAAAGGGATTTGGGTTACAATCCTCGTGAGTACGAGGCTCTCTTCAAGGAGAAGAAGGATCTCGCGGCTGCTGAGAGTGAGGCGCAGAGGATTCGCCTGATGATTGCAGGCGAGATTGAGTTAAGGGAGAGGCGAGCGGTAGCGTTGGGCACTCTGGAGAACCTTGCTTTGGATCTCAAAGGGTGCAGGGAGCAACTCCTGGCCCTGGCATACAGCCCGGATGAGCATGAAATGGCGAAAGCAGCTCTGTCCGGCCTGGAAGAGAGCCTGGAATTGGCAAGGAAGGCAGTCTCTGAGAGCCTGGTTCGGATGGGCGTTCTACTGGCAGCCCGGGACCGACTTATCCAGGAAGCGCAGAGAAAAGAGGAGCTGGAGAGGGCAGCCGGGCAGGTGGGCCGCAGGATAGAGGTCGTGGACGTGACCCGCATTCTGGTAAACAGCTTCATGGATCAGGTCTTGATAAGAGTGAAGAACGACATCGCCCACACTGCCGGAGAGATACTGGAGGAGGTCAGCGGCAAGTACAGCCTCCTTAAGATAGACGATGACTTCAATATTCAGGTCGAGGACGGAGGCGAATGGTATCCGATTTCCCGCTACTCAGGCGGCGAGATCGACATGATCGCCGTATCCGTGCGCGTGGCCATCAGCGAGTATCTGATGCGCTTTGGGCCGGATGGGGAGAGCTACTCCTTCCTCATACTGGACGAGGTCTTCGGCAGCCAGGATCTGGAGCACCGGGAGAAGATGATCCAGATGCTGCGCAGCCTGGAAGAGCGGTTTCCTCAAATTATCGCCATCAGCCATATCAGCGACGTGCAGGGACAGTTCGACAACACCCTGCTGGTCGTGGAGGACGAGCTGGGCAACAGCCGGGTGGAGGCGATTTAGCCCAAGGCGTAGCGCAGCAACCCTGCCAGCTTTACGGCATCCCAGTCCAGGTGGCGCAGCATTCTGGCCATGAGACGGCTGGGCCGGTCGATGTCCCCGTGCTCCTCAATAGCTCTTATGAGACCGGGTTTTCTGGCCAGATAGCCGACAACCCCGTCCATCTCAGCATCGCTCATTTTATTCAGCATGCGGTTGACTCTCATGCCGATCTCCAGCTCCCTGCCTAACCTGGCCCGCCAGAGCCGGTCGTATTCCCTGAGGCGCTCTGCTGAAGAGTCGCCCTCAAAAGCCGCAGCCGCAGCCACTCCCCCCGCAATCTTGGCCGCGACAAGACCCGGATAGATGCCGCCTCCCGAGGTGGGCTTGACCTGTCCTGCAGCATCGCCCACGGCCAGCAGTCCTTTTACAGCTGTCGCCGCAGGCGAGCCAAGGGGCAGACCGCCCACGTTCATGGTCGTTGCCGATCCACGAATTCTTTTTCTCATCCTCTCTGTCTTCAAGAAAGCCCGCAGGTGCTCGCATCCCCGCTCGCGCGCACATAGGCCTATGCGAGCTGTCTCCTCGTCAGTGGGAATGACCCAAGCGAAGAGCCCTGGTGCCGGTCCCAGGTGCAGCTCCACCGATTCAGGATCCTCCACTGCAAAAGGGATCTCCACCTGTGCTCCGGAGAGGATAATCTCTGGAGGCATAACACCCGCCTGGCGGGCCAGCCTGCCCCTGACACCCTCCGCCGATATCGCAATCTTGGCCTCGACTTCCTCACCGCCAGCAAGAGTCAGAGTGCATTTGCCCTCTTCGGACTTCATCTTCCGGACGAATGAGCAGAGCCGAAGCTCTGCGCCCTCCCGCAAAGCATCGAGGGCCACCGCTCTGTCGAAGAGTCTCCTGTCCACGACATAGGCTTTGCAGGATGGGGCCTTGAAACAGAGGCGCGAGCCGCCCGGAGAAAAGATCGCGGCACCGAACATGCCTCGCTGGATGAAGGAGCCTCCTCTCAGCTCCGACTCGGCTATGGCACCCACACCCAGAAGGCCTGCGCACTCCACCGGCCAACCAATAGCTGGGTGCTCCTCCAGCAAAACAGTTCGCGCACCGGCAATGGCCGCATACTTGGCGGCCATGGAGCCTGCCGGGCCCGCGCCGATGACGGCCACATCGTAACGATCCATATTCTGAAGTTGAGATGCATGACGATATTGTTAACTTTTTCTTAGCCCTGGATCTATGCCCGGGTCAGATCCATCCATTTGGATCGCAAGGCCAACAAGGATTCACGGGAAACATCTCTCCAGGTATGCCGCCAGATCCTCCAAGGTCTCGATCTTCTCAACGATGGGCATGCCTTCGGAGATGCGCTCGTATACCACTTCCCAGGTGCTGTATCTCCGAAGCCGCATAACCAGCTCGCCGGCAGGCGTTGTCGCCAGATCTGTCTCGAAGCGCATCCAACGGTCGCTTTTCCGCTCCACCTCGAAGTTCGTGCAGGCTCCACATGTGCCGCCATAAAATTCGCCATCTACAACATCGATGTACAGCCTTATCCAGGAGATGCACTTCGAGTAGCGATAAACTCCCTCTGTGATGCAATCGGGGCCGTCCCATCCGGCTATGGGCTTCATGGGAGAATGGAATATCCGGGCGGCTTATGCCTCTTGCGGCAGGCCACATAACTTTGCATGCTCTTGCACCTTCAGGATCGCTCTTGCCTGGAAAGGCATCTATTTTAGAACAGAACTATCCGGAAAACTTCTTCAGGAGGATTGATGCCGAAATTTGTGCAAAAGCATTAGTAGAATCCGCGCCTATTATTGTTCATGCCCGATGTCGTGCAGCTAACTGAGGAGATTGCAGAAAAGAAGGAAGAAGGCGCGTCTGGTGAGGATTCAACCCCATCCGTTCCTCCCAGAACCATCTGGTCCGGCAACTTGCGCATCGGTCTCGTGAACATCCCGGTGAAGGCATTGTCCATGATCAGAAATACGCGTATCAGCTTTCGCATGCTTCACAAGAGCTGCAAGACGCCCATCTCCTTCAAGCGCATCTGCCAGGAGGGTGATGAAGTCTCCCTCGCGGATACCGTTTACGGTTATCCTCTGGGCAAGGGCAAGTACGTAATCCTGGAAAAGAAAGAGATCGACGGCATGTTGCCTGAATCGAAGAACACAATAGCCCTCGATCGCTTTGTGAACTTCTTTGAAGTCGATCCCCATTACTTCGAGAAGACCTATCTTTTGCTGCCGGATAGATCCGAGGACGCATATTCCCTTTTAAGAAGCGTAATGGAGAAGACAGGAAAAGCCGCCATCGGCAAGATCACCATGCACTCGCGAGAGAGACCGGTCCTGGTCCACTACTACCGTCAGGCAATCGCCGCCACCACCATGAAGTATCCTGATGAGGTCCTGGAAACGGAAGGCTATGCGGTTTTGAAAGAGCTTCCCGTGCCACAAGAAAAGGAGCTGCAGCTGGCCCTGGAGATCGTGAAAGGTCTGAGCGGCGACCTTGATTTCAATACTTACAAGGACGAATACCGTGAGAGGATCGAGGCCCTGGTCAGGTCCAAGATGGAAGGAGTAGTTGCAGTCCCGGAGACGAAAAAGGCCAAGCCCGCCGCTAAGAGCCTCATGGAGGCCTTGCGGATGACGGCGGAGTCATTGAAATAGTTCGATCAATAGCGATTAATAGGGAATTTGGAAAGGTCAATAGAAATGGATCCCGTAAAGCCCATGCTGGCAGTGTCTGGTCAGCCTTTCAATAGAGCCGGCTGGATCTTCGAGCCCAAGATCGACGGAACGCGCTGCATTACAACAGTCTCAAAGGATGTCCGGCTGCAGAACCGCAGGCTGGTGGATATCACATACCGCTATCCTGAGGTGGCCGCTGCCCTGGCCCACGCTGCCCGGGAATGCGTTCTGGACGGAGAGATCACCGTCTTTGTGAAAGGCCGGCCAAGTTTTCGAGCTCTTGCCGGGCGAGACCACCAGATGGAGAGAATGAAGATCGAGTACCTCTCTCGTGCTATGCCGGTAAGCTACGTTGTCTTTGATATCCTATATGCCAATGGGAAAAGCGTTATGGACCGGCCTCTTCGCGAAAGAAAGGTGATTTTGCATGAAGAACTGCAGGAGAGCGAGATCGTAAGCATTGTGGATTCATTTCCTGAAAAGGGCGAGGATTACTTTCAGGCGGCTCAAAAGATGGGCATAGAAGGAGTCGTTGCCAAGCGACTGGACTCCCGGTATTTGCCAGGGATCCGAAGCCAGGACTGGATAAAGATTAAAAAAAGCCTCACTATTGACCTGGTCGTGGGAGGCTACATCCCGGGAAATGGAGATCGCGAGCAGTACTTCGGCGGCTTGCTTATGGGGGCATACGACCACGGTCAACTGGTCTATGTGGGCCGGGTAGGCTCCGGCTTTGCTCTGGCGGAGTTGCAGGAGATCACAAGTCACTTTCTGCCCAAAATCCAGTCTCCTTTTTCCAATCCGCCCCCAACGGCGGATGTAAAATGGGTCGAGCCGAATCTGGTGGTGCAGGTAACCGCCCTGGAGGTCACACATGACGGCCACCTCAGAGCGCCGGTATTCTTACGCACCAGGGACGACAAAGACCCGCAAGAGTGCACAATAGACCAGCTCAATTAGCCAATATCATCTCGGCCCAACCCTGCGCGAACGAACCGCTAATCTGTCCATACTTCCAGCCAGATCTGGACATAATCGTCTATATGATTACTGAAATTTAATAATGGGTTATGATGAGATCAATGACGAAGTATCTGGCAGTGATCGCGTTGGCATGCGCTATGACGGCGATATTGAGCGCAATCACAGCATCAGCCGAAAGCGATGACATCTATAGCCTGAAGAATCTCGTCACATCCTTCGAAGACCGCCTGATAAATTCCCCGGACCTGGCATTCTTCCTTGCCACTCACAACTATGACGCAGTTCCGAAGGGCGATCATGTGGATCTGTTCCTGAACGGAAGAGTTTACAAGCTCGTTCCCAACGGCGACGCTCCTGGTCTATGCAATATCGAGAATTGAAGCCAGTTTTTATCTCGATTTCGGCCTGATATTCTGTCAAAGTTCTCGAAATAGAAGGAAAATTAGAGGATCTCGACCCATCTCTGCGGTTCATGCTTTTTCGGGATCATAAAATTAACCCGGGATCTACACATTCCAACCGGCCGCTGATTAGTAAGCTTCCGGATCAGAGAAGGATGATCGGCAAAGTATTCTGTCCGTTCCCTGCCCGAGTTCTTATTCCAAAAATGACTGAGGGCTGGTGCCTACAATCTATGCCATCACCTGCTCCTTCAGAATGTATCTGATCAGGTCTTCTGAGAGTTTGGTCTCTCTCTGTAATCTCTTCACAGTCTCCCCGATGCTGTTACCTTCGGACATGAGGCTTGATATGCGGTTCACAATCTTTTCGCCAATGGAATAGTACTCATCAATGTCCTTGCGGTGGCCCCAGACGTCTCCCCTCAAGAGCTGTACGCCTTGAATTTCGAGGAATTGTTGGGCCGCCTTCGACATGGTCTCATGATACGAGGGCGGGATCTGCACGGCCCGCAGACGAGGACAGGACTGTACCAGGTTCATCACATCCATATTGGAGGCTCTGAATGCCAGATGAACCAGCTGCTCATTCCGATTTAGATCAGTAATTTCTCTCTTCGAACTAACTACCCTCAGTTTCATGACACTTACCAATGCTCTTAAAATATTTATAGATAATGGTAATCATAGTACTCCT
>Ga0209539_1001771_pt1 | contig 11637 bp, 14 predicted proteins | sample BarGraNGADG00312_2_FD_184499 | JGI IMG/M metagenome (GOLD analysis project Ga0209539, IMG submission 184499) | Arctic peat soil microbial communities from Barrow, Alaska - Barrow Graham LP Ref core NGADG0011-312 (SPAdes) (version 2) | ecosystem: Environmental > Terrestrial > Soil > Wetlands >... | reverse complement strand
CTTCGTTTTCAGGAAAATTACAAAGCAGTGCTCTGCACTTGTGCCGGCTCTCATTACAAATTATCCACAATTTGTTCAGTGCTCTTCGTTTTCAGGAAAATTACAAAGCAGTGCTCTGCACTTGTGCCGGCTCTCATTACAAATTATCTACAATTTGTTTATTGCTCTTCGTTTTCAGGAAAATTACAAAGCAGTGCTCTGCATCTATGCTGGCTACCTTGCAAATTATCTACAATTTGTTAAGTACTCTTCGTTTTCAGGAATATTACGAAGCAGCAGAGCTGCGAAATATTTGTAGAAATGAAGTTATGGAATGATACCAAAGGTGCAGAGCACCGAAATATTATATCCAATTATTAATAATTGAATTCTTTAATCTGTAACTGTTGTACAATTATCTGACAATTAAGATAATAATTGGGCCTGGTATAAGAACTTTTCTCTCATTAAAACCTTAAAGATAGGCAGCTTAATCCACCGTCAACCTTCCTGAATTCGCTAGTGTTCAGTACTATAGTATCATATCCTACCTTTTCAATTTTTCTTCTTGTTTTTGGAAAACCATCGGGAACAAGCACTTTCCCATTTATCCACAATGAGTTTGCAGCAAAACTTTCAGCCTCATCAACAATAATTTTGTTATATCTCTCAAATTCTTTTGTTTCCATGAATTCACCGCAAACCAGCATATTGTTGTTTTCAAGATAAGAGGCCCCGGATTTCAGATGAAGCATTTTTTTTAAAAGGACTTTTGATCCTGTCAATTCAAATTTTTTCAGAATATTTATCAATTGATCTGCTCCCTCAGAATTTGTCCGGTGTGAAATGCCAATATAAAAATGACTACCGACCATCATTACATCTCCGGCTTCAAGCGTTGCTGGGAGATTGATCTCCTCTACATTTCTGTAATATTCTGTCAGTACCTCACGGATACCTGTTATCTCATTGCGTCGTGATTCGGCTCCTTTGTATGCTCTTCAAGTGCCAGTGAATAAACAGGTTTTCCCAGGTTGGAAGATGTAATACCATCGATTATTGCAGGACAAGGGCTACATACAATTGCATTCCTGAACATTGGACCGGGTTGAAAATATTACAATACTGACTATTTTGCCCTAAGGTTCTTAGCGGCTTCATAAAGATCCTTATCTTCCCCAGTTAACGGATTGATCTCCAGGAAGTGAGGAGAAGGTCTGGTCTCATCATCAACATGAATGAACGTCACAAAACCATCGACCAACGGTTTTGCAGCACCATTCTTCTCAACGTGGACATATGAAGTAAGGCTGGTTTTACCTGCAAAAACAACCTTTGAAGAAAATTTCAGAACATCACCCGAAACGGCGGGTTTAGTGAAGAACATCCCATGTATCTTCAGGCAAACAACATTTTGTGGATTTAACATTGACGCTGCAGCAATAAAACCTGATTCAACAAACCATTCTGCTGTGCGACCGGCAAAGAGAGTGCCGTGATGATTAAGATCTTCACTCTTGACAAGTCTCATTGTAACCATACATGAAGGACAAATAACTTTTGTTTCCATTCGAGTTTTTTTCAAATGTACAGATTTTCAGACAGAACTCTGCGATACCTGCCTGCGCATCAGGCAGTCTGATCTGCAATATTCAATAATAATTAAGGTCTTCTCTATGAACTAATTCAGGTGAAAATGCCGGAAGGCAGACAGCAATATATTCGGCTCCCCCCTTAAAAGGAGTGCTGTACTTTACCCATTTGTCTTTTGAGGTCATTATTCCCTGGCCTTCCGATACCACATATTCTTCATTTTTTGTGGTTATCATTAGTTTCCCTTTCAGTACAACTGTATATTCATTGAATTCAGGAGACTGACCAGGTTCTTCCCACCCCTCAGGGCTTTTCATATGAGCGATGCTAACCTCAGTTGTTTTGCTGTTTACACAACCGAAAAATTCTTTTATGATTTTTTCTTTATTCCCGGCTGCTTTTATTATTGAAGGTGACTTAATAAATTGTACCATGCGTCATAAATTGTATTAATCAGTCCTCAAGATAGCCAAATTTCCCCTTATTATAGTCCTTGTAAGATTGTTTTATTCCGACCAACTGGACATACTGCAACGCATATCCCACATAAACGGGCATCTATTCCTAGTGCTGATCTTCCAAATTCAGCACACTGAACCCGGCATTTCCAGGGATCAAAAAATTCATTCCTATCAATAGTTATATCCCAGAGTTTTCCGTTGGCAGCTTTTGCCGGACAAGCATCAACGCATATATTGCAGCTGCCACAGCGGCTGATATCCACAGGCTTTGATTTTGATTGTAATGGTGTTTTTAAAAGAATTGAAACAAGACGCACTCTTGGTCCGAATACCCTGGAGATGAAGAGATCAGTTTTTCCAATCCAACCCAGACCGGCCCTGGTTGCAACCATTTTATGAGAAAGATCAGTACGGAGAGTCTTTAGATATGTTACTTCAAGTTCAGTAGTTGAAACTGTTGGATCAATGTTTTGTGTTTCAATATATGTTTTATTAAGATCTGCCGAGATTCTTTGAGTCAATGTAGCTAGATCTTCATTAATCTGCTTATAATGTGAATAGTATTCCGGAGTAGGGCCATAAATTACCTTATCGACAATTCCGGAATCAAGTTTACGGCCGATAGAAATGCCAAAATTATATCCCATGAATTTCTTTTGAAGCAATCCGGTCAGATCAGAAAAACCATAGATATATTCTTCTGCAGGAATCAGGTGCCTCCTCACTACTTCATCAATAATTTGTATCATAATTTATTGTTGGGTTTCCACCAGATCAGCAGATGGCAAAAGTATACAGTTCAGTTCTTCCATTTCTTTATGAGCATCCTCAAAATTTGAATACTTATTCAGAATAACTTTTTTTTTGCCATTCCTGTTAATCAGCAATAATTCGATATCTGAAACATTCATATCAAACCTTAAATTGGCACGACTGTAGGCAGTGTATTTCTTTGTTGCATCATTACGATTATTTATCGTTAATGATAGATCCAATCCATTTTTCAGCGAGTAAAGGCCATACCTCAGCCGCAACATTTCCGGGACGTAATCCGTAACCATGGCCACCTTTAGCAAGCATATGCAATTCGAAAGGAAGTTTGGCATTTTTTAGAGCCGTGGCCATAACAAGAGAGCTATTTCCGTAGTTGTCGTCAGCGGTCTGGAAGATAAACATTGGAGGAACCTCTTTACCAAGTTGCAATTCAGGAGTGAGTGAGAGGTCAGGGCCCTGGTCAAGGTAAGCAGGGTAGATCAGCAACGTAAAGGAAGGCCTGCACGACAAGCTGTCTGTTTTGTCGACTGCGGAATAGGTACTTTTATTGAGGAGTGTACTGGCTCTTGCACTGAGGCTGCCACCTGCAGAGAATCCCATTACCCCGATCTTATCTGGATCAATATTCCATTCTTTTGATACACTCCTGACAATTCTCATTGCCCGCTGCACATCCTGCAATGCTCCTTCTTTTTTATCGGGGATCCTGTACTGTAGAACAAATGCTGCAAATCCCAGTTTGTTTAGCCAGGCAGCAATTTCAATTCCCTCTTTGTCGTAAGCAAGTATTTTATATGCTCCTCCGGGACAAATAATTACCCCTGATCCTTTATTGATTGCAGGATCAGGAAGAAAAACTTCAATTGAAGGATTTGTTACTTGAGAGTACCTTAACACGTTATCGTTTTTAGAGGTATCTGTAGCGGGTGGTTGTTTTTCCTTGAGTTCACCAGGTACTTTGCCAGGCCAGAGATAAATAAGCTCATGTTTTTGGGAAAACGTACTAAGGGAGTACATTATAAACAAAAATGTAATTAATTGCTTCATATTAATAGTTTATTTGAAATTTTTTTTGCTTCATCCGTATAGGTGTACTGCTACTTTTTTCATTTACCTCACCCCCTCCCGTCCTCCACCCCCATGTTTTTTTGCCTCACCCCCTCTCATCCCCCGCCCCCAGGAGGGCGGGGGAAACTACTTCGTTTATAAATTCATTGATTTGTTCTAAGATAATAGTTTGATTGTAAAGAACTTGTTCATTCGTGAATCTGATAACTTTTATTCCAAAATTTTCCAAAACTCCGCTACGTCCATCATCATGTTCCTGAGATTCCTCGTTGAAATGAACATCTCCATCAACTTCAATAACCAGTTTTATTTTATGACAATAAAAGTCGGCAATAAATATATATATTGGATGTTGTTGACGAAAAAGAAATCCTTTGATCCTGTACTTTCTTAATATGTTCCATAACATTTTCTCCGCTTGTGTTGGATTCTTACGCATTTCTTTGGCCAGTTTGAATAAGTCAGGTTTGGCTCCAAAGTACATCTCTCGTTCGACTGATTTTCCAAGGTAAACCATTATTCTGGATTTTAAGTCCCTCCCTCTTGGGGGAGGGATTTAGGGAGAGGCCTTTTATTCAACTATTTCAGCATTATCAAATTTTTGTGACTGGAAATGAACACGGCTACTCCTTACCTTTGTTGCTCCTTTACTCCCGAAGAATCCCCAGCCACCGCTTCCCAGCAGGAAACCAAGAGCGTATAATCCACCATTATTGTTCTGTGCATACATTGTAATCTTTTCATTGAATAACATCCCTATAAAATCGAAAGGAGCTATAAACCCATGCCACAAACCACCCAGAAATCCGTAGGTATGTCCGGTAAGACATTGTTTGACAACCTCATTCTGAGCACATCCCGTAAGAATGAAAATTAGGCAGAAAAAGATCACGAACCGGAAATTCTTTTGATAAATGAATGTTTTCATTATATATCAGATTAAGTTAAGTATTTGAGTTTTAAATCTTTTAGAACAAAGAAAGGTCAACCGGTTTTCCTGAGTATTTCTTTTCATGATCCAGCAGCCACTTCTTCCTTTTTACACCTCCACCATAACCAGTGAGATGTCCATCCGAACCAATAACCCTGTGACAAGGAATAATTATTGAAATTCTGTTCATGCCATTTGCATTTGCTACAGCACGGACCGAATCCGGTCTGTTCAATGCGACTGACTGATCGAGGTATGATCTCGTAGACCCGAATTTAATATTCTGCAATTCCTTCCAAACTGCCTTTTGAAATTCTGTTCCCGGAGTAACAAGAGGAAGATCAAATACTTTTCTTTTACCATCAAAATATTCTTTCAACTGTTTCCTGAGTGATTTAAGATGTCTGTTTTCACCATCTTCGACAGTTGTTTTTAAAAGCCTTATAAGGTCCTTATATTCAGTTGGTAACATTCTCCTGTCGCTAAACTCCAGAAGACAAATGCCTTCATCTGTTGCTCCGGCGATCATCTTTCCAAGAGGAGTTTCAATTTTGGTAATCTTTATCATCTTATTAAGATTTCGGATTGCTGATTTTCGATTTCGGATTTGAATCTGTCATCCAAAATCCGATATCCCAAATTATTTATTATATCGTCCCGAGGCAGACTTGATGTACTTAATATTCCTGAATCTCAGAGCGGACCAGTCTGCATCTATCGCAACCAGACGGATACCATGAAGTCCGGAATCGTTGAGGGCTTTCCATCCATTATCACGACTGATATCGGAATTATATCTTTTTGATGTTTTTTTGGGATAACAAAACCATAAGACGCCATTGGCCATGAGGTTATGAAGAGCTATTGGAGCCAAAAACTCAACTTCCGATACTCTGCTAACGAACAAAATTATAAATTCATATGGATAACGGGGATCGATTTCCTGATCAATAATTACATCTTTAAGTTCATCGGAAATTGAATGTATGAAGCTCTCCTCTGCATTTATTATTGATATTCTTTTCTGCCCCTTATAATTAAGCTTATCCAGTAAAGATTTCATTTCGGCCTGCGGATTTGAATGCTAATTTAACAAAAAATTGATAATTCAGATAAAAGGGCTTACCTTTGAAGTGTCAATAAATGGGGTGCCTTATAACAACGGGCTGAGATCATACCCTTAAACCTGATCCGGATAATGCCGGCGGAGGGAATAAAGTGTATCCAATAAATCAGCTTTTAAAAACAACCTCATTTTCTTGATGTTTATTTATCAGATATGTCTATGAGGAATCTGTTTTGTATTATTACGTTTCTTGGGTTGCATATTATTTCACAGGCAATTGCATTTCAGAGTAATGGTTCTGTAATCAAGGGTAAAGTGACTGATGTCAATGGATTCCCTTTACCGGGAGCAGGCATCACAATTGAAAACACGTTCCTAGGAGTGCAAACAGATTCAGAAGGATACTATATACTATCTCCACAAAAAAACGGAGTATATTCACTGCGTTTCTCTTTTATCGGGTATGAGTCACAGATTCGTGAAATCAGTCTTAAAGGTGATACTGTTATAAATATTGCCCTGTTAGCAAAATCATTTATGACAGAGGAGGTATTTGTTAATGCCACAAGAGCAGGAGAGCACACACCCATGGCATTTTCGACAGTCACCAGGGAAACAATTTCAAAAAATAACAGTGCCCAGGATATACCATATCTGCTTGGTTATACTCCTTCAATAGTTGTATCATCTGATGCGGGAACCGGGGTAGGGTATACAAATATAAACATAAGAGGGACCGATGTAAAACGAATTAACGTAACTATAGACGGAATTCCGGTTAATGATGCTGAGTCGCATGGAGTATGGTGGGTCGATTTACCTGATTTAGCTTCTTCTGCTGAGAATATTCAAATTCAACGGGGTGTAGGCACTTCAACAAATGGAGCAGGAGCTTTTGGTGCTACGATTAATTTTCAGACTACTAGTCTTAACCGTGAAGCATATGCGGAAGTCAACTCATCCTATGGCTCGTTTAACACATCAAAAAATACAGTAAATTTTGGTACTGGATTGATTAATAATAAGTTCGCACTAGATGCACGTTTATCAAAAATTTGGTCCGACGGATATATTGACAGGGCTTTCAGCGATTTAAAATCATTTTATATCTCAGGTACACTTTATGGTGAGACGAGCATATTAAAACTACTGATCTTTTCTGGTGTGGAACACACTTATCAGGCCTGGGAAGGTGTTCCCAAAGATTCTTTAGCGACACATAGGACTTACAATCCATATAATTATAAAAATGAAACAGATAATTACTGGCAGGATAATTACCAGCTACATTATTCAAAAGAAATAACCAGTAACCTGAATGCGGATTTTTCTTTGCATTATACCAAGGGCAAAGGATATTACGAAAACCTGGTACAAAACTCAAAATTCAGTTCATTTAATTTGCCTGATGCAATTTTTAATTCTGATACGATTACCAGCTCAGATTTTATAACTCAAAGATGGCTGGATAATGATTTTTATGGCTTTACATACTCATTCAATTTCAGGAAAAATAAAATTAATGCAGTATTTGGTGGAGGATGGAATCAATATTCAGGAAATCATTTCGGAGATATTATATGGTCTGATATTATAACTTTCAGTGGTGAAAAATATCGTTGGTACAAAGGTACAGGCGACAAAAAGGATTTAAACACTTTTATAAAAATCAACTACTCATTGTCAAAAAGTCTAAACTTGTATACCGATTTACAGTTAAGGAATATAAATTACTCAATTGGCGGGATTGACGAGTATCTGAAAGATGTTACACAGAAACATAACTACAACTTTTTTAATCCCAAAGCCGGATTTTTCTACATTTTAGATGAGAAACAAAAAGTATATGCATCATTTGGTATTTCACAAAGAGAACCTGATCGCGGAAATTTTACTGATGCTGATCCGGGCAAAACACCCGAACCCGAAAAATTATTTGATTATGAAGCCGGGTACGAATTTCGCTCATCAGGATTTATGCTAAGAGGAAATTTATATTATATGAATTATGCTGACCAGCTGATTTTAACCGGTAAAATTAACAGCGTTGGTGCAACGATACTGACAAATGTGTCAAAAAGTTTCAGACAAGGGTTTGAGATAGAATCCGGAATCCGGATTCTTAAAAATTTATACTGGCAGCAAAATATAACTATTAGCAGGAACATAATTCCGGTCTTTGTTGATTATACAGACAATTGGGATACCGGGATTCAGGAAAGTGAAATATTAAAAAACAGAACAATTTCTTTCTCTCCGTCAGTAGTTGCAGGTTCAGTAATAGAATTTGATCCGTTTAAAAATTTTAGTCTAAGTTTGAATACTAAATATGTCGGAAAACAATATATTGATAACACACAGAATTCAGAAAGAATGTTAAACGCATATTTATTTCAAAATTTATCATTCCTGTATACAATAAAAAATAGGCTATTCAAAGAACTTACATGTCAGTTTGCAGTAAATAATTTATTTGGCAAGAAATATGAATCCAATGCCTGGGTTTATAAATATTATGAAGGAGGTTCGCTACATATACTGGATGGGTATTTTCCCCAGGCTGGTGTTAATTGTATGTTTAAAATTGGGGTAAAATTTTGATAATCAATTTATTATTGTGATAATTCCTGACTGGTTATTAACTAATTACATTGAAATATTTGGAGCGGTTACCGGGATAATTTATGTCTTTCTGGAAATCAGACAGAACATCTGGCTATGGCCGGTCGGAATAATCACCTCCGCCGTGTATATCTGGGTTTTTTTCACAAACAAATTCTATGCAGATATGAGCCTTCAGGGTTATTATCTGGTTATAAGCTGTCTTGGCTGGTATTGGTGGGCCAGGGGGAAGAAGGGGAGAATGGGAGAAAGGGAGAATGGGGGAATGGAAGAACGTGAGAAGAATGAACTTGAAGTAACAAGGTTAGGACTTAAAACAGGTATAATTCTGGCCATCGTTTTTGTATTATTATATGCTATAATGTGGCTGGTTCTTACCAGGCTCACTGATTCACCTGTCCCCGCGAGAGATTCATTTATTACATCTTTGTCAATAGTTGCTACATGGATGCTTGCCCGGAAGATTTATGAACATTGGTTTTTATGGATTGTTGTAAATTTTGTATCGGCAGTTCTTTTTATAACACGTGGACTCTATCCCACAGCTGTTCTGTATGTTGTATATGGGATAATGTCATTTGCAGGACTTTCAGCCTGGAAAAAAACAATACCTCATCCCCCAGCCCCTTCTCCCAGGGGAGAATGGGCGTAAGGGAAAGATAATCAAACTATTAGCCCCTGCCCCTTGGTTGAGGGGTTGGGGAGAGGTAAAAAAAGGGAGAGAACTTAAGTGGATTTTAAGAATTAATTTTATAAAAGCTTCTATGAACGATTTTCAGTCTGAATCTTACACAGTTATCGTTGCAGACGGAATCTTTCCTCAGCATCAGATCCCACTTGACTATCTGAAGAATGCAAAACGCATTATATGTTGCGATGGAAGTACACAAAACCTGATTCTTGCAGGAATGCAGCCTGATGCTATCGTTGGAGATCTGGATTCCCTGAGTGATGATCTGGCAACCAGGTTTGCAGATCGTATTTTCCTCGATGAAAGTCAGTATACCAATGATTTGACTAAAGCGGTTTCGTGGTGCAATGAAAAGGGCTATAAAGATATTGTAATCGTTGCTGGAACAGGTAAACGGGAGGATCACACAATAGGTAATATTTCGCTGCTTGCGGAATACACCAAAAACATGAATGTACTTATGGTAACTGATACGGGGATCCTGCGACCCTTACTGAAAAGTTCTAAAATATCCTCCTTTCAGGGTCAACAGGTTTCGATCTTTTCCATTGATCCTGAGACGAAAGTCACATCACTTGGATTAAAATATCCGCTCAACAGAACAAAAATTAACAATTGGTGGTTTGCCACACTAAATGAGTCACTTGGAGATAGCTTTTCTCTTGAATTCAATCAGGGGAGAGTGATAGTATATCTGAAATTTTCATGATTTACAGGATCTTCAATTCCTTTACCAGATAAATAAGCTGAACACGGCTCTTTACATTTGTTTTCATATAGATCCGGTGAGTATGATCTTTTACAGTCTGCAGGCTGATAAAAAGCTTATCTGATATTTCTTTATTACTTAATCCGTTGCATATTTCACGCACGATGTCTGTTTCGCGCGGCGATACTTCAAATTTCTTGCAGAACTCTTCAAATGAAAGGTCCTTCACAGGCTCTGTAGAAAAAACAGTAAGGAGTGTTCCGTAATTCAGATATATCGGAAGAAAAGTATTGCCTGCAAAGAATGTAAAAATAAAAATAACAGCAATATATGGTTGTGACGTATAAAACAGAAGTGGTACGCACTGTAAGATCATGACCAGGAGAATTCCTATAGTAATCCTCTTCCGGTCAAATTCATGGATTATCGGTCTTCCTTTTCCCGGAAATGCAATCAGCAAAGAAGAAAGGAGTGAATAAATAAAGTTCATGGAAATGAAGTAATACCTTAAAAGTGCTATCGGTTTTAACGCACTTGTTTTTGCTATTAAATATCCAACAATAACAATAACAGAGAAATTCAGTAACAGAAACCAGAATACGAACCAGTTACTGTTCTTTTTTCCTGAAATTCCAAATGAAAACTGAATAAGCATTAACCATGCAAAAACCAGGAATGGCAAGCCGAGAAGCACTGCAATATCTGAAAACCTGGTTAGCAGTTCAGCTGAAATATAAGTTGACAGAAAAACTTTGATTACTACTTGTCCCCATATCCCATAGAATCCGAAAGTAAATATGAAAACCTGAAAATAGAGTAATGTTGATAATATTTCGTGACGGTAAGAGTTCCTGAGTTTTGACGACAGGACAACGCCTCCAGCAGCCAGAGCAACAGACAAAATAAAAATTAAATATCCCAGGTAATGCATCATTTTATAAAGATATAAAGTTCCTGCAAATCCGAAAGACTAAAAATAGCCACTACCAAAGTATTGTAATACATACTTAAGTAGGAAAATATAAAATCACTACTAAGGTATGAAGTCTGAAAATTTTAGGTGAGCTACATTTGCTTCATATGAGTACAAAAGATTTTTTATTTAATAATTGTAAATATGGAAACAAATAATGAATACAAATTAGTACCTGATTTTGGATATTGTTTCGGGACCGGCTGGAAGGTAATGATGGATAATTTTCTAAGGTTATTCCTGGTTATCATAATTCTGGCCATTGTAACAGCTCCGTTTAAAATGTTCAATTGGCATTTTGACCTGTCTGATCTGCACAGAGGTCCCTGGAACTGGGGAAACGACTTTGGGCATAACCTGTTCAGATTAGGGACATTTGGAATCTTTGCAGCATTCTTCGGCCTGCTTGCAATGCTCTATGCATTTCTGGTCGCACCAGTATTTGAATACGGTGGCAATATGATTTTCGTGCAGGCAGTACGGAAAATAAAACCTGATTTTGAGTACCTGATAAAAGGATTTATGGAAAATTATCTTCATATAGTCCTGGCGAACCTTTTAGTATTTGCACTGGTCGTACTTGGTTTGTTCGCACTTATCGTTCCCGGTATTATTATCGGTTGCCGGCTTGCATTCGTCTCGTATATTGTAATGGACAAAAAGCTCGATCCTATTGAAGCTGTGGAGTTAAGCTGGAAGCTTACCCGGGGACATGGATGGCAAATATTTCTCATGGGTTTTGTATCAATCTTTATTGCGATCTTCGGACT
>Ga0209539_1001770_pt1 | contig 11641 bp, 20 predicted proteins | sample BarGraNGADG00312_2_FD_184499 | JGI IMG/M metagenome (GOLD analysis project Ga0209539, IMG submission 184499) | Arctic peat soil microbial communities from Barrow, Alaska - Barrow Graham LP Ref core NGADG0011-312 (SPAdes) (version 2) | ecosystem: Environmental > Terrestrial > Soil > Wetlands >... | reverse complement strand
CCGCCCGCCGCAGACCCCACGATTGATGCTGGTACAGACAGCAAATTCAACTGCATGCCCGATATGGACGAGCCTTTACCGGCAGACCCGACCGATGTACTCGGCACGTTCTGCGCCCTGCCTAAACCCATCGCAGATCCCGACGCACCGGATCTATGCGATTCATGCCACAACAATAACGCATGTTCACCTGCTTGCAATCGTTGCGACGGGCGGTCGCGTTACATACCGCGAAGTGTTGTTCCGGACGAGCTTGACCCCGACTCCACCGGTGCCGTCGGTGACGTTGAGCAACAGACCGCGCCGAAGCTTACCGTACACGATATATGGCCCGCCGCACAGCCTGAGCCGAAACGCAGCGTGTACGATATAGCCCGCGACGCAATATATGAAATCGAACGGCAGGCGGTGCAGCTCGGCATCGCGGCTGAATGGATTGAGATTAAGGTTGACACAGTGCGAAAAAGCGCGGAGGTGCGTGACGAAAAATTATGCGGTACGAAATTTGATTTGCAAAACCCAAACAAGGTGGGGGAGAAGTGAAACATCTCGGCGACATAACGAAAATAAACGGTACCGAAATCGAACCTGTGAACTGCATCATCGGCGGTTCACCATGCCAAGACTTATCGGTTGCTGGAAAACGTGCCGGATTAGACGGCGCACGAAGCGGTTTATTCATGGAAATGATACGAATTATAAAGGAAATGAGAAATGGAACAGATAACCTTTTTCCCCGATACACCCTGTGGGAAAACGTCCCCGGAGCGTTCAGCAGTAATAAAGGTGAAGACTTCCGGGCAGTCCTCGAAGAATTTGCACACATCGCAGACGAAACAGTTAATGTGCCTCGACCTGCGGACGGAAAATGGCGAGCAGCAGGAGTTATCATGGGAGACCAGTGGTCAATTGCGTACAGGGTACTCGACGCTCAATACTTTGGGGTGCCCCAGCGCCGCCGTCGAATCGCACTTATCGCAGATTTTGGAGGACAATCCGCTCCCGAAATATTATTTGAGCAACCGGGCTTGTCTGGGGATTTTGCGGAGAGCGGCGAAACGGGGGAAAAAGTTGCCGGAGAGATTGGAAACGGCGTTGGTGCGGCAAAGTATTTAGATACATCACACGCGGATGATGTAATACGTTTAACGGATACAGCTCCAGCAATGCAATCACGGCAGTATAAGGGTGGAAATAACGTATTGTGTTACGGTATCTGCTCATACGCATCAAATTCCATGAAATCGGACAACCCCAATAGCGGCATTTACGTAGCCGATACGGCGCGAACTCTTGACGGCAACAGTGGGAATCCTGCCTGTAATCAAGGTGGCATAGCGGTGGTAGAGCCATTACTATTTGAACCGCGTTCACAGGACGGCGAACCAAGAATTCACAATAGTATCTGCCCAACGCCCAACACGGCACAAGGCGGTCAAAGACAGCCATGTGTTTGTCTACAGGCAAAAACGGGCGAAACGTTAATAGCACAAAAGGAGATATTAAATGCGGAAATATGTGGAATTAAAGTCATGTGCTTATTGCAACAAGATTATGGAGCTGAAGCGGTTTCCAAATGGGGATTTGCAATCGAAGTCGCAGTACGACAAGCAAACCTATTGCGACAGGGAATGTATGAAGAAAGCGTTTATGGTGAAACCGAGAACGGGATATGGCTGGTCGGTGACGCACTACCGCGCCCGGAAACTGTTGCCGGCTGGCTCGTGCGAGATATGTGGAAAGCTGAGCGCGAGGGACGTTCATCACAAGGACGGCAATCACATGAACAACGAGACAACGAACTTACAGAGAATATGCCGGAGCTGTCACAACTCAATTCATCGTCAAGCGCAGAAATGTTCGATATGTGGCGAAAAGGTCAAGGGTTATGGATATTGCGACAAGCATTATCAGAGATACAAAAAATACGGGAATCCGTTAATGTCGAAAGTCAACCAATTTACACCCGTGACGTTGTCCGCAGATTAACCCCCTTGGAGGCAGAACGATTAATGGGTTACCCGGATTATTATACATACGTCAACTTTAAAGGTAAACCCGCCTCTGATTCGGCACGATACAAAGCGTTAGGCAACAGCATAGCGTTGCCACCGTGGAGATGGATAATTCGTCAAATGTCAGCGTATCTGCCGCCGATAGCGACAATGGGCAGCTTGTTTGACGGCATAGGAGGCTTCCCGTTACTTTGGCAGGAATGGTACGGCAGGAATACGGCGCTCTGGGCAAGTGAGATTGAACCGTTCTGCGTGGCGGTAACCGAAGCGAGAATCAACGGCGGTACATCATGACCCGGCACAGCAAAACCACCCCGCAACGTTCGCAGCGTCACGGGCGGGCAGAGGTAGATCAATCAATAGCAGTATACAACATAACGATTTAAATGCCAAGGAGGCATTATGACGCAGGAAGAAGCTGAACAAAAGCTGCTCGACCTTGCTCGGCAGATGCGGGCGGTGTGCGGCGAATATGTGACTCACGGTACGGTGCGGCTTGCTGTGGAAATATGTAACGACGGCAACATAAGTTTGTGGAACGAATTTTGGGGGCTGGACAAAGATAAGCCGATAAACAAAGACGTAAAGGATGGTAAGTAATATGGCAAAATTAACACGTGACGAATGTGAAGCCGCAATACTCGAACATTTAAAAGCAATCCGCGGCATAGCGGCCGAATATGCAGGCAGACCACAGTTTATTAGACTGACGTCATCAGACCGCGACGGCATAATGATGGCAAGTAACGACTACTTCGACGTTGACGCGGATAAGCCTATAGATTTTATCGAATATGACGGGAAACCGTTAAAACCAGAGGCGCAGAATGTTAGAGATTAACGATCACCCCGATATCACCGCCGCCCAACGGACAGGCTACCCGCGGGGCAAGCAATCAAAGACGCGCTGCTGCCCCGTATGTGGGGAGGAAATCGACGCAGGCACGGCGCTGTACCTAAACTGGGCTAATGAGATTGTCGGGTGCAGCGAGTGTCTACGCTCGGTAGATGCAGAAGAGTATTTTAACGATAATTAATAATTATAAGGAGAATTTTAAAAATGGCTATCATTAAAACAAACGAGATGGACTTTTCAAACGAGCATATCACGATACTTCTTCACGGACTTCCCGGAGTTGGGAAAACAACTCTTGCCTGCTCTGCACCGAAACCGATAGTAATTGACTGCGACAACGGTATGCGCCGTGTAAGCGCAGAGCACCGCGCAACAACGTCGGTCGTTAAAACCTATGAGGACGTATTGTCCGACATTGAGGCAGTCGGAGACGATTACGAAACCATCGTTATTGATACGTGCGGGTCCTTGATAGAACTCATGAAGCAGTGGGTTATCGACAATAAAATGTGTACTATTGCAAAATCCGGGTTTGCTTTACAGGGGTACGGCATCATCAAAAGCGAATTTTCAAGGCTCATGGCTCAACTTCGCAGACGGTACAATGTAGTTTACATATTCCACGCTAACAAAGAAAAGACCGAGGACAGTTTCTTTTATGAGTTGTTGTGCGAGGGCGCGACAAAAGCAACCGTATGGCAACCGTGCGACTTAGGGGCGTTTATGTATATACAGGGCGGCGAACGGTGGTTGGGATTTACGCCAAGCGAACTGTACAACGCGAAATCTGCATACGGAATTAAAGGACTTATAAAGATACCTGAATTAAAAGATGGCAAGCAGAACGATTACCTTACGAAGTTGATCGCGACGGCAAAGGCGAGTTTAAACAGCGAAACCACACTGTATAAAGCGAACCGCGAAGCATACGAAGAGGTTATGACGACCGGTAAAGCGATAATTGCCGCCGTAAACACACCCGAAGATATGCCTGGAGCAGCGAACGCTCTGAATCAGTTGCACCATGTTTTAACCAGCAAAGCAGAACTCAAAACGCATATGTCGGCGCGGATGGGCGAACTAAACATCATATACAACGGCACCGAGAAAAAGTATGAATATAAACCGGAACAATAAGTGCCTCATAACTCAATCGCTTTTATCGGCGTATGAGTGGATTTTCAAGATTGACAATGGTTACGAAGATTTTATAAATACGTTGAACCGCAAAGGCATACAGCAAAATCAAGCAATGCTCGACGGTATACAATTTGAAAACATCGTAAACGCACGGGTAGGGGGCGCGGCTCCCTTACCCAAGCACCCGTGGTTTAAAGGTACAGAGGCAATCTACAGCATCGTACAACGTGCCGCTTTACAGGTAAAGTTAAGCCGGGACATAACGGTAGGGGGGCGAGAGTTTGTCCTCTACGGGGTTCTGGATGCGCTCCACGCGGGGCATATCTACGATATCAAGCACAGCAAAACTTATCATCGTGGCAAGTACCGCGAAAACCCGCAACATCCGATGTACTTTGAATTGTGTCCGGCGGCAATAGACTTTAGTTATCTTGTCAGCGACGGTGCGGAACTATATACCGAGACCTATTATCCCGGCGATGGCAACAACATCGAGAATCAAATCAAGGAATTTATGAGATACCTCGAACGCGAAAACCTTATGGAAACCTATAACAACAACTGGATATCAAAATATTAAATTATATTGGAGGATTATATTATGGCATTACCAAATTATCAGAGAGACGAAAGTGCAGGCAACCGTTTAGCAGTAGGAGATTACAGAGCGGTTGTAGTGTCCGCAGAGGAAGCAACGAGCAAAAGCACCAATAAAGCAATGATAAAAATAGGTTTGCGCCCGTCCGGTTCCAAGATAATAGTTTACCAATACATAGTTGAGGGTGAGTATTATAACAGCGGTCTCACAAAGTTTTATGACAGTTTTGAGGTCGCCGAGGGAGACATGAACCTGATGGGATGGGTCGGTGCAATGGGCGCAGTTAAACTTAAAGAAGACGAAAACGGATATTTAAAGGTTTGGTATCTTATAAACCGCGAAAAGGCAAAGAATCTACCCGAATTTGAGGGGGACAAGCCGGAGCGCCAGACGGTTTCAAAGTTTGAAGAACTTGACCCAGATTCAGATTTGCCATTCTGAGGCGGCGCACAGTGAGAGAATATCTAACTGATCGCGAAATAACGGACAAACTGAAAGAACTCACAATCATCTGCGACTCCAGGGAGCAGGAGAACACGCACGTTACGGGGTACTTCGAATTTCACAAAGTGCCCATCATTTCCCGAAAGTTGGGCGCAGGCGACTATTCCGCTATGATAGGCAACATGACATTTGAGAATGAGGTCGTAATCGAAAAAAAAAATAGCATAGATGAAATAGCCGGCAGTTTCACGGTTGACCGGGAAAGATTTGAACGTGAGTTCATACGGGCGAAAGCGGAAAACTTGAAAATTTATCTGCTTATCGAAAATTGTTCGTGGGCGAGGATAGCGGCGCATGATTACAGATCTAAATTGTTACCGAAAGCGTTGATTGCAAGCTTAATGTCATGGCAAGTTAAATATAACATAACGGTAAACTTCTGCGACAGTTCCGAGACGGGCCAAATCATTTACGGGACACTCTACTATTACGCAAAGCACGCGCTTGAAAAAGGTTGATTATGAACAACTTTAATTATGCGTTGATAATCCGCGAATCCTTATCAGTTGAACAAGTGCTTGAAAGTTACGGCGTCGCCTTTAATCGCGCAGGATTTGCGCTCTGCCCGTTTCATTCCGAGCATACCGCGTCATTACGGGTTCGTAACGCATCAACCTGGCACTGCTTCGGCTGCGGTAAAGGCGGCGACGTAATTGACTTTGTAATAGAATATTTCGGGCTGGGATGGCGCGAAGCAATCAGTAAAATAAATGTTGACTTCGCGCTGAACCTCCCAATCGACCGCAAAGTAACGCTGGCGGAATCATTACAGGTGAGTAAGCGGATCAGAGAATTAGCCGCGGAACGCGCCTGTAAGCAGGCGGAATATGAAGCGATTAATGAAGCATATGAAACTTTACTTGACGAATATGCGCGGCTCGACTGCAATCTTATGCGGATGAAACCGGCGCCGGGCGAAACAGAATTGAATCCGCTTTTTACTGAAGCGATCTGCAAAATCCAATATTATAAATGGCTGTTACAGATTACGCCATTACCCGATACACGGGCGTGACTTAAGGGAGGGTACGAAATGAACGATAATAAGCCGCAAAAAAGTAATTGTGAAAATTGCAAAGAGTATTCAACGATATGTCGGTATTGCCGTGTTAAAGGCAAAAAGGTAAAGTTGGCAGACACATGTGACAACTTCAAAACCGCTCTCGGAATCAGAGGTTCTAATGATTGGAGCATGGACGACGGGGAGGATAAGGAATGAATAAACCTATTTATGCACCATCAATTGTGACTGTAAAAATTGAACGCGTGTGGGCGATGCCAAACAAGCAAACGTTTACGATAAAGCCCATAAAAGAAATGTTGATATCCGAAATAAAGGAAGGAATTGTTGCAGAACCTTTTGCTTATGTAGGAACACTAAAAAAATTATTTTTAAGTTCTGCTCACGTTCGGATAATTGATAACGACATCAATCCAGAATATGAAACTAATTATCATATGGACGCGGTCGTGTTTTTAAAAAGATTTGATAATAATTCAGTGGATATGGTTGTTTATGACCCGCCTTATTCACCCAGACAAGTTTCGGAATGTTATAAAAACTTTGGTAAAACGGTCACGCAAGAAGACACTCGTATGGATTTTTGGAGCCGTGCGAAAGATGAAATCTCCCGAATTTTAAAAGTGGATGGAAAAGTTATATGTTTCGGGTGGAACAGCATGGGGGTAGGCAAAACGCGGGGTTTTGAAATGCAACGTATTTTATTGGTTCCGCACGGAGGTTCAATACACGATACGATTTGCACAGTTGAAATTAAAACACATTAAAATGCCATTACCCGAAAGGGGCTGATACCAGTTTGATACAAGAATCTGACATACAAAATTATACCGCGACAATGCTTATATCCGAGGACATGATTGCACAGCTTTATAGTGAAGACGACGCAACACGCCGGGCAATTATTACCGCGCAAATGGCATTACGGGCAAAAGAGTTAAACATCGAAACCGAGTTTAAAAAAGTAATCAATGCCGCAAATAAAGCGGACAAGCAACTCGCAAACGATTATTCGCGGGACTATGCAAAACAACATCAGCGAATACCTTTAGCCATTGACGGTAAAGGAAACCCGATGCAAACAATTGACAACTTTCTGCTGATCATGCGCAACGATGAACGGTATGCAGAAATCCGCTACAATTTGTTAATTGACGCGCCGGAGATTACCGAGTACGAAACAGTCCGTAGATGGAGCGACACGGACGAATCTGAGAGCAGACGATACATAGAAAAAGCGTATTATTTGCACAACAAAGAAAAGCACGGCGATGCTCTGTCAATCTTAATGCGCGAACGTGAATACCATCCGATACGTGACATTGTGGACGCAATCGTGTGGGATGGTACAGAACGAATTAATAAATTCCTGCACAAATGGGTGAAATGTGAAGATACAGCTTATACAAGTGAAGTCAGCAGATTAATTTTTGCGGGCGGCATAAACCGATTATATAAGCCCGGCTGCAAATTTGAGGACATGCCCGTGCTGATTGGAGTTAACCAGGGTGAGGGCAAATCAACAATTGTCCGGTGGCTTGCAATCAATGACCGATATTATAGGGAAGTCACGGAAATTGAGGGTCAGCGCGGCATGGAGGCGGTCGAGGGTGCGTGGGTGTGCGAGATAGGTGAGCTGCTTGCATTGACAAAGATGCGCGAAAAAGACGCTGTAAAATCATATTTATCGAAACAATCCGATACATACCGAAAACCATATGCACACTGCGTAACGGAAAGTCTGCGACAATGTGTGTTCGTCGGCACAACAAACAGATCTGAATTTCTGACCGACGCCCGTAACAGACGATTCTATCCCGTAACGTGCCATTCAGTTGGTTACGACATATTTGATAATGAAACAGCCATTAAAGCGGATATTATGCAATGCTGGGCAGAGGCAAAAGCGAAAATGCTCCGCGGCGAAATGCCCGCATACGCCGACAGAAAGTTACTGCCCGCGATACAAGAAAAGCAAGCCGCAGCAACCGAGGATGATTGGCGGGTGGGAACGTTGGAAAAATTCTTGTCAAGCAAACCAATCGGGTATTTGACGTGTATACGCGAACTGAAACGTGAAGCGTTGGCAGAGAATCCTGATTTTCCGAAAGACCCGACACCAAAAGAATCTCAGGAGATAAATGTTATGATGCAAGAATTTGAGGATTGGGAAAAAGTAGGACGGGCTCATACAACGAATCATGGTCGGCAACGGTGTTGGAAACGTATAAAAAAGCCTGATTATAAGCAAAATGAACCAAATTTCGTCGATGTTGATGAATTACCGGAATTTTAAGGGTACCCGTCCTTCCTGTCCTGTGACCTGTCCAAGAGCCTGTCCTAAAATCAGTGGTTAGAATAATAGTATTATTAACTACTTTAATTTATTAATACTTTAGTTAGGACAGGGAGGACAGGATATAGTAGTTTAAAAGAGTTGTAATAGTCGCCGTAACTTATAGGAAAGGCCTGTCCGAACTGTCCCGCTGTCCCATAAACCATAACAGAAAAGAGTGAGACAATGCAAATCACCGACATTAAACCCGCTATAGCAGCCCGAACTGTCGTAACGCACAATGGAATAGACTACTACATTACCGGCTGTATAATGCGATTGCGCGACGGGGAATGGAAATATACAGTTGAGTTACGTGGCTTAAAGGCGAACAGCGTAACGATCGCAAAAATCGAAAATGTTATTTTAAAGGAGAATGTATAAAATGATAACGATATTATTTCGAGGCAAACGTAAAGATACCGGCGAATGGGTTGAGGGGAGCTTATGCGTCGGGCAAGATGCGGTATATATAGTTCGCGACGAGGACTTTTATGTAACGAATATTAACAGATACGGCGTACTATGCTCCGATAGATTTTACGAGGTTGACCCCGAAACGGTCGGGCAGTATACGGGATTAACCGATAAAGCCGGAAAACTTATATTCGAGGGCGACATACTCGGCGGCGATCCAAACTATGCCAAGCATTACGGAAACCCTGTAATAGAAATAGGAGATTGGACGGATGACGAATACTCCCTGCGCAACGGGGAAGACGAATACGATGATAGCAATCATCCGGGCGGATATGGCGTTGTGCTTGTAGGCAAGAAATTCCGCACAGGATTATCAGCAGATACAGCGGCAAACTTTAAGATTATAGGTAACATTTACGACACGGAGGCTACAACATGATAACCGAGGATACTAAAACCATCAAGGTACTCAAACGTATCAACGCCGCGCTGCAAGTAAAGGTTGATGCATACAGGCAGGCGGCGGCGGCACGGGAGCAGAGGCAAGCGAAATGTGCATACTGCCGCGATGAATCCGACGAGGGCGGCAATAAGTTTCTCTCTGGCTCTACTCATGGAGATATTGCGGTTATTGAAGAAGGCAGACTTGTAATACGTGACCGTACACACTGCGCGGAAGAAATATTCTGTAAGAAAACAATTTACGAAATCGAACTCTGTCCCATGTGCGGGCGTAACTTGCGAATGGAGGGCGCGAAATGAATACAATAGAATTTAATGCATTATTTGAATCCGTCGTTGACCACTGTCGCTCGGTGCTGTGTTATAAAGCGAGCGAATATGCCGAGGATAATGACCGGTTGCACAATTTCAATCAAGCTGCACACTTACAGGGTGGCACGGTAATATCAGCGCTGGGAGGTATGATGATAAAACACACTGTATCGGTGTATGATTTAATCAGACGCGAGGCAAAGGGACAGGCTGTGTCGGACGAACTCTTTGACGAAAAAATTATTGACAGCATAAATTATCTGATACTGCTTAAAGCGGCGGTGACGGCGCAGCAAGCCCAGCCGCACCCCGATCCGTTCCGACCGCGCTGCGTGTGTTGTGGCGGGGATATCGCCAAGGGTAGACATATCTGTGACGCATGTAAGGCTGAAGGCGCACGGGCGGTCCAGCAAGGGCAGGAGAGCGGGGAGAAGCTATGACTATTAAAATCAAGAATAAACTCTCGCAGCATTTCTGCAAACACGAATATTGGGAAGGTGTAATATCAAAGGACAATATCATGTTTGTCAATCTGAGCGGCGATACCTATACGATGATATGCGTCAAGTGCGGCAAAGTTAAAAGCGAACGATTTGTACCAACGGAGCGCGAATTATGAATACCGCAGACATAATATCAGATCTCGCCGCTGGTTATAAAAACCGCTACATAATTGAAAAACTACAAAAGGATTATAAGTTATCGTACACAACAATAATCTTAATCGTAGGTAGTACTAAAGCTTATCAGAAACATTGCAACTATTTCTCACATGACCCCGAAGACCGCAGGGTGTGGGATAAAAGCAAAATGGATCAATTGGCAGAGATGTACAATTCCGGCGCGTCATACACGGAAATGGCAGACGCGTTCGAAACATCAGAAGGTGCATTAAACTATCACATCGTGAAAATGCGGGCAAGTGGGAAATATGTGTTACGTGATAAGATTGAAGTAGGAAAGTACAGGAGGGCGGTAATATCGTGTTAGATATATTAAAGTTTATATTTTCATCGTTTTGGATATGGCTCGGTTTTACGATATTGTTTTCAACTGCATTAGAATTTACTGTAAAAGGTATTATATGTATAACGGCGGTTATCAGGTGCAAAGGTAATATGACTATCAGTGGAAGCAAAATTATAAAGCATCCGAAAAGTGAGGACGGTGAATAAATGACGCGACACGAATTATCACAACTGTATCATCTCAACCGCGAAATTGAGCAGGATAAGCAGCGCCTTAGGGAACTTGAATCCGCGGCAACAAATACGAACAGTCGTATCAGCGGGATGCCGCACGCATCAGGGATAAGTGACAAGACATCGCTTGCGGTTGAGATAGCCTATCTTAGAGGCGTTACAGAGGCAAAGATACAGCAAATGTATTATGAGTATAACAGACTAATCGATTACATAAACGGCATAGACGATTCGTATATACGTCAAGTAATGTCACTACGTTATGTTAACGGGCTATCATGGCGACAGATATCATTTAGTGTGGGTGGCAGAAATACAGACGATGGCGTACGTAAGGTATGCGAAAGATTTTTAGCAAATAAATCAAACATGTCCGATTTGTCCCAAGAAAAAAAATTATACTTATAATATGGCAAAGCCAAACAGGATATAACGCATGACATTGCGTGCGTTAAGGGTTACATACCGAATATGCAGGGGCGGGAGCATCGGTATATTATTAAGGCGGTGATCTTATTTGATCTAATGGGAAATATATTGTACATCAGCTTTAAGACAGCAAAATTAAGCAGCGTGATTTACTGCTTTTTAAGACAAAAAAAAGAAGGAAGCCGTACCCTTTCGGCTTTCTTTTTTATTATTTAGTAAATAAACCATTGACAAAACGAGCAATATGTGATATAATATATATGTGGAATAGAGTATCGAGCTCGAAAAGGTGACATCCTAATCACCCTTTCCACCTTATTTATTTAGGACAATGCTGTAGGAGGCGT
>Ga0209539_1001769_pt1 | contig 11642 bp, 13 predicted proteins | sample BarGraNGADG00312_2_FD_184499 | JGI IMG/M metagenome (GOLD analysis project Ga0209539, IMG submission 184499) | Arctic peat soil microbial communities from Barrow, Alaska - Barrow Graham LP Ref core NGADG0011-312 (SPAdes) (version 2) | ecosystem: Environmental > Terrestrial > Soil > Wetlands >... | reverse complement strand
CCCAGCCTCGACAAAGGAGTCAGAGATGGCAACGAGATACCACCCAACGACCGCTGGCCGCGGCAGACGCTTCGTCCGGTTCGGCGCGCTGACCGCGAGCTTGGCCCTTATCGTCGCCAGCGCTGCCTGTGGCGGCGCCGGCCCCAACGGTGCCGTCTCAGGCGGTGAGAAGCCGATCCGCATCGGCGCGCTCTACCCCACCACCGGGTCCCTGGCCCTCCTGGGTGAGGAGAGCTGGCGCGGCACCGCCATCGCGGTCAAGCTGCGCAACGCGGCAGGCGGGATCAACGGCCGGAAGATCGAGGTAGTCCGTGCCAACGTGCCCGATGTGAACGCTGCCGTCGCCGAGGCACGCCGCCTGACCAGCAAGGAGGGCCTCGACTTCGCCATCGGCACCTACTCGTCCTCCCTCGCCCTGGCAGCCTCGGAGGTCTTCGCTCGCGGTGGCGGCACCTATGTCGAGCTGGGCGCCATCAGCGCGGAATTCAACAACCGCGGCTACAAGAGCGTCTGGCGGACCAACCCGACGGCCACGAGCTTCGCTGAGCAGGAGGTTAGTTTCATCAGCAAGTATGTTGCCGGGGCCCTGGGCAAGGACGTCTCCAAACTCAAGGTCGTTGTGGTCCACGAGGACTCTGCCTATGGCTCCTCCGTCGCGCGCTCGGTCCAAGAGAAGGCCGCCGCGGCAGGCATCACCAACGTCTCCTACGCGCCGTACAGCGCCACCTCGACCGACCTCTCTTCGGTCGTCTTGGGCCTGCGCTCCAGCAAGCCCGACGTCGTCATCGCCGTGTCCTACGCCTCGGACGCGATCCTGCTCGCGCGGCAGATGAAGGAGAACGGCGTCGTCGTCCCTGCGTTCATAGGCACCGGTGGCGGCCACACCCTGGCTGGCTTCGGCGAGGCCCTCGGCGCGGACGCGAACTATGTCTTCGACGTCGACTTCACCCAGTACGCCGTGAACAAGACTGCCACCCCAGGTCTTGACGAGTTCGTCGCCGCATATAAGAAGGAGTACGGCGGGAGCCCGCTGAGCGGTCACTCCCTGGCGAACTTCATGGGCGCCCAAACCGTCTTCGATATTCTCGAGAAGACCGGCGGCGACACATCAGCCAAGGCATTCGGCGCGGCGGCGGCCTCTTTCAAGGTTAAGGAGGGCACGACTCCCACAGGCTGGGGCGTGAACTTCGATAAGACCGGCCAGAACACGGCCGCGAGCGCCTACGTCATGCAGTGGCGAGACGGCGTCCTCGAGACGGTATGGCCCGAGTCGGTTGCGACGATGAAGCCCGTTCTCGCGAAGTAAGCCCCCAGTCCATCCCACCGATCGGGAGCTCCGATGCAGATATTCATCCAGACGCTGATGGCGGGCGTGCTGCTGGGCGGCGTCTACGCTCTGGTCAGCGTTGGCCTCAACCTCATCTTCGGCGTCGTCCGTATCATCAACTTCGCCCACGGCGAACTGGTCATGGTCGCGATGTACATGACCTTCTGGATGTGGCAGTTGTGGGGCTTCGACCCTTACGTGTCGTTCTTCATCGTGGCGCCGGTGATGTTCCTCGTGGGCCTTGCCCTGCAGCGGTTCATCATCCAGCCCATCCAGGGTTCGTCGTCGGCCATGAAGATCTTCGTGACGATCGGTGTCTCGATCGTGCTCCAGAACCTCGCCCTGTACCTGTGGGGCGGGCAGTACCGGTCGGTGACGACGAGCTACACCACCTCGGTGCTTACCGTGGGCGGGGTCAACATCTCTGTTCCGCGGCTGATCGCTTTCGCCGGTGGGCTCCTCCTGGTGGGCCTCCTGTTCTTCTTTATGCAGAGGACACTCACGGGGAAGGTACTGCGCTCGATCGCGGAGGACCGGGACACCGCCCGGCTGCTCGGGATCCCCGTATCGCGCTTCTACATGTTTGCTACGGGGTTGAGCGCGGTGCTGGCGGGTGTCGCCGGCGTCCTGCTTACCCCCTTCTCGTCGGCCTTCCCGCTCTACGGCGCCCAGATAACGCTCATCGCCTTCATCGTCGTCGTCATCGGCGGCATGGGGAACATGGTGGGCGCGCTCGTTGGCGGCATCCTGCTGGGCGCGATCCAGACCCTTACCGGCACCTACATCGCCCCGGGGCTCCAGCAGGTTGTGCTGTTCGCCCTGTTCATCGTTGTCGTGCTCGTCCGGCCTCAGGGTCTGTTCGGGGCCGGCGTCGGCACCGAGGAGGTTGGCCTGAAGTGAAGCGCTATCAGATCGTCATCGCAGCGGCCGTCGTCGTCGTCCTCGCGCTGCTCCCGATAGTCGTCACCGACCAGTACCTACTTAACAACGCGATCCTCGTCGTGATGTTCATCGGCCTCACCGTGGCCTGGAACATCGCGGCCTTCGGCGGGGCACTCTCGCTCGGGCACGCGGCCTTCTTCGGCCTTGGCTCCTACACCTCGGCGCTCCTGCTTCTGCGATTCGACATCAACCCCTGGATCGGCATGATCGGGGGTGTTTTCGTGGCCGGGCTTGGCGGTCTCCTGCTGTGCATCCCCCTGCTGCGGCTGCGGGGGCCGTTCTTCACCCTTGCCTCGTTGGCCTTCGTTGAGGTGCTCCGGCTGCTTTCGATCTACGCCCGCGGGCTCACAGGCGGTTCCGAGGGTCTGACGGTTCCCTCCCGGCCGGGCTGGCTCTGGATGTCCTTCCTCGGCCGAGAGCCGTACTACTACATCGTGCTCGTGATGTCGGTGGTCACCGTGGCGATCTCGGCAGCCATCTACTACTCGTGGATCGGCTACCAGCTCCGCGCATCGGGGTCGGACGACGAAGCGGTGAACGCCCTTGGCGTCCGCTCGTCTCGGCTCAAGGTCTTTTCCCTGGTCGTAAGCGCCGCCATGACGGGCGCCTTCGGGGCTTTCGCGGCCCAGTACTACTTCATCATCGATCCGGACACGAACTTTTCCTACGTGCTGTATGCCCTGCAGCCCGCGCTCAACGGCATCGTCGGTGGCATGGGCACGGTGCTGGGCCCGATCATCGGCGCGGTCCTCATGACCCCGCTCGGCGAGTACTTGCGCGATGCCTTTACCGCCGAGCAGGGCCTGAGCTACATCATCTATGGCGTGGTGCTCATCGTCGTCGTAATGGTCATGCCCGGCGGGCTGATGTCGGCGATCCGCACGGGTACCGACCGCCTCGGCCGCGGTGGCCGCCGGCGCGCGGCAGCCGCCGTGTCCAAGGAGCTCGAACCGACGAGGGAAGAGGTCAAGCCATGACGCTGCTCAACGTCGAGAGCGTGTCCAAGCGCTTTGGTGGTGTCCAGGCGGTGCGAGAGGTCTCGCTCCATGTGGACGAAGGGGAGATCCTCGGCATCATCGGGCCGAACGGTGCAGGCAAGACCTCTCTGTTCAATCTCATCACTGGCACGATCAAGACGGAGAGCGGGCGGATCACCCTTGACGGCGTGGACCTCACCCACCGAGGGCCCGTCGACCGCTGCCGGCTCGGCATCGGGCGGACCTTCCAGGTCGTGCGCCCCTTCACCGGGATGACCGCCGCCGAAAACGTCATGGTGCCCGTCCTCGTGCACACCAAGCGGGTGGGCGCGGCGAAGGCGAAAGCGGTTGCCCTTCTGGAAGAGCTGAACATCAGCTTCCTCGCCGAGCGCGACATCAGCTCGCTGACCCTCGCCCAGCGAAAGCGGGTGGAGGTCGCCCGCGCGCTGGCCACCGAGCCGCGACTGCTGCTGCTCGACGAGGTCCTGGCGGGGCTCAACAGCCGGGAGATCGTCGACGTCCTGCCCTTCGTCCACGAGGTGCGGCGACGCGGGGTCTCGATTCTCATGATTGAGCATCTCGTCGCCGCGCTGACCTCGGTGAGCGACCGGCTCGTGGTCCTCGACCGCGGCGCGCTAATCGCCGAGGGCACCTCCGACGTCGTGCTCAAGGACCCAGCCGTAGTCACGGCCTACCTCGGGGAGGAGAAGCACGATGCTGCAAGTTAGGAACCTTAACGCCTACTACGGCGAGTTCCAGGCCCTCGAGGACGTCAGCCTGGAACTGCCCGACCACGGCGTTACCGCCCTACTGGGGGCGAACGCGGCCGGAAAGACGACAACTCTGCGGGTTATCAGCGGCGTGCTGCCGCTGCGTTCCGGCGTTGTGTTCCACGACGGCGAGGACCTGTCCAAGATGTCGCCCGCCGCCCGCGTGGCACGCGGCATCGTGCACGTGCCCGAGGGGCGCATGCTCTTCGGCACCCTCACGGTCGAGGAGAACCTCCTCGTCGGCGGTTACTCGAAGCGCAAGAGCAAGGACTACCGGAAGAACCTCGACCGGGTTTACCACATGCTCCCCCAGCTCGGCGAGCGAAGCGGTCAGATGGCCGGCACGCTCTCCGGCGGCGAGCAGCAGATGTGCGCCGTCGGCCGGGGTCTCATGGCTGAACCGCGGATCCTCATGATCGACGAGATGTCCCTCGGCCTGGCGCCGGTCGTCGTCAAACAGATGTTTGCCTTCGTCCAGGAGATTGCCAAGGAGGGCGTCTCGGTTCTCCTCGTCGAGCAGCAGGTCCAGCACGCCCTCCAAGTCGCCGACCGCGCCGTCATCATCGAGAAGGGCGTGACAACCCGGAGCAGAACCTCGGAAGAGCTGCGCAACGACCCTAAGATTCGCGAGGCCTACCTTGGCGTCTGATACCGCCCAGCGCGCCCTGCTCATGGCGGGCCCGGTCATCGAAGCGACGACCGTCGCCACGGTGCCCCGGCGCGCCCCGGGACGGGGCGAGGTGACCATCACCGTGCTCGCATGCGGAATCTGCGGCAGCGACGTCCACGCCTGGCGCCAGGACGCCGGCTACGAGTGGGTGCGGACCCCGGTGGTCCTCGGTCACGAGATCGTCGGGGTCGTCCGGGTTGCCGGACCCGGCGTCGACCCGGACTGGGTCGGTCGCCGGGTCGTCCCGGTGGGCATCAACGGCTGTGGGACCTGTCGCACCTGCCGGGCCGGGCTGGGCCAGATCTGTCCGGAGAGGTCGGCACTGGGCCTGTCCAGTGACGGTGGGGCGGCGGAAGAGGTCACGGTGCGGGCCGAGCACCTCATCGAGGTCTCGGCGGAGGTGCCCGCAGAGCAGATGGTCCTCGTGGAGCCCACTTCAGTCGCCGTCCACGCTCTCAGTCACTTCGGTCAACTGCCGCCCAGGACGAGGGTCGTCGTCTCCGGGCCGGGGCCCATCGGCCTGCTCTCGGCCTGGCTGCTCGACCGGCGCGGGATGGAGGTCGTCGTCACCGGGACCCACCGGGACGAGGCCGTGCGCCTGCCCGCCGCCGCGCGCCTAGGCCTGCGGACCGTCCTCGCCGAGGACAACGCGCTGCCCTTTACCCCCGACGCCTGGGTCGAGGCCTCCGGCAGCCGAGCGGGGCTCGCGCAGGCGGTCGGCTCAGTAGCCCCCGGCGGCACGGTCGTCGTCGTCGCGCTCTTCGCCCGCGCGCCACAGGTGGACATAAACGTCCTGGTCCGACGAGAGGTCAAACTCCTCGGCTCCTACGCCTCCCGACCGGCGGACTACCACAGCGCCGCCCGGGAGCTCTCCCTCGGTGAGGACCTCGCCACCGCCCTGGTGACGATCTTCCCACTCGAGGACGCCCTCATGGCGCTTGCGGCGACCGCCGGCGGCGCGGTGACTAAGGCCGCCCTCGTCCCGGGAGCGCGGCTGACCGACCACCAGGAGGACCTCTCATGATGGACGGCCAGACTCTCGTGCTTTCAGGAGCTGGCGGGGGCATCGGGCGGGTCGTCGCGCGGCAGTTCTACGACGCGGGCGCCAACGTTGTCCTGGCCGACCGTGACACCGACGCCTTAGGCGCCCTGCAGGTCGAGATGGATCCGCGCGGGCAGCGCAGTCTGTGCCACGAACTCGACGCCGCCTCCTCGGCGAGCAACAACGCCCTGGTCGAGACCGCCGTCGCCACGTTTGGTGGCATCGACTACCTAGTGGTGGCCGCCGGGGTGTACCCCGAGCGTTCGGTGGCCCAGATGACCGACGAGGAGTGGCGCAGCTGCCTCGCGGTCAACCTCGACGGCACCTTCTACCTCGTCCGGGCCGCGGCTACGCACCTGCGCCAGGGAGGCGCGGTTGTCGCCCTGACCTCGATCGCGGGGATGCGAGGCAGCCGAGACCATGCCCACTACGCGGCCTCCAAGGGCGGGATGCTCTCCTTCGTCAGGAGCCTTGCGTGGGAGCTCGGGCCCGAGGTACGGGTCAACGCGGTGGCCCCCGGGGTCATCGACACGACGATGACAGCAGCGCTGCGCGAGCCCCAGGAAGAGACTCTCCTGAGCGGCACTCCGCTCGGACGCTTCGGCCGCGCCGATGAGGTCGCCTCGGTGGTCCGATTCCTCTGCGGACCAGACTCGAGCTTCGTCACCGGCGAGGTCATCCAGGTCAACGGCGGTATGCACATGCACTGAGCCGTACGCCGGTGGCCAAGCAATGCAGGACAGACGAGAGGAAGACAGGACTTATGAGAGCAGTGGTGTACTCCGGGGCGGGCGGCAACGAGGTTGTCGCTATCGTCGAGCGTGAGGACCCGGTCGCCGTAGGCGAAGAGGTCCTCGTCGCGGTCCGCTACGCCGGGATCAATCCGGCGGACCTCCAGCAGAGGGACGGCTTCTACCCCCCGCCGCCAGGTGCTCCGACCGATGTCCCCGGCCTTGAGGTGGCCGGTGAGGTCCTCGCCGTTGGCGAGCGAGTGCTCGACCTGCGCCCAGGGGACCGGGTGATGGGCATCATCGCCGGCGGCGGCCTCGCGGACCGCGTCGTCGTGCACAGCCGGTGCGTCGTCAAGGTCCCTGCCGGTCTCGACGAAGTCCAGGCCGCCGCAATCCCGGAGGGCTTCATCACCGCTCACGACGCCATCCGCGCCCAGGCCGGGCTCAGCGCCGGAGAGGTGCTGCTCGTCAACGGCGCGACGGGCGGGGTGGGCACCGCCGCTGTTCAGATCGCCGTCGCGACTGGCGCGACGGTGCTCGGGGTCACCCGCACCGAGCAGGGCCGTGACCTCGTCAAGTCTCTAGGAGCAGTCGCCGTATACACCGATGACGTCGTCGAGGCGGTTGCAGAGGCCTCGGGCGGGCGCGGGGCCGACGTCGTCCTCGAACTGGTCGGCGCGATCAACCTCACCCGCAACCTGGAGGTCCTGGCCTCGAAGGGGCGGATAGTAATCGTGGGGGTCGGTGGCGGCGCCATGACCGAGATAAACCTTCGGTCCCTCATGTTGCGCCGGGCGCGCCTTTTCGGCACGGTGCTGCGCGCCCGCCCCCTGGAGGAGAAAGCCACCGCTGTGCACGCCTTCGAGCGCGAGGTGTTGCCGCACCTCGTCGCCGGCAGCATCGCCCCGGTGGTCGACCGTGCTTTCCCTGCCGAAGCTGTCCACGAGGCCTTCGACCACATGGAGCACAGCGCCAAGCGCGGCAAGGTCCTTCTCGACCTCGGCCCGGTTGCACGGCCGTGACATGGCCGCAAAACGCCCTGGCCGCAGCCCAGCACCGCACCCGCAGAGAAGAAGACTGAACACCATGGAGAACTCCCTTGAAGGCAGGGTCGCCCTCGTCATCGGTGCGAGCAGCGGGATCGGCGCGGCAATCGCCCGTGCCTTCGTCGAGGCCGGCGCCCGGGTGCATGCCACGGCGCGGCGCGGTGAGCTCGTCACCGCTGCCGTAAGCGAGGAGCATGTGGCCGCGGGCCGAGCGGTGGTGCACCCGCTGGACCTCACCGACACTGCGGCCCTCGAGGCGCTGGCGGGCGAACTCGCTGCCACAGACCCCATCGACATCCTCGTTTGTGCGGCTGGCACGAACGTCACCGGACGACTCTTCCATGAGCTGACGGGTGAGTCGTGGGAGGAGGTCCGCTCCCTGAACCTGGACTCGGTCTTCCACCTCATGCGCACGACGATGCCGCAGCTGCGCGCGCACGGTGGCGACGTTGTCCTCATCGCCTCTGTCAGCGCCGCCTGGCCGGATCACAGCGGGCCGGCGTACCAGGCGAGCAAGGCGGCCGTCGTCGCGCTCGCCCGCGGTGTCTCTCGGGACGAGCACACCAACGGCGTGCGCGTCACCTCCATCCTGCCCGGCATCGTCGACACACCCCTGCTCGACAGGCGCCCGTCCCCACCGCCGCCGGAGGTACGTGACTGGTGCCTCAAGCCTGAGGACGTGGCCGCCGCTGTGCTGGCCGCCGTGAGTCTTCCACCGCGCGCCCACATCCCGGAGATGACGATCGTGGCTACCCGGCTTCAGTCGATCGGCAACACCCAGGCTGCGACACCGGAGCTCCCGCCGACGCTGGGTCGGCCGGCCGCCGGGGCGAGGAGATGACCGGCGCGCCCACGCAACCCCTGGCGGGCCGCATCGCCATTGTCACCGGCGCCGGCCGCGGCATCGGACGGGCCTACTCGCTGCGGCTGGCCGCCCTGGGGGCTGACGTCGCCGTCGTCGACCGCGACCTGCGCTCCTATGAGGAGTTCGAGCTTGAGCGCGAGGCAATGTGGGCGGGCACAACCGCCGAGGAGGTCGAGACCCTGGGACGCCGTGCCCTGGCGCTAGAAGTGGACGTCACGGACCCTGGCGCGATTGATGCCGCGGTCGCGGAAGTTCTAGGTGCCTGGGGGCGGCTTGACATCGCCGTGTGTAACGCCGGCGGGGGCGCTGGCACCATGGAGGAGACCCGCGCTTCGTGCGTGAGCGAGGAGCTCCTCGACGTCATCGTCCAGCGCAATCTCTACGGCACCATTCACACATGCCGGGCCGTGGCCCGCCCCATGAAGAAACAGCGCTGGGGGCGGATCGTGACCATATCCAGCCAGGCTGGCCGGCGTGCGTACCCCGACGGCGGGTACTCCGTCTACGGCGCTGCCAAGGCCGGGATCGCGATGTACACCCGTTACCTTGCCCAGGAACTGGGCCCCTACGACGTGACGGCGAACTGCCTCGCGCCCGGGTACATCGCGACCGGCCGTCTCATGCCGCTGTTCAGTTCCCTCGGCGCCAAGGAGCTCCTGGGCTCGATCGCGCTACGCCGCTATGGCACGCCGGACGACTGCGCCGGGCCGCTCGAGTTCCTCGTCACAGAGCTCGGCTCCTATGTCACCGGCGCCGTCATCCCGGTCGACGGCGGTTCGACCCTCTAGCCCGCTACCCACCGATACCAAAGGAGAAAGCGATGTCCCAGCTCGACGACAGCTCGACCGGCGCCCAAGGGGTAGCCCAAGTGATCGCTGCCATGGAACGACCCATTGTTTTCGGCCTGCCGGGCGGCGACACCATCCAGATCTTCGACGCTCTGCGCGACGTTGGCGACGTTGAGGGGGTCCTCGTGCGCGAGGAGTCGATCGGCAGCGTTATGGCCGAATCGTATGGCCGGCTGACCGGACGCCCTGCTGTCGTCATGGGACAGGGTGCGTGGATTCCCGGCGACGGCGGCATCGGCGTCATGGAGGCTCACCTCGGGTCCTCGCCGATGCTCGTGCTCCTGGACGCCACAGAGGGCGGCAGCTACTCCCATCACGGTTTTTATCAGTCGGGCTTCGGCGATTATGGCGCCTACGATCTGCCGGCTGCAATGGCCGCCATCACAAAGCGCACCTTTGTCGCCCTTGATCCTGTCCAGGCTGTTCAGATGACACAGCTTGCCGTCAAGCACGCCATGGCGGGGGAGCCAGGCCCAGTTGCGGTGGTCTTCCACTCTCGCGCACTCCTCGAGCGCTTCCTCCCTGGGGATCTGCATCGCCTGCACCTCGGCCACGACTACCGTTCACCGGCGCCGACGGTCGATCCGGGCAGTCTTGAGGCCGCCGCCCGGGCGGTCGCCGGAGCCCGGCACCCGGTGGTCCTCGCCGGTAACGGCACGCGCGACGAAACGGCCCGCGCCGCCCTCCTGACATTCGCCGAGACGCTCGACATCCCCGTTGTCACAACCCCCGGCGGCAAGAGCGTTTTCCCCGAGGACCACCCCCTCGCGGCGGGCGTCATCGGCTCCTTCGGGCATGACACCGCGAACGCGATCCTCGGTGCGGCAGACCTCGTCCTCGCGGTGGGCACGAAGATAGGGGCGACCGATACGATGGATGAGCACCCCGGACTGTTCGACGCCGCCCGGCAGACGATCGTGCAGATCGACACCGAACCGCTCAACCTCGGCTGGACACACCCGGTGCAACACCCACTTCTCGGTCGGGCTCAGGACGTGCTCCCGCACCTCACGGCAGCAGTGGCCGGCACCGCCGACGGTGGGGCGGGAGGCGCTGGGCGCGTCGCCTCAGCCCGGGCGGAGCTGGGCTATTTCGATGTTCCCGACCCGGTCGACGGCCCGATGAACCCCCGGCGCCTGGCCAGCTTGCTTGCCGAGGTGCTGCCCCCGGACGTCGTAGTCACGTGCGACGCCGGCGAGAACCGTTTGTTCATGCTTCACGACTTCCAGTGCCGGTCGGGTGGCATCCTCCTGCAGCCCAACGGCGGCGGGGGCATGGGCTACGCGGTGCCCGCCGCCATGGCCGCGACCTACAGCCACCCTGATCGGTTGGCCGTCGCAGTTGCCGGTGACGGCGGGTACGCCATGAGCCTCCACGGTTTGATGACCGCCGTGGAGAACGGCCGTCAGCTTCTTGTTGTCGTCATGGACAACCAGGCGCTCGGCTGGGTGCTGCATCTTCAGGGGGAGCGGCCCTACATGTCCCAGTTCGCCCAGTTCGACCTTGCCGCGATCGCGAGGGCCATCGGCTGCACCGCAACTGAGGCGCACACCGAAGAGGACGTCCGGGGGGCCGTCGCCAAGGCCAAGCAGGAGCCCGGGGTGTACGTCCTCGTCGTTCGGACGAGCCTGGCGGAGAGCTTCCTGACCATTCAGTCCGCGATGGCGGGAGTGAGCCACGAGCAGGTCACCCGGCCGCAGGACTGATATGTGGGGGGTGTCGTCACGGGGGCAGGGCGAAGCCCCTGATCGGGCACTCAGCTTCACCGGCCTGCTCGCGCACCTCGCCACCTTGACCCGCAACCACCTACGGGTGGTCGGCCACGACGAGACCGGCTTCGACCTGATCGCAGTATCCACCCCCACCCAACGTGCGGCGTTCGAACTACTGCACGCCCCCAGCGATCGGATACCGTCCACCCAACGAAGTGCACGACTCCTATCGATCAGGACAACAAACCGCATAACAATGGGCTCTCCTGACTGATCCGTGGGTCAGTCAGGAGAGCCGTTTAAAGACTCAATTGCGTTGGTAGTGCAGATGATCGTGCGGATCTTGCGGTCGAAGGCCAGGAACGGGACGAACTCGGCCCAGGCGCTCTCCCACAGCCGCACGACCGCTGGGTAGCGCTGGCCCCAGGCCTCGGTGAACTCCACGAACCGTTCGGCCGCCTCGGCCTCGGACGCGGCCGTGTAGACCGGCTTGAGGGCCTTGGCGATAGCGGACCAGTCCTTCTTTGACGCGTACCGGAAACTGTTGCGCAGGAGATGCACGTTATGCCGATATCGGCATAAGGCGCATTACGCCGACCTCCGGGTTATGCCGACCTGCGCTCGCGAGGCGTTGTCGGGGGCGGTGGGCGCGGCGAGGGGGTCGGCATAATCCTGCCGGGCTGAGCGGGGACACTTCTCTCTTCGTCGTCAA
>Ga0209539_1001765_pt1 | contig 11669 bp, 8 predicted proteins | sample BarGraNGADG00312_2_FD_184499 | JGI IMG/M metagenome (GOLD analysis project Ga0209539, IMG submission 184499) | Arctic peat soil microbial communities from Barrow, Alaska - Barrow Graham LP Ref core NGADG0011-312 (SPAdes) (version 2) | ecosystem: Environmental > Terrestrial > Soil > Wetlands >... | reverse complement strand
TTGCCGGTGCGCCGTCACGTGCCTCTCGTCGTGGTCCAGGCCGGGAACTGTGAAACGGACCCCGGCCCCTCTCTGTAGGCAGAATGGCCAGCCGAGCCCAGCTCCCTCGACGCGTTGACGCTTCCGGCAATCGCTTGACCTCGGAGCGCCCCCGGTCGATACTCCAAGTGGCTCATCTACTACGCGTAGAAAGAGCATCGACGTCGTCCGCTTGCGGGCGACGTCAGCCTTTAAGGGGGTCTTTCCCGCCATTTTGGCGGAAGAAATGGCGTGATGAACGGATCCAGAAGTCCTGGCGCACCGCATCCCGCCATTCCGACGGACTGGACAGCGGGATAGTTGCGGGCCGCCGAACGGCTACCGCCGCACCGTCTCGTGGTAGGTCGATCGGCCGGAGCCCCGCTTGCGCACAAGCCCCAGCTCGGTCAGGTGCCTCAGGTGATTGAGGGCCGTCCGGACCGGCACGGCCACGGCCGCGCTGTACTCGGCGGAGGTCGTCCGCTCACCCTGAGCCAGCCGTTCCCATCCCGCCCGCTCGGACCTGCTCATGGCACTGAGAACGGCCCCATCCAGGCCGGCCAGCGAGGCAGCCGCGGACATGTAGACAGTGAGAACCAGGTAGGGAGCCTGCCATGAATACGTCGGCAGAGGCAGACCCGCCTTGCCCACCTGGCGGGCACCGCGCACGATCAGCGGCTTGCGCCGCTGAGCCTGAACTGTCAAAAAGTCAAGGCTCTTCTTCACCTCAACTGCAGATAAATCAAACCTTCATCCGAGCTATCCCAGCGTCGGGGAGGAAGACGCGGATGGCCTTACCGGTCACGATGGTGTGCCTCCTCCGTTTATGAGGGGGTCTCACAAGTTATGGGAAGACAGTGAGACCCCCTCATAAAGACATCCTCGGCCCCGGGAAGTACTTGGTGCCCTTGCGCTCGCCTTCCCGAATGAGCCATTCATCCTCGACCCACGCCCTCAGCAAGTCGCGCGCACGCTCCCGTTCGACGCCGAGAGCCTGCCTCACGTCCGCGTTCCTGAGGAACCCACGAGCGTGCAGAACGTCGAGGAGCGGCTCCAACTCCTGCGGCACCACGACTGGAGGCGCCACCTCGATCACCGAGTACACGCGGCCACCCTTCTTCTCGCTCTTCACGAACCCCCTGCGAATCAGGTCCCTTATGTCGCGCGAGGCGCCGTAGATGTCAGTGCCCACGAGCTTCTGATACTCGCGGCTCGTGAATGTACCTTCATGGCTGTGCGCCCAGGCAAGCAGGCGCCGTTGATCGCGGGTCAATCCCACATCCCCGAAACGCTCCAGCCACGCCACGGTCTCGGAGTCGAAGACCACTTCGTTCCGCAAAGTCACGTGCAAACGAGAGGAGCCGTCCAGGTCGATCTGCGGAGGATTGCAGCCGGCTCGCTCCATTTCGTCGAACATCCTCGGAATGCCCTCGCCCAGTTCACGCATATGCCCCAGGTCGGTCAGAACGCGCACGACCAAGGGATTACGAGCTGCGTGCACGGGATGAGCCGCCCGGAGCTCCTCCACGGTGACGGGATTGGGCGGAGCACCCGGGCTGATGACCTCGAGCCGGTCATCGTATTTGTGGATATCGACGGCCGTCCCCGAGATCCCGTAGTCGCGATGAGCCACGGCGTTCACAACCGCCTCTTGCCAGGCAAACGTGGGGTACTCGAGCGTCTCACCAAAGAACAGGTCGTGAAGACGCTGGCGGGCCTTCACGTGCGGCTGCACGGCGGCGACGGTCTTGTCGACGAGTACAGCCAGCGGCCCGCCAATACGCTCACGCCCGACGACGTTCAGCCCCGCCCCAGTCCCCCGATCGACTCCCTCGAAGCGCACGAAGTCGATATCGCAACGAGGATGCCAGCGGGAGGGATCGCGTCCGAAGAGCAGCAGGCATGCGAGGTTGGGGATGAAGCGCTTGCCACGCCGCTCAAGCAGGCCGTAGGAGGCAAGGATAGCCTCGGCGGATGGACCCGGCCGCAGCCTCTCGCGCAGCGAGTCGACGAGATCCAGATCGATGTCGCCCATCGTCGCACCCGGTGGATACTGCCTCTCGACGAGCCCCTGCGCCTTGGTCGCCTTGAGCGCCGCGACCTCAGACTGGGAAAACGGCATGTTCTGGTCGCGGATCCGGAGCAGCGTGCGACCATCAGTCAGGTCGTGGACCTCAGGGCTCCAGTCCACAGAGAAATGGAGCAGCAGCAGGCCGTCGCTTTCCACCGTGCGCCACTGGTAGACGACAGGAGGGATGCAGCGGGAGCGAGCTGCGTCCGTGATGACGGCCAGCCTGTCGGATGGCTGGTCGACACCCGTCACCTCGCCGTCGTCTTCGATGCCGACGACCAGCTCGCCGCCATCGGCATTGGCCATCGCCGAGAGGGTGTCCGCGACGTCGGCAGCGATGGCGGTGGCTTTGCGCCGCCTCGCCGACGAGCCGGACCTGTCCCAAGCGCTCTTGCGCTCGAAGAACTGGCCCTCCGGCTGAGTCATCCAGTCTCGAATCACGCTGCTATCCACAGCTTCTCTCATGCGCACCGCATCGTGGCAGAGGTCCCGAAGTAGTCAAGAGCGGGCCTGGATGACGATTCTCGCCGTTGTCATCAGAAGACAGCCGCTTGAGGACGTTGTCGCCCTCGCCGATGTAGGCCAGCGCCGGCGACGGGTCGTCCGGGTCGGGGCCGACGAGCAGGTAGACGCCGGTGCGCCGTACCTCCTCCCTCTTGCTGAGCTGGTCGAGCTGGGAGCGCGGCGCGACCAGCACCTTGCCGGTCCAGTTGCTGATCTCGGCGAGGAGGATGCCGGCGGGCTCGCCGTCGGCGAGGAAGATGCCGATGGTCTTGCCGGTCACGTCGGACCGTCCTCAAGCTCGCTGTCAGTATCGTTTGGCACAATGCGGCCGCCAAGCAGCTGGAACTCGACCCCATCCGCGGACGAAACTCCCACTCCGGACGACGGATAGAGGTAGCTCCTCAGCATGGAGTGAAGAAGGAGCACCAGGTCTTTGGACAGAGGCTCCAGGTCGCTACACCGCTTGTCGGCCGCCCGACGCCGCTTGCAGCGACTCTCGTCAGGGTCGCACCTGCCAGCGTGAATGATGCAGTTGCGACGTTGATGAACAGCGGCAAGAAACCCGAGTCTCGCGTCTTCCCAGGTTCCCTTCGTGAAGACAATACCGTTGTCCACCTCCGTCTCGAGCTGCTCAACTAGAGCAGCGACCTTCAGAAGCGTCTTGTTCCCCTTCTGGTTCCTCGCAGCTCGTGCACCAAGAGCGTCAGCCATGAGCTCGAGTGTCATCCAGCCCTTCACGACACGATACTCGGGGTTGTCATCAGACAAGAGGTCGCGAAATGCGCGGAGTAGGAGAAAGGCGTGACCGCTGCCTGTCTCCGCCGCCATGACGCTGTCCACGAATTGACGCGCGCCTTCCGGATAGAAGAAGTAGGGCACTGCAGAGCCGACAAGCATGTTGAACAGCATGCTGCCTCGATTGAGATCCTCGACTGCCTCACACAAGACCCTGCAGGGCGTCATGAGGCGGTGAGCCAGCGACAGCACGTGCGGCAAGGCCAAGGAGTGCAGCATCGCCAGAGCCTCCTCGGCAGTGTCCCCGGGCACGCTCTCGAAGCGAATAGCGGCACAAGGGTGGGTCACTGCAAACCTGTGATCAGCATCTGGCGGCCGCCACGATCGATCGCTCAACACGCGTGTGATGACATCGAAGAATGATTCGGGACTGAGGTGCCCGAGCGGACGCACGAAGACGGAATCACCCAGCAACTCCTTCGCCTGTACTGGGCATTCGTCGAGAATCACAAAGCCTGCGAATCCGGGTGGTGCGCTCACGACGCAGTCAGCCTCCCCGCGAGCAGCTGCGGCAGTAGGCTGTCTCGCAGTGCAACGAGCGACTGGCACTGCAAATCGCTCATTGCCATCAGCGCCACTGCGGAATGGGCAACCTGCCCGAAGGCCCCAAGAAGTGCATCGGGCGGCCTGACCACCGGAAGACGCTCGAGTGCCTCGACCGGAACCCGCTGACGACCTGACGACCCATTCATGCTTCCGACGGCGTAGTCACGAAAGCCGTCGGACCGCGAGAGACAATAGACGTACTCAGTGGGAACCGGCTCTTGAGGACGGAGAACGAGGAACTCAGTGGAGCCCCACGCAGTCTCATCGCCGTCGAGGAAGTCGACGAGAGCCGTCTTGCCGTTCTCGAGACAGGGCGTGATCCGGGCGACGAGGACATCTCCATTCCGGAATCGACTTCCTGAAGTGAACTCCCTGATGCGCCACTGAGTAATGCGCGCGGCATCGGCCGGCAGGCCGCTCATCTCCACGTAGGGAACCCGGGAGCCGCGCGCCAGCGCGTACTTGGGGTTCACGTTCACCAGTGACGATAGTGGGATCACGGGCCACCCTCGCGGAACGCTGCCCATGGTCGAGTCCTCGAACGATGCCGGGAAGAGGGTCGCGAGATCGGGCGGTAGATCGACTTCGCCGCCCTCCATCTGCTTGCGCACCGGATCGAAGTCGACGAACCACGACTTGAAGATGGCGCGGGCAATCGACTCAAGAGCGTGGTTCATGCGGCGGTTGAGCTCGATCTTGTCGTCGAGTGCCCCAAGAATCCCCGCGATCCTGCGCTGTTCAGGCACGTCGGGAACTCGAATGCGTATCGGGTAGATGTAGTTGCGATTGAGCGAGGCCTGTGCGCTTCCCGAGTCGAAACGCCGCAAGTTCAAGTGCTGCAGGAAGTAGTAGACGAAACGATGGTCATTCCCGAGAAAATCGGTGACGTACAGGACCGTGTTGTGCGGCCAGTAGTCGTCCGGGCTGTAGGAAACGACTCCCATCGAGCCGACGCCACTTCGGCCTATCACGACGCCAGGTCCCTTCGCTTTCGCCGTGTCGTGGAACCCCCTCTGCCCTGCAGACCCCATGACGGGAACAGGCCCCAGCCGACGGTCCGCATCCGTCAGGTCGTGACCGCGCTGTAGACGAACGAAGTCGCCCAGCGTCGTCTCTCGCCAGCTACTGGCGGCCATATCCAAGCTCGTCGAGGCTCGCCCGAATACTCGCCTCCAGTTTCGCCGACTCCTCGAACTGCTCGCGCAGCTCCGCCGTCAGGCGCTTCATCTTCTCGTCAAAGGGCTCGCCGTCGTCTTCAGCTTCGGCGGCACCGACGTAGCGGCCAGGGGTGAGCACGAAGCCGTGGTCTGCGATCAGCTCGCTGGGGGTGCCCTTGCAGAAGCCGGGGATGTCTTCGTAGTCGCCGGCGTCATCCTCGCCGCGCCAGGCGTGGTACGCACCCGCGATGCGCGCGATGTCCTCGTCGCTCAGCTCCTTGTGCGTGCGGTCGACGAGCGCGCCCATCTGGCGGGCGTCGATGAACAGCGTCTCGCGGCGGCGGTCGCGGCAGGCGCCGCCGCTCCCCGGCCCGTCGCTCTTGTCGCGCGCCAGGAACCACAGGCATACGGGGATCTGCGTCGTGTAGAAGAGCTGGCCGGGCAGGGCGATCATGCAGTCGACCTGGTCGGCCTCCACGAGCTGCTTGCGGATCTCCCCCTCCCCGCTCTGCTGCGAGCTCATCGAGCCGTTGGCGAGCACGAAGCCGGCCACGCCCTGCGGCGCCAGGTGGTGGACCATGTGCTGCACCCAGGCGAAGTTGGCGTTGCCCACCGGCGGCGCCCCGTACTTCCAGCGCGCGTCGTCGCGCAGGCGCTCGCCGCCCCAGTCGCTCACGTTGAACGGCGGGTTGGCGAGGATGAAGTCGGCCTTGAGGTCCTTGTGCTGGTCGGCGTGGAAGGTGTCGGCGTGGTGCTGCCCCAGGTCGCCCTCGAGGCCGCGGATGGCGAGGTTCATCTTGGCCAGGCGCCAGGTGGTGGGGTTGCTCTCCTGCCCGTAGATGGCGATGTCGCCCCTGCCGCCGCCGTGCTCCTCCACGAAGCGCTCGCTCTGCACGAACATGCCGCCCGAACCGCAGCAGGGGTCGTACACGCGGCCCTTGAACGGCTCGAGCATCTCGACCAGCAGCTTGACCACGCAGCGCGCCGTGTAGAACTCGCCGCCGCCCTTGCCCTCGGCGCTGGCGAAGCGCCCGAGGAAGTACTCGTAGACGCGGCCCAGCAGGTCCTTGCCGCGGCTCTCCGCGTCGCCCATGGCGATGGTGCTGATGAGGTCGATGAGCTCGCCGAGCTGCTGCTTGTTGATGGTGGGGCGTGCGTAGTCTTTGCTCAGCACGCCCTTGAGGCTGGGGTTCTCGCGCTCGATCGCCACCATGGCGTCGTCGATGAGCTTGCCGATCTCGGGCTGCTTGGCGCTCGCCTGCAGGTACGACCAACGCGCCTCGCGCGGCACCCAGAAGACGTTGTCGGCGAGGTACTCGTCGCGGTCTTCGGGGTCGACGCCGGACTCGCCGGGGCCGCCGGCCGCAAGGCTCCTGGCGGCCTCGTCCTCGGCCTCCGCCAGCAGGGCCGAGTGCTTCTCCTCGAACGCATCCGAGATGTACTTGAGGAAGATGAGGCCGAGCGCCACATGCTTGTACTCGGCCGGGTCCATGTGGCCGCGCATCTTGTCGGCCGCGGCCCAGAGCTTCTGTTCGAAGCCGAGGGGCTCCTTGCCGTTGCCCTTCTTCGTGCGCTTCGCAGCCAAGGACCCCTCCTGACCCCGGGTCGCGGCGACCGACCGACCGCCACGGGTGACATTCTATGCCGTTCGGAGGACGGAATCAGGATGACAGCGGCTCCGACAGCCGTCGCCAGCCTCTGGCATACTTGCACGGCATGCCCCCGCTCCCCGACATCGGCATCTCGACGAGCGCCTACGCCGAGGTCTTCCTCGCCGCGGCCCTGGCGCGAGTCGCCGAGGTCGCCTGCGCCGTCACTTTGACCACTCCGTGTGGTTGAATACCATCCCGGAGAGCGACTGTGAGCACGCCTACGGGAGCGTCACCATCCGCAAGATACGCGAGGTCTTCCCCATGTTCCAGCTCACCGTCGACGGCCTCACGGCGGCCACGAAGAAGCTGATGGTGCGATACTGAGTGATCGTTCTGTACAGTCCGTGCCGTGGGGATCCGATACGAGCCTCACAGGCCTGGCGAGACTGGAGTGACCACGCAAGAAGCAGACCGGCATTCGTTCGCGCTCATCGATGACGACCACGACGGGTCGCAGGTGTTGGCGCGGACCCTCGTCGCCCTCGCGGCACGGGTCGCCGAGGCATTGGGTTGTTCGGAGTGCATCATCTACGAGTACCTGCCCGAGCGCCGCGCCCTTCGCGCGCAGGCGATCTGGGCGGAGGAGCTCACGGACCGCGACCGTGAGCGGATCGGTACGCTCATCCACCTTGCCGATCAGCCTGGCTTCGACACCGTGATCTCCAGCCGTGAGATCCTCGTCACGTACCCCGAAGACGAAGCCGACACCGCCATGCACGGAGCCGACACCATGGCCTACTGGGGTGAGCTCGCCGCGCTGTACGCTCCCATCGTGCACGGGAACGAGGTCCTCGGCATCCTCGAGCTCACCGAGAAGCGCAAGCGACGCGACTTCGGCGAGTCGGACCAGCACCTCGTGGGCCAGATGGCCGGCCTGGCGGCGATCGCCCTGTCGAACGCCCGCGAAATGCACGCGGCCCAGGCTCACAACCGTCAGCTCAGCGCCCTGATCGACTCGTCACGAGCGATGACCTCCAGCCTGGACCTGGACGAGGTGCTGGACGTGGTCTGCCGGCAAGCCGCACTTGCCCTCGACGCAGGGTCCAGTTACATCTACGAGTACGACTCCAGCGCCAACACGATGATCTGGGTGGCAACCTTCCAGCGCGACCCTGGCCACAGCTTCGAGGAGCCGCTCGGCTCGGTCTATCCGCTCGAGGACCTGCCCCAGGACCGGGCCGTGATCGAGACCCGCAGGCCCGTGGAAGTCCGCCTCGACGATCCCGACCTCGACCCGGAGATGAGGGAGCAGCTTCTGGAGTGGGAGGAGAAAGCGTCACTGATGGTGCCCCTGGTCGTCGGCGACGACCTCGTGGGCGCCCTCGAGGTGAGTGAGGCCGACACCCCGCGCCATTTCACTGCCGACGAAACGGCGCTCTGCACCGCCCTCGGCGAGCAGGCGGCGGCGGCGATCCGCAACGCGCACCTCTACCGGCAGCTTCAGGACCAGAAGGAGACCATCGAGCTCCAGGCGACGACCGACGGGCTCACCGGGCTGTTCAACTACCGTCATTTCTTCGATCGCTTGCGAGCCGAGGTGACGCGGGCCCGGCGTTACGGCCTCGTGCTGTCGCTGCTGATGATCGACCTCGACGATTTCAAGCGCGTCAACGACCGGTTCGGCCACCCGGCGGGCGACCAGGTCCTGCGTGCGGTGAGCGACGTGCTCCGTGGTCAACTGCGGCAGAACCTAGATATTCCCGCCCGGTACGGGGGCGAGGAGTTCGCCGTGATCCTGCCGCACACCGGGACGCTGGAGAGCGCAGCGGACCTCGCCGACGGCGCGAGGGCGACCGGGGAACGCATCCGGCGCGCTATCGCCGAGATGAAGCTGCCGCTCTCCCAGGATGGCCCGCCGATGCACATCACGGCCAGCGTGGGTCTGGCCATGCTGCCGGCCCACGCCGCCGACGCCGACGACCTGGTCAGCAAGGCCGATCAGGCCCTCTACCAAGCCAAGCGCACCGGCAGGGACCGCGTGGAGATCTTCTCGGTACACTGACGCGCCCGGTCCACGCACCGTGACGCGCACGCCGCGACGCAGCACTCGGGGTTGCTCATCCCCCATCGCCGAGGCAGTAGAACCAGCCGTCCCGGCAGCCGATGTAGACGCGCCCGTTCCACAGCACCGGCGTGGACTCGAACCCGCCGCCGCTGAAGAACTGGTCGGTCTCCTTCACGGCCACCGTCCAGTACGTGCCGTCGCCATTGGCGCTGGGCAGCGCCCCGGCGGCGCCCTTCTCCGTGCGCGTAAAGTCGAGGTGATACAGCCGCACGCGCTGGTCATACGCGGCGGCGATCAGCGTGTCGCCGAAAAGAATCGGCGTCGAGATGCCGCCACCGTCCCAGATACGCGCGACCGCGACCGGCGACTGAAGCCCGGGCTCGAGGTTCGGTCCCTTCACCGTCTTCCCCGTCATCGTGTCCTGCGACAGCACGTAGAGGTAGCCGTCGATGGCGTTGAACGCCGCCAGGGCGGGCAGGCGGCCACCGGGGTTGTACTCGTCATTGACGGCACAGGAGCCGATGAGGCCGCCCTTCCACTCGCCCACGTCCCGCTCGCCGGTCGGAAAGAACCACTCCGTCGCCTGTGCCGGCGACCTGGACGGGTCCAGGCTCAGCACCCCGCCATGACCCTTGATGTACTGCTTCTCGACGGGGACCAAGAGCTTTCCGCGCCGGGTGGGCACGGCCGTGCCGTCCAAGTCGGAACCGATGAAGTAGTCCCACTCCACGGCCAGGTCGCTGCGTCGCAGGCCGTACAGGTGCCCCGCTCCGGATGCTATGTAGATGCGCGCGCCGAGCACCGAGGCGGACGACTCCAAGAGCAGGTTGCCCTTGTGCGTCTTGGCGCGGGCGTCGCCGAGGAGCTGGCGCTGGGCGACGATCCGCGGTCTCTTCTGGCCTCCCCATGACACGGTCGACAGAGGGTCGAGCGCATACATCCATCCGCTCTCGACGCCGACGTACTGGCGTCCGTCGAGGAAGAAGCCGCTGCCGTCGCAGTCCCGGCTGTAGCAGACCGTCTGCGGGACCGGCAGGCGCCAGAGCTCCTTGCCCGAGCCGAAGGTGACGGCGCGGTACGGCGCCACGCGGGGATCGGCCAGCTTGTAGGGGTATCCGCGCCGTGACCCCGCGCAGACGATGTACTTGTCGTCGGCGCCCGCCGGGTCCGGATTCCGGAAAACGGACGGGCTGCTCTTGATGATGTCGTCGTACCGGTACTCCCACACCACAGCGCCGGTCTCCGCGTCGAGGCGGCGCAGGCGATGGTCATAGCCGCCGACGAGCACGTAGGGCCGGCCGCCGTCGACGACGATGTTGGGCATCCCGGTCCAGCCGCTGCCGGCCCACTTGGCCGGCGGATCGTCGTCGTACTTGCCCGACGTCCAGCCGCTGCCCAGGCGCACCTTCCACAGCACGTCAAGGCGTTTCGGCGCCGGACCCAGACCGTAGAACCGGCGCGAGTAGTTGCCCAGGAAGGTGCCGACCTTGACGCCGTCGCCGGTCAGCGACGGGAGCGGCGCCGGCGGCACGGTGCCGTAGGTCACCGCCGTGCCGCCGGCGCCCCCACAGCCGCAGGCGACCACGCGCCACAGGACGATCACGAGCACGACGGCCAGAGCGAGCAGCGCCACGCCACGCCGCCGCCTCACCTGGCGGCGGCGCTCCGCGGAGCGGCGCCCCTGCGGGCGCCCGGGAGTGCGTGCGGGCGACTCGATGAGCACACGATACTACGGTGAAAGGGGTGTTCGCCCCCTTGACTCCGAGTACCCCGCAGCCGATATGGTTCGTAGAGTCCCCCGAGCGACGGCCTCCCCAAGGCTCTGTACCTCGCCAAGCAGCTGGGCAAGAACCGCGTCGAGGTCATCGGCTGAAGCGGCAGGCCCGGGCGGATGCCCGCGTGTTCCACAATCGATAGTATTGTCGGGGTCGGCCGGCGCAGCAGCGCCGACCCCCTCGCATCAGCAAAGGACCGACCGCGGAGGCACCCATGACGACCGACCTCGACTTCCTGCGCGAGCTCTGCGCCGCGCCCGCGCCCACCGGCTTCGAAGCACCGGCACAGGAGGTCTTGCGCCGGCGGCTTTCGGGCATCTCCGCGGCCCAGGGCGACCCGCTGGGTAACGTCTGGGCCGACGTCGCGCAGGGCGGCACGCCGCACGTCGTGGTCACGGCGCACAACGACCAGATCGGCCTGATCGTGACCTACGTCGACGAGAAGGGCTTCGTCTCGTTCGACAAGATCGGCGGCGTCGACGCCCAGTTGCTCCCCGGCCGTAGCCTGGTCGTGCACACCTCCAGCGGCCCCGTGAACGGCGTCGTCGGGCGCAAGCCCTCCCACAAGATGAGCAAGGAGGAGCGTGCCAAGGCTCCCGAGATCACCGACCAGTGGCTCGACATCGGTGCGTCCAGCCGTGACGAGGCACTGAAGCTGGTCCAGATCGGCGACCCCATCACCTTCCCCGCCGCCTTCCTGCCGTTGGCCGGCGGCCTCTACGCCTCGCCGGCCTTCGACAACCGGGCCGGCGTCTACGTCTGCGCCCGCGCCCTGGAGCACTACGCCGCCGCCCCCGCCGCGACCATGTTCACGGCCTTGGCGACGGTGCATGAGGAGACCACGCTCCTGGGCGCCAAGGCGATGGCCGCGCGCTGGCAGCCGGACGTGATCCTCGTCGTCGATGTGGACTTCGCCAGCGACGACCCAGGGCTGGACGCCAAGAAGCTCGGCGGCGAAGTCCGACTCGGCGCCGGACCGGTGATCCACCGCGGCGCCGGCAGCAACCACGCTCTGGTCCAGCTGGCGCGCGAGGTGGCCGCGGCTGAGGGCATCCCCGTGCAGATCAAAGCGATGCCGGGCGCGACCTCCACCGACGCCGAGGAGTTCATGGCCAGCGGCCAGGCAGCGACGCTGTCGTTCAGCCT
>Ga0209539_1001763_pt1 | contig 11678 bp, 14 predicted proteins | sample BarGraNGADG00312_2_FD_184499 | JGI IMG/M metagenome (GOLD analysis project Ga0209539, IMG submission 184499) | Arctic peat soil microbial communities from Barrow, Alaska - Barrow Graham LP Ref core NGADG0011-312 (SPAdes) (version 2) | ecosystem: Environmental > Terrestrial > Soil > Wetlands >... | reverse complement strand
AAAAGTAGCAATCGGCGGGGGAACCGTTTTTGCAATTTGTCTTATCAATTCATCAGAAATTGGTCCGGGACCACTGGGCATTCTGGCGACAAGACCAATTGCAGAGGCTCCATACCCAATAGCTGTTTTCGCTTCATCTTCGTTGCTTATACAACATATTTTAATTCTGGGAACCATATGAGTCAATTTGATCGAACATTATTGATCATTTGAAATGGGTTAACCTTTATTTACCAGTTCATTTATTTCGTAAAGATGCAGTCTTAGATGTTTTGGGAAATCAGTTATCATCGATCTCATGGTTATTTTCTTATCAGGTCCGGAGATCCATACATTATTCAGTTTGTCAATATTGATATTTTTTATTACATGACTGACATGAAGGAGGGAGTATTTCCATAATTGAATCAGTGACATCCAATCCTCATTCTGATAATCCTGAATAGCGATCCACCTGTCATTATTTCCAAAAGTAGCGTAGTTTGGATAGACCAGTGGAGGAGTCTGATATTGAAGGTGAACGATTCTGTGAGTGTTATTCGAAGCTGAGTCAATAATGTGTCCGACAATCTGCTTGATGGTCCGGTTCTGGGAGTTTCTCCTTTGGGATATTACAGCTTCCGGAAGGTTTGTCAGGACTGGTTCCCACTCATTTACTAAAACTTCAATGTCCTGGCATATCAAATCAACTTCTTTCATGATTTTTCATTTTATCGTTGAACTATTCTTCCCCTGACAGAGGTTCTTTTTCTTTATTTTGCATTGGGCAATACGGTTTACTCAATCTAAATTCATACTTAAAAAAGGTGGTTAAATTCCTTTGCAACCAAAAATGCTGCAGCAGCTGCTGTAATTCCGATCAGTGTAACTTTTAAGGCTCCTTTAATTACCGGTTGCCCTGTTACCTTGCTTTTAAAATAGCCAAAAAGGAACAGACAAATAACAGTAAGTATCGCGGAGATTAATAATCCCTCATACGGAGTATGGGTGAAGAAGTATCCAGATAGAGGAATCAGTCCCCCAACGATGTAAGAAATGCCTATTGTGGCCGCACTGTTTCTCGCTCTGTTTATGTTTGGTTTTTCCAGACCTAATTCATATTTCATCATGAAATCAACCCATTTATCTTTATTTTTCGCTAACTCTTCGGCAATTGTATTTTGAGTTAATTCATTCAACCCGTATTGCGCAAAAATGACCTTTATTTCTTTCTTTTCTTCTTCAGGAATATCTTCAACTTCATCATATTCCCGTTTCAGCTCGGACTGGTAATGTTCCTGCTCGGTTTTTCCGGCTAAATAACCACCCAATCCCATTGCAATGCTTCCGGCAACAATTTCAGCGATACCGGCTGTTATAACTATAGAATTATGTTGAACAGCTCCGCTTAACCCTGCTGCCAGAGCAAATGGAACAGTCAGCCCATCAGACATTCCAATGACAATATCAGTAATGAAATCTGAGCTTCCCAAATGTTCTTCTTTATGAACTCCTTTAGTAACTGGCATTATATCTAAATTAAACTAACAACATAAGATATAAAAATTTCTTTACCTGACAATTGAAAACCGTGGCTTTTCAACAAGATAAACACATGCTGCAAAAATCAGAAGAAGGACAGAATGAAATCCGATCCGTATCATTAGGGATTCAGGTTTAATAAAGATGCTGAAAACATACAAAAGAACCGAAAGTCCCAGGTAGCCGGCAAATTTTATCAGGTTATATTTTACAGGGAAATATTTTTGGCCGATTAGGTAGGAGAGGATCATCATAGATCCATAACAGATGAATGTTGCCCAGGCCGAACCATAATATCCATAGATCAGATGGTCTGAACTGAGCGGTATCCACCAGAAGTTCAGCGCAAGAGTTATAATAGCACCTATCAGTGACAGCCAGGCCCCCCAGGAGGTTTTTGCTGTTAGCTTATACCAGATCGACAGATTATAATAGACGCCAAGAAAAAGGTTTGCCATCATAAGGACCGGGATCACACCTTTCCCTTCCCAGTATTTTTGCCCGACAAGAATTGGCATGATAAAATCATCGAGATACAGCATTGTAACCAGGAAAATCAATGAGACAATAATGATGAAATAATCCATGATTTTTGCATAAACCTCTTTGGCATCCTTTTCCTTCGCCTGCGCAAAGAAGAATGGTTCGGCTGCATATTTGTAAGCCTGGATGAATATTGTCATCAATATCGAGATCTTGTAGCACGCAGTATATATACCAACCTGATATGATGCGATATCTTCAGGTAAGAGGTAACGGAGCAAAAGACGGTCGAAGGTTTCATTTACAATTCCGGCCATACCTGCAAAAAGGAGTGGGAAGGCATAAAACAGCATTTTTTTCCACAGGTCGGGGTGAATCTTCCACTGTACTACGGAAATCTGAGGTAACAGCATTATAAGAGTTATACAACTGGCTATCATATTTGAAATAAAAATATATTCAATTCCCCAGTGGGGTCGGTAAACAGTTGCAATGAATCGTCCGAAAAAACTTCCTGGATTATGGCTTATTACAAACGGGCACAACACAAGGAAAAACAGATTAAGTAAAACATTGATTGAGGTATTCGTCATCCTGATCCAGGCAAACCGGGCGGGTCTGTTCTGAGCACGAAGACTGGCAAAAGGGATGGATGAAAGTGCATCGAGGGCAAGGATCCAGGCAAACCATCTGATATATTCGGGGTGCTCCGGATAATCAATCCATCGGGCCACATCTCCAGCGAAGTATGAAACTACCACAAGAAATATCACAGATGTAATAAGAAGAGAGATCATACCTGTGCTCAGAACTTTCTCCCTGTCCTTTTCATGTTCGTTGAACCGGAAAAAGGCTGTCTCCATTCCATAGGTAAGTATCACCATCAGGAAAGAGGCATAGGCATAAAATACATTGACAGTTCCGTAATCTGCAGGTTGGAACACACGGGTATAAAGAGGAACCAGCAGATAGCCAATAACACGGCCCAGAACACTGGGGATTCCATAAATGGCAGTCTGACTTGCCAGACGTTTTATTGAGGTCATAGAGGCAAAGGTAAAAAAAAGGGAGAATTATTTTCGGATCAACTTTCTGAAATAATTTTAGGATATAATGTCTGGGATGTCTGTTTTGCTTTTCCTGTGTTTAGTGCCCAAACTATAAATGATATCAATATATTCGATATCAAAACTAATCGATGCTCATCATTTCGAAAACAATATTCCAGCTGGCTCCTGGCCGCTTTCTCCATATCCTCACATAATGTCCTTTTGTCTCTTTTGGATCACCTGGTATTTCCAGCAAACCATACGTGAATCCCAGATCACCTGAACTTGCTGCCCCGGAGCCAAGTGATTTCCAGGTCAGCGATCTATCCAGATGATCGATCCAGACTTTAATGGTATCTGCATTTGTGGCAGGAAGGTGTCCATTGAGTTGCATCCTTACATTTGGTGCAAGAAATGAAGCATAAGTGGAAGTAACCGGATTATTTTTCCAAACGGTGAGGTTTTGTTTTTCTTTGTCTGATAATTCTTTGGCTAATGATTCAATATTTTCTTTTCCCGAAACCGGGACTGTCTTATCAGCTCCTGCCGGAAATGTAAATGTGTGTTTATTTCCGATCAGTGCAGGAGTTGTTGAACCGGCATCGAGGATTACCTTCCAGGCTCCATCGGATTGCTTTTTCCAGACGGTAAGAAAATATCCGGTTGAAATAGGTGCGGTATTCGGACGGTATTCCTGAGCTTCCCATGGTCCTGTGCTGATCCCGAAATCGCGGCTCCCGGAAATATCCATAAACTCAGGTTCCCATTTCAGCACAACTGGTGTCGCTTTACGATCCTTCGAAAATTGTTTTCCGTTGGTAAGCCATTTATCTGCGAAGATTACCGACTCCTCTGCAAAGTTTTCCACGAAAGAGGCATTGCGTCCATACATAGCTGACTCCTTTGCAAAATTCCGTTCAGCTTCGCGCATGTGAAAAAGTGCTGAGCTACTATCCGGTTCCTGCGCAATAACAGAGGAAGCCAGCAGGCTTAAAATAATAATCGGCAGAGCAAGTACCATTTTATTTTTTGCCCACCACTCTGATTTCATTTTTGTTATCATATTTTTAAAGATTAGAAATATGGACTATAATGTTAATCAACAAAGAGCAATAATTGTTTAACAGAATTCCCGGGTTTTAATAATGTAATTGAGATTAAGCCAGAAGTCATGTGATCTACAACCTGAATGTCTGTAATAATGGCAGGCATGTGAAGCCAGTCCGTAATTATATTGCGAATGTTATCTGACCAAAGTAAAATCCCGGAGCCATTCGAAGGGATTGTGAATAATTAATTGTTTTGTTATTTTGCTTTTAACCTGTACGTGAGATCCGTACAATTTCCTTAGCAATATCCTCAGGTGAAAGAATGAAATCAATGTATCCACTTGCTATTGCGCTTTTGGGCATGTCCGGTTGTACTGCTGTGTCGGGTTTCTGTGCAATGGTAATCCCGCCTACTTCTTTAATGCCGCACAGCGCCTCTGCACCATCACCATCATAACCGGAGACAATGACCGCTATAAGTTTGCCGTCCCAGTTTTGAGTCAGTGAACGCAGAAAAACAGTGATCACATCAGGCCATCCCCTAGGCTTTGAAATTGGCTTCAGGCGGAATTCATCATTAAGAACATGCAAGTCGCGCTTTTCAGGTATGATAAACACATGGTTGGGACTGATATCTAATCTTTCAGTGATCAGTTCAACAGGCATTTCTGTATAGCGCGGGAGTATTTCGTGCAGCAAGGTGGCCACGGTTCTCAGGTGATTAACTATGACTATAGCAACACCCATATCGGCAGGCAGGTGCTTTAGCAAACTGGTATAGGCGTCGAGTGCCCCCGCAGAACCACCTACACAAACAATAGGAAAGTCTTTTGCATTAATCATAACACTCAAAGGTAATCACTTTAAAGGTAGCGTCATACTTTGTCTGACATAAAATCAAAAGCGCCCTTTCTTAAATTAATTCCATACTCAAGATAAGCTTTCAGACAGGCAAGAAAGTTAGCCCAGCCTTCGGTATTTCCCTTGAGCCATTTAATGCCCGCCTCATCATTGTTTCTCCCTTTTTCTGTTATTGTCACAATAGTCGAGTTGCTGTCTCCGGGAACAAGTGTCATTTCTACCAGAAGTTCAATGCCGTCCATATCCCAGTGAAAAGATATGTATTTGTTTCTTTCTATTTTGCTGACACGAACCGGAAAGTCCATATCAAATTCAGGGAATTGCCATGTAATTTGTTTGTCTTCTTCCATCCGGCCACTGCCTTTTGATATAAAGTAGTTTGACATTTTAGTCGGATCGACAATGGCTTCAAATACCTCATTCACCGGTTTGGATATTTGAAGAGCTGCTTTTATCTCCAGAGTCTGGTTTTCCATTTTATTTATTTGATTTTGTCTGTTAATTAGTAACGAACAATTCAATAATATTGTTCAGAGTTTTTTTAACATTACCAGGCGATACTACAAATTTCTTTTTCTTTATTCTTCTTCAAGTAATATTTAAAAGTTGATATCTATTTCAATATCATATTTATACAAAAGTCCGGTAACTCCTCCTAATGAAAACTTGGCTTTTTTGATCCGGTTTATTTCTGGATCAATTGAATAGTTGAATGAAGTCCGAAAGTCCACCTTCTCAATTATCGTATTTTCAAATGTTGCTTTTGTAAGATCGCAGTTATCAAAAACCGAATTACTTAAATCACATCCGCTAAAATCAACTGCATGCAATTTCAGATTTTTAAATGTGGTTTTAATATCACGAAAAGCTGTCATAATCAGCCTGGCCAAACTAAAGTTACAGCCTTCAAAAACACATTCCACAAATATTGTCTCTGCAAGGTCAGAATTTGAAAAGTCACAGTTAATGAAAGTGTAGCATTCATATTCTCCTTTATTGAGGGGATTTTGTGTGAAATCGTTATTGTGAAAAGTTTTTTCCTCTGCATATGTGTGTTCCATTGCGTTGTCAATTTTTTTGATGTTTTTTTATTGCACTTCAGACTAACGGCAAAATTATTTCAAAATTAATCAACTATTAATTTGCATACCAGAATTCTTATGAAAATAGTAATCTGATTTTTTAATTAATATATATTAATAAATATTATTGTTTACTATTGTTTGTTAATGTTTATTGGTTTATATTTGCTAATAAAAAACACTATGAAAACAAATCAATCTATTTTCAAAGTTTTTCAGCACAGTGATGAATATTTCGAAGCGCTTAGCGATTCCGAGTTTTCCAGGAAGTATGTCATAAAACAAGTGTTGTTCATTCTCCTTTTCTCATTTATTTACGGAATTGTCATGGGTAGTTATAATGGGTTACAGCAAAGCATGGTAACAGGCGTTAAACTACCATGCCTTATATTTCTTTCATTGTTAATATGCTTCCCCGCCCTTTTCGTCATTCAATATATGATCGGTTCCACTATGACCATATATCAGATGGCGAATATTATCCTTTCAGGCTTTTTTGTTTTCTCAACAATTGCCTTGTCATTTGCCCCTATCGTGATATTTTTTATGATCACAAGTGAGAATTATGCATTCCTGAAATTGTTGCATGTATCAATCTTTGTTTTTTCAGGTATTTTTGCGGTTAAAACAATTATTAACGGACTTACTTTTTCGTGCGAAAAGAAAAATATCTATCCAAAACTTGGCATGCAAATATTCAAAATATGGGTTGTCATCCTTGCTTTTGTAAGTTCCCAACTTGCCTGGAACCTCCGGCCATTTGTTGGTAATCACGACCTCCCATTTGAGTTATTAAGGCAGCGCGAAAGCAATTTCTATGTTGCTGTTATTCAGTCGGTAGCAACTATTTTTGAACCGGCAAAAAACTCAGGTCAGGACAAACAGTACAACTCGATTAAACAACAACCTGATAGTACCTTAAATAAGGCTAATGAGCAACGACGATAAAATAATGACACTTGAAGAAGTGGCCGACTACCTCAGAGTTAAGCCTCAGACAATTTATACCTGGGCACAGGAAAAAAAGATACCTGCTGCAAAACTTGGTAAGGAATGGCGATTTAAAAAATCAATGATCGACCAATGGTTTAATGATCGGATTGATGATAAATTCAAGAATTATTGATTAAGAAATTTTCTAAACCAGAGGACCATCCCTCCTAGGCAAGTTCTTTACCTTCTTTTATATTTCCATTCTTTTTCACAATCGAAGCATTTATAGGTCGATCTGAAAATCGGAAGTATTGTTGCCGTGAAAAATAAACTAATTAAAGAAGAGAGAATAAATGAAATGGTATTTGGCCCTTTCTTTCTGCCTATGTTTTCAGAACTGCAAAAAGGACAAGATTTTTTATCCGGAGTGTTATCTAACAGGACGACTTCCGTTTTCTTATCAATTTTAATTGTATCATCAATTATATATCCCCCATTTTTAAGTAGTTGTATACTTTGATCATAATCAGGTTCTTTTACTAATATTTTGATCCCACCAACAGCATTTGAATATGCAATGTTGACTTGAACTGTCATTTCATCTTTCAAAAGCGTTTCAATACCCCGGGATTCTAAATATCCTTTGACCATATGTGCCTCATGAGGGAATGTACAAGTCATTACAATTATCCAGTTGTCGTCCATGATATATCGGTTATATTAGTTAAGGTGCTCTTGCTTTGACAGGTAACGACCATTTAACTTTCGCGCTATTTCAGTCCCAGTTTTTTGTTTTCCTTTAATAGCCCGATTGATTCTTTCAGTCTTTTCCGGATTGTTTCTTCTTTACTGGCATTTGTTATCCAAAGTATATAATGTCTTTTATACGTTGTGGCAAGCTTATTGAAATTTATTAGTGCCGGTTCATTTTTGGCTAGTTCCTCAATGATAAAATCAGGAATGTCAATTTCCTTTAATTCTTTTACTTCAGATTTATTTATTACCCAATCTACTTTTCCTGTCTTTAAATAGTTGTCTATTTTGTTAAGCCCTGCCTGAGTCATTCTACCTTCTTTTATTAACACAATAACCTTTTTCTTATTTAACTCTGACCATTTTCGCGTATCTGTTCTTGGAGTAATTTTTCTGGCATATTTGTCATCATCTATTTTTTTAATCAGACTATCAATCCATCCAAAACACAAAACTTCTTCCAGTAATTCATTATATTTTATGCAATCAATATTTATGTGTTTCTTATAAAATATCACCCAAATACCAGGATTTGTATCATGATTTTTAATAAGCCAGTTTCGAAACTCTTCCCTGTTTCTGAAGTGAATATTCTCTGGTTCTTTCATTTTATCTATTATGTATTACCTGATTCGTCCTCTTTTGAGATGGTGACATTCTATTTCATCGCATACAGGTGATTTGGCTCGTAATTATTTTTGCTCACCTGGGGCAGGAAAGTTCGTGTCAATGGTCTTTGTTTTCCTGAATTTCAGCTTATTTTTTATTTTATCAAAAAAGCTCTTCCCCAGGATAAATAAGCTTAGATAAAACAATATTTCACCTATAATTATTAATATCGCAGTTATCCCCGCAATCTGACTTTTTGAAAAATGAAACCATGGAACTATAAGTATCAATAAGAATGAAGTGCAGGAAATCAATAATAATATGTATCCAATTATTTTAATCATTTAGAATATTTGCCGGAACTTCTTAAATTCTGTAAGCTTTACGAAGTTCTATAGTTATCATAATATTTACATTTTCTTATGTCTAAATTTTATGTTAGATTAACAATTAAAGTATCAAAAAAGTTGACATTCTATTTTACTGAACCGTCTATAATTCTTTTAATAAAGAATTATAAAAATGTTAGTTATATAGGTCCCGGATATATTTTTAATTGAAGATTCCGGTACGCTGTTATTTGGTTTTCGTAAACAAATAATTACCTCCACCCTGTTTCAGGGTGAATTCATTCCTGACTGTATTAAAATCTATTTCAATACCAGCCTGTTCAAACTGGAATTTATCTTTATCAATTGCTTCAAGCGCGAAAGCAGACTGTCCTGTAGCCTGCGCAAACAGAGAGGATTGATCTTTAGTAATAGTAATTTTCAGGGGAATTTGTGTACTTGAATATTCCCCTAAATAAATGTTAAGATCTTCTGTCTTTAATGTAATAGTAGTTTTTAGGATGAATTTTGGAATTGAATATTCTTTGTTATAGTAAATGCTTAATACTCCGATTATAATATCATTCATTTTATAAGCTTGTCCGTTAGTACAGTATGCCACAGCCAGACTATCCTTCGGGAAGTAAAATAAATCCGATGCAAAGCCATCTATTCCACCGCCGTGCCCATAAGCTGTTTTTGTAAAGAATGGTACAGGAAACAGGCCCATTCCACAGCCATCTGTAATAGTTTTCATTTGATTCAGACTTTTTTCTGAAACTAACTTTAAAGAGAACAGCGCATTAATAAATTTAGTCAGGTCATCAGGTGTTGAAACAATAGCTCCGGCTCCTCCCGGAATACTCATATCGGTTTCAGGTTGCTGCTCCCAGTTTTTCACCCATCGATAGGAGTAGCTTTCATTTTTTTTAACGTTGGTCTTACCGCCATAATAGGTATTAGAAAGCCCTGTTTTAGAAGTAATTCTGTCTCCTAAAACCTTTAAATATGGTTCTTTGCAAATTTTTTCAATCAGGTAACCCAAAACAACATAATTTGAATTGCTGTACGTAAACTTTTCATTGGGTTGAAAGTCAATTTTATATTTGGATATTATAGAGAGAATTTCATCATGTGTCTTTGGTTCTTTCATCCAGGTCATATAGTCGGGGTCATCAGTAAAATTGTGTAATCCGCTTCTGTGATTAAGCAAGTTGCCAATAGTAATTTTTGAAGCGTTTGGAATATTCGGGAAATAAGTATCCACAGTTGTGTTAAGTGTGATTTTCCCTTCTTCTATTAATTGGAAAATCATTGTGGCCGTAAATATTTTAGTTATGGAACCTATTCTATATTTTGTGGTTTCTGTAGAAAGTTTTTTCTCGCTGTCTGAGATGTAACTATAACCGATTACTTTACTGTAAAGTATAGTTCCGTTTTTAGAAATTGTTACACTACCCATTGCCTTGTTCTTCCGGTCAAGTAAATTGAACAAGCTGTCTAGCTTAGATCTGTTGATGTTTTGAGAAAAAATTACTCCAATTGTAAATACTGCAAACAGGATTGTAATAAGAAATCTTTTTTTCATCATAAAGTCTATTTATGGGTTTAGGTTATGCATTATTTTGACCAAAGGTAATACTAACAATTGTAATATCGTTTGGTAATAAGGTGTAAGATTCTCTTCGATTTCCCCCAAAATTAACTATGAAAACAATTCATTAAATGTACATAATATGATAGATAAGATCCCTCACTTCTTACTACACAAACATAATTGGAGTTGTCATTCCTGGTCCCCATACAAATTTGCACATCAATTCATATTACAACTGGCTCTGAAAGAGCCTAATATGAATAACCCCTGGCGCAATCAGGGGTAGACTTCCACTCACTTTCTACAGCTCTGAAGGAGCTGAATATATTAGTTTTTGGAAAAACTTTTCATCCGGAGATATTATACTCTAATAGGAGTTTTCAATACTCCTCCTCATATGATGTTTTATTATGATCTTCCTGTCTGATGGTCGGTAGGCTGTCCTTATATATTACGCCCTTCCAGGGCTTTAAGTCAGAGGATTAGCAGTACCGCCGGCTGGTCGCCGGGGGTTATTCATATGTAGCCGCTTCGCGGCTCAAAAAACAAAATTAAAATGTTGGATTCTTTAACCTAATATACAAGTATCTCTTAATCTGTGAGATACTATATGTTGTCATTAGTATGAAGTGAGGAACCGAGTCCCGCGTCAGCGGGACGAGCTCACCCAATCGCGATTATTAGGGTTTTAGGATCATCTGTACAGAATGTTTAATAATGTGTCATTTATTTGACAATCGTATAATGGATCGGATCTTTTATTATCAAATATTTTTTTGAGGTTGAACCTGGTTTTAAGAGGAAGAATTTTTCATATGTGTTCAGTCCTGGGGTGTAATTTGTAAGTTAGCAAAATCGCCATCTGAGTTGTTCCCGACCCATATTCCAATTTTGCCGGTTTTACGGGTGTTCAGCTTTTCTATGGTTAAACTGGGTTCCGGATTGCCATTTACAAAAACAGACACAACAGGATATTTTATTGTTATTTTAGCATGAAACCATTCATTTCCGTTTGGTGAAGGAGTAACGGTTTTCTCATATTTGCCGTTAAATTTTTCTCTGAGTAATTGCCATGGATAATCAGGATACGCTACATACTGAACTGCATGAATTTTACGGACCGGATCGGCAGATTGAAAATTAAACGGGCGAAAATATACTGCATCAAATGTTTTATTGTCTGTTCCATGAAAGGCAATACCCACAAAACTTTGTTGAAAAATATCTTTACCCCGTATGTCAAGTTCAACGGTTCCGTTGGAAAATTCAACTCCTTTTAACCAGGCAACTCCATCATTTTCATTTTTTGAAAACCGGATACCCTTCTTCTCATTTTCTGTAAAAGTGCTGACTTTTCTATTGAAAACTTCAAGTTTGCTGTTTTCTGCCATGTTGAACAAGTCATACTTAAC
>Ga0209539_1001762_pt1 | contig 11678 bp, 11 predicted proteins | sample BarGraNGADG00312_2_FD_184499 | JGI IMG/M metagenome (GOLD analysis project Ga0209539, IMG submission 184499) | Arctic peat soil microbial communities from Barrow, Alaska - Barrow Graham LP Ref core NGADG0011-312 (SPAdes) (version 2) | ecosystem: Environmental > Terrestrial > Soil > Wetlands >... | reverse complement strand
TCCTGACCTGGGATGATGTGACTTGTCGAGAGTCAACATCGTCCAGTTCGAGGAGCACCTTTCAGGTGAAGCAGACTACCGGGTTCTACCCGCGGCTGATGGTCGACACGAGTGTGCGGACGGCGGTCGGGCAGGCCGGTGGGGTGCTGCTGACCTCCACGGTCAAGGCCGCCGGTCTGGACGCCGGGCTGTCGGCGGCGTTGGCGCCGTGGCGGCCGGCGAACGCGACCCATGACCCGGCCAAGGTCGTACTGGATCTGGCGTTGACGTTGGCCCTGGGTGGGGACGCGTGCTCAGACCTGGCGGTCGTTCGCGCCGAGCCGGCGGTCTTCGGGTCGGTCGCCTCGGACCCGACGCTCTCGCGCACGATCACGCGGCTGGCCGGTGACGTGGAGAAGGTCTTGCCGGCGATCGATCGGGCGCGTGCTGCGGCGCGGGCGCGGGTCTGGGCTGCGGCCGGACCACACGCCCCCGACCACGACGCCGACGCCCGCAATCCTGTGGTCGTCGACGTCGATGCCACCCTGGTGACCGCGCACTCGGAGAAGGAGCAGGCGAAGCCGACGTTCAAGAAGGGGTTCGGGTTCCACCCGTTGTGCGCGTTCGTCGACCACGGGCCCGCCGGGACCGGTGAACCGTTGGCGATCCGCCTGCGTCCCGGGAACGCCGGGTCGAACACCGCCGCCGACCACATCGCGGTGATCAGCGCCGCGTTGGCCCAGCTGCCCGGAGGCCGCGCCGGCAAGTCGGTGCTGGTGCGCATCGACGGGGCCGGGTCCACCCACAAGGTCATCGAGTGGCTCACCGGTCGCCGCCTGGCCTACTCGGTCGGGTTCACCCTGCCCGAGAACACCCCTGACCTGCTGCGGCTCATCCCCGACCACGTGTGGACCCCGGCCTACGACGCGGTCGACGACGTCCGCGACGGGGCGTGGGTCGCCGAGCTCACGCACCTGATGGACCTGACCGGCTGGCCGCCCGGGATGCGCGTGATCGTGCGCAAAGAACGACCCCACCCCGGCGCCCAGCTGCGCTTCGACGACGTCGACGGGATGCGGATCACCGCGTTCGCCACCAACACTCCTCGCGGCCAGCTGCCCGACCTGGAGCTGCGCCACCGGCGCCGGGCCCGCTGCGAGGACCGGATCCGTATCGCCAAGGACACCGGCCTTGCCAACCTGCCCCTGCACTCGTTCGCGGCCAACCAGATCTGGTGCGCCGTCGTGGCGCTGGCCGCCGAGATCACCGCCTGGATGCAGATGCTCGCCTTCACCGACAACCCGGCCCGCCGGTGGGAGCCGAAGAAGCTGCGCTACCGGATCTTCACGATCGGCGCGACCCTGGCCCGCAGCGGGCGGCGGGTCTGGCTGCACCTGTCCACCCGATCGCCCTGGGCCGGCCTGACCCTGACCGGGCTGGGCCGCCTGGCCGACCTGGCCCCCGGCTGAGTTCCGCGAATCCGTCCCGACGACCCCACGCGACCCCCGCCCCTGGAACCGGCGCCCACCCCGGACGACACCGGGCCGCCGTGTCACACCCGGACGGCAGGTGCTCGAGCATGTCGGCGGCGGTGGGCACGGGTGGTCTTCCAGGTCGAAGGTGTGCACGGGACGGTCCGGAACGGGGGGCCGTCAGCCTGGGACCGGGACGAGGCGCGACGCGGCGAACTGGCCCGTGGGCAGCTACGCGGTGAGCAGGCTGAGGATCTGCGCGATGGCGAACTGCTCGACGGCGGGCAGCGTTGCCAGGGAGGACCACCAGCCGTGTCGGTCCGAGAACCCTGCCTCGTGCGCTTCGACCCCAGCAGCCACCGGAGCTCGAAGCCTCACCCGAATGGATGTCTTTGTCCCAAGTTGTTCCCAGTCGATGCGCCGGAGTGCTACACCTGTAGCGCGGTCCGAATGGACCGTGGGCGAGGCATTGATCCGCGGGTGTTGTGGTCGCTGCAGGGCGCCGGCGGGGAGCCAATGGCGAAACCGGCGCTCTCTGACAAACGGAGGCCAACGATGTCCCTCTCACCCAAGTTGCTGGCGTTTCTCGGCGCAGGTTTCGTCGGGATCGCGGCGATCGGCGCTGGCGCTGGCGCCACGTTCACCGACGCCACCCATAGCGTTCAGACGATCACCGCCGGCACGCTCGACGTGAGGCTGAGTTCGCCCGCCGCCACCGCGGGCGACAACAGCAAGTCCCTCACGCTGGCCGGCTTCGGCCCGACCGGGTCGACATTCAAGACGGACGCGTCGTCGATCACCATCACGAACTACGGCACCCTGGCGGCGCAGGAGGTCTGGGTCGGTGTCAGTGCTGCCGCGCTCACCGGGGCGGACGCCGCTCTGTGGAGCCAGCTGTCGCTGTGCATCTGGAGCCCGCCCAGCATCAACGGCGGATCCGGCCTAACCGTCTTCAACGGGCTGGTGAGCACGCTGGAGGCAATGAACGGCGGGAAGGGGCAGCAGGTTGCCGGCTTCGTCGGGCCGAACGGACCCCCGACCGACGCGTACACGACTGAGTTCTACGCAGGGCTGAACACCACGGCGTGCGGCAACAACGCCTACGGCGGCCAGTACGCGACCCCGCCGAGCCTGACCGATGCCGCTCAGGGTGGCGTCGTCACGCCGAGCGTCAACATCGCCTACGAGGGCTGACGTTCGCGAGAGCGAGGGCTGCCAGGAATGGTGGCCCTCGCTCTCGTCACCCCGGCCAGCGGCGTTCGGCCGTGGGGCGGGGCTTGAGCGGGAGCATTGCAGGCCTAGGCGGAAGTGAGGAGTGCTCGTGGGAGCAAACCGTAGGGGTCGACCCCGCCGCGTGCGGCGCTTGCTCAGCAACGCGGCCCTTGTCGTCGTGCTGGTGCTCACCGGCCTCGGCGCGGCCGCGGTGTTCTCCGGCCAGTACCAGGTTCGCCCGATCCTCTCGGGCAGCATGCGGCCAGGCTTGGCACTGGGCGGAGTTGTCGTGACCGAGCGCGTGCCGATCTCCGCGCTGAAGGTGCGTGACGTGGTGGTGTTCCACCGGCCGGACAGGCCGGAGGAGCTTGTGGCGCACCGGATCGTCCTCCTGACCCCGGGCGCGTCGGGTCTGTTGGTCAAGACGCAGGGTGACGCCAACGCTGTCGCTGATCCGTGGACGGTCACCTTCCGGGGCGACACCGCCTACCGCGCGGTCTTCTCTGTCCCGCTGGCCGGCTACGTCGGGGTCTGGGCTCATAGCGCGGGTGTCAGCAGGGCACTGGTCGTGTTCGGGCTGCTTCTGGCTGCGGTGGGTGCGGTGGGTGCCGTCGTGCAATGGCGGCGTTCCGCTCGCGTGGCACCTCCAGACGAGATCGAGGGCGACGGCGCCGCTGGCGACTCCGGCAACGTGGAGGGTCGGCGCGTTGCGCCGTCCGAGGAGCTTCTCGAGTGTGAAGCGGCCCCCGATGGGGGCGCCCGGGCGCCTCAGTGACGCGAAACGGGCGTGCTTGCCACGAGGTTCCGTTCCGCTGACCAGGCGGTCGCAGCACCCGACCTGCGGGCGGCTACGTGGGGAGGATCTGCGCGGTGGCGAACTGCTCGGTGCCCGGTGAGTGGCCGCCGGCGAAGTCGCGTGCGGTGTCCACGACGCCGCGGGACGCATGCCGGATCTGGTCGTCCACGTGCGTCGCGTGCAGGGTGGCGTCCTCGGTGAGCCACCCGCAGGAGCACCCACCGGCCTGCTCGGACCACTGGTGCCCGGGCAGGGAGGGTGCCGGGCGGCGCATGCTGGCCTCGGTCAGGACGTTCGCGGGCCACCGGTTGCCGGGGAAGACGCCGGACAGCGGACCGCAGCACTGGACGCGGAAGCAGGGCCCGGTCGTGCACTCGTGGTGGCAGGTCAGCGATCCATGGTTGGAGAAGTCCCCGCCCGGGGCGCCCACGGTCAGCGCCAGCGCGGCCCTCGCACGCGCGGAGGCCTGCTGGAAGGTGTCACCGGTGGCCACATCGACCAGGGCGCCAGCGACCACGCTCGCCAGGTAGTGGTAGCCGCCGGGGACCACGGGGCCGGCGTGCGGAGGCACGAGCTGGGCGCAGCCCTCGCACCGGTGTTGGGGCGCGACGACCCGCTGGACGGGCAGGGCGAACCGGTGCCAGTCGCCCTGGTCGGCCGGGTTCACGCAGCGAAACCGCTGCCGCTTCGCCGGGTCCTTGCCGCGGAACCCGTCACGCACCACCCGGTGCGCCTCGTGGCCCGGATCCGGGCAGTGCGGGCGTCCGACACCTTCCAGCGTGAGCTCGTCCATGGGGACATCTTCCATGATCGGAGAGACAGTGATCTCCCCGATCTGCGAGGCAAGACAGCTGTTCGGCCCGTTCAGCCGCCGCAGCCTTCGACGACAAGTTCTCCACCACAACCACATCCTTGGGCCGGTAGTCGCCCGCCGCGCCGCGGTACACGAGTACGTCCCAGTCTGTGCGGCGCCGGAACGCGTAGGCGAGGCGGCGCACGACGATGCTCGGCACGGCGGGCAGCATCAGTAGCAGCGGCACGAACCCCGCCTCCCCGAACCAGCCCAGCTCCAGGACCCGGTCCAGCCACCGCCACCCGGGCCACGCCCCGGCCCGGTGGATGGCGACGGTCCAACGGGGAGTCGCCGGTTCCACGGGCACATGCCGGACCGGGTGAACGGTGGACGGGATGGGCACGCTCACCACCCCGCACGAAGCGTCTGAGCGACGCGGTCACGCTCGAGCAACCGCCGGACTGCAGCGCGCATCAGCGCAGCCGCTCTGACACGACGCGCTCCGCCAGCTCGCACACCAGTTCGACGACACGCACACGCACCGGCCACGCCGTGATGCTGTTCAGGTAGTCGTCCGCCTCGTCGTCCACGGCCGAGAGCTCGACCAGACCCTCGTCGGTGACCGCTTCGTCTGCCATCAACCGCACAGCTCGCGCAGCCGTCGCGAGACGCGGGTCCGGGTCGTCCTCGAACGGACGCAGCGCCCTCAGCGCGGCAGACCCAGGGCTCGGGGCCGTTGCACCGAGCGTCGCGACAAGGGCGACCCTGGTCGCCGGCGGAGCCTCGGGAAGAGCGCCGACCAAGGCAGCTGTGCAAGCCGTCACGGCGGCGCGACTCCCCGCGGTCAGGTCGCGTGGCGGCGCGGAGGCACCCGGCTCGCGCAGCCACCCGGGTCGCAACATCTGACGCGGCTGATGGGGAAGCACGAAGGACGAGGCCGATGCCATGCACGCCAGCAGGAGCGCGACCTCGGCACGTGTGTCCGGTCATCGCCGCCCGGGTTCGCCACGACCGCTGCGAGGAAGGGCACGACGAGCGGGGAGCACTCGTAGACCGTTCCCTGATGCCACACCGTTCCCTACAGCTCCTCGACCGCGGCCGCCCGACCGCCTGTGTCCCCAGCCAGGAGTTGGCGGGCGAGCGCTGGCACGACTCCGGCAGGTCCGTAGGCGGCCTGCAGCGCCGGCCAGTCGGGCGCGTCGAGTCCACCGAGCACATCCATCACAAGGATGAGTGTGTCGTGTCCCCGCTCAGGCAGCCATTCCGCGCGACGACACGACACACCGGGTCCGCCTCCCACCTCCCACGGGCTATCCGCGACAGCCTGGTTCCGGCGCGCCAAGGCACGACCGGAGTTAGATCCACCCATCCGGCTTGTTAGCCGTACTCAGTCGGTCGTGAGTTCGGCAGCAAGAGGTGATCATTGCCAGACAGCCCCACTACGCCGAGAGCCTCGGCTCAGCGAGGGGGCGTGGATGGCTGGCGGTCGGGGGCGCCCTCGAACAGTCACGCAGGCGCGCTGCCCCGACCCTGCGCACCGCGGTGGAGACGTCGTCGGCGTGGGCTCGCGGGCGACAGCGGAGGGGACTCGCCAGACGCGAGATCAGGTCTGCCGGCGAGGCCCGTCAGCCGCGACCGGTCCACCGCCCTGCGCTGTCGCCTTGAGCGGCTGCGAGACCGACCCGAGTGACAGCGTCCCGTCGAGTTCCACCACCTCATTCATCACAACACGCTCGTCCGTCAGGCTGTTCGGCTGATGGAACACCAGAAGGCGCCGCCCGTCGAACGTCGTGACGATCATCCCGTGCCCGCCGTCATGGGCCCACAGCGGGTATCGGTCGTGCGTCCAGGGGCCCAGGAGCGACCCGGAGGCCGAGTGCGCGATGCCCATGGCATAGCCGTGGTCACCGCTGCTCGACCACAACATGTCCAGCCGGCCTCCGGACGACCGCGACAGGAACGGGCCGTCGGTCACCAGCGCCCCACCGACGCCTCCGACGCCGTGAGGCCCGCCCGCCGCGATCGGACGCACCCACTCGGCCTCGGAGGCGTAGAACAGCGTGATCGGCGGCCCCTCGGCCGCGCGGGCGTCCCTCGAGAGCCGCTGCGCGACGATGGACCCGTCACCGATCTGGAGCCACTCGTGGCAGTAGACGATCCACGGGTCCTCGGCCTCGTCCAGGAAGAGCGTCCCGTCCAGGCATTTCCACCCCGGCGGCGTCACCGGACCCTGGCTCCACGGCTCGAACGGCCCGACCGGATCGTCGGCGGCGAGCACCTGGGTGCCGCGCCGGCCGGCGTCGTCAGCGAACGTCGCGAACATCAGGTACCGGCCCTGGTACCGGTGGACCTCGGGAGCCCAGAACTGCGTCGTCCCCCAGAAGCCGCTCGGCGGGCGGAACACGGGGAACGGGCCCTCCCACTCCTCGAGGTCCACGCTCTGGTAGCAGTCGAACCCTGTGCCTGGCCCTTCCCACGGGTCGGGATCGGTCGTGCCGTAGAGGACGTACACCGCGCGATCGTGTGCGGCGAGCACGAACGGGTCGCGGATCTGGATGTCGCTGAGTCGAGGCACGGTGCCGTCTCCGGTCAGGCTGAGGTCTGGTGGGTGAACGGGGGCACCGCCACGGGCGGGTCGCGTGTCGTCGCCGCACGACGCCGACCCGCGGCGCGGCCGACGACCTGGCGGGCGATGCGCCTACCCCTTGACCGCGCCCGTGGTCAGGCCCGCCACGACCTGACGCTGGAGCACGATGAAGACGACCAGCAGCGGAGCGACGCCAAGGAGCGCCGCCGGGAACAGGACCGTCGGATCGATCGTGAAGGTCCCGATGAGGGCGTAGGCGTTCACCATCACCGTGCGCAGCTCCGTCGATCGCAAGAAGACCAGCGGAATGATCAGGTCGTTCCACACGGTCAGGGTGAGGAACGTCGACAACGTCGCCGTGACCGGCCTCAGGAGCGGCAGGAGGATCGTGAAGAAGGTCCGCATCAGCCCGGCTCCGTCCAGCGCCGCGGCCTCCTCGAGCTCGACGGGGATCTGCCGGAAGAAGCTGGTGTAGAAGAAGATCGCGATCGGCAGGTTCAGCGCCGCGTAGACAAGGATCACGCCGGCGTGCGTGTTCAGCAGCCCGAGCTCGCGCTGGAGGAGGTACAGCGGCGCGATCAGGACGAACACCGGGATGGTCGCCCCGGCGATGAAGATCCGGTACACCGACAACGACCAGCGCGCCGTGATGCGGGAGAGGGGATACGCGGCGAGGGCTCCCAGCAGGATCGAGATGAACAGGGAGCAGATCAGGATGATCAGCGAGTTGAGCACGCTGACGCCGTAGTTCATCCGGCCGATGACGTCGCCGAAGTTGCTGAGCGTCAGCCTGGTCGGTAGGCCGAGCGGGTCTGCGGCGACGTCCTCGCGAGGCCGGAACGCGGTCAGCACCGTGAACCCGAATGGCACCAGGATGAGAATCACCGTGAGCGCGAGGACGACACTGCCGAGGTGGTGCGTGAGCCCACGGTCGCCGTGGACGCGTGAGGATCTCGGGCGGGCGGTCATGTCAGATCCGCTCCTCACGCTTGCGCAGCAGGGCTTGGGTGGTGCTGGCGAGCACGACGACGACCGCGAGCAGCAGGATCGAGATCGTCACCCCGTAGGCGAAGTTCCCCTCGCCGCCGAAGATCTTGTCGAAGATGACGATGCTGAGGGTCGTCGTAGCTCCGGCCGGGCCCCCGTTGGTCATGACGAGCGGAAGCTCGAAAACCTTGAGGCTGCCGATCAGGGCCAGGGTGATGTTCACCGTGAGCGCGGGGGCCAGCAGCGGCCACTCCACCGACGCGAACTGCCGCCACCCTCGCGCGCCGTCGACCTGGGCCGCGTCGAGGAGCTCGGACGGGAGGCTCATGTAGCCGGCCAGGAAGATCGCACACGAGTAGCCGGCGAACATCCACACGTTGACCAGCGCGATCGACCAGAGCGCGGTCGCCGGATCGCCGAGCCAGATCTGTTCGAAGGTCCCGAGTCCGAGCGCGCGCAGGATGTGGTTGATCCCGCCGTCCGGCGCAAACAGGTAGGTCCAGATGAACGCCGCCATGACGGCCGACATCAGCGTCGGCAGGAGCACCAGGACGCTGATCGCGCGCTGCACCCGGATCCGCCGGTAGAGGGCCCGCGCCAGCGCGAGACCGATCGCATTCTGGACGACGACCACAACGACGGCGTAGGCGACGGTGATCCCGAGCGCCCGCATCACGCGGGAGTCGTCCGCGAGAGCGAGGAAGTTGTCGAGCCCGACGAACGCGCCCGGGCCACCCGCGATGCTGTCGGTCAGGCTCAGCCTCGCACCCTGGACGAGCGGGTAGAGCACGATGAGTGTGTACAGGGCCAGCGCGGGTGCCATGAGCAGCGCGGCACTGAACGGTCGACGTTGGATCACTTGCGTCCTCTCGGTGCCAGGGGAGGGGTGGCCTCACGCCACCCCTCCCCTCGCGCACTCCGGCCGGGTACGAGGAGTGTCTACCCGACCGCGCGCAACAGATCGTCGAGCGACGCCAGGTAGTCATCCACCGACAGGTCGCCGAGCATGAGTGCCTGGGTCTGCTCCTGCAGGATCTTCTCGCCCGCCGTACCGAACCACGTGTTTGACGGGAGGACGTGGTAACGGCCCGCCTCGAACGCCGCGACGAAGTCCGCCGTCGCCGGCGTGCTCGGCGAGGAGGCGCCCTGGAACGGCGCGACGGCGTTCTCCGCCTCGAGGAACGGACCGGCGTTCGCGGCGTCGGCCCAGAACTCGAGGTAGGTGCGCGCCGCGTCCTTCACGTCCGACTCGGCGGTGATGCTCCACATCGTCCCGACGAACAGGTTGGCCGACGACTCCTCACCCTCATCGGCGGCGGGCCACGGCATGAACACGGGTTCGATCCCGGCGGCCTCGACCGCGCCGATGTTCCACGCCCCCTGGACCCAGAACGCGCTGCCACCTGAGGTGAAGTCGCCCAGGCCCTGCGACCACTCGTCGACGCCGAGCTCGGCGCGCAGGTCGATGAACCCCTTCTCCTGGAGCGAGAGGAACTGGTCGACCGACGACCGCCAGTCGCTGAACGACGCGTCACCGGCGAGGAACTCGGCGTCCCAGTCGGGGTTCTCCTGGTAGACCCTCGTTGCCGCGATGGCGGCGACCGTCGATGCGCCCGTCCAGCCGGCCTTGCTCGGGAGCGCGAGCGGCGTGATGCCGGCGTCCTGCACCGCCTGGAGCGCAGCCTCGAACTCCGGCCACGTGGTCGGCACCTCGGTGACGCCGGCCTGGTCGAGGAGGGCCATGTTGGCGTACAGGTCGATCCCGATGACCTCCATCGGGAGGGCGTACACGGTGCCGTCCTGGCGGATGAACGGGTCGACCTCCGGCAGCACGGTGGACACCCAGGCGCTGTCGCCGAGGTTCTCGAGGAACCCCGACTCACCCCACGTCTGGACCTTGCCCGAGTCGGTCATGATGACGTCGGCACTGTCGCCCGCGAGGAGCTCGGGCTGGACGCGCTGGGTGTAGGTGTCGTTCGCCGGCACGAACTCGAACTGGACGTCGATGTCGGGGTGCGCCGCCTCGAAGGCTGCATTGATCGCCTCGATGTTCGCCGGTTCCGTGTCACCGCCCTTCCAGCCGTAGACGGTCAGGATGGTGCTCTCGCCGTCGTCGGTGGCCGCGTTGTCGGCCGGTGCATCGTCCACGCACCCGCTCACACCGAGCAGAAGCAACGCGGAGGCGGCAAGCATTGCGGGCACCGCACGACCGGGCCGCCGGGCAGAACGCTGGGATGCTGCGGGAGGCATGCGATCTCTCCTTCGAGTTGATTTGCAACGTTACAAATCCGCAGGACCGAGATTGGCACCGGACCGGCGGCGTGTCAAGCACGTGGCACGATCAACGTGCGGAGGAGTCCCGCTCGACGAGTCGGTACGGCGCATCGAGCACCGTGCAGGGCAGGTCGGGGTCCTCGATCCGACGCGCCAGGAGGTCGAAGGCGTAACGCACCATGGCGTCGCGATCGATCGCGACCGTCGTCAACGTGGGCTCGGAGTACGAGGACTCCTCGATGTCGTCGATGCCGACGACGGCCACGTCCGTCGGCACCCGTCGCCCGTGCCGGCGGAGCGAACGCAACGCACCGAGGGCGAGCAGGTCGTTCATCGCGAACACCCCGTCGAAGCGCAGGCCCTGCTCCAGAACTTCGTCCATCGCTCGTTCGCCGTCGCGCCGCGTCCAGTCCGCGACCTCCCCTGCCGACATCGGCGGCTCCAGGCCGTGCGCCTCGAGGGCGACCCGGCACCCCTCCTCCCGCTCCGACACCACGTAGGAGTCGCCGGTGTCCTTGTGCCCGAGCATGACGATCTGCCTGCACCCGCGACCGATCAGGTGCTCGACCGCCAGGCGAGCGACGTCGACGCTGGCGATCCGCACGCGATCGACCGTGGTGAGGCGGGAGTGCTCACCCAGCAGCACGACGGGCATCCCCCGACGGCGCACCTCGATGTCCTCGTCGCTGATCGTGGACGGGCTGAACACCAGACCGTCCGCCGTGCCGAGGTTCCAGCTGTCCGCGACGGCCCGCTCACGCTCCAGATCGTTGTCGGTCTGCTGCACGACGAGGGTCATGCCGCGCTCGGCCGCCGCGGCCACGGCGTCACGCGCCAGCTCGGCGAAGTACGGCTGCGCGAAGTTCGGGATGGCGAGCAGAACCTGCCCGGTGGAGCCCGACTTGAGGTTGCGCCCGATGGCGAGGGGACGGTAGGCGAGCTTCTGGATCGCGTCGTTCACCCGCTGGCGGACGGAGTCGCGCACGTGCGGCTGGTTCCGGATGACATTCGAGACCGAGCTCATCGACACGTTCGCCTCTGCAGCGACGTCGGCAAGTGTGACCCGTTTCGCTGCCATGACACTCCCTGGGCTCGATCACGCCGATCACCGTGCTGTGCAACGCTACAAGACGCCGCTCGCTGCCCGTGGGTTCGTCCGGCTCTGCCCTCTTCGCCGTGGATCGGCGGACGGCGTTGCAGGAGCGACCAGTGGGACCAGTGCGACGTCACCGAGGCCACAGGGTCGCCATCCGTCACACCCGGGCGCGCAGTCGTCAGTCGGCCCGCAGCGTCAACCCCTCGCTCAGCTCACCCGCCGCCCGGTCGACGACGACCGTGCCGCCGTCGTGGATCTCGCCCGCCAGCAGCATCTTCGCGAGCCGGTCGCCGATCTCGCGCTGCACCAGACGCCGCAGCGGCCGGGCACCGTAGGAGGGATCGAAGCCCTCGATCGCCAGCCAATCGCGCGCCGCCGGCGTCACGTCGAGCACCAGACGGCGGTCCGCCAGCCGCTCGGCGAGCCGGTCGATCTGCAGCTCGACGATCTGGCCCAGCTCCTCCAAGCTCAGGGCGTCGAAC
>Ga0209539_1001756_pt1 | contig 11687 bp, 6 predicted proteins | sample BarGraNGADG00312_2_FD_184499 | JGI IMG/M metagenome (GOLD analysis project Ga0209539, IMG submission 184499) | Arctic peat soil microbial communities from Barrow, Alaska - Barrow Graham LP Ref core NGADG0011-312 (SPAdes) (version 2) | ecosystem: Environmental > Terrestrial > Soil > Wetlands >... | reverse complement strand
CCCATTTCGGGGCTATAGTCCGCAAACCAGGAAAGGATGTCGCCCGTCGAGGCCGCTTGCGTTTGATATGGTTTCCAGCTCGCATGGCCGTCGATAGTGGGCAGTGCTTCCGCGAGTGGTTCTTTCCCCCTCGGTTGCAAAGGGAGCACCGACCATCCAAGATCGACGTACTCTTTCACCTGGTCCTGAAGTGTCAGACTGTTCCCGGATCGCATGACTACGAACCCTTCTGGAGACGAGCTCGCAGGCCGGCTCGATAGGTCCCGTACGCTTCGCGCATTCTCGTTCCGGTGCCAGGCCCACTGCGTTTGTCGATGGCATCGATGAATGATTGCGGGAGTGCCCGGACTGCGCAACGCAGTATTTCGTATACGGTGCTCTGGCTCACACCCGCAAGGATGCCGAATTCTCCCGGCTTCAACTTCTCCTGGTTCAAGTACGCGACCAACGGGTTGCTTTCGTAGTTCAGTTTCCTCATTTTGTTTCTCCTCAGTGAACAGATTTAGGAAGAGATATTTCACTTTCCCTCAATGTACTGTCACAGGAGGCTATTTTCAGTTTCTTCAGGAGGAGAAATAGAGTCTGGATGCAGCGGAGCGGGGCAATACCCCTCGCGGACGGGGCGCAGATGTCTTGTTGAGATTGTCTTATCATCCCTGGAAGATATACTTATAGGCGGGTCATGCGTTGACACAGTACTACTACGAAGACGGAGGGTTCTGTGGCACAGTCAACTGAAGGAAACGAAAGGTGGTCTGACTGCCTTGTCTTGGATGCGCTAGACACGAGAAACGTGCGGGCATATCAGAGATGAGCCAAGTCACTATCGAGAACCCAGTCATCAACTCACCCTATGTCGAACCCAAGCGATATTTCCGGTTCAACGACGACGGGATCACAGATGAAATCGCAGAAGGCCGACGTCCAAGCTCCTACTTCGTCCCAATTGCTCGCCCGAAGGGAAAGGGATCGGAGGCAGGGCTCTTCGACACGGAGTGGCTCGCCGAACGCATCAAGGAAAACGATCTCATCAACACGATTCGTCAGCGCGTCGGTGTCTGGCGCAAGGGCGGATACGCTGGCGTCACGCCGGTAACTCGACATCTCCTGGAGTATTGGACAGACCCTGACCGCGAGTGGAAGCTCTTCTTCTGCCAGATCGAGGCACTGGAAACGCTCATCTACATTGCTGAGGCCGCAACGAAGTGCGGTGACGCATGGCTGGAGAACCGACTTGTCGAGGAGAACAACACGTCGAATCCTGGTCTGCCGCGCATCGCGATGAAGATGGCGACCGGATCTGGAAAGACCGTGCTCATGACCATGCTTATCGCCTGGCAGACCCTCAACAAGCAGGCAAGTCCACAGGATTCACGTTTCTCAAACACGTTTCTTGTCATCACTCCTGGCATCACGATACGGGACCGTCTGCGAGTCCTCCTCCCCAATGACCCACAGAACTACTACCGGCAGCGTGACATTCTGCCCGTCAGCGAGATGGAGCAACTGGGTCAAGCGAAGATCCTGATAACGAATTTTCAAGCTCTCCAGCCTCGGGAACATTCCGGTGCTAGCAAGTTGACGAAAGTACTGTCCGGCCAGATCGAAACTGGCGTCAACAAGGAGACGCAGGACCAGATGGTTCGGCGTGTGTGCAGAGAGCTGGGCACCAAGAAGGGCATCGTCGTCATCAATGACGAGGCCCATCACTGCTATCGCCGCAAACCAGACGGAGAGGAAGAGAAACTCGTCGGCGATGACCGCGAAGAAGCTAAGCTGCGAGAGGAAGAAGCCAGAGTCTGGATCTCCGGCATCGAGGCTGTCAAAGCCAAGCTCGGTGTGAAGACCATTTACGATCTCTCTGCGACGCCATTCTTCCTGAGGGGTTCGGGTTATTCGGAGGGGACTCTCTTCCCCTGGGTTGTTTCGGATTTCTCGCTCATCGATGCAATCGAGTGCGGCATCGTGAAGGTTCCACGTGTCCCCGTGGCTGACGATTCGATGACCACAGACCAGCCGACCTACCGAGACCTCTGGCTCCACATCCGGGACGGTCTCCCGAAGAAGGGACGCAAGACCGACGAACTGAAGGGCGAGCCCAAGCTTCCAGTGAAACTGCAGGGAGCATTACACAGCCTCTACAGCAACTACGAGAAATACTACAAGTTGTGGGAGGACAACGTCAACGCACGTGCCCAGGGCGTCACGCCTCCTGTGTTCATCGTCGTGTGCAACAACACGAACGTCTCGAAGCTCGTGTTTGACTACATCGCAGGATGGGAGAAGGAGATCCGCAAGAAGACAATCGTCCAGGCAGGTGCACTGCCGATCTTCCGGAATGACGACGAAAACGGGGGATGGCTGCAGCAACCGAACACGATCCTCGTCGACAGTCAGCAGCTTGAATCCGGTGAAGGCATGAGCCAGGAGTTCAAGAAGTACGCTGCGAGGGAGATCGATGAGTTCAAGGCGGAGTACCAGGTCCGCTTTCCGGGCCGCGATGCGGAAACCCTCACCGATGAAGACCTATTGCGCGAAGTCATGAACACTGTTGGCAAGGCTGGCAAGCTTGGCGAGCATATCAAATGCGTTGTTAGCGTCTCCATGCTCACTGAAGGGTGGGATGCGCAGACCGTGACACACGTCCTTGGGGTGCGAGCATTTGGCACCCAGTTGCTCTGTGAGCAGGTTGTCGGGCGGGCATTGCGTCGGATGAGCTACGTCGCCAATGACCAGGGGTTCTTCGAGCCGGAGTATGCGGAAGTCTACGGTGTTCCTTTCTCCTTCATCCCGTGCAGCGGCTCCACTAAGGAACCGAAGCCGGGCAATCCTGTGACTCGGGTGCGAGCGCTGGAAGAGCGGATCGCATGTGAGATTACCTTTCCTCGGGTCCAGGGCTATCGGTATGATGTGACTGGTGAGCATCTCAGCGCCACATTCACCGAGGAGTCGAAGTTTGCCCTCTCCACAGCGGACATCCCGAGCAAGGTCCAAGTTGATCCCATCGTCGGAGAGTCCAGCGTTCACACGCTGGACGATCTGAAACGACGGCGTCCAAACGAAGTTGCTTTTTGGCTTGCCAGAATCACGCTCGAGAAGTACTTCCGGGATGAAGAAGGCAACGACATGCCGTGGCTGTTTCCGCAACTGCTCTCAATTGCCAAGCGATGGCTCGCTGAATGCGTTGTCCTCGGAGACAACACCTTTGTGCAACTGCTTCTCTTGACAGAGTTTGCTCATGATGCAACAGACCGCATCTACAAGGCCATCGTTGCCTCTACCGGTGAAACCGCAGTGCTCAAGCCGATGCTGCGGCCATATGACACAATCGGATCTACGCGCTTCGTCGATTTCGACACGACGAAACCAGTCTATGCGACCCAGGCCGACAAGTGCCACATCTCACATGTCGTTGCTGATACAGAGTCCTGGGAGCAAAAGATGGCTGAGGTTCTCGAGGAAATGCCTGAAGTGGTGCGGTATGTCAAGAACGCCGGCCTCGGTTTCACCATTCCCTATGCTCTCAACGGCGAAGAGAAGAACTATATCCCGGATTTCATTGTATGCGTCGATGACGGGCACGGTCCAGATGACCTGCTAAACCTCATCGTTGAGGTGAGCGGGGAACAGCGAAAGGACAAAGCAGCGAAGGTCGCGACCGCTCGCACCCTGTGGGTTCCCGCGATCAATAACCACGCCGGATTCGGCCGCTGGGCATTCATCGAGATTGCGGATCCATGGAACGCTCGCAGTCTCATTCGGAGCTTCCTGGATCAGCCGCGGAAAGGTCGGACAAAGGAGCAAATCAATGGCTAACAAGAAGACTGGATCGGTCGAGTCCATTCGTCATCAAGACAAGCGCGTCAACATCCCGACAGAGGAGTTGCGCGATTTCGTAGCTGACGAGGAAGGCACACCGAAGACAATTCTGTACCCCCGTGATCTTTCTCTGGACCCTCAGCTGGTGTGGAAAGGGAAGGATGAGCAAGACCAGAAGGACCTTGCCGTCCCCATCGTTCCAATCTACGTCCAGGAGAAGATTCAGCCACAAGCTATCATCAACGCCCTCCCCCGCATGAAGCGACCCGACGATGACCAACCCGATCTGTTTGAAGGCTTCGACGGGGGTCCTACGGAGTTTGACCAGAAGGTGGACTTCTACCACCACGACCAGAACTGGTCAAATCGCATGATTCTCGGCGACTCTCTACTGGTAATGACATCTCTTGCCGAAAAAGAAGGACTCAAAGGGAAGATTCAGACAATCTATATCGATCCGCCTTATGGAATCAAGTTCAGCTCCAACTGGCAAGTGAGTACGCGCAACCGCGACGTGAAGGATGGCAAGGCCGAGGACGCCACCCGTCAGCCGGAACAAGTACGCGCCTTCCGCGACACATGGAAGCTCGGTATCAACTCATACCTGGCGTACTTGCGTGACCGACTGGGTGTGGCTCGTGATTTGCTCACAGAGACAGGCAGCATGTTTGTGCAAATTGGCGACGAGAACGTGCATTTGGTGCGCTGCCTACTGGATGAAGTATTCGGAAGCGAGAACTTCATTGCGCAGATTGCATTTGCGAAGACGAGCGGATACGCAACGAACTTCCTGACTGGCATTTGCGACTATCTCCTCTGGTATGGCAAGAACCGTGATCAGACTAAGTACCGACAGCTCTACTCTGACAAGCTGGTTGGCGAGGCGGGTGCGTCGAAGTACAGACACGTCATGTTGCCAAATGGCGAAGTGAGATCTCTTACCGCTGCTGAGTTGTCCGGCGAGCAGGCGATGCCTGCTGGCTCACGGTACTTGCGGGTTGACGACAACCTCACTAGTCAGGGGAATCCTCTGTTTGCCTTCAAATACAAGGGGAAGACCTATAGTGGCACTTACAAGACAACTGGTGCAGGTATGGAGAAGCTTGCACTAGCCAATCGGCTGTACACTGCCAAAGAAACACTCGGATACATTCGGTACATTGATGACTTCCCTGCCGTGCGGCTGAACGCTGCTTGGATGGACGTAGGAGGTATTCAGAGTCGGACAGATCCGAAAGTATACGTTGTCCAGACTGCCACAGAAGCAGTGAAGCGCTGCGTCCTCATGTCGAGCGACCCCGGCGATTTGGTGCTCGATCCAACGTGTGGCGGCGGGACGACCGCATACGTGGCGGAGCAGTGGGGCCGGCGCTGGATTACCTGCGACACCAGTCGCGTCGCCCTAGCGCTTGCTCGCACGCGGCTTATGTCTGCCAGATATCCATACTACTTGTTGGCTGACTCGGTAGAAGGCATCGCCAAAGAGGGTGAGATCAGCGGCAAGAGGGATCTCGGGCGTAGGACTGGAGACGACATCCGCAAAGGGTTCCTCTATAGACGAGTCCCCCATATCACGCTTGGGTCAATTGCTAACAACCCGGACATACGTGAGGGCATGACGCCCAAGGAAATCGATGCTGCCGTGGCGCAGCATACGGAGAGCGAGCCTATCTACGACCAGCCGTACGAGGACAAGAAACGCGTCCGGGTATCTGGTCCACTTACGGTTGAGAGCCTTTCTCCGCACCGTGTCCTGTCGACTGCCGATGACAACCAAGACGGCGCTGTTACACGGCAGGAAGCACAGAAGCAGCAGGATTTTGCAGGAATGATTCTGGACAATCTCCGGAAAGCCGGTGTGCAGAACACACGCAAGAACGAGCGGCTCAAGTTCGATCGGCTGGATTCATACCCTGGTTCATGGATACAGGCAGTTGGGGAGTATGCAGACGCAGACGGGAAGACGCAGAGAGTCGCCATCTCAATCGGTCCTGAGCACGGCACTGTCGGTCCGCAGCAGGTGAAAGAAGCTGCTAAGGAAGCCGTGCAAGGTGTTGGATTCGACATGCTTATCGTCTGCGGCTTTGCCTTTGATCCGCACGTGTCCGAGGAGACAAAGCGGTATGGCAAGCTGACCGTGCTCGCAGCCAAGATGAATCCGGACCTCGCGATGGGTGACGAGCTGTTGAAGAAGACAGGGGCAGGGAACCTCTTCATGGTCTTCGGTGAACCAGACGTAGACATCAAGAAGCAGAAAGACGGCAACATCGTTGTAGAGATCAAGGGCGTCGATGTGTATGATCCGACGACCGGGCAAGTGAGGAACTCGTCCACGGACGATATTGCCTGTTGGTTCATCGATACAGACTACAACGGCGAGAGCTTCTTTGTCCGGCATGCCTACTTCACTGGAGCAGAAGAACCCTACGAGAACCTAAAGCGGGCACTGCGTGCCGACATCGACGAGTCTGCCTGGAGTGCCCTCTACAGAACAATCAGTCAACCGTTCGCAAAGCCGCAGTCCGGCAAGTTCGCCGTGAAGGTTATCAACCACTATGGTGATGAGGTCTTGAAGGTATTCTCGGTCTGATGGGCGTCAGACGCGGGCTCCGTGTGTCGCTGATCGGTCTGGTTGCTGGGTCTCCTTGCTGAGCACTGCAGAGAGAAGCGATGCAGCGATATGCGACAGATCTTGTAGTAGGAGTTGACGACTTCCGCGATTCCGGTTGGCAGTCAGCAATCGTTGCCAGCAAGGGAAAAGGCTACGTAGGAATGTGGGAAGCGCTCTCCGGCGCTGCCCAATCTGCAACAGAGGCAGGCAAGGCCTCGGTCGGGAAAGTGCTGTGGCTGCTCTCGAACGCCTGCTCAATGATGCTCACGCCGAGCAGTGCTAATGAACCTTTCAAGCCGTTTATGGTAATGAACGGCAACCGGACATCATTGCCCGAGGATTTTGGAGAATCTGACATCGAGTTCTTCTGTGCAATTGTAGACGAGATTGATGATGCATGGTTGCAGGGACGTCTGGCTGACCTGATCTGGCTGGTGAGGAGGACCCCGCGGAGTCCCAAGCACGGGCTGATGGCTATTGACGCCTACCGCAAGATTCCCCTCGATGCTGAGACGTGGGGTCGTGGGGGAAATGAATGCTGGGAACGTGCGATCAGTCTAACTCAGAAGCTACGAGCTGGAGCGGGTGACCGCATGAAGGACATCGAGTCAGAGATCATAGCCGCATTCCAGGCTACTAGGAGCGAAGACGGGTTTCTTACTGTCCGGCTGGCTGACCTGTTGGCCACAAACCACCTTGCACTTGGGAATGCCGCTGACATCGCCAAGAAGTTGGAGTCATTTGCTCGGCTTTTCGATGGCCAAGGCGACCTACACAGTGGAAGAGAATACTCTCTGGCTGCCGCATTCTGGTTCCAACAGTCAGGGGAGGCTGAGAAAGCAACGGATATGAAGGCATTCGTTGCTGAGGAGTGGGCCAAAGAAGCCGTCGCTCGAGCTTCGTCAGATCAACCGAGCCATGCGGTCGCAGCGAGTTTCTATGAGAAGGCAATCCAGACCTACCGCTCTATTCCACGAAACGAACGCATTGGCCGCCAAATCGATACGCGAATCGCCGACCTCCAGAACAGCCTGAACGAGGCGAACGAAAGGTCGGTGTGTGAGATGAAGTCTTTTACCTCAGACCCCATCAACATCACGCAACTCGTCGAGACCGCGCGTGAAGCTGTCAGGGGAAAGTCTGTCATGGACGCACTAGCTGCCTTTGCAAGCATCTATCCGGGCGAACGGGTCGCCGAGTTGCGGAAGACATCCGAGAAGATGCTCAACGAATACCCGGTCCAAGCCGTTGTTTCGGTGATCTACAAGTCCAGAGATGGTCGTGTGATCGCCAAGCGGCCAGGCATGCAGCTTGGCGATACCAGCTCTAGGCAAAACCAAGAAGTTCTCGAGGCAGAGATGGTGAAGTATTACACCATGGAGCTACAAATTGCTGTTCAAGGCTGCATCTTGCCCGCTCTAGAGGTCATGGTTCTGGAACATCGGTTACGAGAAGGCGACTTCTTCTCCATTGCCATGAATTCCCCCATTGTTCCCCCAGGCCGCGAACGCCTCTTTGCGAAGGCTCTCTTTGCAGGGTATGAGATGGACTTCGTTGTGTCGCTGCACCTGCTGATTCCTCAGCTCGAGCACCTGGTTCGTTATCGCCTGAAGGCAGCTGGCGCCAAGACTACTACTCTCAGCGACGATGGAATTGAGACGGAGAACGCATTGGGCACACTGGTGGACCTGCCGGAGACAACCAAGATCTTTGGGGAAGATATGGCATTCGAACTCAAGGCACTCCTGTGTGACCCTAGGGGACTAAATCTCCGCAATGAGCTCGCTCACGGTCTGCTAGACGACAGCGTGTTCCAATCCATGCAAGCAGTCTACGTTTGGTGGTTTGGGTTGAAACTTGTGTTCAATACGTTCTGGAATGCACGAAGGAAGGCAGATGCACAGACAGACGTAGATAGCAGTGGATAAAGCAGATGTCGTTTGCAGGTCAAGGCGGTCGACGGGCCTTAGACAGGCTACGGAGCATTTTGTCGATTCGTGTGACATGCGGATCGGTCTGACCGTGTCGCCAGGTGTGGACGGGAGAGGTGGAGAATGGAATACAGCCCAATTCGAGTTAGCGACATAATTCGGCAGGTCAATCGTGACATCTATCTCCCGGCTATACAGCGGGAGTTGGTGTGGGGTAGAGATCGAATTGAACGGCTGTTTGACTCGATTATGGCTGATTTCCCCATTGGTTCATTTCTCTTCTGGCTGCTGGAGGAGAAGAACAAGGACGAGTGGCCCATTTACGAGTTTATTCGAGATTTCGACGAAGAGTCTCCACACAACAAGCCTGCAAACATGGCTGGAATCACGAAGGACATCAAGCTCGTCTTGGATGGCCAACAGCGCATCACTTCGCTCCTCATCGGACTGCGAGGAAGCTACCGCTACTTCTACTATCGTTGGCATGAGACTCGTCTCTACCTCAATCTGTTGAAACCCCCTATACCCAACGATGACAATCCGGAAGAACTGACCTACGGTTTTGCTTTTCGAGAAAGTGCCGTTTCCTATGGAGACACGCCACAACTCTGGTATCTGGTGGGACGCGTTTTAGACTTTGAGGACGCCGAGGATGCGAAGGCAGACATGAAATCGCAGCTGGCAACGTTACCAGAAGACCAGCAGGACAACGCCAACAAGCTCATCGGTCGCTTGCACAATCGTATCCATACGTCACTCGTCGGGAACTACTACGAAGAGAAGTCGCAGAACTACGACAAGGTATTGCAGGAGTTTGTGCGAGCGAATTCGGCGGGGCAACCTCTCGAATACTCTGACCTCTTGCTTGCAACCGCAACTGCGAATTGGGAGACGCTTGATGCACGTAAGGAAATCCATGACTTCACCGATTCACTCAACGAGCTCGGTAATAGATACAGTTTTGGCAAGGACTTCGTGTTGAAAGCATGTCTGTACCTTACTGAGGACCTGCCTATCCAGTACAGAGTCAAGAATTTCACGAAGAAGAACCTCCACATTATTGAGGAGAACTGGGGGAGAATTAAGGATTCTCTGTCAACAACAGTGAGGCTCATCTCTCGTTTTGGCTTTAACGACAAGAACGTCGTGGCTCCCTTGGCGCTGCTGCCAATCGCTTTCTACATCATGAAACGTGGCAACTCCTCGTTCGACACATCATCCAAGGCCGAAGATGCCGAGGCCCAGGTTGCTATCCGCAGGTGGTTCGTATTCTCAACCCTCAAGAACGCATTTGGCGGTTCATCTGATACTACGTTGACCCGATTGCGGGATTCGTTGAATGCCTGTAACCCGACGGAGCTGTTCCCCGCTGATCTCCTTTATAAGTCACTCGGAATCGAGCCTCGATTCAATGACGCGGAGATTGACCGCATCCTCGGCTATGGCTACCAAGGCCGGTACACAAACCTGGTCTTGTCGCTACTATACCCTGACCGTGATTGGAAAGACGCGGTTTTCCACGAGGACCATGTCTTCCCGAAGTCAGAGTTCCAGGTACGGGCTCTGAAAAAGCGGGGCTTCAGCGACGAAAAGATCGAAGCCTATATGTCGTCGTACAACACCATCGCCAACCTTGAATTGCTCACTGACTCAGAGAACATATCAAAGAATGCCATACCTTTTGACGAGTGGATCAAGACGCGGGATGATGCGTTTCGCAAGAAGCACCTGATCCCCGACATCCCCAACCTTGAGTTCGATTACTTCGACGAGTTCGCAAAGGCACGTACGGATCTCATTGTGAAATCGTTGAAGAGGATGTAGATACTACTATCGTGCCTAGAAACCGGTTGTAGCGAGACGGGGTGCCGATTGTAAAGCATCGTAAGCAGTCGGACTGACATCAACTGGACGTACCGTTCTCCAGTCGGTAGCTTGGCTCATCCGGGGCGTCGTTCTCCAACCACAGACAGAGGTCCTCGTGTAGCTCGGGATCGACCCAAACGATTCTGGGAAGCAGCTTGAATCTCCTTACCAGGTCCCGCCCTTTTGGCTCTCCCAGAAATGTCACCCATATTCCCCGAACTTCCTTGTCATGTGAGATGATCCGTCTGTCTGTGCTCAGAGCTGACTCAACCAGATGGGCATCCTTCTTCTGTTCGTCAGAAAGCTCGGATAGCGGCAATCGCGTTCCATCCGCGAAAGCATCGCGAAGGTCGACGCGACCCGTCGACATCATTGTCTGGAACCATGTTCGGGCGTATTCCTCGCACTGGTATTCCAGTACTGAAACCTCCGCACGTGAGGCGGGTGAGCCCGTAACGACATGGCGGTGGTACAAAACGTTGGACCATTCCTTGTTCAACTCGCCTGTCATTGCTAGGAGATATCCCTGTCTGCGGATAGTCTCCAGGGCTCGATGACACACGAGACAGACATCCTCAGGAACATAGGTCGCGTCCGTCTTGGCGTCGCCACTTGGGTGAGAACCCCAGAGAGCGACGCTAACGTCCACGACAAGTCTAGGAAGACTTGTTGTCTCTTGTCGCATTTCTGCTGCTTGCCTTAACGATTGCGTCAATGTACTCGCCTTGAGCTTCAAGGAGGACGTCATCAAAGTCCGCCGGCCATTGGGCGGTGCGACCGTAGCTGTCGACACGTGCCTTCACAGCAGTCGTCGCTCCGAAGTCATCTTGTTTGAACCAGTAGAGAGCAACATCGTCGGCTTTGATGATGCCTTCTGCAATTGCCGTCTGAAGGCCGAGCAGGAAGACCGAGCTGTGCGTCTCGACGACGATTCTTGCGCCCGAGGCCGCCTCCTCCGCCATTAGTCTGGCCATTTCCTTCTGCGCTCGTGGGTGCAGGTGGATCTCAGGCTGCTCAACGTACGCCGTAGCTGATCGACCCCGAACGCTGCGTGTGAGAAGTGCAACCAGAACCGGCAGAACCTGCGATACACCCAACCCGACATCAGCGATGTTCACGCTGTCGGCGGCCGGATTCGCATTCCTAACTCTCTTCGTTCGGCGCTCCAAGACGACCTCATAAGCGACGTCGTTGATCCGATTCACACGAACTGCCTGCCCAAGCCCTAGCCTCTTGACCCATCTATCCAATTTCGCCAGACGGCCCTGACCGACCTTGTCGGTCCAGCTGGCAATGATGCTGGCAACATAGTCCTGAAAGGCCCCTGGAAATCGGTTTCCTACTGCTCTCTTTGGATAGTCGCGCTCAGGATTCCCGCGAAGGCCAGGAAGATGGAGCAGGCCTGTCGCAAGGTCGGCCAGTGGTCTCATCGGAAGGTAGACAGGCATCCACCCGCGGAA
>Ga0209539_1001753_pt1 | contig 11694 bp, 9 predicted proteins | sample BarGraNGADG00312_2_FD_184499 | JGI IMG/M metagenome (GOLD analysis project Ga0209539, IMG submission 184499) | Arctic peat soil microbial communities from Barrow, Alaska - Barrow Graham LP Ref core NGADG0011-312 (SPAdes) (version 2) | ecosystem: Environmental > Terrestrial > Soil > Wetlands >... | reverse complement strand
GCGTAGCGACGCCCAAGACGGTGCTGATGTGCCGGCCCGAGCACTTCACGGTGAGCTACCGGATCAACCCCTGGATGGAGCCTGCGAACCCGACCGATATGGGTGTGGCGCTGAGGCAGTGGCAGACCCTGCGCGACACGTACCAGCGGCTCGGCTTCCACGTGGAGCTCATCGACCCGATCGCCGGTCTGCCCGACATGGTGTACGCGGCGAACGGTGGCTTCGTGCTCGACGGCATCGCGTACGGCGCGAGGTTCCACTACGCCGAGCGTGGACCCGAGGGCCCGGCTTACTCGGACTGGTTCGCCGAGCGGGGACTACGCGTCGTGGAGCCGGGATCGGTGAACGAGGGTGAGGGCGACTTCCTCAAGGTGGGGGAGACGATCTTCGGGGGGACCGGATTCCGGAGCGACGCCGACAGCCACACCGAGCTGGCGCGGATCTACGACCGTGAGGTCGTCACGTTGCGCCTCGTCGACCCGAGCTTCTACCACCTCGACACCGCGTTCGCCGTCCTCGACGACGCGGGCGGCCCGGCCTCGATCGCGTACCTTCCTCGCGCGTTCGACGACGCCAGCCGTACGATCCTCGAGCGTCGGTTCCCGGACGCGGTCCTCGCGACCGATCGGGACGCGGCTGTGCTCGGACTCAACTCTTTCAGCGACGGACGCAACGTCGTGATCGCGAGCAAGGCGGAGACTTTCGCCCGCGACCTCGAGCGGAGAGGATATGTTCCCCACGGAGTGGACCTGTCCGAGCTCCTGCTCGGAGGCGGGGGAGCGAAGTGTTGCACCCTGGAGCTGAGGTGGTGAGCGTGATGCCCGAGCAGGGCCCGCGTACATCGGCCGACTACATCGCGCTCGACGACCGCTGGGGTGCGCACAACTACCACCCGCTTCCGGTGGTCGCTGCGACAGCCTTGGGTTCGTGGGTCACCGATGTCGAGGGCCGTCGTTACCTGGACTGCCTCGCCGGCTACTCGGCGTTGAACTTCGGACACCGGCATCCGCTTCTCGTTGCGGCGGCGCACGCGCAGCTTGACCGGCTGACGCTGACGAGCCGCGCGTTCCACAACGATCGGCTCGGGCCGTTCATGGAGGACCTGGCTGCGCTGACAGGTACCGAGCGCGTCCTCCCCATGAACACGGGGGCTGAGGCCGTCGAGACGGCGATCAAGATCTCGCGCGCATGGGGCTACCGCGTGAAGCGGGTGCGGGCGGATCGGGCGAAGATCGTCGTCGCGTCGGGCAGCTTCCACGGGCGCACGACGACGATCATCTCGTTCAGCGACGATCCACAGGCTCGCAAGGACTTCGGGCCGTACGGACCGGGCTTCGTCACCGTCCCGTACGGTGATGCGGCCGCGCTGGCGGCGGAGCTGGATGACGACACGGTCGCGGTGCTGCTCGAGCCCATCCAGGGCGAGGCGGGCATCATCGTGCCGCCGGCTGGGTACCTCGCCGAGGTGCGCCGCCTGACGGCCGCCAAGAATGTGCTGTTCATCGCGGACGAGATCCAGTCGGGCCTGGGACGTACGGGGGCGACCCTGGAGACCGAGCGCGTCGGCGTGCAGCCGGACCTCATCACGCTGGGCAAGGCACTCGGCGGCGGCATCGTCCCGGTCTCGGCCGTGGTTGGCCGCGACGATGTCATCAGTGTCATCAAGCCGGGGGAGCATGGCTCGACGTTCGGCGGGAACCCGCTGGGTGCGGCTGTTGGGCATGCCGTGGTCGGGCTGCTGGAGACGGGGGAGTACCAGGCGCGCGCCCGTCGGCTCGGCGAGGTGCTGCACGGACGTCTCGAGGAACTCGTGGGCCACGGCGTCCTGGCCGTACGGGGAGCCGGTCTGTGGGCTGGCATCGACATCGCGCCAGAGCAGGGGAGTGGCCGCGCAGTCTGCGAGCGGCTCATCGCCCGTGGCGTACTCGCCAAGGACACCCACGGCCAGACCTTGCGCCTCGCCCCGCCGCTCGTCACCACGGAGGCCGAGATCCACCTGGTGGTCGACGCGTTGGCGGACGCGTTGAAGGCGGTCTAGGGAGTAGCCTCCGCCCCCGACCGTCGTCGTGGCAGGCTAGCGGTGTGGAGCGTGTTCTGGGGATCGGTGGATACTTTCGGCGGGCCGCGGACCCGGAGGCCCTGAGCGCGTGGTACCGCGACTGTCTCGGCCTCGACACGGATGAGTACGGCCTCTGGCATCCGGGCGCTGGGCCGACGGTCGTCGCGATGTTCGAGTCAGAGACGGACTACTTCGGCTCCCGCGGCCAGCAGAGCATGCTCAACTTCCGGGTGCGCGATCTGGACGCAATGATCGCGCAACTGCGTGCAGTTGGAGCGGACGTGGCTGACGAGACGCAGGACATGGAGGGTGTGGGCCGATTCGGCTGGGTCACCGATCCCGAGGGCAGTCGGGTCGAGCTCTGGCAGCCCGCCTGACGGCACTCTCGCGCACTCGGTGACGGTGAGTCAGTGACTCACCCCAGCCCGCGCTCGACCAGGCTCCGTCCGCAGTCGACGACGGTTACCTCGGCAGGCCTCGGATCCCAGCCGAGCAGGTCGCGGGCGTTCGCGGTCGTGTAGGTGTACCGGCGGCCGAGCATCGGCACCAGCTGCGCAAGCCCGGGCTGCAGGCGCGCCATCAGCTTCACGCCCCAGTCCGGCAGCTCGCGGGTCGGCGCCTTGCGACCTGCCTCGCCGAGCTCGGCGCGCAGCAGGGCCGACATCTCCCGCATCCAGAGGAACCCGCCGACCGCGATGAAGCGCTGACCTGCCGCATTCGCGGATTCCATGGCCCGGATGTGCAGGTCAGCCACATCGCGCACGTCAACCACGTTGATGCCGATGTGGGGCACACCGGGCATGCCGTGCAGCATCCGGCCGATCACCTCGACGGAGCCGAGTCCCTGGCCCGGGAGCAGAGGTCCGAAGACCCCGCCGGGAAGGACCGTCGAGAACGTCGTGTCGCCGCCGTGCTCGGCCATGAAGTCCCAGGCGGCGCGCTCGGCGATCGCCTTCGAGCGGCGGTACGCGTCGAGTCCGGGCTGGTCGGGGTTGGTCCACAGCGCCTCGTCGAAGACTCCCTCGGCGCCGTTCGGGGGAGTGGCGGCGGCGCCGCTCGACGTCATCACCACCCGCGGCACCCTCGCGTCGACGGCGGCGCGCAGCACCCGCAGGGCCCCGTCGCGGGCTGGACGGATGAGCTCATCCGGGTCATTCGGAGCGGTGCCGCCGCCCATCGGCGAAGCGACATGCAGTACGGCCTCCGTGTCCGCGACCGCCTCGGCCCAGCCCGCGTCGGAGCCAAGATCGGCGGCGACGACCTCGAGTCGGAGGCCGACACCCGGGAACGTCACGCGCAGCCGCGACTCCTTGGCGAGGTCGCGCACCGTGGTACGCACGGTGTAGCCACGATCGAGCAGCTGCCTGATGGTCCAGCCAGCGACGAAGCCGGTTCCGCCGGTGACGAGGACGCTCATGTCATCTCCAAGGAGTTCATTAGCCAAACGGCTAACGCAACCGTAGCATCGAGCCATGGATGCACAAGAGGCAGATCAGGCCGCGGGCAGGACGACCCGGACGGCACAGGCGGAGCGCACGCGTGCCGCCGTGCTGGACACCGCTAGGCGCCTGTTCGCCGAGCAGGGCTTCGCCGCCACCTCGCTGCAGCAGATCGCCGACGCAATGGACGTACGCAAGGCGAACGTCTACTACTACTTCCGCACAAAGAGCGCGATCCTCGATGCGCTGCTCGAGGAGCGGATCGCCGCGCTCGAAGCTCTGCTCGACGCAGCGGAGGCGATCGACGAAGGAGCCCTTCGGCGCGACCTCCTGATCGACGGCTTCGTCGAGCAGGTGGTGATCGCGCACCGCACGGTCGCCCCGGTCGACTTCACCGACCCCGCGGTCCGTAGCCAGTCCGCGGCGGCCCAGCGTCTCGAGACGTACTGGACCCGCGCGGCGCTCGCTATGTTCGGACGCCATCCCACCCTGGATGACCTCGCAGCGCTCGCGATGCTGCGGGATCTGCGTCCGGCTCTGTTGCAGCTGACGGAACTCCGTGATGACGAGCTGCGGCCTGCGCTGAGGCGGCTGTGTGTGCGGATGCTTCCGGGGTGACGTCGCGGCGCGCTCCGGTATTGGCACAGGAGGCGGAGAAGAAGGGGGCAGCGTCGGTTGTCACGTGATGTGAGGCGGGTCCCAGCGATGTCTCCGCCGCGGCTCCAGATCGATGTGACACTCCGCGTGAGATTCTCGGGTGCAGACACGAGGCATCCGTGCTGGATCGTGCGAAGGCCCTCATGATGGCACGATGAGCTACCTGAACCAACCGCTGTGTGGCTGGCAACAGTGCTTGTCGATGGCACGTGAAGCTGGCTTCTGAGGGGAGGTGGTCATGACAGGCCCACTGCTCGAGACCAAGCTCCACGTCCCCAGGGGACGACGCGGTCTGGTAGCGCGTCCGCGACTGCGCGAGCGCCTGAGCCGTGGAGCGGAGTCGGCGCTGACGCTCGTCTCGGCTCCGGCCGGGTTCGGGAAGACGACGTTGCTGACGGAGTGGCTGGCCTCCTATGGTGCCGATGGACGGTCCGCCGCGTGGCTCTCGCTCGACCAGCGCGACAACGATGCCGCGTTGTTCTGGTCGTACTTTGTCGCCGCGCTGCAGACAGCGTCGCCCGAGGTCGGTGCGGGTGCGCTCTCGCTCTTGCAGTCGCCCCAGACGCCCATCGAATCGGTCCTCGCCACTCTGCTCAACGACCTCAGCGCCATCTCGGACGATGTCGTGCTGGTGCTTGACGACTACCACGTCATCGACGCGCGCGACGTCCAGGACGGGATGGCCTTCCTTCTGGAGCACCTCCCCCCACAGATGCACCTGGTGATCGCCAGCCGCGCAGACCCGGCGCTGCCACTGTCCCGCTTGCGAGCGAGCGGCGAGCTCGTCGAGATCCGCGCCGCCGATCTGCGCTTCACGCCCGACGAAGCCGCGGAGTATCTCAACCAGAAGATGGGACTGGTGCTCACGGCACAGGACGTCGCGGCGCTGGAGGGGCGCACAGAAGGGTGGATCGCCGCGCTCCAGCTGGCGGCGCTCTCGCTGCAGGGACGAGACGACATCGCGGGCTTCATCGCGGGCTTCGCCGGGGACGACCGCTACATCGTTGACTACCTGGTCGAAGAGGTCTTGCAGCGCCAGCCCGAAAGCGTCCGGAGCTTCCTGTTGAAGACCTCCATCCTGAGCCGGCTGAGCGGCGCACTCTGCGATGCCGTGACCGGCCAGGACGGCGGCAAAGCCACGCTGGAAGCTCTCGATCGAGGGAACCTGTTCCTCGTGCAGCTCGACGACCGCCGCCGGTGGTATCGCTACCAGCATCTCTTTGGAGACATGCTGCGAGCGCACCTGCTGGACGAGCAGCCCGACGGCGTCCGTGAGCTGAATCTGCGGGCCAGCGACTGGTACGAACACAACGGCGAGCCGTCCGAGGCGATTCGCCACGCGCTGGCCGCCGAGGATTTCGAGCGAGCCGCGGACCTGGTCGAGATGGCGATTCCGGCCATGCGGAGCAGCCGGCAGGAGGCCACTCTGCGTCGCTGGCTCGAAGCGCTTCCCGGTGAGCTGGTCCAGGTCAGACCCGTGCTGAGCGTCGGGTATGCCGGAGTGTTGCTGCTTGGCGGCGAGCTCGAAGGCGTTGAGGCGCGGCTGGAGGACGCCGAGCGGTGGCTGGATGCGCCAACCGGTACCCATCTGGGACCGGAAGCCTCTACGGAGGCGGTCGTCGTCGACGACGAGGAGTTCCGCAGCCTCCCGGGGACGATCGCGCTGTATCGCGCTACCCAGGCCCTGGCTCGGGGCGATGTGTCCGGCACCGTGCGGCATGCTGAGCGGGCGCTCGAGCTCTCGCCTGAGGAAGACCACCTCCGGCGCGCATCGGCATCGGGACTATTGGGGTTGGCGTCCTGGACGAGCGGAGACCTGGAGGAAGCGCACCGGGCGTATGCCGAGTGCATGGCGGGGCTACGGCGGGCCGGGCACGTCGCGGACACCTTCGGGTGCGCGATAGCGCTGGCGGACATACGGTCTACGCAAGGTCGTCTGGGCGACGCGATGCACACCTGCGAGGAGGCATTGCAGCTCGCATCCGAGCAGGGCGGGTCGGTGCTGCGGGGGGCGGCGGACATGTACGTCGGAATGAGCGAGCTCCACCGCGAGCGCAACGACCTGCCTACCGCCACTCAGCTACTGGTGCGCAGCCAAGAGCTGGGCGAGCACCTCGGGCTGCCGCAGAACCCATACCGCTGGCGGGTCGCGATGGCTCGGATCCGGGAGGCTGAAGGAGACCTGGGCGCTGCACTCGACCTGCTCAACGAGGCGGAGCGTGTGTATGTGAGTGACTATTTTCCCAACGTCCGGCCTGTTCCGGCATTGAGGGCGCGGGTGCAGGTCACGCAGGGGGCGTTGGGCGAAGCCGTCGGCTGGGCGCGTGAACGAGGTCTTTCCGTCGACGACGACCTCAGCTACCTGCGCGAGTTCGAGCACATCACCCTGGCCAGGATCCTCTTGGCCCAGCACACGGCAGGGCGTGCAGAGAGCTCCCTTCTCGAGGTGACCCGGTTCTTGGAACGCCTCCTGCGAGAGGCGGAAGAGGGGGAGCGGACGGGAAGCGTCATCGAGATCCTGGAACTGCAGGCGATTGCCCACCAGACGCACGGCGACATCCGGGCTGCGCTTGCATCGCTGCAACGCGCGCTGACGTTGGCTGAGCCGGAGGGCTACGTCCGAGTCTTCGTCGATCTGGGCCCACCTATGGCCGCCCTGCTGAGAGCTGCCGCACGGGTGGCACCCGGCGAAGGAACGGGAATCGCACGGGACTATGTCCGTCGACTCCTGGCAGCCGTCAGGAGGAGCGGGGGCAGTACGCCCGTCCGACAGGGTTTGATCGAGCCGCTGAGCGAACGCGAGCTGGACGTGCTTCGGCTGCTCGGAACCGATCTGGACGGCCCGGACATCGCCCGCGAGCTCGTGGTGTCCCTGAACACCGTGCGGACTCACACCAAGAACATCTACGCCAAGCTCGGCGTCAACAACCGTCGGGCAGCGGTGCGCATGGCCGAGCAGCTCGACCTGTTGTCACGCACCCGCGACCGCTGACGCGGCGCGTCGTCGTTCGCGAGTGTGGTGCTGGACGCACTCACGATCGTATGCACTGAGGGTCAGCGCGGGCGATCCGATGCGCCCTGCCTTTGGCCAGATCCCCACATAGATCACCACACATGGTGATGCTCCCTCATCACATCTCCTTCTACCTTTCGATGACCAAGGAAGCTCCGCTACAGCGGACAAGACGAAGTCAGAAGGGAACGCAAGGAACACCATGAGCGAGATATCGACGGGCGATCATCATCCCGGAGGGTACGAAATCCGCCTCAAAGGGCACCTGGATTCCCGTTGGGCCGCCTCGTTCGGCGGACTGACCCTCACCAACGAGAGCGACGGCACCACCCTCATCCATGGCCCGGTAGTCGACCAGGCCGCACTGTATGGCTTGCTCCAGAAAGTTCGCGACATGGGCCTGCCGCTGGTCTCGGTCACTCAGGTCGAGCCCGACCAGCCCGATGTGCCCACCACCAATCCTCGGTAGCTCATCAATCCACACAAGGAGAACGACATGTCAACGACCGTCCGAACCACAGCAACGAAACGAGTCCCGATGGACTCCACGCGAAAGACAGCGTTCGTCGCGGGCATCTTCTACGTGATTACCTTCGTCTCGATCCCCACACTCGCCCCCCCACTCGCCCTCTACAGCTCGGTAACGGGCAAGGACTTCATCATCAGCTCCAGGGCCGACACCGGCGCGCTCTGGGGCTGCCTCCTAGAGGTCATCGTCGCCCTGGCCGGCATCGGCACCGCCTTCACGCTGTATCCGGTGGTCAAGCGACAGAACCAAGGCATGGCACTCGGCTTCGTCGCCTCCCGCACCCTTGAAGCCGCCATGATCTTCACCGGTGTCGCGAGCATCCTCTCGCTCGTGACCCTGCACCAGGACCTGGGCACAGCGACCGGAGCCGATACGGCCTCGCTGGTCACCATCGGCGCGTCGCACGTCGCGACCTACAACCGGGCGTTCACGCTCGGACAGAGCCTCATGCCAGGCATCAACGCCATCCTGCTGGGCACCTTGCTGTACCGATCCGGCCTCGTGCCACGGGTCCTTCCCGCGATCGGACTCATCGGAGCCCCACTGCACCTCACCGCCGTAGTCCTCACGATGTTCGGCGTCGTCGACCGGGTCGGCACAGTGACGGGGGTCGCCGTAATCCCGATCGCCGTGTGGGAGTTCTCGCTGGGCGTCTATCTGATCGTCAAAGGCTTCAAGGCCTGCCCCATCACAGATGCAATGCGCGCAGCCAGCGCCCAGCCCGCCTACCGCGACATCTACGCCTGACCGACGCCACCGCGGCCGGGTCCACCAAGGGCCCGGCCGCTTCGTCTGTGCAGGTGCTTACCGGACACCCTTCACGGGCAAGATGGCGAAGGCTCCGATGACGGCGCAGACGCCGGCGACCGCGTACAGCATGCCGTAGCTGCCGCTGCTGATCGCCAGGATGGCCGGTGCGATCGCTGGCGCGATGGAAAAGGGAAGTGCGCCGGCAATGTTGAACACGCCCAGATCCTTGGCGGCGTTGTCTCTGTCCGGCAGCACGTCGACAACCAGCGCGAGGTCGACGGCCACGTACATGCCGAAGCCGAGTCCGCTGATGGCCATGCCGACGAGGAAGCCGTTGAAGTTGCTGGCGATCGCGATCACGAACAGCGCCAGGCCGTACACGATCGACGCTGTGAGGACGAAGATCTTCCGTCGGCCCGTCTGGTCCGACAGCCTGCCACCGACCAGGGACGCGGAGACGAGGACGACGGACTGGGCGAGGGTGCCGAGGAATATCTGTTGTGGCACATCGGCCTCGGCGCTGCCGATCTTGTCCAGCAAGTAGTAGGCCTGGTAGGTGATCAGGAAGGCGTAGGCCAGAACGAACATGAAGCGGCTCGCGAAAGCCCACGCGAAGTCCGGGCTCTTTCGCGGGTTGACATAGAACGTGTTGGCGAACTCCCGCAACGACCAGGTCGGCTTGTCCGCCTTGGCGAGCCGACGATCCTTCAGGGTGGCCGCAAAGAGGAGTATGAAGAATCCGCCGATCGCGCACGGGGCCAGGAACATTGCGAGCCGGTTGCCGGTGAATATCTTGACCACGAAGGTGCCGCTCACCGATGTGAAGGGCACACAGACACCCAGGACACCGGCGACCAGGCCGCGTTGAGCGGCCGGGACCTGGTCTGGCAGCACCGCCACCATGGCGGCGAGCAGTGCGTTGAAGAACAGCTGGGCGATGCACCATCCGAGCAGGACGACCGTGATGTTGGGTGCCAACGCGACCATGAGGATGCCGAGGGAACCGACCACCAGGCCAATGACCATCCAAGGCCGCCGCATGCCGAACTGCGACGAGGTGCGATCGCTCATCTTGCCGAAGAACGGATTGGCGAAAATTGAGAGCAGGCCGCCGATCCCCGCGACGAGGGCCAAGCTGTTCGGTGCCTGTTTGATCCCCACGAGTGAGTTGACCTTCAATGCCAAGGTGACCAGCAGCGGCGCGAGGAACACGAGGCTGGTGCTCATGAACGCCAACGTGTACAGCGAGATGAAGCCCCATCCGACCCGATGTGCCGCGGGTGGCTCAGGCTCCAACGCAACCTCGGCTGCGGTTCCGTACTTCACGGACAGCTCTGCGGCGGGAGACAGATGCGGCTGGGCGATGGGGGTGCGACCCAAGACGGGGTAGACATCGGGCATTGCGCTGTCCTTAGGGGAGCGAAGCGACCACCGGGAGGCACTAACGCCTGTTATGTGCCTAGCTGGTTCGGCCGCGCCCATCGGGTGCGACGCTGCCGTCGTCAACTACTCCCCAGAGTCGTGGCAGGGGACAGCGCCCGTCAAGAGTTCGGTGTGGCTTACCTAACACTGACCATGCGATGAACTTGTACCCCGGGTGCGGAGCGCCAAGGTAGTTCAAGTAAGGTTCAGCTGTTGGTGTGGTCCTTGAGCCCGTCCCCCAAGCATAGGTTCGGACCACGCCACCTTTTTGATCACCAACGCACGTGCCCAACGACGAGCTGGCTCTAGTAGTACGTGTGGGAGCCGGGCTCATACTCTCGGCGGACCCGGGCGGCATGCGGAATCCAGTCACCCTCGCTTGCATGCAGCAGCAGGTTCGCCGCGACCTGAAGCTCCGCGCGACCCAGCTGGAGCACACCACCGGTGCTGCGCCGGATCGCCTCGCCGAGGTCGAGGGCCCACCGGTCGACGGTGAAGACTGGGTCGTACAGGTTGGGGACTTCGCCGTGTTCGTTGAGCCTCGCCTTCGTCGCTTCGGGCACCCACTCGCCGTCGTCGCTGTGGTGCAGCAGCTCACGTGCGATGTGGCGCAGCTGGTCGTTGCCGAGGGTGGTTCTGCCGCCCGTCGTTCGCCAGATGATGTAGCCGAGATCGGCGGCCCACGCGCCAACGTCGAAGCTCAGGTCTGGTCCGTTCTCCGGTGTGCCGAGCTGCCTGCGAAGAGCGCCGACCTCCTGGTCGTTCCACTCGTCGCCTTGGCGCCAGTGGATGCCCTCGAACGAGTCGATCACATCCCGGATGCGGTCACGGTTGTAGCCTTCAGCGGCTAGCGCGGCGACGACCTGGTCGGTGGTCATGACCCAAGGTAGGGCCGGACAGATGTCGGGTGCCATACCCCGGCCTGAAAGTGTGCCCTGCTAGGGGATCGTGGTGTTGCCGTCGGCAGTGAGGGCAGGCTCGTGGTGCGTGGGTTGGCGAGGCTACTCCGGCAGGTCGTCGAGGAAGTCGAGGAGTCCGGCGAAGTACGTTGCTTGGTCGTCATACAGGGCGAAATGGCTGCCGTGCGGGCAGTGGAGGTATCGGCCTTTGGGTAGTCGCTCGGCCATGGCCCGTAGGTGATCCGGATCCATCGTGTCGTACTCGGCGCCGACGACCAGCGTCGGGACGTTGATCCCGCCGAGGGCGCCGCTGCGGTCCCACTGTGCCAGCGTGGCGTCAGCGCTGATGCCGAGCTCGCTCGGTCCCTGCATCTTGCGGTAGATGACCCGGTTGACATGGCTGAACGCGCGCTGCACCGGGTCGGGCCACTGTTCGGGCGGTAGCCGCAGCAGGTGGTGGACAGTGAGTTGATCAGTGAGCAACTGATCGTAGCGGGGGTTGTCGGTGTCGCCATCGGCTTCCAGCTGCTTGATCTCGGCCAGCTGTTCTGGATCCATCTGCGGCATCAACACGTCTTCGGCGTAGGTGTTGTAGGCCGGCGCGCTGGACATCATGTTCGAGATGACGAGCCCGCGCAGCTGCTCCGGGTGCCTCAGCGCATACTCCAGGGCCAGAACGCCGCCCCACGAGTGGCCGTAGAGCACGAAGTTGGAGCGCCCTAGACCGAGCGCGGTCCGTACCTGCTCGACCTCGTCGACGAAGCGATCAAGGTCCCACAAGGACTCGTCGTCCGGGCGGGAGCAATGATCAGAATCTGTGGATGGCCCTCGGCCGGGTGACGTGGGGAGACGCACCTTCCCGAGGATGATCTGAAATTCAGAAGTCTGATCGTGACCGGCGTTGGCGCGCTGGTTCGGGAAGGTAC
>Ga0209539_1001752_pt1 | contig 11696 bp, 7 predicted proteins | sample BarGraNGADG00312_2_FD_184499 | JGI IMG/M metagenome (GOLD analysis project Ga0209539, IMG submission 184499) | Arctic peat soil microbial communities from Barrow, Alaska - Barrow Graham LP Ref core NGADG0011-312 (SPAdes) (version 2) | ecosystem: Environmental > Terrestrial > Soil > Wetlands >... | reverse complement strand
TGACATGAAATATGCTCAAAAGCTTTTTGGAGTATTCCATCGACTGCACTCAAATACTGAATTTGAAGGAACAGGTATTGGGCTTGCCAATGTTCGCCGCATAATTCTCAGGCATGGCGGGCGTACGTGGGCTGAAGCAGAACCTGATAAAGGAGCTACTTTTTATTTTACATTACCGGGTTAGACGGGGATAAATTTGAAGGTAGCAAAGTTTGAATTTTAATTGGATACATCTCAGGCTATCCTGACAAGGTTTATTTACAATAAAAAATAAATAACATGAACAGTCTTAGAACAATTCTACTAGCAGAAGACAATCCAAATGATGTCGAGTTAACTGTTTCAGCACTTTCGAAACTGCACCTGTTAAAAGGGGTTACAGTCGTTAAGGATGGCGTGGAAGTTATGGATTATTTACGATATGAGGGAAAATTCAAACAACGCGAAAAAGCAAATCCAGCTGTCTTATTGCTCGATATTAAAATGCCCCGGATGGATGGCATTGATGTGCTTCGGGCGATTCGAAATGATCCTGCAATAAAATCTTTACCCATTGTAATGCTTACTTCATCACGCGAGGAACCCGATCTGAAAATTTGTTATGAACTTGGAGTTAATGCTTATGTGGTCAAGCCCGTTGATTTTAAGGAATTTATGGATGTGGTTAAACAATTGGGGATATTTTGGGCAATAATCAATGAAATATCACCTGATTTATGAAAAAGCCATGTTTCAAAAATAAGGGATGAATGGCGGGTTTTTTATCACCTGGCCTTTTGCATGGCCACACTGAAATAATGAAAACAATTATCAGAAACATTTTGTTAACAGTATCAATACTGGGATTAATGTGAGTTGACATAAAACAATACAACTGTTCAGTTTTCTAATTAGCACTACCTAAATCAATGGAAAGTAAAATCAATATCCTTCATCTTGAAGACAACCCGGAAGACGCTGAGTTGGTACAATCAGCGCTAAAAAGGGGAAATGTTAATTTTGAATATTTTTTGGTTGCAAACGAAAGAGATTACATACACGCGCTCGAAAATCAAAAAATCGACCTTATTTTGTCCGATTACCATCTTCCTGATTATAATGGATCGGAAGCTTTGTTATTTGCAAAAGATAATTTTCCACACCTTCCTTTTGTTTTTCTAAGTGGTACAATGGGCGAAGAAGTCGCCGTTGAATCGTTGTTGAATGGAGCTACCGATTATGTGCTCAAAAACAAAATGGAACGATTAGTATCTGCAATTAATAGGGCCTTCAAAGAAGCACAAGGACAAAAAGCACGCTGGAAGGCAGAGGAGGATCTTCACCGGTCGGAAGAAAATTTCCGTCGTTCAATTTCAGAATCTCCCATAGGCATACGCATTGTTACAGTTGATGGAAATACAGTTTACGCTAATCGCGCTTTTCTTGATATTTATGAATTCAGTAGTTTGGAAGAATTTATAAATACACCTGCAAAAGATCGATACACATCCGAGAGTTATTTTCAACATCAGAAAAGAAAAGAAAAAAGAATTAATGGACATGATTTTTTTGATTATGAGATAAGTATCGTGCGAAAAAACGGGGAAATCCGCCACGTGAAAGTATCCCGAAAAGAGGTTTTGTGGAATGAGACGATTCATTTTCAGATTATAAATCAGGATATCACTGCACAAAGAAATGCAGAAGATAAACTCCGGAAACTTTCTAAGGCTGTTGAGCAAAGTCCTGAAGCAATATGTATTACCGATCCTGATGGAATAATAGAATATGTTAATCCAAAAACACTGGAGTTAACCGGTTATACAAACAATGAGTTAATAAGTGAAAATCCAAGAATATTCAGCTCGGGTAAAAAACCCAAAGAAGAATATGTTCGACTATGGGAAACAATCAAATCGGGAAATATCTGGAATGGCGAATTGCTTAACAAGAAAAAAAACGGAGAACACTACTGGGAATCTGCCACCATTTCGCCTATTTTTGACAATCATGGTAGAATTACACATTATTTAGGAATAAAAGAAGATATAACTGCAAAGAAACAGTTGCTTGATGAATTGATAAAAGCTAAAGATAAAGCAGAAGAAAGCGAACGTTTGAAATCTGCATTCCTGGCCAACATGAGCCACGAAATACGCACACCGATGAATGGAATTCTTGGGTTTGCAGGGTTACTAAAAGAGCCTAATCTTTCAGGCGACGAAATGCAGGAGTACATTGAAATCATCGAAAAAAGTGGAGCCCGCATGCTCAATATTATTGACCAGATTGTCGACATTTCGAAAATTGAAGCCGGACTGATGGAAGTTCACATCAGGGATACGAATATTAACGAACAAATCGAATACATCTACAAATTCTTCAAAGCAGAGGTTGAAGGTAAAGGGATGAAACTCATCCATAGCATCAACATTCCCGAAAAAGAATTAATCATTTCGACTGACAAAGAAAAGATATATGCAATTTTAATCAATCTCGTTAAAAATGCCATTAAATATAGTTTTGCCGGTACGATAGAATTTGGATATAGCCCTGTAGTTATTAACAACAATATGTCTCTGCAATTTTTCGTAAAAGACACTGGAATAGGAATTCCCAAGGAACGGCAGGAGGCCATCTTTGAACGTTTTATTCAGGCCGATATCGGCGACAAAAGAGCCTATCAGGGAGCTGGGTTGGGGTTATCTATCGCTAAAGCATATGTCGAAATGCTTGGCGGCAAAATTTGGGTTGATAGCACAGAAGGACATGGTTCTGTATTTTATTTCACAATTCCTTACAAAGTTGAGCCGGAAGAAAAAATAGCAGCTAAAAACTTCTTTATTCCAGATGATAAAACATCTAAAATTAAACCCATTAAAATATTAGTTGTTGAGGACGATGATGAAGCGTCATTCCTTATTAAAATTTTAATCAACAAGTTTTGTAAAGAAGTTTTATGTGCAAGAGACGGGTTCGAAGCAGTTGAAATTTGTCGCAATAATCCAGACATCGACTTGGTCCTGATGGATATTAAAATGCCGGTAATGAACGGATATGAAGCAACCCGGGAAATCAGGAAATTTAACGCCAGCCTGGTAATAATTGCTCAAACAGCTTTTGCGCTTCCCGGTGACAGGGAAAAGGCAATTGAGGCCGGGTGTAATGACTATGTTACAAAACCGATTTATAAAGCCCAATTATTACAGTTAATTGAAAACTATTTTAAAAAATAGCGCGGTAAAAAATTGGAAGATGCGTGTAATAGTGTAGAGATTAAAATGATTAAAATCGAATAACCATATAAAGTGGGAATGAATATTAGGATGAAAATTAACGACAATAAATTATCCCGGGTACCTTACGTATACATTGTAATATTTTTAATTATCGGGGCATGCATTGCGCTTACCGGATACCAACATCATAAGAATTTCGAAAAACATTTCAGGACTAATGTTGAAAATCAACTCCAAATAATCGCTGATTTAAAGGTGAATGAGCTTAAGCATTGGCTCGAAGAGCGGCAAGGCGATGCAAATACATTACTAGGGAATAAAGTGTTTTCCAAAGTTGTCAAACAATATTTCAAAAACCCAAACGACCACACTATAAAAAGTGAAATTCAAGAATGGATGAAAGAATTTCAGTACGGATATAACTATAACGCTGTTATACTTGTAGATCCTCAACTCGTAAAGAAAATTGTAATTCCTGAATTAACCGAACGTCCCAAGGCTTACATTTCACTTCAAAAATTGGATTCCATCAGAGCAGGCAAATTGGTATTAGAAGATTTTTACTACGATGAAGTAAGGCAAAAAGTATTTCTAAAAATACTCATTCCAATTCTTGACGTCCATCAGTTGATCGGCATTCTGGAATTGAGAATTGACCCGAAAAACTATCTTTATCCGGCACTTAAAAATTGGCCCATGCCAGGCAAAACTTCCGAAACTTTTATTTTACGGCGCGAGGACAACCATGCAGTCTATTTAAGTGAACTGAAGTTTCAAAAGAATACGATTCTGAATTTAAGGATACCACTTGAGAATACAAACGTAATGGCAGTTCGGGCAGTACTTGGATATAATGGGTTCATGGAGGGTATCGATTATCGCGGAGAAGCTGTAATTGCATATATTAATAAGGTTCCCAATTCGCCATGGTTCCTGATTGCACAGTCTGATGAAAGTGAAGTTTATGCACCACTCAAAAATGATCTTTTGCAAACCGTGATACTCGGACTAATAATGTTTTTATTAGCCGGTTTCGGTTTGGGATTTATATGGAGAAATCAACGGACACAAATCTATAAGGAAAGGATTGTTTTGGCCGATGCATTACGAAATAGCGAAGAACGCTTTCGTTCGTTATACGAGAATTCAACGATGGGTATTTACAGAACTACTCCTGAAGGAAAGATTATTTTAGCGAACGACACTTTAATCAGGATGCTTGGTTACGCTTCGTTTGAAGAGCTAAGTTCGATAGATCTCGATAAAGACGATTATGAGCCCAATTATGATCGTCAACAATTTATCGAACAAATGGAAACAAATGGTGAAGTTATCGGACTTGAAGCCCAGTGGACCAGAAAAGATGGGAGATCTGTTTATATTCGTGAGAGCGCCAGGGCAATTCGTGATTTGAACCACAAGACTTTATATTACGATGGGACCGTTGAAAATATAACCGAAATAAAGAAGTCGGAATTGGAACGTCAGGTTATCTATGAGATTACAAAAGGCGTTACAACGACTGAAAACCTTAACGATTTACTTAAATTGATCCACCAATCGCTGGGAAAATTGCTCTATACCGATAATTATTTCATCGCACTTCATGATCAAGTTAGCGGACTCTTTAGCTTCCCCTATTTTGTCGATCAGTTCGATTCAACCCCTGAGCCTGTTGAAATGGCGAAAAGTTGCACCGCCTATGTTTTCAGGACCGGAAAGCCTATACTGATTACACCTGAATTATTTCAGCAGCTTAAGAAACAAAACGAAGTAGAGTTGGTCGGCTCGCCTTCTCCCTCATGGGTTGGTGTGCCACTACAAACACCTGCCAGAACAATTGGTGTTTTGGTTCTGCAACACTATGAAAAGGAAAATGTCTTTTCTGAACGTGATATTCTGTTTCTGGCTTCTGCCGGAAGTCAGATTGCCATGGCAATAGATCGTAAACGGGCAGAGGAAGATTTACGAAATGAAAAGTTTTTGTTACGTACCGTCATCGATAATATTCCAGATTCAATTTATAGCAAGGACAAGGCCTATCGAAAGACACTTGCCAACCTTACGGAATTAAACTATTTGGGAGCAAAGTCAGAAACTGAAATTTTAGGAAAAACAGACTTTGACCTTTATCCGAAGGAGTTGGCAGAGGGGTTCTTTGCCGACGATCAGTTGGTAATACAAACAGGCCGACCCGTGATTAACAGAGAAGAATTTGTAATTGATATTAGCGGCCAAAAACATTGGCTGCTTACCTCAAAGCTTCCGATAATGGATGAATTTGGTAAAATCACCGGCCTTGTTGGCATTGGCAGAGATATTACCACACGCAGGCAAGCCGAAGAAGACCTTCGTGAAAGTGAAATTAAACTGAACACAATCCTTCAATCAACCGCCGATGGCATTTTGGCAGTGAATGGTAATGGTAAAGTGATAAAAACGAACAGGCGGTTCGCCGAACTGTGGCAAATTCCACAACCTTTGGTAGATTCAGGTGATGATGATGCCTTAATCAGTTTTGTACTCGACCAGTTGACTAATCCCGATGAGTTTATTTCAAAAGTTCAGAAACTCTATCATTCAATGGATGAAGATTTGGACTTTCTTCATTTCAAGGATGGTCGAACTTTTGAAAGATTTTCAGCACCACTGGTTATGGACGATTCCTCTATTGGACGTGTGTGGTCATTCCGTGATATCACCAGTGCTAAGCGTGCAGAAGAAGAAATCCGAAAACGTAATGATGAACTTTCAAAGATGAATGCCGAAAAGGATAAATTCTTCTCTATCATCGCTCATGATTTGCGTAGCCCTTTCAACGGTTTCCTGGGTTTAACACAAATTATGGAAGAAGATTTACCGACTTTGACGATGGATGAGATACAAAAGATTGCCACAAGCTTAAGAAATTCAGCCACCAACCTTTTCCTTCTACTCGAAAACCTACTTGAATGGGCAAAAATTCAACAGGGCTTAATTCCTTTTGAACCAAAAACGATAAAATTGCTTTCAATTGTAGATGAATGTATTTCAGCGATGTTGGAAACTTCCAAAAACAAGGAAATAGAATTGACTTACGATTTTCCTGAAAATATATCGGTTTTTGCTGACAGATATATCCTTCAAACTGTAATACGCAATCTTGTTTCCAATGCGCTGAAATTTACTCCCAGAGGAGGGAAAGTAAGTCTTTCAGCTAAAAATTCAGATAACAATTGTATTGAATTATCAATTAGGGATACAGGTATCGGCATGAGCTCTAAAATGGTCGAAAATTTATTTAGGCTCGATGTACAAACTAACCGGAAAGGCACCGAGAACGAGCCTAGTTCAGGTCTGGGTTTAATGCTCTGCAAAGAATTTATAGAAAGACATGGAGGTAATTTGTGGATTGAGAGTGAAAATGGAAAAGGCTCAACATTTTATTTCACAATTCCAAACAATACTAACAAAGGAGACAAATCCTAGACTAAAAATATCGATTTTGACAATAAAGCCAATATTAAGATAGTTCCTGAAATTTCGAAAGTTAAAATATTAAATACTGATGACAATGAAAAATCAGCAATGTTCCTTAATATAGTAGATAAAAATTTGGTAATGAGATTATAAATGTAAGAACCAGTCTTGAAGCCGTTGAAACTAGCTTTAGTAACTCTGAAATTAACTTGGTGCTGATGGATATCAAGATACCAGACTGGAATAGATATGATATAACAAGGCAAATCTGTCATTTTAATAAATCAGCGGTTAAAACACAAACAGGATGCATTTTTACTTGTGATAAGGATTTTGTACAAAAAGCAGGGTACAATGAATATATTTCAAAACCAATTTACGTGAATATTTTATTGCAATTACTTTAACAGTACTTTCAGTTATGACTATTTACATGTGGTCTACAAAAGCAATGTTTGACTATCAACTCCTGTTGAAACCTAATCTTCTATTGTTTTACGTGCCTAAAACGGTTAAAATGACTTGAAATTAGCAACAGTTTTATTTAAACAACCATTTTAATTTTAAAGAGGCTTATGCATTAAGCCATATTAGAAACCACTGGTGGAAGAAATCGAAGAATATGCCACCTGATACTTGATAAGAATAATAATATATTATATTAGTCATTAGAAGCCTCTGACGGGGCTTTTTTTATGGACAATTTTGTTCCCTGAGAAAATACTGTTAACTCAAATTGTGGGGCAAAGGTACTGATCGCCAGATCGGAAAACTCAAGGTACGTCCGGTTTTTTCATTAATTTATCCGTACTCTTCACCTCCCGTCAATTTGTGCTCAGTCACTTTCTCTTTTGTTTCTTCCTACCGCTGGTTGAAACTGACATCCCTCCCTTGACTGGAATCCGCCTGCTCAATCTCTTTTGCCCGAAATTTAATTTAACGGTGAGCCAGATACCGAAATAAACCCGGAGGCCCTATGTTTGTAAAAAAAAGCATAAGTCTCGAAATTTATTAATTTTAATTTACCACAATATAAACAATAAAAAACAAGACTTATGCTTACACAAAGTAACAAAATTGATTTTAATGGTCAACGCTTTTATGTTGGCTTAGATGTACATCTAAAAAGTTAGAAGGTTTCAATTATGACTGAAAAACTAACACTAAAAACCTTTTCTCAGGATCCCAAACCAGAACTATTGCATCATTTTCTGGTAAAGAATTTTCCTAATGGAATTTATCATTCGGCCTATGAAGCTGGATTTTGTGGGTATTGGATTCATAATAAACTCACCGCTTTAGGAATTGATTCCATCGTTGTAAATCCTGCTGATATTCCAACAACAGATAAGGAAAAGGTAAACAAAACAGACAAACGTGACAGCAAAAAAATTGCACGGTCATTGCATAACGGTGATCTGAAGGGAATACTTGTATCCTCTTTAAAAACACTTGAAGATAGATGTCTGGTGAGAATGCGAAGAACCTTGGCAAAAGATCTAAGCCGGAACAAAAACCGCATAAAATCCTTTTTATACTTTCATGGAATCGATATGCCTGAAGCACTTAATAAATCGGCTACTCACTTGTCCAAACGATTTATGAATTGGTTAAGAAGTATAGAATTTACTGAAAGCAGTGCTAAAAAATCACTTTCTCTTTTAATTAATGAGAGCCAACATTTAAGGTTAACCATGTTGGATGCTATCAGAGGAATACGTGAATTAGCGCAAAGTTGAAGAATATTGTAATCTTGTCAAATTATTGCAAACTATACCAGGTATTGGCACATCAACAGCGATGATAATATTGACAGAAATTGAAACTATAAGCAGGTTCTCAAGCTTCGATCAGTTGTGCAGTTTCATTGGGTTAATTCCATCAACAAATTCAAGTGGCGAAAAAGAAATTACAGGTAAAATAACACATCGCGGAAACAATTTTCTAATGAGTGTAATTATTGAGAGTGCTTGGATTGCTTCAAGATGGGATCTGGCTCTAAATAAAAGCTTCCACGATTATTGCAAAAGAATGGAACCAAATAAGGCAATTGTCAGAATTGCAAGGAAATTATTAAACAGAATCAGGTTTGTTATAAAAAATAATCAACCTTATGTATGCTCTGTTATTAAATAAATCTCTAGTCTATAAAAACAACTCTTGTGAGACCGCTACCGATGCCCTGCAGTTCTGAATTTTAGAATCTGCTTTCCGAAGGATGCGGCTCACACTCTATAAAAAATAAAGCGAGGCAATACAACCCGGACAAGTCCGGTTCTGTTGATAGAAGGTTGTTTTTATAGAAATTTTATTTATGACAATGCAATGTGGTTTTCTAAGCCATAGTGGGATTCCTGCATCCGTCTAAAAAAGAAGGGCATTTAAAGCCCTTCCCGGATGCAGTTCATCCATTAATCTTATTGCTAGCAGGTTGCTCCCCAGCAGAGCCTGTTTCCTCTTAGGCTTTACAAATGTAAAGTTACACTTAAAACAAAAAATGTGAAAAAAAGCTCTGGAAAATTTGCATTACAACATAGAGGGGCAGCGGTAATAAAGAATGAGCCAATACAAAAATGATCCAAGGATGATAACCGCTAAGTTTTCATCCAGTTGTTCCATATGCAAAACAAAGCTATTAAAGGGTACCAGCATCTATTACTGGTCTTCTTCCAGGGAAGTATTCTGTACCAAATGCGGTGAAGGTCCATACCGGCAGTTTCTTTCAAGTGCTGCGGATGAGGATGTCTACAACGGATGCGGAAATCCTTATGCTTATTGATAAAAAAGGGGAAAACTTTTCCCTTTTTTTGAGGATCGCCGTTAAAAGAATGAAGAAAATGGGGTAGTTTTAAAGCATACGAAAATGATTTGCCAGGTAAAGGGAGAATTACACGACATTGTTTAATGATCTGAATTACAGCATTATGTTAAAATTTCAGATGCGATATTTAATTTAAAGGGTGTGAATTTTGCAAATTTCAATTAAAATTATGTAACAGATTTTGCTACTTTGTCACTCATCTTTGCACAGAGAAATCTTTTCACTTTTTGTGTAAAAAATATGATTACAAGAATAAATAAATTGAACTGGGAGAAACAGAAAGAGAAGCTAAAGCAGAAATTTGGATTCTTAACCGATAATAAACAAATTTTTGAAGAAGGCGAGAAAGATGAGCTTTTTAGAAAACTTCAAAAAAGGCTTGGTATAACAAAAGAGGAGTTGCATTTGATTATTGCAGCACTTTGATCTATTATAATATTCAATATTAGCATTTTAATAGCTCATTGGTTAACCAGCTTTTTCTAAAAAATCATCATCAATAAAAATCATAATTCCGGAAACAACACGGTTTCCATTCCCGATTCGCTCCCCAAAAGCCTTGAAAACATTTTTGATTTTTCAGGATGCCATCTCTTACCGCCGTTCCAATACCGTATTTCTAATCCTTTTAGCTTTTGTTTGTTTCAGCTTCACAGTCTATTTGGAAGTCATGTTTCCGTCACGCCAATTCCAGCAATTTTACCACTATGTGACATTTTAAAGTCGCTTCGTATACTGAAAAGATCATTCCATCAGAAACATTTTGTGAATGGACTTCATCTTGAATTCCGATTCCAAATCAAAAGTTTTGGATGGAAAGAGATTTTTATAAAATTCTACGCTAAGTTAGCTCCCACTGCAGGTACCGCTCCGCTCTGTCAAGAACTTTCGCTGCATATCCTCCCTCGCTTCGCATCGGTCCGGTATTCCACGGTTTCTTGTCAGCCCCTCCATGGTCCGCTGATCACTTGCATATAATTTTTATCTAAAATCAATACCATGAAAACTTTTAAGAAATTTTACATCGGAAAAGGAAAGCAAGTTGAAGGTCTGAACATTGCAAAATGCACCTGTCGCCTGGAAGATCTCGAACAATTCAGTTACGAATACGACGGCGGCAGATACGTCACATTCGAGGTGGCTAAAATGAAACAAGCTGATAATTTTGGCCGTGACTACACACTTTACGTTTCCAAAAAGGAAGAATCGGAAGAAGCTGAAGAGAATCAAAAAAAGCTTCCTAAAAGGCAAAGAAATCCAAAAGGCAACTGGAAAATGCCGGTAAAGAAGGTGAAGATCTTCCTTCCTAAAACCAATAAAAGCCTTGTTTTCAGGGCTTTTTTGGTGGTCGCTACTATCTTTTTTGCAACTGGTAATCATTCCAAGCTACATGAATGGTGGAATTTTAGCCATAAAACTCCAAATGAAGAACTGCATTTCAAATATAACCTTTCTTGACAATAAATCTAATTAAAACATTGATATTCTATATGATCCAAACCGTCTATTCTCTTGATATGTCCCAATGTGATAATTGTATGTGCATTGAAATCGATCTTCACAAAAAAAATAAGTCTAAGGTTCAAATTTTCCAATATTAAATACCACCAATTTCAAGTCAGTTTTCATTGGCATATAATCAATTAAATATCTGTAGTATTTAGTCCCAATTTAACACTTTTCCTGATGTGGTGAATTATTCTGTGAACGGAACTTTCAGGTAAAGGAATCAAAAATAAACTTATTGCATGGTTCATCTGTTCAATGAATGGTGGAATAACTATTATTAATACCTTCGCAATAACAAAGAGATCCTTCTACATAAAAACTTGGTTTAGAATTAGTAAAAAAGACTAATCATATGCACACAAAAGGGTTTAAGTTTTACAATACCGTCATTGGATGGTTCATTTTTCTCATTGCTGCGATTGTTTATCTGATGACGATTGAGCCTACTGCCAGCTTTTGGGATTGCCCGGAGTTCATTACAAACGCATTTAGTCTTCAGGTAGGTCATCCGCCCGGAGCCCCGTTTTTTATGCTCATGGGACGCATGTTCACCTTGTTTGCCGGGAATACCTCTAATGTAGCGCATATGGCTAACATTATGTCGGCTATGGCAAGTGCTTTCACTGTCTTGTTTCTCTTTTGGACCATTACACATATGGCTCGTAAAATAGTGGGGACTAACAATTCTG
>Ga0209539_1001750_pt1 | contig 11699 bp, 12 predicted proteins | sample BarGraNGADG00312_2_FD_184499 | JGI IMG/M metagenome (GOLD analysis project Ga0209539, IMG submission 184499) | Arctic peat soil microbial communities from Barrow, Alaska - Barrow Graham LP Ref core NGADG0011-312 (SPAdes) (version 2) | ecosystem: Environmental > Terrestrial > Soil > Wetlands >... | reverse complement strand
TCGAGAGCGAAAGGGAGGTTATCATGGGAACGTTCATATCACTCAAGACGGCAATCCCTGGACCGAAATCCATCGAGCTTGCCAAGAGGGAGGCCAAGGTCGTCGCGGCACCAATGTGCGACGCTCTATCGCCTGCCTGGATCGCTGAGGGACATGGGGCACTGGTAACCGACGTTGACGGCAACACCTTTATTGATCTTACCGGCGGCTGGGGCTGCCTAGCGGTCGGGCACTCGCATCCTCGCGTTACCGCGGCCATCAAAGACCAGGCGGAGCACTTCCTGCACACGGACTTCACGTCCGTTCCATACGAGACGTACGTCACCGTCTGCGAGAAGCTTGCCAGGCTCACCCCTGGCGATTTCGAGAAGTCGGTAGCTCTGTTCAATAACGGCGCCGAAGCCATCGAGAACGCCGTCAAGATCTCACGCTACGTGACCGGCCGGACAGGCGTCGTCGTGTTCGACCGTGCTTTCCACGGACGCACGCTCCTCACGATGACCATGACACACAAGGCGAAGCCATACAAGGGTGGGTTTGGCCCCTTCGCGCCAGACGTCTATCGCATGCCCTATGTCACCCCCTATCATCCGTCCATCACGATTGAAGAATGGGAGAAGCTCCTGACAACGTATGTCGACCCTTTGACGGTCGCATGCTTCGTCGTCGAACCGGTTCAGGGCGAGGGTGGATTCCGAGTCCCGACTGATGGTTTCCTCGAGATGCTGCGCGAAGTCTCGAAGAAGTACGGCATCCTTCTCGTCGTCGATGAAATCCAAGCCGGCGTCGGCCGTACCGGCAAGTTCTTTTCCATTGAGAACTGGAACGTCGTCCCGGATATCATCTGCACAGCCAAATCCCTGGCAGCCGGCATGCCGCTGTCAGCAGTCATCGCCCGGAAAGACATCATGGACAAACTGCCAGGCAGCAGCATCGGTGGCACCTATGTCGGCAACCCCGTTGCATGCCGCGCGGCCAGCGAAGTCATCGACATCATCGAGGACGAGCATCTGCTCGACCGCGCTGTTGCTCTTGGCAAGCTCATTCGCAGCCACTGGGATGCCTGGAAGAACAAGTACGAGATCATTGGTGATGTTCGTGGCATAGGCGCCATGCAGGCCATCGAGTTCGTCAAGGATCGCACCACCCGGGAACCCGCTACTCAGTTGAACGGTGAGATCATCAAGGAATGCCTGCACAACGGTGTCCTCGTCGCCGGTTCAGGCATCTATGGCAACTGCATCCGCATGCTCGTCTCTCTCGAGATCACCGACGAGCAACTTGAAGAAGCCTTCGGCATCATGGAGACGGCTGTCGCTCACGCCAACGAATCGCGCTAGTCCGCCAGGTCTGTCTGTACCAACATTGATCGAAGCCGGGGCGATTGCCCCGGCTTCTCACTTGCAGAGCTGTCAAACCTACTGAGTTCGCTTCTTGCGGGTGTCCGTCTCAATGATGATAGTAACGGGGCCGTCGTTGACGAGACTGACCTCCATGTGCGCCCCGAAGACGCCGTTCTGAACGTCGAATCCCTGGCTCCACAGCCCTGTGCATACGTCCCGATAGACCTCATCTGCATACGCTCCCGGAGCTGCACCCGTGAAGCTGGGCCTGTTGCCGCGAGCCACGTCGCCATAGAGCGTAAACTGGCTGACGACGAGAAAGGAGCCTTTGATGTCTGCCACTGAGCGGTTCATCAGACCGTCTGCGTCTGCGAAGATGCGCAGGCCACTCAACTTGCGCACCATGAAAGCGGTATCATCAGGGCCGTCGTCAGGCGCCACGCCCAGCAGCACCAACAACCCTGCTCCAATATGCCCAACCTGCTTGCCGTCCACAGTGACTGACGCACTGCTCACTCGTTGCACCACTGCCCGCATGTCTCACCTCTCAGACGTCTTCAGTCAGGCACTCATACTAGCACGACCAGCCTGCAACGCGAATCGTGCCATCTCTGGTTGACACTCAGGGCCTTCCCGCTATACTTTCACTGTTCGTTTCCAAAACGTGGGGATATAGCTCAGCTGGGAGAGCGCCTGCATGGCATGCAGGAGGTCGGGGGTTCGAGCCCCCCTATCTCCACCACCCGACCACCATGACCCTTCTTTCTCGCTTTAGGACTCACTTCCAATCGCCCGACCGTACAGTCGGTTTCAGAGAATCGCCAGTGGATAACTATGTTAGTAACTTCCAGATCGATGCGTCTGGCGAACCGGTGGACTACCTCCAACTGACTCGCTCGGTCGAGGCTGTAGAAGAACGGCTCAAAGTCGCCAAGAACTTTCTTGACCTCGTCCAATTGCATCTTCTCCTGATCGATCTGCGCCCGTTCCTGGAGCGCCTCATGCTTCAACCCCCGGATTTCGGCAATCCGCTCCCTTACCTTCTTCACGGAGACCTCAGGAATCGCAAGCCTTCCTTCAAGCTGGGCAATGTCTCTGTCATATTTGGTGATCTTCCTGTCAGTCTCAGCCAGCCTTTCAGCACCGTCGAACCTCGGCACGAACCCACATAACTCCTGGCTGAGCTTCGTCACGAATACTGGGAGCAAGCAGTGTTCCCACAACTGATCTCCGCAGGCTTCTTGCCCATTTCCAGCACTTTGGCACGCGTACTTGGTCTTGTTGTGCTTCGAACTTCCATGAGCACTGAGCAGGTGTCCGCACTTCGTGCAGTAGATCATCCTGCCAAAGAGGGGCAGTGTCTGCCCCCCACTCCTGTCCGAACGCAAGCCAAGTTCCTGCTGTAGGTCAATCCAGTCATCGAATGCGAGGATCGGCTCGATTCCAGGGTAGTCAACGTACATCCACTCGTTGTACGGAAGACGTGAATCCTTCTCGTCACGCTTCTTGTAGGCAATCTTCCCGGCAAACAGTGGGTTATGCAGTACCGAGCGGATTTGGTCACGCGTCAATCCGAGGCTTCGCGCGACCGCTCGCTCAGGCTCACCGGAGCTCACCCGGCGGAGAATCTCCTTGGCCACCGGGAACGTCTCTGGGTCGTACTGCAGTTTCTTGTCGTCGTGCCGGAATCCAAAGGGTGCCGGTCCGCAGACAAGTTTGCCTTGTTCCTTCAGTCTCGCCTCGGCGTCTTTGGTTCGCTCGACGATGATGTCACGTTCAAAGCCAGCAAAACTGACAAGAATGTTCTGCATGAGCTTCCCCTGTGCCGTCGAGCTGTCGTACTGCTGTGTCGTGGAAACAAGTCCAACACCCCAGCCCGCCAACTTGTCCGACAACGCATAGAAGTCGGTGACACTCCTCGAGAGTCGGTCGATCTTGTAGATGAGAATGCGGTCAAATTGGCGCGTTCGAGCGTCCTCCAGCATCCTCTGAAGTGCTGGACGTTTCGTTGTCGAGCCGGAGAATCCCGCGTCCTCATAGTATCTGGTCACGGTCCAGCCATATGACTTCGCATATGCTTCAAGCCGTTCCTTCTGCAACTCAAGAGAGACACCATCTTCCACTTGACCTGGCGTGCTTACTCGTGTGTAGATGGCGCATCTGACGTCATCAGGCGCGTCACTCGACGACCGCACGTCTGTCCTACTGGATAGTCGATTCACTATGGGCACCTCCTTTCCGCGTTGAGGCTGCCTCAACGCAGGTTCAGAACGAGGCCTGTGTTCAGCGTCTTCCTCTGTCTCGCACTGGATGGGCGCAACTATCGTGTCGCGAGCGAATACTATGGTCGGCGTGCGACGGAGCTCACTTCGTTGTGAGCCCTTCGCTTGCTCTTCCACAGAAGAGCAATCCCAGTGCTTGCTTGGTATCCCAGTTTGCGCACATGCTACATACGTCGTGACGTTGGCATCATTGCTGAATACTGGATTCTTCACTGCGTTTGGTGATTCATGCATTTTGATCGCCTCCTCAGGCTTCTCAAGATTGGTGTAGCTGTCTCCATCCATAACATGACCTACTTGTTGAGTCTTCATCGGTCGAGGCATCAGATACCTGTACTCGTGGGCTTGCCGACGACAGTCTCCGCACACGAGTCAGCGCTTCCATCCACGCCTTTCGCCTTGAGTGCCATGATGGACGAAGTGGCATTCCCGGACTTCCTATCCTTTCTCGACAGTTCTATGACCTTCAAGGCGAGGAACTCCGTCAGTTCCTCGCTGAGTTCGTTTCTTCCAGTCGTGCTCATCAAGCAGTTCCCCCTGGAAACCACGTCGGGGACGGAGAGCCGCGACCTTGTCTCCCTACCTTTATCTGTTGCGTGCTTCGATTGGCATTTTCGCGCTGCCGAGCTCGACGAACGTCCATCCGGTCCAAGAACTCCACCTGACCCTTCACCCAATCTGGATCCCTTGGTGGGTACCAGGCGCACTCGCCGTTCACAGCATACACGATGGGCCACGCACCATTTGGCCACAGCTCTGAAGCTCTCCTGCTATACGAGATACGAGTATGAGGCTGGACTGCATTTGGGTCACGGTTGCCAGCGAAGGAAAGAACATACCCAACTGCACACTTGGCGGGCAGTTCCACGACGTCGACGTATCCGAGTTTCCACACACGCCGGAGGTAGCGAGAGAGAAGGAGTTCCTGCTGGCTCCTGCCCTGTTCCTTGCCCTCTGCACCTCGCTCCACCCACGACTGGAATTTCTTCATGAGACGAGCCTCTTGCTCGTTCGGAACCCAGGACTGGGCGAAGGAGGCATATCGCGGCGAGGAATCGGTCAGATGCTTCAGAAAACCCTTCAAATCATCAGCATCGAGGTCCACGACGACATGGTGATGGAGACGTCGAGTGGTCGATCCCAGCTCCCTCGCCGTGAGCTGGATGTCTTTGCCTCTGTCCCGGAAGAGCTCATGAACGGCGGAGAGGCCTGAGTTCACGTGTCTTGCGTAAGAGAGTGAACCCAGTTCTGTGTTGTCTGCTGTCAACGTGACCAACAGAGCTCTGCCACAGAAGCAACCGCTTCCGATGAGAACTCCAAATCTCTTGTTGTGTCTTCTCCATCTACGTTTTGATGTCGAAGTTCTAATACCCTGGATTGTGACACCATTAGTCAAGTCAGTACGACTCGGACCTTCCACGATAAACGTGGGAGCCTGAATGTGCTCACTAGACTGTGTAGGACATGATGCAGTCTCCTCGGCCGCGCTATTTGTGACAAGTGTGTTTCGGCCCTGCATTTCCAGGGACTCTTCCTCGGCCACAGATCGGGCGGGTAGTGACTTGCCTTGTTGGCCAGAACTCACGTCGCACCACCCTTCTTCTGAGCCACCAGTAGTCGCTCCCGCAAATACGTCCGGTATTCCTCATAGTCTTTCTCAAGCGCTGATGCGTCGCAACCGAGCCCCCTAAGGGCAACAAGTATGCGTTTGGGAATGCGTGGATATGACCCGTGCAGTACCTGATAGACTACTGGGTCGCTGATCCCACAGATGATGGCAAGCTCCAACGGGGAGAGTCCACGACTTCCAAGTACGCTCTTGATGGGATTGCTCACTTCTGTACTGTCTTCTGTTCGTGTTGCTTTCACTTTCATCATTGTGTCTCCTTTTATGTGATAGATTCTTGAAACATGTTCGGCGATGCCTTCCCGAACCGGAACACAACCAGAGTTCCAGGCTCGATGGACGTGCCGCCGAAGACCATCGTACCGCCCACGCCTTCGAAGGTTACTGGGCCAGTCTCGCTGTCAGAAACGGCCGTGACCTTTGAATAGATCTCATCGCACTCTTTACCCGCCGAATTGTCAAAAATGAGGTCTATCAATGTGCCTACTGCAAAGAGCTCTCTTGTGCAGTGTTTCTCAGTCCCAACGTGCTCTGAGCAGGTGCCTTCACTTACTGGAATTCCTAAATCTGTCATTTACGTCTCCTCTGTCTAATGTATCTAAGCCCCTGAGGGCTGGTAGCACATCGGCGCATCTTGCCCTTTCTTCGTGTACTACCTACAGCGATTCTAACATATATTTCTATAATGTCAATAGCACATACTTTAGTTTCTACTGTAGAAAGTGCGAAGGAATTGCAGTGGCTCTTGACTATTGCCAATAGATGTGTATTGTAATATTCAAGGATGGACTGCCACCCTTTTGCGTTGCTACGGGGCGTCTATGTGGCTCGGTCAGGTTCAGGGTTCGCGAGCAGAGATTAGTCGAGTCCACCCGCAACGTGGTCCACACCATGTGGAATGGACATGACCCGGGAGCAACGCGAGTAGTTTGCATCTCTGGTGCCGCCAGTTGGCCGCTCAGAAAGGAGACGCTATGGGAAGACCTTTGGGCTCGAAGAACAAGCAGAATGGAGACATGGAGAAGACGTGGAGAATCAGCGCCCTGCTCAGGGACAGGGACCTGCAATACGCTGTCAAGTACAGGGCCCTCGATGATGAGATAAGTTACGAGGAACTCGTTATAGCTGGAATCAAGCTCTACCTGCAGACCCCGTCCAAGAATCCCAATCGGTATTCGACGGTTACTCAGAATGCTCTCCGGGGGCTGACCGATCCCGTCGACGAGCACGTCAAAGCAGCAGGACACGCCCCAAAGAGTCACTGACACATGAATGGGAGGGGCGGGGACATACGCCGCCCCTGCCTGTCATTGCGTTAGCGGGTCAGTAATGGGCACAGCAGAAGGCAGGCAGTAGAGATATGCCCGCTCCGTCTGGTGCTACTTCACTCCCCAGAAGAAACGAAAGGCCCCTTTCTCAAGGGACTCTTTGCATTCCATGGGCGAGACTATCTGTCATCATTCGGTCCGTTCCAATTGAACCAGCAGAACCACACAGCGATCAGAACGAAGTAGATAATCATGACTACGTCACCCGTTTCCACTGTCAACCTCCTAGTTCATTCTTGGAAGACTCGGTCAGTGCCCCAGTCGGTCAGTCTTCGCCGGTACCGCGTTCTCCTGGTGTAGATGCGGTCCCAGCTGAGATTGAGAAGATTCATTCTCTCCCGGATAATTACTGGCCGGCAGAGTGGCGCAAGCATGTGAGGGCACTGGGCATCACGAGTCTCACCCTGATCTACTGGATGGCAGACAAGGCCAAAGGGCATGAATTCGAACTCCGCATAACACGAGCGCTTGACGAAGTTGGGAAGGTGTTCCTGGAAATGGAACACAGCATGTTCGACTAAGAGAGCATCAGCAGGAGGAGATCTCTAGAAGAGGTACGCCCGCCCAGGGAGGACCAGGATATGACTGGGCACGTTGTCGGGGTACCGTCCCGCTGCAGGGGTATGAAGACAGAAACGTGTATGGTGACAGTAGGTCCGTTTCCGCAATTGTTGACGCGGGTGGGGACCAGACATAGACTTGGGCGTTGCTGTTCCTAATGAAGGAGGAACTCATGAGGAGAACACATCAACTGAACGTCCTGGTATCCATTGTTCTGGTTGTAGGGCTTCTTGTCCCGTCAGCAGCCACCGCCTTGTCGTCAACGACGATCAAACTGTGGATCGGGAACGCATCCATGTCCGTCAATGGTGTGCAGCAACCGATCGATGGCCAAGGAACCAAACCCGTCATCGTCGCAGGCAGGACCCTTGTGCCTATTCGCGCTGTCATCGAAGCGTTTGGAGGATCCACTGCCTGGGAGTCCTCTACACGCAAAGTCGCCGTCACGCTGGGGAAGGATTCTCTCGACCTCTGGATTGACAAGCCACAGGCATCGCTGAACGGCACGACCCTTGCGATCGATGCAGCAAACTCTGCGGTTGTACCTGTCATCACGAACGGGCGGACGATGCTCCCTCTCCGGTTTGTCGCAGAATCCTTGGGTATCGACGTTCAATACGACGCGGTGACCAGGATGATCACGCTTACCTACTCGAAATCAACAGTTGCATTGCCTGCCGATGGAAGCAATTTGCTCCTGGGTAATCCCAGCAATGCCGTGCATGACAGCAGCTCATCTCCGGATAACTATCTGATGGACAGCGGGTACTACATTGAGTCTTACAACCGGGACCGTGGTGAACCGAACTGGGTGAGCTGGTATGTTGGTATCTCATCATTGGGGTCTACTCCGAGGAAGGATAATTTTCGTGCTGATAGCACCCTCCCTCCTGGCTGGTATCAGGTGCAAGCGAACGGTTATTCTGGCAGTGGCTTCGACCGTGGCCACAACTGTCCATCGGCGGACAGAACGTCCACTGTTGCCGCCAATTCATCGACCTTCCTGATGACAAACATGATTCCGCAGGCCCCTACCAATAATCAGCAAACTTGGAATAACTTCGAGAGTTATCTCCGTAGTTTAGTAACGCAGGGGAATGAAGTTTATGTCGTCATGGGGTCCTACGGCATAGGAGGGACGGGTTCAAGCAGTTATCAAACAACTATTGATGGGGGACACGTTACCGTGCCGGCATATATTTGGAAGGTAGCTGTTGTCCTATCTAATGGAGACAAGGACCTAAGCCGTATTACAACAAGCACGCGCGTTATTGCTATTGATACGCCAAATATCAACAGTATCAGTTCAAAGTGGCAGACATACCTGACAAGTGTTGACGCTATCGAGGCAGCCACAGGATATGATCTTCTGTCGAACGTTTCGGTATCTATCCAGAAGGTTCTGGAAGCAAGAGTAGACGACACATCGGTATCACCTGCGCCGGTGGTCGTGGTACCACCTGTGCCGGTGGTTGTCGATCCTTCAAAGCAAGACATCGTGTACCGAACAGCTACCGGCTCGAAGTATCACCGCCTGGGGTGCAGCTACCTGAAGAGCAGCTGCATCGCGCTCACCAGATCCGAAGCCATTGCTCTTGGCTTGACGCCATGTAGCGTCTGCAATCCGTGATAAAGACCGGACTCCTGACTCTTGACCGGTTTGAGGGCGGCTTCGCGCCAACCTCACCGGTAGAAATCAGGTCGCCAGGATGCCGAATCTGAAACCGTAGCGGGCGCGATCTCCAGGAGGGAGGGGCGTCTAGCATAAGGCAAGGTCTGCGAGATCTCCAATTTGACCCCTCTTTCAGCATGGGTTCTCGCCATTAAGGGCTTTCCCCTGCTTTCATGCCTAGAAAGTCGAAGGACGGGCGCATGTTGGTACGACATACCAACGTGCATCGTTGACCTAGTGTTGCATGTTGCTGTATCGCCTATCGCACCCTGCTTTCGGTCTTGGAACAGGCAAACCCCAGTCAGTTGGTCTGACTAGAGGTTGACGGTTATGTTGTCCTAGGGTGTATAGGTGATCGTGATCGTTTTGGTTGCAGCAGTCCAGATGACAGAGCATCCAAGATTCTCAGTCACAAATCTCAAGGGAAGCATCGTCCTGCCGTTGATGATCTCGGGGACCACTTTTGTGTTCGTAGAATCGATAGGAGTACTCACGCCATTCACGGTCGCAGCACTCTTGCCGATCCAGAGAGCGATGGTCTTCTTCCCAAGTGCCACTGTTGCTTTCTTCGTGGTCGCATCCCAGCCGACAGTACCCGCGAGAGCTTCGATGATAGCACGGATCGGGACAAGAGTCCTGCCGTTCCTGATGACGGGAGGAGAATCGAGAGTCTTCGAAGAGTCGTTCATGGTAAACGTGGACTTGCCTATGTGAAGAACGAGGACGGTCGGAGGCTTCGTGGTATTGTTGATGGTGGTTGTTGGATAGCCATACCACGGGTTGGTCCAACCAGTAGTACCACTAATCGCCAGCAAGCCATACTCAAGGGTCATGACCGTCTTGTCAGGAGAGGCCACTCCCTGATCAACACCATTTGCCGTCACCTGTGTATGTATGGCATTGCCAAAGTTGACGACAACATGGTTCCCTGTAGCCTGCGTGCTGTCTTCCGGACTCAGGATTCCGGAAAAAACGACGCTCCCGTCCACTGTGATCTCTAGCCATGCACGTTGAGTCGTCGAGGTGAATCTTAGCGTCATCGCCCCCTGCGGCGTGTATACGGAGGGGCCCGTTGTGTAGTGCACCGTGAAGCCGGTCGCACACGATTGAAACATATTAGTAGTACCCGTAGGCGCGTTGCCCAAGAAGTATGCTGCGGTCAGTCCCGTACAACTATTGAACGCACCACCGCCAATGGTAGTCACGCTGGCCGGGATGGTTACACTTGTCAGAAACGAGCAACCATTGAACGCATCATCGCCAATAGTGGTTATGCTGTCGGGGATGACATAACCTCCCTGTTTGCCACCAGGATACTGAATAAGCAATGTTGCCGTCTTGTTGAACAGGACCCCGTCTGCACTCGAAGAATACGAGGGATTGCCAGGATCAACAGTAAAAATGGTTAGTCCCGAACAATACGAGAACGCATAGCCGCCAATGGTAGTCACGCTGCTCCCGATGGTCACGCTGGTCAGCGCCGTACAACCATCGAACGCATAATTGCCAATACTGGTCACACCGCTCCCGATGGTCACGCTGGTCAGGGCCATACAATCCCCGAACGCACCATTGCCAATACTGGTTACGCTGCTCGGGATGGTCACGCTGGTCAGTCCCCAACAATCCCAGAACGCACCGCCGCCGATACTCGTTACGCTGTTCGGGATGGTGAACGATGTTCGAGTATTCCGTATGGGATATTGAATTAGGACGGTGATGTTTTTGTCATACAACACACCATCAACACTGGCATAGTTCAAATTATTCCCATTTACAAGAATTTCAGTCAGTCCCATACAACCCTGGAACGCACCACCGCCAATACTGGTTACGCTGCTCGGGATGGTCACGCTGCTCGGGAAGGTCACGCCGCTCGAGGCCATAGAACCATAGAAAAGACTGTTGTCGAACGCACCATCGCCAATACTGATCACTGGATACCCGCCCAGCGTACTGGGGATGGCGACAACGCCATTTTGACCAATATATTTCGTAATCGTGGCATCGCCGCCCGCAAGGGTATACTGGTAATCTCCGTAGGTATTCGCTCTGGCAGGAGGTACACGCGCGAAGACACCGATGAACAGTGACAGGGCCAGACAACCTGCGATGAAAACTGACAGAAGTCTTCTCATAAAGTCTCTCCTTCTAGATCGGTAGTTCTTCCTTCTGAATGACCGTCACAGCATTTCATGGCTGGTACGTGATCGTTATCGTCTGTGTATTCTGATCCCAGCCAACCGCTGGACCCTTGTCTACCCGAACGTCGTTCCTCTCTGACGGTCAGACATTACGATGAGAACTGAGCGACGGCTAATTCGCCGTGGTGACTAGGGTCCATGTCGCTCCGCCATCCACAGTCTTAAACATCCCTCCGCCAGCTCCAACGCCCCAACCGGTGGTGTAGTTGCTGAAGTAAGAGGGAAAGACAAACTGCTTTGAAACTGGACCCAACGTCCAGGTGCTGCCACCATTGGATGTTCGATAGAACTGAGAGAACTGCGTCGTATTATTTCCATTATGCAGCAAGAATTCCACCAGGGCAACACCATCTTTCTTCTGTTCTCCGAAGAACACGGGGGGATAAGCGCTGCCATAGTAACCCCCCTGATAGATTAGATCCTTGCATACGCTGGGGGCAGGTAATGGAGCAGGGTGCCATGTCGCGCCGCCGTCCGTCGTTTTGAACATTGGAATAGCCGATTGTCCATGATCTTCGCAGGTCACGAAACCGGTTTGCGGTGTTGAGAAGACCATGCCGGTGGGATAGCCATACACCCCACCCATTTCAATGTCTCCCACAAGGGAGAACGTCTTGCCGCCATCGACGGTCCGGTACAATGCTTTCCCCATCAGCCCCGCAGCGGGACCGCTTGTGCTCAT
>Ga0209539_1001749_pt1 | contig 11706 bp, 11 predicted proteins | sample BarGraNGADG00312_2_FD_184499 | JGI IMG/M metagenome (GOLD analysis project Ga0209539, IMG submission 184499) | Arctic peat soil microbial communities from Barrow, Alaska - Barrow Graham LP Ref core NGADG0011-312 (SPAdes) (version 2) | ecosystem: Environmental > Terrestrial > Soil > Wetlands >... | reverse complement strand
GTGTGGCCGCTTATACCGGGCAGACGCGCCCGTCAGGCACTTCGAGCGGCAGTTGCCAAATCCAATTCCACCGTGAAAAGTATAAACCTCCCGGCCCACAGAAAGAACGGCGTGAGGCAATCGCTCAGTAGTCTGACCGGGGCGATCAACCAAGTATTCATTTGCCTGTATTTGTGATATATATACGATGTTTTGCACATAGGCACCGGGTAGTGGAGGTGGTTTTTGATGGCAGCGACATCGGAGAAGTGCATCATTTCGGCGGCTCTGGCCGGAGCGGCGACCAGAAAAGAGCAGAACCCCAACGTCCCTTACACCAGGGATGAGTTCGTTGCCGAGGCCGTCAAGTGCTACGAGAACGGGGCATCGATCGTCCACATCCACGCGCGGGACCCGGAGAACGGATTCCCGACCCCTGACATCGAGATCCTCGGCAAGATCTTCGAGGGCATCCGCGCCGAGACGCCGCTCATCATCAACCTGAGCACCGCCATATCCCCCATCGCCAGCAAGGAAGAGCGCATCAAAGTCATCGAGATTTTCAAGCCCGAGATGGCCTCGCTAAACACCAACAGCATGAACTTCGCGGTCGGCGACTGGAAAGAGCACAAGATCCTCTTCGAGATGGTCTTCGAGAACACGTTCGAGCAGCTGGTCTGGTACAACCGCGTGATGAGGGAAGCGGGCACCCGCCCCGAGTTCGAGGTCTACGACATGGGCGGCCTCTACAACGTGCTGTTCATCAAGGACCAGGGCGTCTTCCAGGAGCCCCTCCACTTCCAGTTCGTGTTCGGGGTGCTCGGCGGCATGCCGTTCTCGACGCGCAACTACGGCCTGTTCCTCGAGACCGTCCCCGACGACGCCACGTTCAGCTCGTGCGGCGTCGGGCCGGCTTGTTTCGCAAGCGCTTACCACGCGGCGGTCAACGGCGGGCATATCCGCGTCGGGCTCGAGGACAACATCTGGATAAGCAAGGGCAAGCTCTCCGAGGGCTCGTTCGACCAGGTCGCCAAGGCGGTCCAGATCGCCAAGATGGCCGACCGCACGATCGCGACCCCGGACGAGGCGCGCGAGATGCTCGGCCTCAAGAAACCCTGACGCTTTTCGCCGGGCCACTCCGGCAGTTGAATAAGGAGGTCAAGATACCTTGTACGACGACTTGATTGGACTTGCGTCGGGCCAGGAGGAACTTTTCGTCGACCCCGACGCGGACAACGCAAGGGCTGTCTTCCGCAAGAAGACCCGTGGCCTTGTCGACAAAGTGATGACCGCCGAGGAGGCGGTGCGGACCATCATCAAGGACGGCGACTACCTCGCGGTCGGAGGCTTCGGCCACGTGAGGATACCGACCGCCATTCTCTACGAGGTGGTCAGGCAGGGCAAAAAGAACCTCGGGATGGCCGGGCACACGTCCATCTACGACAGCGACCTGCTGGCCTCCATGGGCCTGATGGACCGCTGCGACATCTCCTACGTCATCGGCTACGAGATCCGCGGGCTCTCGGCAAGCGCACGCAGGGCTTTCCAGAGCAAGAACATACGCAAGACGGACTGGTCCAACGGCGCCCTGGCTTGGCGCTTCGCGGCCGGCGCAATGGGCCTCTCGTTCATCCCGTCGCGGCAGATGCTGGGCACGGACACCTTCAAGCGCTCGGCGGCCAAGACCGTCGAATGCCCGTTCACGGGCCAGCGCTACTGCGCGCTCCCCGCGCTCTACCCTGACGTTGCTATCATCCACGTCCACAACGCCGACACCTACGGAAACGCGCAGATCACCGACGGCATCCTGGTCTCGGACCCGATGGTGGCGAGGTGCTCCAAGAAGGTCATCATCTCGACCGAGAGGCTCATCCCGCACGATGAGATACGCGCCAACCCGAAGGGCACCACCATCCCCTATTACTGCGTGGACGCGGTCGTCGAACAGCCGTATGGCAGCCACCCCGGCAACATGCCGGGCGAGTACTGGTTCGACGAGGACTACTTCAAGCTCTACCTCAACACGGTCAAGACCGAAGAGGGGACGAAGGAGTTCTACAACGACTATATCTACGGCGTGAAGAGCTTCGAGGAATACCTCGACAAGATAGGCGGGATGAAGAAGATGCGCGAGCTTCGCGCCATCGAGAAGGTCATCTACGCCAACAACTGTTGAAGGGAGTACCCGTACATGTGCGCTGACTACAACCCGCTGGAGCTCCTGGTCTGCATCGGGTCGAGGGTTATCGAGGACAACTCCACGGTCTTCGTGGGCACCGGCGTCCCGATGGCCGCGACCATGCTGGCGCAGAAGCTCCATTGCCCGAACGTTATCGCGATCTTCGAGGCCGGCTCCATGGCTCCCCAGATGCCGGCCCTGCCCATATCCGTGGGCGACTCCCGGACGTCATACAAGGCGCTCATAGCCTCGACGATGAACGACGTCTTCGAGATGTGCCAGCGCGGGATGGTGGACTACACCTTCCTGGGCGGGGCGCAGATTGACATGTACGGCAACCTCAACAGCACGCTCATCGGGGGAGCCGACTACCAGGCCCCCAAGGTCCGCTTCCCCGGCAGCGGCGGGGCCAACGACCTGGCGAGCCTGGCCTGGCGTACCGTGGTCATCACCCCGATGGACAACCGCAGGTTCGTGGAGCAGGTCGACTTCATAACCTCCCCCGGCTACCTGAACGGAAAGGGAGGCCGGGAAAAGGCGGGGCTGCCCAAGGACACGGGCCCCTACAAGGTCGTGACCAACCTGTGCATCCTCGGTTATGATGATGACACGTGCAGGATGAGGATCGAGTCGCTTCATCCGGGTGTGACGGTCGAGGAAGTCCAGGAGAACTGCGGCTTCGAGCTGCTGAAGGCGCCGAAGATCGAGACGACGCACCCGCCGACAGACGAAGAGCTCAGCATCCTTCGCGAGCAGGTCGATCCTGAAGGTTACATTATTGGAAGGTAGAGCTCGATGGAAAATGACCCGATAATCGTTAAAGCACTCGAGCGCGGCCAGTCCGCGCTCTCAGAGCACGACTCGAAGCTGCTGATCGAGAAGTACGGCGTGCCCCTCGCCCCCGAGACGCTCGCGGGTTCCCTCGACGAGGCGGTCGAGGCCGCTTCCGGCATAGGATACCCCGTCGTCCTGAAGGCGTGCGGCCCCGAGATCTCCCACAAGACCGAGCGCGAGCTTGTAGTGGTCGGCCTCAAGACCGAGGCCGAGGTCAAGGAAGCCTACGACAAGATCCTCGCCAACCTCGGCGACACCCCGTGGGAAGGGGTCCTGGTTCAGAAGATGGTCCCCGGAGAGCGCGAGCTCGTGATCGGGCTCGTCCGCGACCCGCAGTTCGGCCCGTGCGTGATGTTCGGCCTCGGCGGGATCTTCACCGAGGTCCTCAAGGACACCTCGTTCCGGGTCGCCCCCATCACGGAGGGCGACGCGATGCAGATGATGGATGACATCAAGGCGAAGGCGATCCTCGGGCCGGTGCGCGGCAAGTCGCCGGCCGACAAAGCCAAGCTGGCGCGTGCGCTGGTCGGGCTAGGGCGGATAGGGCTCGAGCAGGAGGCCGTCGCCGAGATAGACGTGAACCCGCTCATCATTACCGGTGACGGCGATCCGGTGGCGGTTGACGCCCTGGTGGTCCTCGCCAAGCAGGTCTGATGGCAAAAGCAGTACCCCTCAATCAAACATCCGGCATGGCGCGCAAGAAGAGACTCGGCCGTGGCTGGAAAGTCCTGATCATAGTCGTGGCCGTGCTCATCGTCCTGTGGGTCGCCAGCGAGATCGCGATCCCGCTGGCCGCCGACGCCTACATCAAAGGCAAGATCAAGAACAAGTACCCGAAGGCACACGACATCTCCGTGTCAGTGCACGCCTTTCCCGCCATCCGGCTCGCGTTCAAGCAGTACTCGAGCCTCGACGTGAAGGTGAGCGGGATAACCCTCGAGAACGTCAACTTCCAGACGATCACGCTACACAGCAAAAAGTGGCCGCTGGGGACCTTCGACGCGACGATCACCTCGAGCGAGATAATAAGGTTCTTCTCCCTCACCCACTCTTACGTGCTGCAGCCTGAGCTGACCCTCAACCAGGACAGCCTGCAGGTCAGCGGGAGGATGAACCTGGGCTACACGACCGCGACGGTCACCGCCGTGGGCAAGCTTGTGCCCAAGGACGGCAAGCTTGTGTACTTCCAGCCGGACAAGGTCACGGTCGCGGGGATAAGCATCCCGAGCAAGGGAGTGAACCTGGTGAGCCAGATCATGAAGGACAACCCGGTCTTCGTTGTCCGCGAGGACCTGCCTTTCACGATCAGCGCGATCACGGCCAGGAACGGCAACCTGGACATCAAGGGGAGCGTCAACCTGGAGCAGGCCCTCCACGTCAAGCTTTGAAACGCGCAGGCCGCAAGGCCTCTTTATGCAATATAATATGGCGCAACAACCTTGGCGCATGGAGGATCAGTGCCTGAGACAAAAGCAGCTAACACGGGCTCGGCTTCGCACCTCGGCGAGACGCAGGTGCCCCGCGACGCCCATTTCATATACGACTACAGCCGCAGGCGGGTGCCGCTGCCTGTCGTCTCTTACATGGCGGTCGCCGACACTCCGATCGAGAGCCCGGGCCTCGAGAACCCTGCCAAGAAAGCCCTCGACAGGCTCCGCGACCTGATCGAGCCGGCTGTCATCGCCGAGGAGGAGCTCAACAGTGAGTTCATGGAGCGCCTCATACGGGACAACCTGGCCAAGATCAACTCAGAGCTCTTTGAGACCCAGGTCCAGGAGGGCGGCGTCAAGCCGCTCTCGTCTGCGACCATGGTCATCGCGGACACCAGGCGCGCGTACATCGGCCACGTCGGCACGTCGAGGGTCTACCTGCTCCACGGAGGCAGGCTCTACGACCTGACGCCCAGCACGCCGGTCGCGCAGCCCGAGGTCGCCGCCCCGGCCGCCGCGCCTGAGGCGCCCGCGGCCCAGGACGCACTTCCGCTCTTCTCGGCGCCGCAGGTGCCGCCCGCGGGCGATGTTCCGGCCCCCGAAGCGGCCGCTCCGGAGCAGCCGACCCTGTTGCCGCCCCCGGCCCCTGTCGTGCCGGCGCTCGGCACGTACCTCGGCCAGCAGGCGCAGGCCGCGATCTGCTACAACGAGGTCGAGATCTCCCCTGGGGACATGATCGTCCTCTTGACCGACGGCCTCTGGCGCACCATCAGCGAGGAGGAGCTCGTCGAGAACCTGCTCTCCGCGATGAACGTTCAGCGCAGCTCGAGCCAGCTCGTAAGGCTGGCATTCAGCCGCGACTCGTCGGACAACGCGACGATGACCGCCTGGCAGTACGTGGTCGGCGGCGTCGACGAAGTGATACGCGAGCCGCGCGCCGCAGTGAAGGCCGCTTCCCGCGAGAAGACAAAGACGCGTGTCGCTGAGGGCATACTCGTAGCCCTGCTTGCCGTAGTCCTGGTTGGGATCTTCGCCGTCGGTTTCGCGTTCGGGTGGCGTATCACGGACACTTTCCGCAAACCCGCGAAGCAGAAAGCGGCCGCCCAGCGGGCGGCACAGGCGCAGACCCAGAAGAAGGCCGATGAGAAGAAGGCGCAGTCGCAGCCCCAGGGCAGCAACTCCGCGGCGGCCACACCCCTGGTTCAGACCGCCGCGATCAAGGGCCAGGGCGTGCGGATGCGCGGGACTCCCGACACGGCCGGCAAGCTGGTCGGGCTGTTGAAAGACGGCCAGACTGTGACGGTTCTCGGTGCCGTGATCGGCACGGACGGCCAGGGCTGGTCGAAGGTGAAGGGAACTGTGTCCTCGGGCGGCCAGAACCTCGAGGCGGAGGGTTACGTCAGAGATGATTTCCTGGTGAAAGGGCCTGCCCCGGCTCCGAGCTCGAGCGCGAACTCTTCTTCGAGCGCCAAATAGCCGCCGCGCCAGCCTTTAGTGTTCTAGATGAATATCCCCAGCACCGCGCCCAGGATCATTCCCGCGAGGAAGACCCCGAAGATGATCAACAGCGCCATCCCGAGCTTCTTCTTGACCGCCGGCTCCTGCTCGAGCAGCGGGAGCTGCAGCTCGAAGCCGGGCTGGTTCATCGCGTCGACCCGGGCGACCTCGGTCCCCTGAAGGAACCCCGGTTGCGGTCTGTACTCGTTCGTTTCCATGAGCTTCCGTTCTAGGTCAGTACTTGAGCTCCTCCAGGTCCTGCGGACTTAACTCGAGGAGGAACTTCTCTACCAGCAGTCCCGCGGTCTCCTCTTTCTGCGCCACGACACCGGTATAGCCGTTGTCCGGGGCAGGGGAGCCGCCTTGTTCGCACCACTCGACCCAGACCGCGGGGATCTGGGAGTTCTCGAACGCGATGTTATCACTATCGGTGGTGGATTTGATATAGGTCACGGGCGTATTCTTCGCGCGGGCGAACGTCTCGAGCTGGTCCTTCAGCCGCTGGAGCCCGGTGCCTTGAGTCCTCAGGGCCAGCACGTCGCCCTGGCCAACGCAGTCGAGCGCGAACATCGCCACGATGTCTTTCTTCTCGATGGTGCCCAGCAAGTCGACGAACCGCTTTGACCCCACGAAGCGGTCTTCCTCTGTAGCCTGGCCCGGCTCGTTGGCGCCGAAGAAGACGAACTGGAGCGCGGGCTCCAGGTGCCTGACCGAAAAGACGCGGGCCAGCTCGAGCACGACCCCGACGCCGGACGCGTCGTCGATCGCCCCGGCGCCGGACCTCTGGCTGTCGTAGTGCGCCCCTACGATGATGGTGTACCCCTCCCTTGTTCCGGCGCGTGTGCCCACGATGTTGCGCGAGCTGAAGCCGTCCGACGTCGTGAACGCCTGCTCCTCGACGGCATAGCCGTACTCGTTGAGCCTGGCGACGATGTAGTCTCCAGCGCTCGCCTCTTTGCCCGAGCCCGCGGGGCGGTTGCCTATCTGGACCGAGAGGGCGTACGTGTGGGCCATCGACTGCGAGATCGAGAACTGGGGGGTCGTCGGCCCCCTGGCGGCCTTCGCCGAACTCTCGGCCTCGGAGCTCGCAGAAGAGGCCTTCGTCACCGCTGGCTTAGCCGAGGTGCTCTTTGCCTGTGTCGCCTTCTTCTGCTTGCCCAGCAGCAGGTTCGCGCCCGCGCCCACCACGAGCCCGAGCACGAGCACGGCGGCCACGAGCAGGGCCAGCCTCTTGACCTGCCTTCGCTGCGTGCGTGATTTTTCGAGCCGGCTCCCGCCGATATCAGTCAAAGTTTTGTCCTGTCCGGTTTTCCCGTGAATATATCAGAAATCGCCGATCATGGCGGAAATGCATGCCTACTGGTCTAATATGTTATGGACGCGAAAGGAGAGGCGTGGCAAAGGTTCTCATAGAAGATTTCCCGCACGGGCCCGGGGGGCACTGCGGAACGACGGCGATGCGCGACATGCTCAAGTTCTACGGGCACGAATACAGTGAGGACATGGTCTTCGGGCTGGCGGCCGGCATCGATTTCATGTACATCAGGCACGAGGGAATAGAGCCGCCGGTATACATCGGGGGCAGGTCGCCCGACCTCGAGCAGAACCTCTGCGAGCGGCTCGGCGTGGGCATGGAGCTCGTCACGGGCACGGCGGGCGACGAAGCCTGGCTCGCGGTTAAGAAGATGCTCGACGAGGGAACCCCGGCCATGGTGCACGCCGACGTTTATTACCTCGACTACCTGCGGGCGAAACGCCACTTCAGCGCGCACCGGATAATCCTGGTGGGGTACGACGACGACGCACGCGTGGCTTTCGTGGCCGACAACGACAGGGACACGATCCAGGAGTGCTCGCTCGCGAGCCTTGCCGAGGCGCGGTCCGCCGCGTACCTCCCCCGCCCCGCCGACAATGCATATTACCGCTTCGACGTCCCCGGGCGGCTCACGCCGACCGGGGTGGCTGTCAAGGCTTCGATAGCGAGCGCCGTCAGGCAGAACGTCGGGCTGCGTGCTGAAGAAGCCTCATTCGAGTTCGGCGACGCGAAGGTCGGGCTCGGCACGACCGGCCTCGGCGAGTTCGTCGCCGACATGCCGGCTTACCCGCGGGAGATGTCCGCCGAGATGCTGAGCTTGCTGTGCAAGACCGTATACGTCAGCGCCGAGAAGGGCGGCACCGGATACGGCGGCAACTTCAGGCGCATGTACGGAAGGTTTCTCCAGGAGGCGTCGGCCCTGGACGGCTTCAGCGGCCTCGCGCCGATCGGCGATGAGTTCGTCGGCATCGGCGACCGGTGGACCGGGCTCTCACTAATATTCAAGGACAACTCGGGCGAGGGCGGTCGCGCGGTCGAGCTTGCTCACCCAATGGCGCTGGAGATCCACGAGCGCGAGTCGATCGCATTCAATTCACTCGACGATTTTGTGAGGGGGTGCAAGCCGGTTGAGCGCTGAACAGGACGGCCTTTTCGACCAGCCGGCCGAGGACCTCGCCGGCACTCCGCTCGCGGAGCGCATGCGACCTCGGACGCTGGACGAGTTCGAGGGGCAGGACGATATCGTCGGCCCCGGCCAGCCCCTTCGCGTAGCCATCGAGGAAGACCAGATATCCTCGATGATCTTCTGGGGGCCTCCGGGGTCCGGCAAGACAACCCTCGCCCGGATAATCGCAAACGCGACGCAGTCCGACTTCGTCAAGTTCAGCGCCGTGACCTCGGGGGTGCCCGAGCTTCGCAAGGTCATCGCCGAGGCACGCGACAGGCGCAAGTACAACAGCCGGCGGACGATCCTGTTCGTCGACGAGATACACCGCTTCAACAAGGCGCAGCAGGACGCGTTCCTCCCCCACGTCGAGGACGGCACGATAATCCTCATCGGGGCAACCACTGAGAACCCGTCCTTCGAAGTGATATCGCCCCTCTTGTCGCGCGTTAGAGTGTACGTGCTTAAGCAACTCGAGCCGGAGCACCTGCGCAACATCGTCCGACGGGCTCTCGCAGACGAGAAGCGCGGCCTGGGCGGGCTCGGCCTCGAGGTCGACGACGCCGCGATAGACACGATGGCGAGCATCGCGGACGGCGACGCGCGAATCGCGCTCAACCTCCTCGAGCTCTCGTCGTTCATGGCGCGGGAGCGCAGCGAGGACCACGTGACGTATGAGACAGTGCTCAAAGTCGCCCAGGAGAAGACCCTCCTCTACGACAAGCAGGGCGAGGAGCACTACAACCTCATCAGCGCGCTCCACAAGTCGCTGCGAGACTCCGACCCCGACGGAGGGCTGTACTGGCTGGGAAGGATGCTCGAGTCGGGCGAGGACCCGCTCTACATCGTGCGCAGGCTGATACGGTTCGCCTCGGAGGACGTGGGCAACGCGGACCCGCGGGCGCTGTTGATCTGCGTGGCGGCGATGCAGGCGTGCCACTTCGTGGGCATGCCCGAGTGCGACGTAGCCCTCGCGCAGGCGGTGACATACCTTGCAGCCGCGCCGAAGAGCAACGCGCTCTACGCAGGATACGGCGAGGTGAAGGCGGACGTCAGGAAGTACGGGGCCCTGCCGGTCCCTCTTCACATCCGCAACGCGCCGACGCGCCTCATGAAAGACATAGGATACGGTAAGGGCTACAAGTACGCCCACAAGTTCCCCGACCACATCGTCGAGCAGGAGCACCTGCCCGAGAAGCTCGCCGGCCGGACGTACTACCACCCGAGCGACCAGGGCTTCGAGAAAGAGATAGGGGCGCGCCTCGCGCGCTGGCGGGCGGAGCTGGCCGCCAGGCCGGAGGACGATTCTTAAGCAGGGGACGCGACCACGGGAGGTCTGATGGCAAGCAGGATCACGAACCGCATCGCGGCGAAGAGGGACCCGAAGACGATCAGGCGCGCGCTCGACGCCATAGGCATGGCCTTCAAGGTCACCTGGCTGCCCGGCATGTCCCGGCACCCCTGGCTCAAGCCCGAGAAGACCGACATGCGCTGGCTGCCTATCAATGCCGACATCGAGATGCCCGAGGACACGCCGATGCCGCTCGCGGTCCTGGACGGCATAATCGAGAAGGCATCGCACCGCGTCCTGTTCGACTACTGCGGCTGCCGGGTCGCGTACCGCTGCGAGGACTATCCCCACGAGATCGGCTGCCTGCTGATGGGAGACTCAGCGCTCGAGGGCAACCCTGACGTCAGCCATGAGGTGACCGTTGACGAGGCCAAAGAGATCGCGAGGAAAGCCGTGGACGCGGGGCTGGTGCCCATCATCGGCAAGGCCAGGATCGACAACGCCCTGTTCTCCATCAAGGACCGGCACCGCCTGGTCACGGTGTGCTTCTGCTGCGAGTGCTGCTGCATCACGCGAAACATCAGGCACCTGCCGATAAGCAAGGTCGAGCCGCTTTTCCCGCCGCTGGAGAGCGTGACGATCGAGGTCACCGACGACTGCAAGGGCTGCGGGGAGTGCGCGGAGCACTGCTACATCGAGGCGATAACCATCAAAGACAAGCGCGCGGTCATCTCGGAGTACTGCCGGGCGTGCGGGCGCTGCGCGACGGTCTGCCCGCGCGACGCGATAAAGGTGACGCTCACCGACCCCGACTTCGTCGAGAAGACGATCGAGCGGATCGGCACGTACGTCAAGTACGACTGAGCCCTGCTGTCAGGCAACACAAAGGGCCGCGGCTTCAAGCCACGGCCCTTTTTCTTCCGTAATGCAAAAAGGGGTCTGACCCCTCTTTGCGTTATTTCTTATTTGCCGAGGAGGGCGCGGGAGATCACGACGCGCTGGACCTGGTTCGTCCCCTCGTAGATCTGGGTGATCTTCGCGTCGCGCATCATGCGCTCCATCGGGTATTCCTTCATGTAGCCGACGCCGCCCATAAGCTGCAGGCAGTCGGTGGTGACCTTCATCGCTGTGTCGGTCGCGAAGCACTTGGCCATCGCGGACAGCGCGCTGAAGCCGGGCTCCTCGTGGTCCACCGCGCACGCCGCGCGATAGACGAGAGAGCGTGCGGCCTCGACCTGCATCGCGAGGTCGGCGACCATGAACTGGAGGCCCTGCAGCATCGCGATCGGCCGTCCGAACTGCACGCGCTCCTTCATGTAAGCCGTCGCCACGTCGAGCGCTCCCTGGGCCACGCCAAGGCCCTGCGCGCCGATCGACGAGCGAGTGCGGTCGAGAGTCATCATCGCGAGGTTGAAGCCCTTGCCTTCCTGCCAGAGCAGGTTCTCAACCGGTACTTCCATGTCCTCGAATATGAGCTCGGTGGTGGACGAGCCCCTGATGCCCATCTTGTCCTCGTGCTTGCCCACCGAGAAGCCGGGGAAGTCCTTCTCCACTATGAAGGCGGAGATGCCCTTTACGCCCTTCTCGGGGTCGGTCATCGCGAAGACCGAGAAGATCTCGCCGACACCGCCGTTGGTGATGAAGCACTTCGTGCCGTTGATGATGTACTTGTCGCCCTTCTTGACCGCGCGCGACTTCATGGCCGCGGCGTCCGAGCCAGCGTCCGGCTCGGTGAGGCCGAATCCGACGAGCTTGTCACCCGCCGCGAGCGGGGGCAGGTACTTCTTCTTCTGCTCGTCGTTCGCCCCGAGCTTGATCGGCGTGGAGCCGAGCTCCTGGCAGCCGATGATGAGCGACGTGTTGACGCAGACCTTCGCGAGCTCTTCGATGGCCACGCACAGGGTCAGCAGGTCGGCGCCCTCTCCGCCGTACTCCTCGGCGAACGGCAGGCCCATGAAGCCGTTCTCTTTCAGTTTCTCGACCATGTCCCACGGGAACTCGCCCTTGGCGTCGATC
>Ga0209539_1001747_pt1 | contig 11708 bp, 12 predicted proteins | sample BarGraNGADG00312_2_FD_184499 | JGI IMG/M metagenome (GOLD analysis project Ga0209539, IMG submission 184499) | Arctic peat soil microbial communities from Barrow, Alaska - Barrow Graham LP Ref core NGADG0011-312 (SPAdes) (version 2) | ecosystem: Environmental > Terrestrial > Soil > Wetlands >... | reverse complement strand
ACCACTACCCAACGGTTGCCCGCGGGGCGAACGATCCAGGTCGATCACGTCCGGCCAGTTCGCACAAGACCCTGCGTCGCCATCCGCAGCCCTCCAGGTTGCCCCGGGGGGGACTCTCCAGGCCGAAACCCGAAGAACTGATCCGCCGATTTCCGGTCGGTACGCCACCTCAGATCCGCCGTCCAAGCCAGGTTGCCCTGACCGGACCCTCCCGGGTTGCCCCGTTCGGTGCGGCGGTCCTGCTGTGCCGATGACGTATTTCTAGTCCGGCCCCGACAGGCCCGCAAGCCCTTCTTGGCCCGGACTTTCATCCACCGACAAGTCACAGCTTCGTCCACATGCGGGCCCCCGTAGGCGGCGCTCAACGCACAGGGGTGTGGACGAAAGATGTGCACGACGACGGTCGGACATCCGTCGTTCGGGGTCCGGCAGAACGTGCTGCCGTCAGCCGCGGACGTCGTGCAGATGGTGCGCGACGTCGTGCACGAAGTACTGCGCCAGGGTCTGCACGCTGAACGACGACCCGTTGCTGCGAAGCCCGCGCCGATGCCACTGGTCGCCGGTGACACCCGCGAAGGTGGCCGCCGCGTCGTGGGCTGCTGCGCGCAGCTCATCGGCCACCCGCGCCGGGTCCTGCTCGCCGTAGCGCTCGGCGAGCGCTGTGGCGTCCTGATCCCAGTTGGGGAAGGTGGGGAGGTGATCGGTGAGCAGGAGCATGGCGCGGCCCTGCATCACCCGGCAGACGTCGCGCACGTGGCACCCGTACTCCAGCGGCGACCACACACCGGGCGCGGGGCGTCGGGCAGCGTCGGGTCTGGCCAGCACCTCGCGCCACCGCTCCGCGTAGCCCCGGAGCAGGTCCGGCACCTCGGTGACGACGACGGAGCCCGCCGCCATCCCGCACTCGGGGCAGGGGCGCTGCAGCACCCAGGTCCAGTCCTTGGTGTCCGGCTCGATCCGGCCCGGCTCCGGTTCGCTCACCCCCGACCCTAAGCCTGGACCCACCGATGGGTGGGGTGTGCCCCGCGGCGTGGGAGGGTGAGAATGCCCTTCTGACCTGGGAAGATGGGACTTGTCTAGGGTTCCATTCACCAGTTCAGGAAGGGCATCTCGCAGCGGCCTTCGATGAACCGAATCTCGTGTCGGCCGCGGGTCTGGTGCCCGTGATGGCACTGGCTCGGCGCGCCGGTCTGCGCCGGCTTGCGGACCAGTGGATGAGCGTGCCGACCGACAAGGGCGCCAACCCCGGGTTCAAGATCTGCTCGCTGGTGGCGGGGATGGCCGCCGGGGCGGACAGCATCGAGTCATGCCGAAGACGAAAGGGGGACTCAGCGGTCGACCCGCGCGCTCCCGCCGCCGGCTAACTTGAGCACCTCCGCCTTGGTGACCATGGTCGTGTCGCCCGGGGTAGTCATCGCGAGAGCCCCATGCGCGGCGCCATAGTCGACCGCGGTCTGCAGCGGCACGCCCTCGAGCAGGCCGTAGACCAGGCCCGACGCGAACGAGTCACCCCCGCCGACCCGGTCGAGGATCTCGAGGCGCTCGCGGTACGCCGCCTGCACTACGCCCGTCTCGCGCGACCACGCCAGGGCGCCCCAATCGTTGACCGTCGCGCTGTGCACGGTGCGGAGCGTCGTCGCGATAGCGGCGAGGTTCGGGTACGCGTGGGCGACCTGCTCGATCATCCGCGCGTAGCTGTCCACCTGGAGCTCGGAGAGGTTCTCGTCCACGCCCTCGACCTCGAAGCCGAGGCTCGCGGTGAAGTCCTCCTCGTTGCCGATCATCACGTCCACGTGCTCGGCGATCCGGCGGTTGACCTCTTGGGCCTTGTCCTTCCCGCCGATCGCCTTCCACAGGCTCGGCCGGTAGTTGAGGTCGTAGGACACCACCGTGCCGTGGCGCTTGGCCGCCGTAACGGCCTCCACGACCACCTCAGCCGTTGTCTCGCTCAGGGCCGCGAAGATGCCGCCAGTGTGCAGCCAGCGTGCGCCCAGCTCCCCGAACAGCCGGTCCCAGTCCACGTCGCCGGGCTTCATCTGGGACGCCGCGGTGTTGCCGCGGTCGGAGGCGCCGACGGCGCCGCGCACCCCGAACCCGCGCTCGGTGAAGTTCAGGCCGTTGCGCACGGTCCGCCCGATGCCGTCGTAGGGCACCCAGCGGACGAACTGGGTGTCGAGCCCACCGGTGAGGATGAAGTCCTCGACGAGCCGCCCGATCTCGTTGTCTGCGAGCGCCGTGACGACGGCCCCCCGCAGGCCGAACGCCCGACGCAAGCCGCGGGTGACGTTGTACTCGCCGCCGCCCTCCCACACCCGGAAGGAGCGCGCGGTGCGAATGCGACCCTCGCCGGGGTCCAGGCGCAGCATCACCTCACCGAGGGAGACGGCGTCGTACGCGCACTCGGAGGCGGGGCGGATGGTCAGCGCCACGGTCGGGGCTCCTTCGGCCTAGTGGTCGTCAGCGGGTGGCTGTCAGCGGGTGGATGTCGGCTGGATGGGTTCGGCGGTACGGGAGGGGATCAGCCCCGGGCGAGCTCGACGGCCTGCGCGGTCAGCTCGGTGATCGTCGCGAAGTCGCCGGCCTTAACCCTGTCCCTGGGCACCATCCACGACCCGCCAACGGCGACCACCGCGGGGATGGCGAGGTACTCGTGCAGGTTCTTCGGGCCGACGCCGCCCGTGGGCACGAAGCCCACCCCCCCGAACGGCGCGGCGAGCGCGGCGATCGCCGCAGCACCGCCCGAGGTCCCCGCCGGGAAGTACTTCACGGTCGACAGCCCGAGCTCAAGGGCCCCCTGGATCTCCGTCGCGGTCACCGCACCGGGCAGAGCCAGCACCCCGTGCTCCGCGCAGCGCTCGACGACGGCGCGGCTCAGGCCCGGGGAGACGATGTAGGCGGCACCCGCGGCCACGGCCTCGTCCACCTGCGCCGGGGTGAGGACCGTGCCGGCCCCGACCAGGATGTCGCCCCTGGCGGCCATCGTCCGGATCGAGTCGGCGGCGGCCGCCGTGCGGAACGTGACCTCGGCGACCGGGAGGCCCCCGGCGACGAGGGCACCGGCGAGGGCGTCTGCGTCCTTGGCGTCGTCGAGCACGACGACAGGAACCAGCCGCGCCTCCTTGAGGGCTGCGAGAGTGTCCACGGTAGCCATTTCGCTAGATGAAACGCGCGTATCGCGCTGCGAAACCCACTCTGCCATACCGACGGGACGGGATCAAGCCTGTCCGGCGTTCGAGGGCAGCTCCAGGCCGGGGGGCAGCAGAGGCGGCAGCGCGGCCGTGATGAGCGCGTACAATTCGACCACGCGCCCCGCCGTCATGCGCTCCACCGGCGCCGTCACACTCACCGCGGCGATCGGGGAACCCGCTCGCAGGAGCGGTACGGCAACACAGCTGATGCCCGTCTCGTTCTCCTCGCGCTCGGTGGCATACCCGCGTCGGCGCGCGTCCTCGAGCGCCGCCCACACCGCCTCTGCCTTGACCGGCCGATCGGACTCACGCACGTACCCGGCGAGGAGGGCGCGGTCGGTCCCGCGAAAGGCGAGCAGCGCCCTCCCGAGCGCGGTCTGGACGGCGGGACTGCGCCGGCCGATCGCGGACCACACCCGCACCGGCCGCTCGGGCTCGACCTTGTCGAGGTAGACCACCTGGGCCCCGGACAGCACGCCCAGGTGGACGAGCTCGTCCGTCGCCGCACACAGGGCGACGAGCGCCGGGTGTAGCAGAACGGGCAGGTTCTCCTCGCTGAAGAAGGCGTCACCCAGCCGCGTGGCGGAGGGGCCGAGGAGGTAGCGGCCGGTGGCCGGGTCCTGAGTGGCGAAGGCGCGGAACCGCAGTGCGGCGAGTGTGCGGTGCACTGTGGTCTTGTTCACGCCCAGGGAGGCGGCGAGCTCGGCCAGCCCCAGGCCGGCCGCTCCCGCGTCCGCCAGCGCGTGGAGCGTGAGCAGGGCACGGTCGACGCTCTCCACCGGCGTCGTGGCCGGAGTCGTCGGCGCCGGACCGGTGGCCGCGGGCAGGGTTCGGTCGCCCGGCCCGGTGCGACGGGGGCCGGGCGGCTCGGGACGCAGTGGGCGCCCTCCCACGTCGGCCATCGTCAGGCGACGAGCTCGCCCGCGATCCGGGTGATCCGGGCCGCCACGTCGGGGTCGGCGCCGAGGTCCCCGTCCAGGTGCCCCAGCACCCGGTCCACCGACTCCGCCAGGTCATGGCCCGCCAGCGACGGCTCGGCGGTGGGGCCGGAGTCACGCACGGGGGCTCCGTGCCCGCGCAGGTGCTGGACCCAGGCGGCGATCGGTCGGAGTGCGCCATCGGTCAGGTGCCCCGCGGCGCGCTCCTCGCGGACGATCGGGAGGATCCGCACCGGGAGCTTCTGGGAGCCGTCGGCCGCGATCTGGGCCAGCCGGTGCTGGATCCGGGGGTTCTCGAAGCGGAACAGGAGCGCGGCGCGGTACTCGTCGGACTCGACCGTGAGATGCCGCGCGACCGCGTCCCACCACTCCATCACCCAACCGCGGATCTGGGGGTCGCCGATCGCGTCCGACACCGTCTCGTGGCCGCGGATCGAGGCCGCGTAGGCCATGAGCGAGTGCGCCCCGTTGAGCATCTGGAGCTTGCGGTGCTCGAAGGGCTCCACGTCCGCGACGATCAGGGCACCGGCGTCCTCCCACGCGGGCCGCCCGCCGGGGAACTCGCCGGAGATGATCCACTCTGAGAACGGCTCGGTCGGCACCGGGGAGACGTCGAGGTAGCCCAGCGCCGCCGTGACGTCCGCGCGCTCCCGGTCGGTCGTCGCCGGCGTGATCCGGTCGACCATGCAGGTCGCCCACGACACGTTGGTGCGGATCCAGTCCGCAAGGCTCGGGTCGATGAGGTCGGCGGCGTCGAGGACCACCGTCGCCAGCACCGTCCCGTTCTCGGAGAGGTTGTCGCAGGGCAGGACGGTCAGCGGCCCGGCCGAGGCGCCCCGGCGCGCCCGCAGGCCGGCGGCGAGCTTGACCGGGACCGTCCGCGCGGTGGCTCGGGCGTCCGCACGGACCTCGCGCAGGTCCGCGCTCACCAGCGGGTCCGCGACGTCGAGCGCCCCGTCGGCGCCGCGCATGTACCCGGCCTCGGTGACAGTGGTCGTCACGAGCCGCACCCCGGGGTCGCTCAGGTACCCCAGGTACGCCTCGTACTCCGCGGATGCGTGGACCGCCGAGACGGCCGAGATCACCTCGAAGCTGTCCCTGGACGGCTCCCGGGTGATCAGCGTGTAGAGCCCGTCCTGGGCGCGGAGCTTGTCCGCCGCGCCGGGCCGACGGCCGGTGAACGCCGCGACCCCCCACTCGGCCGCATCGGGGGCGTGCTCGGTGTACCAGAACTGGTGCGCCCGGGCGAAGTTGCCGAGGCCGAGGTGGACGATGCGTACGGGGGCGGCGGGTCGGCCGTGCCCGGCGCGGCTGAGCCGGGGGGTCATCGGCGTGGCGTCCTCTCGTCTCGCACCGTCACCGGGCACCCGGGCCCAGAGCCGGCGAAGCGTCGCGATGTCCGTCCCCGAAGAATCTCCATGGTGGGTAGCCTAGAGGCCGGTACCGGTCGTCGTGCTAGGCCGCCGGCGACCACCCACTGTCACTTCGGCTGCGCGGCGGCCGGCCGTGTCCGCGCCGGCTCCCGGCGCGGGGACCTGGACGAACGGAGACGCTCGATGGCGTCCGCCTCGATGCACACGCGAGTGGCTGAGTCCCTCGGCCGTCGCGTGGCGGCGTACGAGCTGCCGGCCGGGAGCGTCGTGAACCTGGCCGGCCTGGAGCAGGAGTACGGGGTGTCGCGCACCGTCGCCCGCGAGGCGATGCGGCTGCTGGAGTCCCTCGGCATGATCGAGGCCCGCCGTCGGGTCGGCCTGATCGTCGCGGACGAGGCCCACTGGAACGTCTTCAGCCCGCGGGTCATCGAGTGGCGGCTGGCCGGACCGGGCCGGGACGCCCAGCTCCACTCGCTGCTCGACCTGCGGATCGCGGTCGAGCCGATCGCGGCCCGGCTCGCGGCCGTGCACGCCTCACCCGAGCAGCGCGAACGCCTCGTCACGCTCGCACGCAAGCTCCGGGCGATGGGTGAGCGCGGCCTCGGTGAGTCCCGCGAGTACCTAATGACGGACGTCGGCTTCCACCAGACCCTGCTCCGGGCGAGCGGGAACGAGATGCTCGCCGCACTCGACCAGGTGGTCGAGGCCGTGCTCGTCGGCCGGACCCGCCTCGGCTTCTCCCCGGCGATACCCGTCGCCGAGGTCATCGACCACCACGAGACGACCGCGCGCGCGATCCTGGAGCGCATGCCCGACGCCGCGGAGGTGTGCTGCCGCTCGCTCGTGACGCGGGTGCGCGCGGAGTTCGCCCTCTACTGACGACGCAAGGCGCCGGCGCCCCTCGAGGCGTCGGCCAGCCCCGCACCGAACCCGCGCCCGTCCGGCGGAACCCGCACGAGACAGGACGCGCGCGGCTCCCGGACCGCGGCCCGCGTCGCCCCGGACTTGCCCTGCGCTCGCTCGACCGGGACCTTGGTCCCAGAGTGAGGGCACCGCCGAGCAATGAGAGTACTTGTGTGCACGTTGCGGCCGGTGGCAGCATGCAAGCGGCACGGTGACGTCGGGCTCCGAGGCACCCGGTAGGGCGCGGAGGGCACAGCGAGGAACCACCCTGGGGCTCCGTGCCGGGAAGTTCCGCAGGCTTCTGAAATGTCCGAATCACGAGGCAGAACGGCATCTGGGAGCAGCCGGAGCCAGGGCAGCCCGCCAATCCGTGGCGGTCTCGGAGCGCAACGCAGCGCTGCCGAGGCGACCCTGGCGAGGCGCAAGAAGGGGACAATCATGCGACGGCGCAGATTGCGTTTCGTACTATCAATCACCACCCGCAGGATGCGCTAGTGTCCTGCGCCCGAAATTCGTCCGACAACTTGTAGGCCGGGGTATGCCTCGCACGGGTCGCCCCAAAGCAGAGCTGACGCTGACCGATGAGGAACGTGGCCAGTTGGTCCGCTGGGCGCGTCGGAGGAAGTCCTCGCAGGCACTGGCGCTGCGTTCGCGGGTCGTGTTGGGGTGTGCGGACCGCCTGGACAACAAGACGGTCGCTGCGCAGCTGGGTTGCTCGGCGGCCACGGTCGGCAAGTGGCGCGGCAGGTTCGTCGAACACCGACTGGACGGCTTGACCGACGAGGACCGGCCCGGCCGGCCGCCGGTGATCAGTGCCGACCAGGTCGAGGATGTGGTGGTGGCGACCCTGGAGTCGACACCGGCCAATGCCACGCACTGGTCGCGGGCGAAGATGGCCGAACGCACGGGTCTGTCCAAGTCGACCATTGGCCGGATCTGGCGGGCCTTCGAGCTCAAGCCCCATCGCGCCGACGGGTTCAAGCTCTCCAACGACCCCCTGTTCGTGGACAAGGTCCACGACGTCGTCGGGCTCCATCTGGCGAGCCGGAGTGGCGCACGCGCCGCGACCGCCTGGCCGACGGCATTCCGCTCGCCGCAACAACCGCCGAGGAACTCGACGATCTCGCCACGGCCCACCTCCTTCCACCCATCAACCGAAAGAAATGGGAGAACTAGCCATGATAACGCCCACGAGCGGCAATGACGCCGCGGTTGCGCCGCCAAAGACTGGCGCGCGCGAACTGCGTCGGGTCGTGTTCGGTTCCGTCGTCGGAACCGCGCTGGAATGGTACGACTTCTTCATTTACGGCACCGCAGCCGCCCTCGTCTTCGGGAAGGTGTTCTTCCCTCAGGCCGAGCCCAGAACCGGCACGCTCATCGCATTCGCGACATTCGGGGTTGGCTTCCTCTTCCGCCCCCTCGGCGGGATCATCTTCGGCAACCTCGGCGACCGGATCGGACGACGCACGACGCTCATCGTGACGACCCTCGTCATGGGCGTGTCGACCGGTGTGATCGGCCTGCTGCCCACCTACGAGACCATCGGGCTGTGGGCGCCGATGTTCCTCGTCCTCCTGCGCATCTGCCAGGGGCTCGGCGCGGGTGCCGAGTTCGGTGGCGCCTCCACGCTGTTGGCCGAGCACGCGCCGCACCACCGCCGCGGCTTCTACACATCCTTCGCGCAGACGGGTGTGCAGATCGGTCTGCTCACGGGCACGATCGTCTTCCTCTTCGTCTCCCAACTGTCTGATGAGGCGCTCTTCTCCTGGGGCTGGCGGGTGCCGTTCCTCGTAAGCTTCGCGATGATCGGGGTGGCTATCTATGTGCGCCTTCGGGTAACGGAATCCCCGATCTTCAAGGAGATGCAGGCCACTCAAACGATCAGGAAGCTCCCGGTCCTCGACGCCATCCGGAGTTATCCCCGCAACATGCTGATCGGCATCGGCGCACATATTGCCGACACGTCGGTGATCTACCTGTACGCGACCTTCACCGTCAACTACATCACGGGCACTCTCGGGCTCTCCCGCAGCGTCGCGCTGACCGGCATCGTGATCTTCTCGGTCATCGTCATTGTGCTGCAGCCGATCTACGGCGCACTCTCCGATCGGATCGGCCGGAAGCCGCTCAACGTGTTCAGCGTTGTCTTCACGGCGGCCTTCGCCTTTCCGTTCTGGCTACTGGTTCATACTGGAACGCCCGCGCTCATCTGGCTGGCCCTGGTCCTCGTCACCTCACTCGGCTGGGCTCCGATGATCGCCGTCCAGCCCGCGTTCTATGCCGAATTGTTCGGCGCGCGGGTGCGCTACTCCGGGTTCGCTAGCTCACGTGAGGTCGGCGCGGCAATCGCAGGCTTCTCTCCGCTCCTGGCGGCTTGGCTGCAGAATCTCCTCGGTGGTGAACCATGGCTGATCGCCGTAATGATGATCGTCGTGTGCTCCATCTCCCTGGTCGCGTTCTTGCTGGCCAAGGAGGGCAAGGACATCGACATCGAAGACCTCGGGCCGATCAAGGAGACCGCGACGCGCTGATCGTCGGCGGCACGACAGACGCCCGCGCCTGTCCCGACCAGCACGGCGGGGACAGGCGCGGGTGACACCCGATGCGGTGAGCACAGAATGAACGACCGGACGACGACGAGAGGAACGACATGCTGCGACAGGATTCGGTAGCGGTCATCACGGGAGTCAATTCGGTCTCGCCCGGCACGGTGGCGACCAGCTGGCAGATCAACCGCCACGGCAACGAGGGTTTCGCCGAGATGACCGCGCGGGAGCGCGCCGTCGCGCCGCTCGCCCGGACCCTCGGCCCGGAGGATGTCGCCGACACGGTGCTCGGTCCACCGTTCTCATCCTGCTGCTCACCACAATGCTGGTGGCGGTTGCCGAGCAGGTCGGGATCGACGCGGTCCACTTCGGCATCGTCATGGTGCTGACCCTCAGGCTGGGGCTGCTCACGCCGCCGGTCGGGATCGTCATGTACATCGTCTGCTCGATCTTCGACACGAGCATCCCGGCCTACGTGCGCCAGTCCGCCTATCTGTTCCTGGCCCTCCTGGCAGTGATCGTGCTCACCATCCTGGTGCCCGACATCGCGCTCTGGCTGCCCGACCTCATCTACTAGTCGCGAAAGGGGCGCACAGTGGACTTCAGCGGAAAGACGGTCATTGTCACCGGATCGGGAGCCGGAATAGGTCGCGAGACCGCACTCCTCTTCGCAAGGAAAGGGGCGAGGGTGGTCGTGAACTCCCTCGCCGACCCCTCGCACGGAGGCCTTTCCACGGTCGAGGAGATCGTCGCCTCGGGAGGGCAGGCCGTGTTCGCCCCCGGTGACGTCTCCGACCCGGCGACGTGCGCCGCGGCGGTCGAGGCGGCGATGTCCCACTTCGGTCGGCTCGACATCCTCGTCAACAACGCCGGGGTCGTGATTCCCGGAACGGTCGAGACGACATCGGACGAGGCCCTCGATCTCATGCTGCGGGTCAACGTCAAGGGGCCGTTCTACATGTCGCGTGCGGCCATCCCGGCCATGCGTTCCTCGGGCGGCGGGGTGATCGTCAACACGGGCTCGGTCGCCGCGATCAAGGGGCACACGGACCGTGCGGCCTACGCGGCGACCAAGGGCGCCGTCGTCGCGCTGACCCGGTCCATGGCGGCGGACTACGTGACGGAGGGCATCCGGGTCAACTGCGTGTGCCCGGGGACCACCCTGACGCCCGCGATCGAGGACAAGATCCGCAACGCCGCGGATCCGGCCGCGGCGTTGGCGGAGTTCGTCAACCGTCATCCGATCGGTCGGCTCGGGCGACCGATCGAGATCGCCAACGCCATCGCATACGCCGCGTCTGACGAGGCGGCATTCATGACCGGATCCGTCGTCGTCATCGACGGCGGCATGACGATGTGAGGGCCGACATGGACCGACACGACCTGACCAGTGTCCCGCTCGAGGACCTCGAGCTCTTCGCGGTCGAGTGCCTCGTCGCCGCCGGTGCCGGCCGGGAGCACGCGAGGATCACGGCGAACCTCCTCACCCGGACGGACGCCTTCGGCGTCCACTCGCACGGGCTGAAGAACCTCGGCGGCTACATCGAGAAGTCGCGCCGTGGAGCGCTGGACCTCACGGCGGAGCCGACCACCGTGGTCGACGGCCCGGCCTTCGCCCTGCTTGACGCCCACGGGGCGATGGGCATGGTCAGCGGGGTGCTGGCGATGCGAGCCGCGGTCGAGAAGGCACGGTCGACCGGGATCGCCGTCGTCGTCGTGCGCAACTCGACGCACTTCGGCGCGGCCGGGCTGTATGCCCTCATCGCCGCCGAGGAGGGCATGATCGGGCTCACCGCGAGCAACGTGGACCCGAACATGACGATCCCGGGGGCCCGGGGAAAGGTGATCGGGAACAACCCGATCGCCTACGCGATCCCGGCCGGGAAGCACCGTCCCGTCATCTTCGACATCGCCTTGAGCGCGGTGGCCTCGCTCAAGGTGGTCAAGGCGCGGGCGCAAGGCGCGAGCATCCCCGAGGGATGGATCGTCGACGGTCACGGCCGCCCGACGACGGACCCGTCCCGGTACCCCGACGAGGGCGCGATGATGCCGATGGCCGCGCACAAGGGGTACGGGCTCGCCCTGCTCGTCGATGCGCTCACCGGCGCCCTGGCGGGTGCCGCGACGTCGGACCAGATGCCGAGCTGGCTGTTCGACATGGACCGGCCGAACGACGCCAGCCACGTGTTCATGGTGATCGACCCGGGCCCGTTCGGTGGGACGCCGGCGTACGGTTCCCGGATGGAGGGCTTCCTCGACCGGATCCACGCGGTCCCGCTGGCCGACGGTGCGGACGAGGTGTTGCACCCGGGACAGCTGGAGTGGCGCAGCTACGACCGGGCGGTGGAGCAGGGGTTGTCCCTGCCCGTCGACGTGGCGGAGGCCCTGGAGACTGCGGGGCGCAAGCTCGGGGTGAACGTCCCGTGGGCGATCCCGGACGGCGCGGGGTCGGGGGGCCGGGCATGAGCAACTCTCCCAACGGGCGACCCTTCCTCGGCGCCTACGCGATGGCGCCCAAGGACCCGCGCGACGAGGAGGAGTTCTACGCCGGCGTCGCGGCGCTGGACATCGCGGGTCTCGAGCTCCCGCTCCCCCCGGAGGGAGCGCCGAGCCTGACCCCACAGTGGCGCCGGCAGAACCTGCGGCCCGAGTGGGACCTGCTGATGACGGTCATCCCGACAGTGGTGCGCAGGGTGAAGGACGACCCGCGCTACGGGCTCGCCTCCGTCGACGCGGACGGCCGCGCCGCGGCGGTCGCGG
>Ga0209539_1001745_pt1 | contig 11714 bp, 10 predicted proteins | sample BarGraNGADG00312_2_FD_184499 | JGI IMG/M metagenome (GOLD analysis project Ga0209539, IMG submission 184499) | Arctic peat soil microbial communities from Barrow, Alaska - Barrow Graham LP Ref core NGADG0011-312 (SPAdes) (version 2) | ecosystem: Environmental > Terrestrial > Soil > Wetlands >... | reverse complement strand
CCGGTGGCATTAGGCCACTAACCCAGGAGGTATCCGCTATGAAGTGGGGAAGCAAAGTCACTGCAAGTGCCGTTTCGATCGTCGCCATCGTCCTGTCCGTCCTCGCCAGCTACCGGTGGCATTAGGGCAGAATCGGCGGGCAGACTGCTGTCCAAGTTGACAAGAGTGTGTAAAGAGCGAAAATGCGAGGAGGTAGGTCACGACAGGGAGCTGAGTAGTTGGACAGGCAGAAGATACGATGGGATTGGGTGTATGTTGGGTTTACGGGGTTGTTGGTTGTCGGCATGGTCGTTCTCGCGGCAAGTGTTGTAGTTCGTGCCCCGCATGTCGACTGGTGGTGGATTGCAGTTTTCCTTGTGCTGAGCATTGTCGCGGATCTGAACCCAGTGGTAGACCTCGGGTTTGGTGGGGCACAGGTCGAGGTTAGCGTGTCGTTGGCCCTGGCGTTCTCGGTCGCGTGCATATGGGGTCCTCTCACGGCAATGGGCGTTGTGGCTGCTCAGGTCGTGTTCTCAGATCTGGTCACGCGGAAGGACATTGAGAAGATCGCGTTCAACGCGTTCCTGTACGTTATTACCATAGGGGGCGCAAGTCTCCTTTACCATTTAGTTGGTGATCCGACGGCGCCCTATCTGGGACCGGCGAATCTAAAGGCACTGCTTCTTGCCACCGGATACTACGTGGTCTCTGACTATATGCTCTTGTCGGGTCTGTTCGCAGTGCTCTCTCGCAGACCATTTGGCAGGGTCTTGGTCGGCTTCTTCCGTGACAGTTGGCTGAACATTGCCACGCTACTCCCACTGGGGATGGCTGTTGTTGGTCTGTTCCGGTTGAACCCGGTGACCATACTGTTTCTGGTCCCGACGTTCTTCCTGTTGTATGTCTCTCTCAAGCGAGAACAGACCCTGCGAAGCCAAACACAGCAGATTCTTGAGAAGCTGGTCGATGTCCTTGAGAGCAAGAGCCCTGAGACCGCACAGCACTCGAAGCGCGTGCGGGCGTGGGTTGAAGATATTTGTCATGAGCTTGGCATGGAGAGTTCGGAGGCTGACATGGTACTGCAGGCTGCCGTGTTGCACGACCTGGGAAAGGTCGGGCTGGACGACAGCTTGTTGCGCAAGCCAGGGCTGAGCGCGGAGGAGTTCCATCACATCATGGAGCATCCTGCGGTTTCCGCCGCACTGCTGGAGGGGCTGACGCTGTTCCAGGGCGGACGTGAAATTGTCTTGCACCACCATGAGCGCTATGACGGGAAGGGGTACCCGGATCATCTGGCGGGCGAGAACATCCCTATCGGTGCGCGCATCATTGCCGTTGCAGACTCGTTCGACGCCATGGTGAGCGTGCGGCCGTACCGGGCCAAGAGCCTCACGGTCACGGAAGCCCTGAAGATACTGGACGACGAGCGCGGGGCACAGTTCGATCCAGAGCTGGTGGTCACATTCACGAAGCTTGTTCATGCACACCTTGCAACAGGAGACATGACCAATTTTCCCTCCGCCGTTCAGATCGACTCGACGGACGAAGTCAGTATCCCAGCGGGCGCTCAGGTCTAGTATGCTGGTTCTGGCAGTTCTGGGTGTTGCACTGGTCTCCAGCCTGCTCACCGGGGGACGGCTGGAGTATGCCCGGAACTGGCAGCTCAAGGGACTCTGGATGGCTCTGGGAACGTTTGTGATCCAGACAGCTCTGTTCACTCGGTGGGGAACGGGTTTCGTCAGTGAGGCGCTTGTCCCCGTCGTTTACATCGTCACGCTGAGCGTCCTGGTGGCGTTTCTGGTTACGAACCGACGCGTTCTGGGTGTTCCGATTCTCTTGGCCGGACTGATGCTCAACATGCTCGTCATCAGCGCCAATGCTGGACGGATGCCTGCTTCCGTGACGACACTGGAAGCTGCGGGCCGGGTCGAGGAGGCGGAGCAGCTGCGACTGCGTGTAGCCGCTGCCAACTGCGTCCTGATGAGCGATTCTACAAGGCTGAACCTGCTGGGGGACAACATCGTGATCCGGCTGGGTGGGCGGGTTGGTTCAGCTTACAGCGTCGGTGATCTGGTTGCGCTTGCTGGTGAAGCCGTGGTCGTGTTCGGCATGTTGAGAGTGAAGCCGGCGGGTCATCAATCAGAAGAAAGGGTGTGACTGGTCTTCATCCGCAATAGCGACAGAAACTGCTTGGAATCTTTATCATATCGAAATGGGCTGGGGTGCGAAAATGATGGCTGAAAACGCGTTTCTTGTGGGTGATACTGTTCTAGTAGGAGAAAGCTGACCATGTTTGTTCTTGTCGTTCTCGCGTGTGCCCTCTGCCTGAGTCTGACTACCGGCGGGCGCCTGCGCTACATCGAAAACTTCCACCTCAAGGCTCTGCTTCTCGGGGTAGGGGCGTTCGTGGTTCAGCTGCTCATTTTTACGTCCCATGGGGAATTGCTGCTTGGCGCGCTTCTTCCAGGGGTCTATGTCCTGAGCCTCCTCATGCTCCTGGCGTTTCTGCTGGTGAATCGGAGGGTTTTCGGCGTCCCGATCCTCCTGGTCGGACTGATGCTCAACATTCTTGTCATTGGTGCAAACCACGGGCGTATGCCGGCTGATCCGCAGGCACTTGTCGCCACTGGACAGGGCTCTCACGCAGAGGAGCTGGTCAGGGATGGTACCGCAGCCAACGTCGTTCTCATGAGTGACCAGACGCACCTCAATTTTCTGGGAGACTACATCGTTCTGCCGTTTCTCGGCGACATGGGTTCGGCCTACAGCGCGGGCGATCTCGTGGCTCTTGCGGGAGAAGCCGCTCTGGTGTTCGGGATGGTACGAGCGGGCAGAAAGGTGCACACTGGTTCAGCTGAGGAAAAGTTTCCTGGAACCGGAAGCTAGTCCCGAGTCTTCCTCCGTGATGGGTTGTCTGTCGGTTCGGTCGTTCGTGGCGTATACTCTTGTCGAACGCAATGTGCTGACACAGGAGGTGCGCAATGCGCATCCGGGAATTGTATGATCTCATCGATACTGTGGCCCCCTTTCGACTGCAGGAGGAGTATGACAACGCAGGATTGATCGTCGGTTCGATGGATGACGAAGTTCGCGGCGTCCTCCTTTGTCTGGATGTCACGCACGAGACGGTCGAGGAAGCCGACCGGGTTGGCGCCAATCTCATCCTGTCGCATCATCCCCCCATCTTCCGGGCGATCAAGAAGCTGGACCCTGTCCAGCACTCGGCGCTCCTGGCTGCCATTCGTATGGACATGGCTCTGCTGGCAGTACACACGAACTTCGACGCTGCGTCGGACGGCCTCAACGCATTTGTGGCGCGTCGGATGGGCCTCACTGACCTGAGTATCCTTGAGCTTCACGAGTCGGAACGGTTGTACAAAATTGTCACGTTCGTTCCTCCTGAGTTCAGGGAACAGGTCCTCGACGCGATGTTTGCCGCCGGGGCAGGGCACACCGGCCCCTACTCGCACACGTCGTACCGGGTCGCCGGGACGGGTGGGTTCATGCCTGATCCTGGGACGCATCCCTTTGTGGGTGAGGAGAATGCCATGACCAGCGTAGCGGAGGACCGCGTCGAGACCATCGTTTCCGGCCGGGACCTGGTATCTGCCCTGAAGGCCCTGCGTGGGGTTCATCCCTACGAGGAGCCGGCAGTCGACGTTTTCGAGGAGCATCTCCCTGGGAGCCCAGTTGCCGGGTTCGGACACATAGGGAAGTTACCTCATGTCATGGGTTCAGAAGAGTTCGTCGCATTCATCAAGTCGTTCTTCGCACTGTCGGTGTTGCCGGTGGCGGGGACCCTGCCGGAGGCCATTGAACGCGTGGCCTTCTGCTCCGGATCGGGATCGTCGCTTCTCCCGGCTGCAAACAGAGCTGGAGCCCAGGTACTGATCACGGGAGATATCACTTATCACAGGGCGCTCGACGTGTCTCAGGCCGGTGGCTGTGTAGTTATTGTCGACCATTACAGCTCTGAGCGTTTCTTCGCAGCTGCGATGGAAGAAGCGTTGCGGAGCGCGGCAAGAGACAGGGAGTTGCCACCGCTGCACCAGTCGACCGTGGACTATCAGCCCGTCAGATTCTGGTAGGAGGGGCAACAAAGAAAACAACCCGAAGCGCGATTGCGGTCCGGGTTGTTTTCGAAGGAGGGCATGTAACCGATAACGAAGTTACCGATTACACCGCTACTATACGGAATACCTGATTCTTGTCAATGGCAACGTTTGCATACTTGGTGATGGACATGGACAGTGTGGCTGTAGACTGCGTATCAGTGAGTATTCCTGTGTTGAACGCCTTCTGAATCGTGCTATGGTTTTGTCATGAAGAGAGAGGACAGTGTTTCGATCGAGCAGTTCGGACGTCCCACGTGGCTGGAGATCGATCTGGCTTGCGTACGGGGCAACTATCATGTCATCCGTGGGATGGTGCCGGCGAAGACCCATATCCTGTGTGTCGTCAAGGACGATGCCTATGGGCATGGCGCGGTGGATGTGACGCGAGTCCTCCAGGAAGAGGGTGCCAACTGGTTTGCGCTTGCTACGCTGGAAGAGGCTCTTGAGCTTCGACGGGCCGGCATCAAAGGTCACATGCTCGTGTTTGGCTCTGTCCCCGCATCGGGAGTCCAGGAGGCAATCGCTCAAAATATTACGCTCAGCGTCCCCAACGACGACGTCGTACGCGAACTCGTCGGAGCAGCTGCCGGAAAGCAACTGACCGTCCATCTCGAGGTGGATACGGGCATGGGAAGAGGTGGCGTTCTCGCGGAAGGGGCGCTGAACGTTCTGCACAAGTTGAACGGGATAAAAGGTCTTGAGGTAGAGGGGATCTATTCGCACTTTTCCTGTGCGGACTCGGACGAATCCTACTCCTCCATGCAACTGCGCAGGTTCGAGAAAATCCTTCATCAGTCGACCGTGGAGGGGATACGCCCTCCTGTTGCCCATTTCTGCAACTCGGCCGGCATCCTGACTATGAAGACTGCGACCTTCGAAGGGGTCCGCCCGGGGTTGCTGCTCTATGGTTGTTCGCCCATCGAGGGCGTTCCGATTGTGGGATTGCGGCCGGCAATGTCGATGAAGTCTCGGCTCATTGCGTTCAAACAGGTTCCTGCCGGCTACGGAATCAGCTATGGGCGCAGCTATTTGACCTACAAGCCAACGACGGTGGGAATCCTTCCGGTCGGCTACACGGATGGGTATTCCCGCATGTTGTCCAACAAGGCCTCGGTGCTTATCCGTGGCAAGCGGGCGCCGGTTATCGGGCGGGTGACCATGGATCAGATCATGATCGACCTGTCGGACGTCCAGGGCGTGACGGTGGGCGACGAAGCTGTGCTCATGGGTGAGGCCGGAAACCAGCACATCACCGCTGGTGATCTGGGATCACTCGCCCAGACGATCAGCTACGAGGTCCTCTCTACTGTCGGCAAGCTGGTTCACCGCGTGTACCGCGACCGCCCGAAGCCTGAGACGGAATGAAGCAGGACACCCGGTACCTTCCCGTCCAGAAAGCGCTTCAAGGGGTTCTTGCGACGGTCACGTTTCCATGCGCCGTGCACGCTGAGCTCTTGAGCGCAGAAGAACGCTGCCTCATCTTCTCTCAGAACAGTAATCTCCCGTTTGGAGCCGCGTCGATCATCAAGCTCCCGCTCCTGATTTGCGTTGCGCAACTAGTAGAACTGGGTGAACTGGCGTGGGACCGACCTATTCGTCTGACAGTCCCTGCCCCTCATGGGACCGGCCTTCTCGAGCATCTGGACAGATCTCGCCCGTGGTCGGTCCAGGATCTGTGTATGATGATGATGGGCGTGTCCGACAACATGGCCTGCAACCAGCTTATCGAGGAGATTGGTATAGAGCGTCTGAACGATGTCCTGCACGACCTTGGGTATGAGGCGACCACTATTCGACGTCGGATGATGGACCATGAGACGCTCGCTCGTGGAATCGACAATAGCGTGACCGCCGCCGATATCGCCGACATGCTGGCGCAACTATGTGCGCATCGTCTGGTCTCGAACGAGGCGAGCCAACGTATGCTTGGCTATCTGCGCATGAACCAGCTGAAAGATCTGGTCGCCTGGCCGCTTCCCGGCAGTGCTGTTCTGGCGGGAAAGACGGGCGGTATGCCCGGTTCTCTGCTGGATGCGGAACTCGTGAGCGTAGCAGACGGGCCGACGTACTCGCTGTGCGTGTTTGTATCGGGATTTGAGCGGGCCGCTCAGGCGAAACGCGTCATGGCCGAGGTGTCGGAGATGATCTATAGCGCCGTCTCAGGCAACAGGCGGGGTGAACGGGCTGACTGAGCCTAGATGCCGTTTCGTGTGCTGATGTGGAGGAGAGGGTAGTGCAGGCGCATGCGGTCCGCAATGGCTTCGAGGTCGCCGGACGCAAAACCTCTGGCATGGACAAGGTTCGGGTCGAGGGTCTTGGTAGCGATGAAGTTCTGGATGACATAGCGCGATCCAGGGGGCAACATGGAGATGATATTGTCGATGTCGATCTCGGCAAACAGCAGAGGCAAGACGGTCGTCCGATATTCATGGACGGTATTACTCTCGGCCAGAAGTCGTATTGAGGCCTCCGCGAGAACGAGAGCATACGGGTTACCCGTCATCTCACTGTAGCCAGAGGGAGGGGCTTTCACATCCATGGCAACGTAGTCCAGGGAGCTTGTTTCCAGGAGGTGTCCAAGCACTTCGGGGTTGGATCCGTTGGTATCCAGCTTGACAGCATAGCCTAGAGCGCGGATGCGCTCGACGAATCCGGCAAGGTCGGCGTGAAGCGTCGGTTCTCCCCCGGTGATGCAGACGCCGTTGAGTTTGCCCCTGCGGCGTTCGAGAAAGGCGAAGAATGTCTCTTCGGTCAGTTGCGGCGTATCCTCCCTCACGGTGACGAGCTCAGGGTTGTGGCAGTATGGACATGCGAAGTTGCAGCCGACCGTGAACACAGTTGTGGCCAGTCTGCCCGGGAAGTCAGTGAGCGATAGTGGTTCGTAGTGCGCCAGTCTCATTTCTCTATTTTCTCACCAATGGGTACTTCCCGTGTGACAATATGAAAACGCCGCTGACAGTCCTGCAGGAGGACCATGTCCAGCGGCGTTTCACCCATTACGTTCATTGTGCCGTGCTGTGTTGGGTCTTGGCCTCGAAGCATATTCTGTCGGCCCATTCCGCCTTCTTCCCCTTGTTCCACTGGGAAACAGGCCTCAGATAGCCAACCACACGGCTGTAAACCTCAGTTCTTGTACGCCTGCACGCTGGTATTGTCATTCCGTTGTCCAGCAGCAAGTCCCCATTTTCTAGTTCTTTCAATCGCCACCTCCTCTTACTGAGCAGAGTATAGTCAGGATTTCAATTGGATACAGTGACACTGCCTGCTGCTACGAATGCTGTCGTTCCCGACGGCAACAGGATCTGGATTGCCCGTTTGTTCGCAGTCATTTTCATTGCAACGACGTTGTCGCCCTTTGCAAGTACTGTCGCGGCGGTTCCGCTGAGACTCTCGTCGAGGTAGACCTTGACAGACGTGGAGGCGGTCACCCTGGCAAACGGTACATACGTTGCCTTTCCACGCGTTATTCTAGCGTACCCGCCATAGACCCAGCCGGTCTTTCCCTTCGCCTGACCGAGTCCCTTCGCCTGAACCCAGCCCTGGCCCAGCCCAAGTGCAGTTCGGGTCTCCGCGGGCGCGGCCACTTCGAGGACAGTGCTGCCGATCGTAATGGGTTGGTCCCGGAACATGAGCCCCGTTTCGGTCGTGAGTGTCGCGCCGGGCTGCTTGCCGGCGGCAACGGGTGCACTGCCGCCCGTGAACTGATAGGCAAACAACGACGGAGTGTTGCTCTTGACGACGAGCTTGGGTTTGCGGGAGCCCTCGACGTACTGCCATGTCTCATAGGTTAATGGGGCGGTCTTGCCGTCGGCGGCCGTGCCCGAACCATAGATGCCAAGTTCGTAGACAAGGGTTTTGCCATCGGTTGTCCGTGATGCGCCGCGCACGAACGGCTGGAGGATGCCGGTTGAGGTGGGTGGCGGAGTCACGCTCGTGACCTTGCCAGCCTTGGTCTTGATGCCGAGGAACGTCCCTTTCGTATCCTGCATGGGGCCAAAGAATGTACCATCGGCCAATGTGACCCCTGTCGGACCGAGGAAGGTGTGAGTCGTATCGAAGCCGAGGCTTGAGGCGGCGATAGTCCAGATGCCGCCGGGAGAGACGATGAGAGGTGTCGATCCGCCCAGAATCAAGCGCGTCGTCCGATCAAACTGTTCTTTTGTCAGTGGAACCTGTGTCCAGAATGAGCCATTGGTCGTACCATCGTAGCCCACAGAGGTTATGGTCAGCTGCAGCAGCCGCGGAGTCGTCGTTGGCGAAGCCTCGACCAGCAGGACGCCGTTCGAGGAGCACAGCACCTTGGGCCACACCGCGGTTTTGCCCTGGTAGATTACCAGTTCCTGCTTGGACGCGAGTTTGCGGTCGACAGCCTTGTACGAACCGTCGGTTTCGCTGGTCACGTAGACGAGTTCGCCTCCGGCGGGGTGCCAGTCAAAAGTGACGATTGTGCCCAGCTTGGTCAGCTGTGTCTTGCGCCCGTTCACCCATTGCCAGAGGTCACCCTCGTCCAGATACAGACCGATGTCATTCTTCGAGGGCTTTGCCGTGGTCTCTGGTGTCGCCCCCGGAGTGCCCGGCGTGCCGTTAGAATTCAGGTAGCGTGCAACGATGAAGATGGAGACAGCAAGGACCAGAACGGCGACGGCAAGGAAAATGGCTTTCTTCTTGGGACGACGGAATCCTCTCATGGGGCAAACACCTCCTAGCTTTCAGGACGGGTTGCAAAGGAGACGTCTCCAGAGGCAGGGCCCGCAGCCACTTTCTGTGCCTCGACGACCAGCTCTTCATCGCACTTGGGGCAGAATGGATGGTTGCCGTTGATGTACCCGTGTTTGGGGCATATGGAGAACGTGGGCGTGAGCGTGAAGTAGGGCAGTCGGTAGCTGTTCGTGACTGCGCGCACCAGCTGCTTGGCCTGGTCTGCGCTTTCCAGCCGTTCGCCGAGAAACAGGTGGACGACAGTGCCTCCTGTATACTTGACCTGAAGAGGGTCCTGGAGGTCAAGCGCCTCGAACGGGTCGGTCGTGTACGCCACAGGCAACTGCGTAGAGTTCGTGTAGTAGGGATCACCGCCGTTCTTGACGGCCTCTTCGTTTGCCACGAGGATGTCCGGATACAGAGCCTTGTCCTGCTTGGCCAGCACATAGGTTGCTGATTCGGCGGGAGTTGCTTCAAGGTTATAGAGCTGTCCACTTTCGTGCTGGAACTCCTCGAGCTTGCCCAGCATGAAGTCCATGATCTCGAGCGCCAGACGTCGTCCATCGGGCTCGGCAATCGTGACGCTGGCGAAGTTGAGCAGGAGTTCGTTCATGCCGTTGATGCCGATCGTGTTGAAATGGTTGGCCCAGTAGAACCCGTTGCACTGTTTGACTGCATCAAGGTAGTGGCGCGAATAGGGGTAGAGTCCTGCCGCCGTCAGGTTCTCGATGATCTTGCGCTTGATCTCGAGCGACGTGCGAGCGACGTCCATGACGTGGGACAGGCGCTCGAACAGCTCGTCTTTGCTATGAGAGAGGTAGCCGATACGTGGGAGGTCGATGGTGACCACCCCAATGGAGCCGGTGAGAGGATTGGACGCGAACAATCCGCCGCCTCTCTTCCGCAGTTCGCGCGTGTCGAGCCTCAAACGACAGCACATTGAGCGGGCATCGTCCGGGTCCATGTCGCTGTTCACGAAGTTGCTCCAGTACGGGATGCCAAACTTGGCGGTCATCTCGAAGATGGGGTCGTAGACAGGGTTCTGCCAGTCGAAGTCCTTGGTAATATTGTACGTGGGGATGGGGAACGAGAAGACACGGCCCTTAGCGTCGCCGGCAAGCATGACTTCGGCGAAGGCACGGTTGAACATGTCCATCTCTGGCTGGAAGTCCGCGTAGGTCTCAGGCACAGGCTTTCCGCCAATGATGGCTGCCTCGCCGGCCGTGGCGCCGTGCGGATGCAGATCCAGGGTGATATTGCTGAAGGGGGACTGAAAGCCTGATCGCGTGGGGACATTCATGTTGAACACGAATTCCTGCACGGCCTGCTTGACCTCGTCATAGCGGAGGTGATCGTAGCGGATGAAGGGCGCGAGATAGGTGTCGACCGAGCTGAACGCCTGTGCGCCGGCCGCCTCGCCTTGCATGGTGAAGATGAAGTTGACCATCTGCCCCAGCGCCGAGCGGAAATGTTTGGCGGGCTTGCTTTCGACCTTGCCGTACACGCCTCCGAGTCCTCTCAGGAGAAGGTCCTTCAGGTCCCAGCCGACACAGTAGGCAGCAAGGTACCCCAGATCGTGGATGTACATGTCGCCGCTCACGTGCGCGTCCCGCACCTCCGGCGGATAGACCTCATTCAACCAGTATCGACTCACGACACTGGTCGCAAGGTGCATATTGAGCCCCTGAAGAGAGTAGCTGGTGTTGGAGTTCTCGTTGACGCGCCAGTCCAGTTTCTCCAGGTATTTCTGGATGGTCTCGCGCGGATCGAGCAGCGTCTTGAGGTCGCGCAACTTGCGGTGTTGTTCGCGGTACAGGATATAGGCTTTGGCCGTCTTGTGATGGCGTGATTCCATAAGCGTCTGCTCGACGAGGTCCTGGATCTGTTCGACCGTGGCGATCTCGTCGGGGATCTGGGCGACGATAATGCGCGTCAGGCGTTCCGGTTCAGTCTCGTCGAATTCTTTCGTAGCCTTGCCGGCTTTCGTGATGGCGAGGCTAATCTTGGCTTGGTCGAAGGGTACTTTCTCACCCGTGCGCTTGATTACGTATCGCATACGTATCGCCCCCAGCTACTGTTGATGGCCTTGACTCATTGTGCGCCGGATAGTTCAGACTGTTGCACCCTCAGCGGGCACGTGACCATTTTACGGTGGCAAGGGTGTGCGTCAAGTATTGTGAAGATGCGGCTCAGGGGCTTGACAGAACGAAAATACCTGTTACGGGAAGGACGTCGAGTGCTGGATTGTCTACTTGATTGTGACGATGCGCGAATGGGAGGACCGCTTGCTCTCAATCTTGGTCTTGACCGCGACGACGAGACTCCTGTACACCGCGCGAGGCAGGGCGGATGTACCGCTTCATTGCTTGCTGTAGTCTGCCAGCTTGGGAATCGGGACGTTCTTGAGAGTATTGGTCACGACCTCGTTAGTTGTAACGCCCCGGAGACGGGCTTCAGCCTGCAGAATGAGCCGGTGTCCTGAGATGAACGGGAAAACCAGTTTGATGTCATCCGGGATGACGAAGTCGCGATTCTGGAGATACGCGTACGCCTTGCTGAGGCGCATGAGGTCGATGCTGCCGCGGGGAGACAGTCCAAGGTAGACCGTATCGTCGTGCCGCGTGGCGTCGACCAGGGAGACGACGTAGCTGATGAGTTCCGGCGCAATGAAGACGCCCTCGACCTCTTTCTGCATCGTTGTCAGGTCGTCACGGGAGACGATACGGACGTCGTCGCTGATAACCTTGACCCGGGCATAGAAGCCGGTAACGATCTCCTCTTCCTTGTCCTTGCTCGGGTATCCAATCGTCAGCCGGGCCATGAAGCGGTCCAGCTGGGCCTCGGGCAACGGGAACGTACCCTCGTACTCGATGGGATTCATGGTCGCCATGACCACGAACGGGCGGTCCAGCTTGACGATGG
>Ga0209539_1001743_pt1 | contig 11719 bp, 9 predicted proteins | sample BarGraNGADG00312_2_FD_184499 | JGI IMG/M metagenome (GOLD analysis project Ga0209539, IMG submission 184499) | Arctic peat soil microbial communities from Barrow, Alaska - Barrow Graham LP Ref core NGADG0011-312 (SPAdes) (version 2) | ecosystem: Environmental > Terrestrial > Soil > Wetlands >... | reverse complement strand
GCTCAGCTATAGCCTCATCATAATTAAGTTGATTTAAGTAGATAACACCTGCAACAGAATATAGTACGTAGTTAGTAGGATCAGTTTCTTTGGCTACTTTAATGTATTTTAATGCCTCGTCGCTTTTATTCCCTTTTATATAAAGATCTATTAATGAAAGAGTAATATTTTTATCACCAGGAAACTTGCTGCTTAATCCTGTCAACACTTCTTCAGCTTTAACAGTATCACCTAAGCTCAAATATGCCTCAGATATTTGAAAATAAGGAGTAATTCCTAAGTACTTCATTTCACCACATTTCTCGAAATACTTGATTGCCTCTTTATATTTACCTGAGTTTACAGAAGCAAGACCTGCATTGTAGTACATACCTGTATCAATTGCTCCTGCATAATTATCACTCTCGGTAATTTTTATCTGAGATTCAAATGATGTAAGTGCACCGGTGTAATCTTTGGCCTGAAATCTGGCACTACCCTGTGAATAGAAATTAACTGCAAGGGTATTGTAGATCATACCAGTTATAATTTTCTTTTTCATAGTACCTTTTGGATCCAGTTCCATCGATTTCTCATATGCTGCGTAGGCTTCGGCAAGCGGATCGGCATAGAATGCTTTGAACTTTGGATTATCAGATTCAAATGAAGCCTGGCAAAGCTTACCTTTTGCAAAATATGTGTTAAACCAGTCTTTTGATTTCTCATCAAGAAATGCCTGATCTAGAGCTTCCTTAGCCTTATCCAGGCTACCCTGTTCAATAAGACTCAGAGCGCTGGTAACCTTGCCCTTCTGAGACATTGCTCCGAATGAAATGCTGATAGTAGCTATCAGCAGAAAAAGTTTTTTCATGTTTATAATTTTATTTAATTGTTTTTTAAAATTTCCCAAATTTATAACTTTCTTATTAAACATCAAATACTTTGCCATTTTCCTCATTAATAATATTATTTTCTTCGGCATCGACAGGTAAACTACTCTCATCTTCTTCATTCACAAGCACACAGGCTACTGAAGCGATGATATCATTTTCCCGTAAATTAATTAATCGTACTCCCTGAGTCGCTCGTCCCATAACCCTTAAAGCTGAAACAGGACTTCTGAGGATATTACCGTATTGTGTAATAATCATAAGATCATGTTTATCAGTTACATCTTTAAGGGCAATAAGGGAACCTGTTTTTTCAGTAACATTAATTGTCTTTACTCCTTTCCCCCCTCTGTTTGTGATTCTGTAACCATCGATATCAGATCTCTTACCATAACCTTTCTCAGAAACAACGAGAATATCTTTTTCTTTATTTTCGACCGTAATCATTCCCACTACAAAATCGCTTTCTTCATTCGCAAGTCTGATTCCTCTTACCCCTGATGCAGTTCTGCCCATAGGTCTTACCGATGCTTCAGGGAATCGTATAGCCCGTCCCGATTTAATAGCCAGCATAATGTGGTGCTGTCCATTTGTCATTCTTGCTTCAAGAAGTTCATCTCCTTCCCTCACAGTAATGGCATTTACTCCATTTATTCTGGGCCTGGAATATGCTTCAAGCGATGTTTTCTTAATAATTCCTTTTGTTGTACAAAGAACTATGAAATTATTATTTATATACTCAGAATCATTCAGGTTTTTAACATTTATAAAAGCTCTGACATTATCATCAGGTTCAATACTGATAAGATTTTGCATAGCTCTTCCTTTTGAAGTTCTGGATCCTTCAGGAATAGCATATACTTTCAGCCAGTAACATTTCCCGTTCCTTGTAAAAAAGAGCATTGTGTTATGCATTGTTGCAATGTAAAGATGCTCAATGAAATCTTCATCTCTGGTAGCACCTCCTTTGGCACCGGTACCACCTCTGTTCTGCCTGCGGAATTCAGTTAAAGGTGTTCTTTTTATATAACCCATGTGAGAAATAGTAATAACCATTTCTTCATCAGCATAAAAATCTTCAGGATTAAACTCTTCGGCATTTGGGATTATTTGAGTACGTCTTTTGTCTCCGTATTTTTCTTTTATTTCAAGAAGCTCTTCTTTAATAATTTTCATCTGGAGATCAATGCTTGCCAGAACACTTTTCAGGTATTCTATAAGCTTCATTATTTCAGCATATTCAGCTCTTAATTTTTCCTGTTCAAGACCTGTTAACTGACGCAGACGCATTTCTACAATTGCCCTTGATTGAATATCGGATAGACCGAATCTCTCCATCAATCTTTCTCTGGCCATTTCAGGAGTTTGGGAGGCTTTGATTATTGCTATGACTTCATCTATGTTATCACTGGCAATAATCATTCCCTCAAGTATATGAGCCCGCTTTTCAGCCTGATCGAGGTCGAATTTTGTTCTTCTTATTACAACTTCGTGTCGATGATTAACAAAATAGAGGATCAGATCCTTTGTATTTAACGTTTTAGGACGCCCTTTAACAAGAGCAATATTGTTTACACTGAAAGAAGTCTGAAGTGAGGAATATTTATAAAGATTATTAAGAACGACTATTGCAGTAGCATCTTTTTTAAGAATCATAACAATACGCATACCGTTACGATCCGATTCGTCATTTATATATGAGATACCTTCAAGTTTTTTCTCATTTATAAGATCAGCAATTTTGCGAATCATCTCCGCTTTATTGACCATATAAGGAAGCTCATTCACTATAATGCACTCCCTGCCTGATGCTGTAAGTTCAATTTCAGTCTTTGATCTTACAACTATACGACCTCTTCCTGTTTCACATGCATCCCTTATTCCCTGCTCCCCATAAATGATACCACCCGTAGGAAAGTCAGGCCCTTTTACTAATTGTAAAATCTCATCTGTTGTAATTTCGTTATTATCTATGTATGCTATAGTGGCATCAATTATTTCTGACAGGTTGTGAGGTGGCATATTGGTTGCCATTCCAACAGCAATACCGGATGCTCCATTAACCAGAAGATTTGGTATCCGGGTTGGAAGAACAGAAGGTTCGGTTAAGGAATCATCAAAATTCGGATGAAAATCAACAGTATCCTTATCTATATCAGCCAGCATTTCTTCGGCAATTTTTTTAAGCCGGGCTTCCGTATATCTCATAGCAGCCGGACTATCCCCATCGACCGATCCAAAGTTACCCTGTCCATCAACCAGAGGGTACCTTAACGACCATTCCTGGGCCATCCTGACCATTGCCTCATATACTGAAGAATCGCCATGAGGATGGAATTTTCCGAGCACCTCTCCTACTATTCTGGCAGACTTCTTATATGCTTTGTTTGAGTATACTCCCAACTCTGACATTCCAAAAAGTACCCTGCGATGGACCGGCTTAAGACCATCTCTCACATCAGGTAATGCACGCGACACTATAACCGACATTGAATAATCGATGTAGGCCGACTTCATTTCCTCCTCAATATTAACCTTAATGATTCGCTCTCTCTCTGACATAACAGATTATTAATTAAGTATTTACAAATAAACCTTACGTACTGGGTTTAGAATCACGAAAATAGTTAATTTTTGGCTAATTTTGAGTTTTTATTACCACGATTTATAAACAATCTATGTTATTAAATAGGCACGAATATTGTCATGAAGATATTATGAACAATTTAACTTTGAAAATGTAGTTATAGGTACATTTGACGCATAGTAACTGACAGATTGTCGGCTGGAAAAAATTAATGAGATATTAGATAAATTAAAATATGGATTCACAATTTTCACAAAGGGTTAAAGACATTCTTGGTTATTCAAAAGAAGAAGCTATAAGGCTTGGAAACAGTCATATAAGTCCTGAACATCTTTTTCTTGGTATACTTAGAGATGGAGAAAGTGTTGCGATAGAAATCCTCATGAATCAGGGGATTGACCTACAGGTACTTAAGGGTTCTCTTGAAAAGAGCATAAAGGTTGAAAGTCCTGTTCATGTGGCTGATCATGAGGTTATTCCTCTTTTAAGGAGTACTGAAAGAATACTTAAACTTGTTTACCTTGAAGCAAAAGCTCTTAAAAGTGCCACAATAGAATCTGAACATTTGCTTTTGGCAATCCTAAAAGATGATAACGCTTTGGTGACAAGGTTTCTGTCAGAATTAGACGTTGACTATCAATCTGTCAGAAAGATGGTTGAAGCAGAATCTCCTTCTGCCAAAGCCGATTTTCCCAGAGATGAAGAAGATGAAGGTCAGAGTTTTGGAGGTCCGGGCAAGGGTCAGCCATCCAATCCTTCAACACCTAAATCATCATCTGACACACCTGTTCTGGATAATTTTGGTATTGACCTCACTAAGGCGGCAGAAGAAGGCCGGTTAGATCCTGTTGTTGGAAGAGAAAGGGAGATTGAACGATTGGCTCAGATATTATCGCGTAGAAAAAAGAATAATCCAGTTCTTATTGGTGAACCAGGTGTGGGAAAATCAGCAATTGCTGAAGGTCTTGCATTACGGATAATTAAAAAGAATGTATCAAGAGTACTTTTTAATAAGAGGGTTGTTGCTCTGGATCTGGCATCAATAGTTGCAGGAACAAAATACCGGGGTCAGTTTGAGGAAAGAATGAAGGCTATCTTAAATGAACTTTCCAAAAACGACAATATTATACTGTTTATCGATGAGATTCATACTATTGTTGGTGCCGGCGGTGCAACAGGCTCTCTTGATGCAGCAAACATGCTAAAACCGGCTCTTGCCCGTGGAGACATTCAATGTATAGGAGCAACAACTCTTGATGAGTACCGGCAGCATATTGAGAAAGATGGCGCACTTGAAAGGAGATTTCAGAAAGTTATAGTAGAACCAACATCAATAGAAGAAACAATACATATCCTTCATAATATAAAGGAAAGATATGAAGAACATCATAACGTTACTTATACCGATGACGCTATCGAAGCGTGTGTTAAACTGACAAACCGGTATATATCCGATCGTCATCTTCCCGACAAGGCAATTGATGCACTAGATGAGTCAGGTTCCAGAGTCCATATTTTAAATATTGTTGTTCCTGAGAAAATTCTTGTTCTTGAAAAACAACTTGAAGAGACAAAGAAGGAAAAAATGATGGCAGTTAAGAATCAGAACTTCGAAAAAGCTGCCAGTTTCAGGGACCGGGAAAAAGATCTTCTCGACATGATAGATCAGGAGAAGAAAAAGTGGGAAAAAGAACTTTCCTTTAACCGCGAAACAGTTGATGCTGAAAAGGTTGCTGAAGTTGTTGCTATGATGACCGGAGTACCTGTTCAAAGGATTGCCCAGACAGAAGGAACAAGATTGCTGAAAATGGCTGATGAACTTAAAGGAAGTGTAATTGGTCAGGATGAAGCTATTCAAAAAGTTGTTAAATCTATCCAGAGAAACAGAGCAGGACTTAAAGATCCAAACAAACCAATTGGGACATTCATATTTCTTGGACCTACCGGAGTGGGAAAAACCCAGCTCGCAAAAGTTCTTGCCAAGTTTCTGTTCGATACTACTGATAATCTCGTAAGGATAGATATGAGCGAGTATATGGAGAAGTTTTCAGTATCGAGACTGGTTGGAGCTCCTCCCGGATATGTAGGTTATGAAGAAGGTGGCCAGCTTACTGAGAAAGTGAGAAGAAAGCCCTATTCTGTAGTACTTCTAGATGAGATAGAAAAGGCACACCCTGATGTATTTCATATTATGCTTCAGGTTCTTGATGAGGGACAGTTAACCGACAGTCTCGGAAGGCGTGTCGATTTCAGAAATACAATTGTGATACTGACATCAAATATTGGTACTCGACAGATTGCGGAGTTTGGACATGGCATTGGTTTCGATACAAACGCAAAGAAAACCACCAGGGATGAACAGACAAAGAGTATCCTTCAGAAAGCACTTCAGAAAACATTTGCTCCGGAATTTCTGAACAGGATTGATGATGTGATAATGTTCAATTCGTTAGGGAAAGAAGAGATAAATAAAATTATTGATCTGGAATTAAAAGGATTATACGACAGAGTAAAGTCTCTTGGATTCCAGTTGAAAATTGCAAATGCTGCCAAAGACTATATTGCGGAAAGAGGATTTGATGCAAACTTTGGCGCACGACCTCTTAAGCGTGCTATTCAGAAATATCTCGAAGATCCTATGGCTGAAGTTCTTATCCGAGCTAACATTAAAGACGGTGATACTATAAACGTTAGTTTCAACAGTGCAAAATCTGAGATTAAGATAAAGATTCAAAAGAAAAAAGAAGAACTTCCGGAAAATTTACCCCCAACCCCCTAAAGGGGGCTTTTAAATCCAAAAGATTCTTAGCCCCCCTTCAGGGGGGATGGGGGGTAAAAAGGCTCACCATATAAATCAAAATCAGTTGATTGGGTAATCCTTATGTTATAAAAACATCCTGATTTGAGAATGTGCTCATTTGGTATAAGTACTTCCTGATCGACTTCCGGACTATCAAATTCTGTCCTCCCAACGAAAAATTCTCCTTCTTCCCTGTCAATAATAACCTTAAGTACCTTACCAACCAGTGATTCATTTAATTCTGCAGAAATGGTTTGCTGAATCTCCATAAGTTCTGCAACTCTTGATTCTTTTACTTCTTCGGATATTTCATCCTTATATTCATTGTACGAATAAGTGTCCTCTTCATGTGAATAAGCGAAAACTCCCAGCCTGTCAAATCTGAACTCCGAGATAAAGTCCCTGAGCTCAAGATATTCTTCTTCCGTTTCACCCGGATGTCCTGCAATAAGGGTTGTTCTGATTACCGCACCTGGAATCTCATTCCGCAATCTGTACAAAATATTTTCTGTCTCAAGCCTGTTATGTGACCTTCTCATCAATCCAAGCATTCTGTCAGTAATATGCTGAATCGGGATATCGATATAGCGGCAAATTCTAGGATTGTCCCTGATAAGCGGAATTAGTTCCATGGGGAAATTTGCCGGGTATAGATAGTGCAAACGAATCCAATCGAAGGATTCAATCTTCAACAATTCTGAAATCAGCTGAGGCAGTGCTTGTTTTTTATATAGATCAATACCGTAATAACTAAGATCCTGCGCAATTAGAATAAGTTCTTTAACGCCACTCGCTGCCAGATGTGATGCTTCTTTTGCAAGTTCTTCAATCGGACGTGAGATATATTTACCACGGATCGCCGGAATAGCACAGAAAGCACAACTCCGGTCGCAACCTTCAGAAATTTTAAGATAAGCGTAGTGCCCGGGTCCGGTAATAGTTCTTTGGGTTAAGAGATCATTTCTGAAAGATAATCCCAATTCAGTAAGTATATCATTTATGTTATTTACTCCAAAATATTTCCTGACTTCAGGTATTTCGTGTTTAAGTACATCAACGTATCTCTCAGAAAGGCAACCCATAACATAAAGGTTATTTATATCTCCGGCTTTTTGGGCCTTAACAAATCGAAGAATAGTATCAACGCTCTCTTCCTTTGCATCATTTATGAAACCACATGTATTAATTATAACAGTGCCTGCGGATGCATCATCTGAATTATGGATAACTTCATAACCTCCGGCATTAATTTGTTTCAGAAGCTTTTCTGAGTCAACAACATTCTTGGAGCAGCCTAAGGTTATGATATTTATTTTTCTGGAATTCATATTGTTTTTTTCTCTTTTTGTTTGCCCCCCAACCCCCCTAAAGGGGGGCTAAATATATGCATCGAATTGTAATCCAATTTATTACCGTGGTATTAATCCCCCTTTAGGGGGAAGGACGCGAAGCGGCCAGGGGGCCTTATTTTTTACTGAAAAGGGAATCAACGAAGTCAAAACGGTTAAAGATCAGAAGATCTTCAAGCTTTTCGCCTATTCCTATATATTTAACCGGTATTTTAAATTGATCAGATATCCCAATTACAACACCACCTTTTGCTGTACCGTCGAGTTTAGTAATTGCCATTGAAGTAACATCGGTTGCAGTTGTAAACTGTTTGGCCTGTTCAAACGCATTTTGACCCGTTGAGCCATCGAGAACCAGAAGAACTTCATGGGGAGCATCAGGAATAACTTTTTCCATCACCCGCTTTATCTTCGATAATTCCGTCATAAGATTGATTTTGTTATGAAGTCGTCCGGCTGTGTCAATTATAACCACATCTATTTCACCTGAAACGGCAGAACGAAGGGTATCATAAGCTACTGAGGCAGGATCTGAACCCATCTGCTGCTTTATCAAAGGCACTCCGACCCTGTTGGCCCAGATCTCCAGCTGCTCAATTGCAGCCGCACGAAATGTATCTGCCGCGCCTATCAGAACTTTCTTACCGGCAGCTTTAAATTGAAATGCAAGTTTTGCGATTGTGGTAGTCTTGCCTGCACCATTAACTCCAACTACCATTATTACATAAGGTGTATTTTTTAGTGGAGCGGAGAAATCAGAGTCAGAAACGGATTCGTTTTTTTCAAGAAGCGAAACAATTTCCTGTTTAAGAATTATATTTAGCTCATTTGTATTCAGATACTTATCTTTCGCTACTCTTGCTTCAATTCGCTTAATAATGTTCAGGGTAGTTTCTACACCGACATCAGATGAAACAAGAACTTCCTCCAGATTATCAAGAACATCTTCATCTACTTTTGATTTTCCGGCAACGGCTCTTGAGAGCTTAAGGAATACACTCTCCTTAGTCTTTTCGAGGCCCTTATCAAGGCTCTCTTTCTTATCTTTTCCAAGAAATCCCAATAAAGCCATCAGGTATTAATTAATTTGAAATGTGATTATAAAAAAAGCTTCCTTCTGCAAAGAAGAAAGCCCTGAATATCATACGATAAATAGAGTTACTTCTTAGTAAAGAAGTCAGCTATATGATCATTATGAATGATCTCTTCTTTAAAAAGATAAGCTCCTGATTTATCAGATTTGGTCATTTTTATGCATTTTGTAAATGCCTTGCCGGCCCCTGTCTTGAGCGATGCAACAACTTTCTTTGCCATGGTTTAATCTTTTACTTAATTTCTCTGTGAAGTGTTTGTTTTTTAAGAATAGGATTGTATTTCTTCCTCTCCAGACGATCAGGGGTGTTTTTTCTGTTTTTTGTTGTGATATATCGTGATGTCCCTGGTTTTCCGCTCTCCTTATGTTCAGTACATTCCAGTATTACCTGTTGTCTGTTACCTTTAGACTTCTTTGCCATTTTCGATTCTTTTTTTAATAATTCAAAATGTAACCTTTTTCTTTAGCTTCCTTCAGAACTCTGGTAAGCCCGTTTTTACTTATTAGGCGTATACCTGCAGCAGAGATTTTAAGTGAAATCCACTTTTCTTCTTCCGGGAGGTAATATTTTTTTACAAAAAGATTAGGATAAAATTTTCTCTTAGTCCTTCTCTTTGAGTGCGAAACGTTGTTTCCGACCATCGCCTTTTTTCCTGTAACCTGACAAATTCTTGACATTGATGTTTGTTTTACTTCTTAACTAACGTTTGTACTTTTAAAACGAAGCGCAAAATACGTGATTATTATCTGATTATACAAATATTTAGTGTACTTTTTTCAGTCATATATTGAAAATCAGGGTTAACTGTTGATTATCTGCTTTCTAAGAAGGTTCAACGCTGCAAGTGAGAATCTGTTAATATTTGTAATTCTGTCATTTCCGAAAACACGCTTTTCCGTTACTATCTCTTTTTCTGATGCTACTGCGATCCATAAAGTTCCAACCGGCTTCGTTTCCGTACCGCCGTCCGGCCCTGCAATTCCCGAAGTGGCAACACAATAATCTGTTTTAAACAGACTTTTGGTTTTCTGTGCCATTTCTGATACAACTTGCTCACTTACCGCACCAAATTGGTTTAATGTATCTTCCTTAATGCCAATTAATTGTGTTTTAATTTTATTGGCATATGCAACAATTGTACCCTGATAGTATGCTGAACTTCCGGAAATACTTGTTAGCATTTGAGAAATCTGTCCGCCTGTGCAGCTTTCAGCTGTGCAGACTGTACGATTCTTCTGCCTTAACAATTTCCCTATGACCATTTCAAGGGATTCTTCATCTTCAGAAAATATTAAATCAGGTATAATCTTATATAGATTCTTAACCTGATTGCCGACTAACTCAGATAAGGATACATTATCTGTACCAGTGCCGGTAAGTCTGAGCTTAATCACTCCTGAAGCAGGAAGGTAGGCAAGCTTAATATTTTCCGGCAAACCTGCTTCGAAGTTAATAAGTATCTCAGCAAGTTTTGCTTCAAAAGTTCCATAAGTCATTATGTTTTTATGGATTATGACTTGAGATGTGTAGCGTTTGTTTAATTCCGGAAGTACATGTACAGTCATAATATGTTTCATCTCGTGGGGAACGCCAGGCATAGATATATATATGGTATTGTCTTTTTCGAACCACATACCCGGAGCTGTACCAGTTGTATTTTTAAGTACTATACATGACTCCGGAACCTCTGCCTGACGAAGATTGTTTTCATTCATTGGGAAATTACGGCGACTCATCATTTCTTGTATCATATTAAGTACTTCAGTATTAATGACAAGACGGGTGTTGAAAAAATCGCATAATGTATTCTTGGTTATGTCGTCACTTGTTGGTCCCAGTCCACCGGTAATAAGTACTACATCAGTTTTCCCGGCAGCCTCATTTAGTGCATTGATTATATCGTCTCTTCTGTCATGTACCGACGTAATTCTATAAACATCAAATCCGGCTTTGCTTAACTCCGCTCCCATCCAGGCAGAATTAGTATCGATTGTTTGTCCGATAAGAAGCTCATCACCTATTGTTATTATTGCTGCTTTCATTATTTTTCCTGATTAACTGTTTTGCAAAAATATATTATGTAAATTCATATTACAATTTAATTCAAAGAAATGAACAAGGAAGAAGTATTAAAAAGGACTGAAGAGTTTGTAAGGCAAAAAATTAAAGGTTATGACAGTGGCCACGATTGGTGGCATATCGAAAGAGTCAGGAACGTCGCGAAATTTATAAACGAACAGGAAGCCATTGCAGATCAATTCACTGTGGAGATCGCTGCACTTCTGCATGACTATGTTGATTCAAAATTCGCAGGAGGTAATATTGAAAATGGATTTGCCGAGCTAAGTGAATTTATGGACAAAAACGGTATGACAAAGATTAAGGAGCAAGTAGTTGATGTTCTCAGGAATGTTTCATTCAGCAACAAAAACCCTTCCGGCAATTTAACTGACCCCGTTCTGCTTATTATTCAGGATGCAGACAGGCTTGATGCTATCGGTGCCATAGGTATCGCAAGAGCTTTTAATTATGGAGGATTCAGGAATAACATTATCTATAATCCTGATATTGAGATTAAGTCATCATCTACAATTAGTCATTTCTATGAAAAGCTGCTGCTTTTAAAAAATCGTATGAATACATTAACAGCTAAGAATTTAGCTGTTGAAAAGCATGAATTTCTGGAAATCTTTCTAAAGCAGTTTTATAAAGAGTGGGAATTTGGATCCTTCAGTGGCAAAAGGAAATATTGATTTCACGTAAAAATTCAGAAGATAGAAAAATGAGAATATTTTGAGTCGGGCTGTGATAAGGATTGCCTCGACTTCGGCTCGGCGATCCCTGAGGGGGATTCTTCAAGTGAACTTGAGTCGGGTTGTGTAAATTAAAAAAAGGCTGTTGCACAGCCTTTTTGTTTGAGCGGGAAAAGGGATTCGAACCCTCGACCCTCAGCTTGGGAAGCTGATGCTCTACCCCTGAGCTACTCCCGCGATAATCAATTTCCAATTTGGCTTCGCCGA